>Ga0315545_1000397_pt1 | contig 46849 bp, 25 predicted proteins | sample SalMarSW160210MG_FD_203096 | JGI IMG/M metagenome (GOLD analysis project Ga0315545, IMG submission 203096) | Salt marsh sediment microbial communities from the Plum Island Ecosystem LTER, Massachusetts, United States - Salt Marsh Sediment SW1602-10 ...
GTTAGCATTAATATCACCGAGCAGGTAAGCTTCAGGTGATTTTACACTGGTCAGAAGGTTTTTGAGAATGATATTAAAATCCATATCATTGACAATTCCATCGGTATTCAGGTCATACCAGAGAATATTGTCACTATTTTGCTTTTTACTAACATTCCAGGCCAAGCCGTAGCGCTGCGCTGCAGGTATCTGGTTCGGGTCATCATTATTATCACTGAAGGTAACAACGAGTTCATAGTTGGTGTAGTTTGCATCGCCCCTGGCATAAATATGCTCGACATTATCAACTCTGCTGTCGCTGTAATCGAGCAGATAGTCCCTGTTTGGGTCGTTGGGGTCAACAGCCCAAAGCTCAAGACGGAGGTCGGCATCTTTATCCGGCATTGACTCAAAAGGATAAACGCAGTTGTAATGCTTGTTCCAAACTGCTGTTGCGGTAACAAATCCCTCTGCCGGTTCCGTCAGGTTGATTCTGTAAACGTTCTGTAGGTACTCGTTTTTTTCATCGGACTGCAGCTGATTATTGTCCCAGCCGGTTATTAAGACATCACCGGGTTTTGCCTGACCTGCGATTAGTTGTTTGTAAGCAACCACGGCGTCTACCATTCCCGCACCTTGAATATAATCCAGCGGATTCTCGTGGTCGTCGCTTTTTGGGAGCCGGCCTTTATGCCAGTAAGGTAGCTTCTTTGCTGAGTTTAGTAAGATAGCCTTCATTACGCAGTTTCCGCCATCAGATGCAACGGCTGAGCTCAAATTCGGGTCCTCTTTGGCTTTTTGAACAAGCAGACCGATAGTCCCCGCAACTATCGGTGTTGAGAAGCTCGACCAGTTACCGGTCTCTTCATAGCGGTTTGGTTCATTTGAGTCGGCGGCCAGACAATTGCCGGGGGCGACAATATCAGGCTTGCATCGCCCGTCTGCGGTCGGGCCGAGACTTGAATGCTCCGGAAAGGGCAACGAAAAATGCGCCAACCTGGCTGTAAGATTTTCAGTATTTACAGAGTTAACGACTCCAACGCCAATAACGTTAGCTGCGGCACCGGGGTAAAGTAAAGGGTCATAAACGTTTGAGCCGTTTCCTACACCAGCTACGACAATAAGACCGTCGTGCTCGACCAACGATTCAATTCCCCTTGTCCACCAATCTTCGAACTGGGTACCGAAACTGGCGGTTATAATATCTGCGTCAGGCGGTGAGTAAGGGAAGATATTATTAGTTAAAAAATACCAAAATTCATAGCTATCGGCCTGGGCCTGCGGTGCAGCTCCTTGATAGTGGAATTGTCCCATCTGAGGATTAGAGGCATTGGGGTCTTCGCCGAGTAATATGGAGTAAATAGCTGTTGAATGGGACGAGATACCAGCTGTGGGTTCTGCCCTGTCGCTAAAATTTATTTGTTTGTCTTTAAAGCAGCTATGCTTGATGTTTGGCCGGTAGTCGTTTTGAGGTTCGCCATCAATGTAAGTAGCACTTCGGCAGATTACAGCGAATTTTACGCCGTTTCCGGTCAAGCTGGGATCTAACTGCCTTAGCGCATAAATCCCACTGCAATTTAGTCCTTGTGGCTGCAGCGTTTCTTTAGCCTGCGGCCCTTCAGCCCCGGCGACAGTGCTCCCGGTTGCCAGCATTGCTGCCGCAAAGGCTATCAGGTACAAGCCGAGTATTTTTTTGCCACTCTGAGCCATTCCGCTCCTCCGGAAATAGTGGTAAAATCCAGGAGGCAGAAAGTCGCTTCCTATTTTTTGGCCTGTAAATCTGCCACTGAGCTCCTGGTAATATGACACTATGATACCATAAACCGGTTTTCTTTTCAAGTAAATTACCTACAAAATATGGCTTTTCAGTATTAAAAAGCGGGTTTGGGAAAACTTAATTTAGAAGCCTTGCCTTTATCGGGCGTGGTTGTTATACTCTCCCCGATATTCTGGATGCCTATGGTTAAGGGATTGCCGTAACGGCGTAAGCCATCTTGACGATTATGAAAGTAATTTTGAACTCCGAACAAATCGAGCAAATCCTCAGGGATTTGACAAGCCGAATTATTTCCGAAATCCAGCCCCCTTTGGATGTTGCTGTAATCGGTATTCGAAGCAGAGGAGAGATTCTCGCACAGAGGTTGTCGAGTCGATTGACGGAAGAGCTGGGTAAGAATGTTCCGTGCGGTACACTTGATATAACGCTTTACCGTGACGACCTTAATTCTCCGCAAAGCAGCTCCCAGCCACAGGTGCGAACTACTGAAATCGGCTTTAATATAGATGACAAAATTGTTATCTTATTCGATGATGTCTTATATACCGGCCGCTCGACTCGTGCGGCGATGGACGCCCTTATAGATTTGGGCAGACCAAAGGCGATAAAATTGGCGGTCCTCGTCGACAGGGCTGGAAGGGAGCTTCCGATACAGGCTGATTACGCAGGTTATAAAACCGATGTCGAACCCGGCAATTCAGTCCATGTTTTTCTTTCCGAATCGGACGGAAAAGACGAAGTAGTAGTTGAGTAAATTAGTGAACTTATCGACTTATTTTGCAAAAGACTATGGCGCTGATAAGAAAAGCTAAGCAATCCCCGTGGCAGCACAAGCATTTATTGGGCTTACGTGACTTGAAAGCAGAAGAAATTACCTACATTCTCGATACAGCCAAAGGTTTCGAGCAGATAAGTACCCGGTCGGTGAAAAAAGCCCCGCCTTTACGAGGCAAAGTGGTCTGCAATCTATTTTTTGAAGACAGCACACGGACGCGAAACAGTTTTACTCTGGCGGCGAACCGATTAAGCGCTGATGTTATAGAATTTACCGAGAGAGCCAGTTCGGTCAGTAAGGGCGAGACGCTTTTGGATACAGCAAGGAATCTGGAGGCAATGGGGATTGATATTGTTGTGATTCGGCATAACGCCGGCGGTGCGCCGAAATTTTTGAGCAGGAATATAAACGCCTGCGTGGTCAACGCCGGTGACGGTTTCTGTGAGCACCCCACACAAGGTCTTTTGGATGTTTATACAATTCGTAAATTTAGAGGCAGCCTCGAAGGCCTGAAAATAGCAATTGTCGGCGATATTGCCCACTCGAGGGTTGCCAGAAGCTGTATGTGGGCGATGACAAAACTCGGCGCCGAAGTCATATTCGTCGGTCCACCGACGCTTATGCCGGCACAGGTTGACCGATTACCGGTCAGTGTAAGCTATTCGCTCGATGAAGTTATCGAAAAGGTTGATGTAATAAATATGCTTCGGATTCAGTTCGAGCGGCTCGGCGGCAATCCTTTTCCTTCGGTGCGGGAATACTCACATTATTTCGGTCTGACGGTAGAGCGTATGAAAAAGGCAAAACCAAATATTCTGGTTATGCACCCCGGACCGATTAACAGAGGCTTGGAAATGGAAAGTGAAGTAGCCGACGGCTCAAACAGTGTTATCCTCGAACAGGTCAAAAATGGCTTAGCTGTGAGAATGGCGGTCTTGTTCCTGGTTAATCAGGCCACTGCAATGCGAAGATGATTATTTGCGGTTTGACGATTTAACTATGAGTAATGAACTATTAATAAAAAACGGTCGGGTGATAGACCCAGCAAACGGCATCGATAAAGAATGCGATGTTCTTATTGTTGACGGCAGTATCGCAGAGATTGGCAAAATCGAGAAACCTGCACAGACAGTTATCGATGCCGCAGGCAAGCTGGTAACGCCCGGCTTGATTGATATCCACGTTCACTTCCGTGAACCAGGGGACGAAGAAGAAGAGACGATAGCAAGCGGCTCAGTTGCAGCGGTGGCGGCTGGTTTTACTTCGGTTGTTTGTATGCCGAACACTAACCCGCCTATCGAAAACGAAACTGATGTCGAGTACGTTCACCGAAAAGCCCGCCAGACAAGAAAGACACACGTTTATACGATGGGGGCCATCACCAAGGGCCTTAAAGGCGTTGAGCTTGCGGAAATGGGGTTTATGGCGGAGGCTGGCGCCGTCGGTTTCACTGATGACGGCAACGGCGTTCAGGACCCTTCGGTTATGCTGCGGGCTCTGAAATATGCCACTATGTTTGACGTAGTGATAGCACAGCATTGTCAGGATAATAGTTTCGCCGGCAATGGTGTGATGAATTCCGGATACTATTCGACCATACTTGGTCTGCCAGGGGCCGACACGCTGGCTGAGGAGGCGATGTTGTGGCGGGATATTCAGCTTGTTAAGAAAATCCGCCCCGGCCGGATTCGTTACCACGCCCAGCATATATCAACAGCCGGTTCTGTTGAGCTAATGAGAACCGCTAAGAAAGATTCTCTGCCGATTACCTGTGAAGTGACACCGCATCATTTGCTTTTAACCGAGCAGCACTGCGCCGAGTATGATACCAACTACAAAGTCAACCCACCGTTGCGGACAGCCAAAGACATCGAAGCTCTAAAAGAAGCGATTGCCGAAGGTCTTATTGACGCTCTTGTAACCGACCATGCACCACACTTGCAAAGTGAGAAGGAACTGGAATTTTTAACTGCACCTTTCGGCATAGCTTCTCTGGAATGTGCTTTGGCCCTTTTCGTTAAAGCATTGATTGAGCCGGGTGTTCTGAATTGGCCGAAACTTATCGAATTGATGACGGCCAAACCGTCGAGGATAATCGGCGTTGATAAAGGAACGCTCAGCAAAGGCAAACAAGGCGATGTTACTATTATCGACCCGAATGCCGAATACGTAATCGACGTAAATAAATTCCGCTCAAAAAGCAGAAACTGTCCCTACCATGGCTGGACCGTCAAAGGCAAAGTTGAAAAAACAGTCGTAGGCGGCGAAATAAGATACTCTGCAGACAACTGATAAAATGGCGATTATTATTGACGGTCATAATTTGCTGCACTCAATTCAAAAGATAAGCGACTTCCCCGGCCCAATCAGCGACGTTCGATTATGCCACATCGTGGGTAGATACCTTAGGCTTATCAGCGAAAAGGGTGAGATTATTTTTGACGGCACTGGACCTCGGGACAAGGGTGGATTTGATAATATAAGCAATTTAGAGGTCATTTTTGCCGGCCTGCACAGTGATGCCGACACGGTAATTGAAGATAAAATAAAAGCGAGCACCGCGCCGAAGAGACTGACAATCGTCAGCAGCGACAGAAGACTTCGAGATGCAGCTCGAAAAAGGAAAGCAACAACGCTAAAGTCGCAGGTTTTCTGGGACAATCTCCAAAAACAATTAAGCCGCAAAAAGAAAGTAAAAGAACCTCTTGCAAAACGCCAGGGCCATAGTGAAAGCGAAACCAAACAATGGCTTGACTTTTTCGGCATTGAGCAGTAGAATCACCATTCCTATTACCTATTGAGCTAAAACAGGTGATTAAAAAATAGATTTATATTTGCGCAACTTTTTATTCAGGAGTAGAACCAATGACTGATGAACAATGGAAAGAATTAGTAAGCGTAATAAAAGGTGAGGTCGTTGACCCTCTGCCCGTAGGTTTCATTATTGACAGCCCCTGGCTGCCCGGCTGGGCGGGAATATCTGTTCTCGATTATTTCACTAATGAGCAGTCATGGTTCGATTCAAATCTCAAAGCAATCGAGCATTTTCCCGATATAACGTTCCTTCCGGGTTTCTGGTCCGAATTCGGTATGTGCACCGAACCGTCGGCATTCGGCTCAAAATGTATTTGGCACGAAAATGAGCTGCCCTTTGCAGATAAAATCCTCAGGGACATTCAAGGTGTTAGCGACATCAGCAAGCCGGACCCGAAAACAGACGGTCTGCTGCCTTTTGTCCTCAATCGTCTAAAGCATTACCAGGGCCGAATCGAAAAAGAAGGCCACGCCATCAGGTTTGCGGTCGCGCGCGGGCCGTTGAACATAGTATCGTTTCTTATGGGAACAACAGAATTTCTTATGGCTATTCGCATCGACCCTGATGAAACAAAAAAGTTGCTCGGCATTGTTACCGATTTCATCATTGACTGGCTAAAACTTCAGGCAGAGACGTTTCGTTCAATCGACGGCATATTTATTCTCGACGATATTGTCGGTTTCATAGGTGATGACGATTTCAAACAGGCAGCACTTCCATATCTTACGCGCATTTTCCAGTCACTTGATGTTTCCGTAAAATCCTTTCACAACGACGCCCCTGGTTTAGTCTGCGCACCATATCTCGAGGAAATAGGCATAAACCTGTTCAACTTCAGCTTCGAACACAGTTTAGACCAGATGAAGAAGCTTACGAATAACAAAGTTACACTACTTGGAAATATCCCTCCACGTGACGTCCTCGCAATGGGTACGCCCGAAGATGTGCGTAACAGTGTCAAAGCCGCCCTTGATTCGGTAGAAGACAAGAAGCGGATTATTATGTCCTGCGGCGGCGGCATACCTCAAGATGTCTCAACAGAGAATATTGAGGCCTTTCTGTCAGCGGTTAGAGAATACTCATAGGTGGCGTCAATCGAGCTCATCTGAATTTTGTTCTGTTAAGGCTGTGGGGCAAGGAATCAATTGGCTTGACCTCCGTGATTGTGATTTTTCAATTCCGCTGAGGAAATTTACATTGCTTAATTTAGTAAAAAACTGTATAAAAGTTCCTTTGGGATAATACAGGCACCGGCCGTTTTGTTTTCACCAAAACGAAGCAGCGAGAGCAAGGCCCATTAAGTTCTTTATTTTTAGTATATTAGCAAATTGGAGAAGATATGAAACGCAAAATGATTACGATTGACGGCAATACAGCGGCGGCCTATGTGGCCCATGCTACGAATGAGGTCATTGCAATATATCCGATTACTCCCAGCTCGCCTATGGGCGAGATTTCCGACGCAAAAACAGCAAAAGGTGAAACTAATATCTGGGGCACTATTCCTTCTGTTACCGAGATGCAGTCGGAAGGCGGAGCAGCAGGTGCTGTGCATGGGGCACTTATCACTGGGGCATTAACAACGACGTTTACTGCTTCGCAGGGTCTTCTATTAATGATTCCCAATATGTATAAAATAGCAGGCGAGCTGCTGCCGACCGTCTTTCACGTCTCTGCCCGTTCATTGGCCTGTCAGGCACTTTCGATTTTCGGCGACCATTCAGACGTGATGGCTTGCCGCCAGACAGGTTTCGCTATGATTTGCTCCTGCAATATTCAGGAGGTCAGCGATTTTGCACTCATTGCTCAGCAGGCAACTCTGGCTTCACGAGTTCCATTTTTACATTTCTTTGATGGTTTTAGGACCAGCCATGAAGTTCAAAAGGTTGAGGAGCTAACTTTTGATGATATGCGGGCTGTAATTGATGACAAGTTTGTAGCCCAACATAAGGCAAGAGCGCTGTCACCCGACAGACCTCAGATTTCCGGCACGGCACAGAATCCCGATGTCTACTTTCAGGGCAGAGAGACGGTGAACAAATTTTATTTAGCTACACCACAAATTGTTCAAAAAACGATGGACAAATTCGCGAAAGTGGTTGGACGCAGTTACCACTTGTTTGATTATGTCGGGCCAAAGGATGCAGAAAAGGTCATCGTTATTATGGCTTCGGGGGCTGATACCGTCCACGAGACGGTTGAGTATTTGGCCTCTAAAGGTGAAAAGGTTGGCGTGGTAAAGGTGCGACTTTACAGGCCGTTCAGCACTAAACACTTTGTTGAAGCTCTACCAAAAACCATCAAGAAAATTGCTGTATTAGACAGGACGAAGGAACCCGGCTCTATCGGCGAGCCGTTATACCTTGATGTTCGCACGGCAATCGGTGATGCGATTGGTCAGGACCAGGCACCCTTCGAGAAGTATCCGTTGATTGTGGGCGGCAGATATGGTTTGGGTTCGAAGGATTTTACCCCTGCTATGGTAAAAGCCGTTTTTGATAATCTGGACGCAGCAAAGCCCAAGAATAACTTTACTGTGGGCATAATTGATGACGTGACTAATTCCAGTCTTGAAGTTGATGAATCATTCGGAATCGAAGGCAGTAGATTCTTCTCCGGTATGTTCTATGGCCTCGGTGCGGACGGGACCGTAGGTGCAAACAAAAACTCCATAAAGATTATCGGCGGTTCAACGGATAATTATGCTCAGGGTTATTTTGTTTATGATTCGAGAAAAGCCGGCGCTATGACCATATCGCATTTGAGATTTGGTCCGGAGCTTATTCGCAGGCCATACCTGGTAGGCAAGGCCGATTTCATTGCCTGCCATAACCCGAGCTTTCTGGAAAAGTATGATATGCTCTCGTCTGCACGTCCGGGCGCAACGTTCTTACTAACCAGCAGTCACGGCCCTGATGAAGTGTGGGACACTTTGCCGCAGGAGGTGCAAAAGCAGATAATCGATAAGAAGCTGAAGTTCTATACCATCGATGCTATTTCGCTCGCTCAGGAAATAGGTCTTGGCGCCAGAATCAATACGATTATGCAGGTGGCGTTCTTCAAAATAAGCAATATTATCTCTCAGGATGCTGCAGTTAAGGCTATCCAGGATGCTATTAAGAAAACCTACGGCAAAAAGGGAGAGAAAATCGTTCAGATGAATAATGCCGCTGTTGAGGGTGCTCTTGAGAGGATTTATGAAGTTAAGGTTCCTGACAAGGTTACCAGCAAGATAAAAATGCGTCCGCCTGTACCGGAGGATGCCCCTGATTTTGTGAAGGAGGTGACTGGGGAGCTTATTGCATTTCGCGGTGATAAACTGCCGGTCAGCAAGATGCCGCCTGATGGTAAGTTTCCGTCCGGCACGACCCAATACGAAAAGCGTAACGTCGCCGTAAACATACCACAGTGGGAGCCGGCTATTTGCATTCAATGCGGCAGGTGCTCCCTGCTTTGCCCGCATGCCGCCATAAGGATAAAAGCGTATGATGAAAAATATCTCAAAGATGCACCGGCAACGCTTAAACACACTGATGCAAAAGGAAAAGAATTTACCGGTATGAAATTTACCGTTCAGGTGGCACCTGAAGACTGCACCGGCTGTGGCGCCTGTGTGCTTAGTTGTCCCGCTGAACAAAAGAATGAAAACAAGCAGCCAACAGGCCGAAAGGCAATCAATATGGTGCTGCAGGAGCCGATTCGCAGCAGTGAGCGTGAAAACTATAAATACTTCCTCTCGATTCCTAATACAGACCCGAAACTCTTCAAGTTCGATACCGTAAAGGGCAGCCAGTTGATTCAGCCTTTGTTTGAGTATTCAGGCGCCTGTGCCGGCTGTGGAGAAACCGCCTATGTAAAACTGCTCAGCCAGCTTTTTGGGGACAGGGCTATGATAGGAAATGCGACCGGTTGCTCGTCGATTTACGGTGGGAACCTGCCGACAACTCCTTACACAAAGAACGTAAACGGAAAAGGCCCTATCTGGAGTAACAGTTTGTTCGAAGATTGTGCTGAGTTTGCTATGGGTATGCGGTTGACGGTCAATAAATTTAAAGAAAATGCTCTCTACTTTCTGGATGTGGTTGTGAAAAAAGGTTGCGTCGATACCTCTTTGGCCGAAGAAATCCGCAATGCTGTATTGGCCAATGAACCAATGCAGGCCTTAGTTGAAGAACAACGGGTGCGCGTTGAAGAATTGAAAAAGCAATGCGAGAAGAGCAATTGCGCTGAGTGCAGGCAATTGCTGGATATTGCAGATTATCTCGTCCGCAAGTCTGTCTGGGCACTTGGAGGAGATGGTTGGGCCTATGATATCGGATATGGCGGCCTCGACCATGTCCTTGCCAGTGGTGCTGATGTCAATGTACTTGTCCTGGATACGGAAGTTTATTCTAATACGGGCGGACAGATGTCGAAATCTACACCACGGGCTGCAGTGGCCCAATTCGCAGCAGCGGGAAAACCAAGTCCTAAAAAAAACCTCGGCCTTATGGCTATGGTATATGGCAATATATATGTCGCCAAGGTCGCAATCGGTGCGAATCCAAACCAAACGGTAAAGGCTTTTATCGAGGCGGAAAACTACCCCGGTCCTTCACTTATAATTGCCTATTCCCATTGTATCGCTCACGGTATCAATATGACAGCGGGTTATCAAGAGCAGAAAAAGGCCGTTGATTGCGGCCATTGGCCGTTGTATAGGTTTGACCCACAACTTAAAAAACAAGGGAAAAACCCACTACAGCTTGATTCGAAGGCTCCGACCCTTGACTTCAAAGAGTACGCCTACGGCGAGAATCGTTATCGGCAGCTCGTGCAATCAAAACCAGAAGCAGCAGCAGAATTGCTCAAGCTTGCCAGCAGTGATGCAGCCCAAAGGTACGCTTTGATGGAGCAGCTTGCAAAATTGTCTTGCCAGACGGGAAAACCATAAAAACTCTCCGTCTCGACAAAACGTCACGCAAAAGCCAGCCCTTATTAAAACACTTGTGTGTAATTTCATCTCTATTGCAGTGCTGTAAATCTTGATACAAGTGGTCTTTTTATCTGTACTGGTTTTGCGATAATTATAGGGCTTTAGATAGAAGAGCCATAGCGAACAAATCCTTTACTCAGACAGTATAATTAAGTTATGGATTGTTTTGTAGAAAGTGAGGAGCTGTTTTGTGAGGTGAAAAAGCGTATCCTTTTAGTCTCAGGAACACCTTTTTTACAATAATCCCAAAATCGCAAACTCTCATAACTGCTTTGCGATGCTATAGTTGCAACAGATAAAAGCACTAAGTGTATTTTGTGATATATGAAGCGCGATAAAGAGACAGCCCCCGCCGGTAGGCGAGATTTCGCTTTTGGCGGATATGTTAATAATTTCTTTGTAATAATTGGCCCTAATAGCTGTTAAAAAAGTTAAGCAAACAATGTGTTAAACCGATTATAAGTGCATAAGTTATAAGTGCATAAGTTACTTTTGGCGGGTGTTCCTGTGGTCGTATGCTTTGTATTTACGGGACGTTAGTGTGATATGAATACCGTGAGAAATTCCATGCGAGGAATAACTTGATGCAGAATTCGAGATACCCTTTGTGCTTTGGGGCAGTTCACGCAACTGCATCTCACGTCGCAAGACCGTGCAACGGGTCTGATGCACTCAAAGGCATACCCCCTTGTCTTCTATCAAAGGCAAAAAAGGGAGTAGCGGTTGTATCTCTTTTTTCTATTCTAAGTATTTACCTCGTCGGCTGCGGCAATAAGTTCCTTGACCCCACACAGTTAGGCAGATTTCGCCCTGTTCCGGCTGTGAATGTGATACTGGATTCGTTGGGTGTGGCAGAGGAGACTCCGTCAGTTTGGCAAGGTGCGGAAGAGCCGAAACCAATAGATCTTGTCTCGTATAAAACTGATTATGTCTTTCACCCAAGCGATTATGTAAGAATAACCATTTATGAGCTGCTGCAAGAGGGATCGATATTTTTTAACGACTATGAAATTACAGAAACCGGCAAGATATCCATACCGGAGGTTGGGTTGATTGAAGTGGCAGGATTGACTGAATCGCAGCTTGAGGAGGAAATAAAGCAAATCCTTTCGCCGAGTATACTGAAAGACCCGTCAGTGTCCGTGGCCTTACTAGGTTCGCAGCAACGCGTATATACAATATGGGGTGATGGTGTACCGCGACCGTCCAGATATCCAATTCCAAGGCACGATTTTAGGCTGGCAGATGCAATTGCAACAGCAGGCGGGATAAGACAATTTAATACAAGCTATGTTTATGTTTCCCGTCGTCTTACAGGCAAAGAAGTAACGACAGAGCCTGTTGACGCAGAAGTTATTGAACCAGAGGGTGCGAAGGAGAAGGAAGAGGAGGAGAAACTGATTGAACCTGAAAAAGAAATGATGGAAATAATAGCACCAAGGGCGAAACAACAGTGGCCCAGCATCAACTCTTCTGGTGCCGGGTTAGTTATAACTTCGACGGAGATGATAACGGATAAAGAACTTGCCGAAGCAGCTTTACCGGAAGGTTTTGAACCGTTAGTCGATAACGAGGAGGAGCCGGTAGACGTGGGAGGTATACCGGAATCATCAATTGGATCAGGTGGCCAAGAGCCTCCTCCCACATTTGGTAGGCCAATAAATGAGGATGAAAGAGGCCGTATTGAGTGGATTTTTCAGGATGGAAGGTGGATTCCAATTCAAATTGGTCGGCCAAGGCCGGAAAAGCCTGAAGGTCAGGTCCAGCCTCAGAAAGCAGCCGAACCGCTTAGGGAAAGAGCACCAGAGGAATTCGGCTGGGAGGAGGTAGGAACCGGAGGGGTGCAGACGCGAGTTATAGAAATTCCTGCAGATAAGTTGCGAAGTGGCGACCCTCGTTATAATATTGTAATAAGGCCAGGTGATAGTATTCATGTTCCTGTTGATGTTACCGGTGAATACTTTATTTTTGGTAATACTAACTATCAGGGAGTAATGTCTATGGTCGGTCGGCCGGTTACTTTGAAGATGGCTGTGGCTGCAGCAGGTGGTCTGGGGGCTTTGGCATGGCCAAGACGTTGTGAGGTGACAAGGAGAATCGGCCGGAACAAAGAGGAAACAGTTATGGTGGATTTGGATAAAATCGCCAGCGGTGAACAGCCGGATTTTTTTATTAAACCGCTCGACCTCATCAATGTCGGCACACATCCAACAACTCGGTGGCGTGCGGTCCTGCGAAATGCATTCAGGGCAACTTACGGATTCGGTTTTATATACGACCGTAATTTTGCAGATAGAGCTTTTGGGTTGCGAGATCCCCTTGGACCTTTCAACGTCGGGCCGTTTGATTACGGACCTTTAGAAAATATATTGCCTACAGGTTGGTTTAACATCGGTGAGTAGAATACTTTAGTTATGGTGGAAAATATTGCCTCTTCTATTACACAAGTATACCATTTTGCGAAAAATTACAAAGGAGCAGCTCAAATAAAAGATGACCAGAGCCTCACTTTCGAATCTTCACAGGCGGGAACAGACCGCAAATGCGACGAAAGGCGTTTCGGAGCCCAAGGTTCAGGGGGGCAAACACCATCCCTCGGTGATGGAAACTCGTTTCGTACAAGCTGGCGTGAGCTTTCGGTGCATAGTTACGTGAAGATGATGATAATTGGAGGATTGTTTGTTTATCTTTTCCACAACGAAATTGAGAGTATTGTCAAAAAGTGGGCTGACCCCAGTTGGTCGCATGGTTTTTTAATCCCCCTTTTTAGTTTGTACTTCATTAATCAGCATAAAAGTGAAATCTTAAACCTTCAAAGTAAGCCGAATTATCTTGGTTTGTTTTTTATGATTTGTGGGATTACGTTTTACCCTCTTAACATAGTTCAATTCCAATATGGGTACTTCCGCCCCCTGGATATGATAGCGACTCTTGGTACAGTTGTATTATTTTTGGGCGGCTGGCGTTTGATTAAATATACGTGGCTTCCGATTACGTTTTTGGTTTTTGCTGTTCCATTGCCGACGAGATATTATGTTAGTTTGACTATGCCGCTGCAGAAGTTGGCGGCAGAGGTTACTACTGTTTTACTGAATTTAGTTAGTAGGCTGGAAGCTACGGTTAGCGGTGTGGTGATAGATGTAATCTATAAAGGCCAAAGGCTGGACCCACCACTTAACGTAGCTGAGGCGTGCAGTGGAATGAGATTGCTGATGGCCTTTCTGGCCTTGGGTGTTGCTATGGCGTATTTGCATTACAGGCCTATTTGGCAGCGATTCATTTTGTTGGCCAGCACTATACCGATAGCGATACTGTGTAATATCGTGAGGGTTACGACTACTGGATTTATTTATATTCTGATACACCCCAAATACGCTCAAGGTATTTATCATGATCTGCTTGGAATGGCAATGTTGCCGTTAGCTTTTGGCTTGTATGGTTTGCTTGCATGGTTTATATCGAGTTTGTTTATTGAGGAAACTGAGGCGGTTACAGAAGATATTGTGATTCGTCGTCAAAAATAATGGGCAGTTTTAGTGGTTAACGGCTGGATGAAAGAAAACAGTAAAAGTGGAAAAGTGCAGACAGGAATATTGCATAGTATACACATTCACTATATGCAGCCGGCCTTCCTGATATGCGCATTGATACTTGCAGTGGCCGGCGGTGGTATGTCGGTCGCAATAAAAAGTTTCGGGATATACTTAAAGAAGGAACCCTGGCCGTTGAAAAAATCTTTAGACCTTTTGGATGAGAAAGGTCTGGCTCCTTATACAGTAGTATCAAAAGGCAAAATCAAAAGTGAAGATGTTGTTGATACTCTTGGCACGAGGGATTATATTGAATGGCTTCTGCAGGACCTTGATGTACCGGATAATAGCGCCGTTCGTTACTGTTCGTTGTTTATTACTTACTACGAGCTTCCGGATAGAGTGCCGCATGTGCCGGAAGAATGCTATATGGGCAGTGGTTTTCAAAAATTGGCGTCTGATAGTGTTACACTTGAACTGGGAACACAAAAAATACCGGCAAGATACCTTGTTTTTACCAGCACAGATTCTGATTACTGGCGGAAAAGTACAAAATTCCCGGTTTTGTACTTCTTTAACGTTAACAAGAATTATGTCAACAGCAGAGAGGATGCCAGACTTACTCTTAACAAAAACATACGCGGTAAGCACTCGTACTTTTGCAAGATTGAGTGGAAGTTTTTTAATGCCGGCCTTGGTGGTGAGAGGCGTGGTGAGACTGTTTACCCAGGCAAAGAAGAAGCAATAACGGCAAGCCAAAAGCTCTTAAGCGTAATCTTACCCATTTTAGAAAAAGAGCATTGGCCCCTTTAGAAAAAACGAGAACCGCAGGTGGTGAATAAATATAAGTTAGTAAGGCCGAGCTGAGAGCAGGCAATAGGATTTTCATTTTGTGATAAATCGCAAAGACTTTCAAACGCACTTTTTTCTGCGTTTAGGAACCTGGGGAACGGAGTCCCTTAGACTAAAGATGCACGATTTAACAAAGGAAACTTGAAAAAATAGCCTCTGTGCTTGCAGGCTTTGATGAAAGAAAGGAGAAAGAAATTTATGGCAAGGAGAAGATTGAATAAAAAAGTCGCACTTATCGGGTCGGTGGTTTTTGTATTTTTCATACTGGGTGCTATTTTGCTGTTCCTGTATTTGAGCCGAGACCCGCAAAAGTTTATCAAAGATGGCGATGCTGCGATAAAAGCGGCTCGTGAAGCAACAGATGAAGCGGTAAAAAAAGAAGAGTATAAAAGGGCTGAACGCGACTATTATAAGGCGCATGCTCTGGCGAAAACCGATTCGCTTAAGATAGAGATGCTTTTCAGAATTGTGGATTTGTATATAGAAACCGACAATTGGCGCAATGTGCTCAGGACCTGGAACACAATAATCCAGATAGACCCCGAGAACATCAAGGCTCGATTTGGACGGTTAAAGTACATGTACATAATGGCAGGTAGTGCTGGGAATCAACTTTGGCAATGGCAGGAGGTTGAGTCGCAAGCATCGGAATTTATAGAAATCATAGAGAGTAAAGCCCTGCTTATGGAAGATACCGCCAATTGGGACTACCCTGGAATGCAGGACATCGGAGAGAGTATGAAACACCTGGGACCATACTTGTATCAGCGCAGAGGTAGAGCCAATCTCGAAATAGCGAGACTTGGAGCAGTAATTGACCCCAATGCTTTATTGCTGAAGGCAATCGGTGATTTGGAAAAGACGAGAGAACTTGAACCGAATAATGTTGATACCTACCTCTATTTAGCACAAGCACTCGTCACAAAAGGAGAAATTCTCACTTCAAAAGGTGATATCGAAGGAAGAGATGAAGGTAGAGAGCAAGCTAAGGTACTTTTAGAGCAGGTAGCTGAAGATTTTGGCGATGACGTAAAGGCACACATTAATATTCTGACAGTAAAATCTTTTATCGCTCGAACAAGCGGTGAGGAGCAAATTCAACAATCACTTGAGCCTGAATACTTGTCGCTTGTGGAAAAGTATGATTCGAGTGCGCAGGCATTTTCGGCGTTAACTGCATTCTATTCATTGCTGGGCTACAAATATCTTGATAAGGCTATAGAGTCAGCTGAAAAAGCAGTTGAATTGGACGGGGAAAGTGTAGCTTACGCAATAAACGCAGCCAATTTGCATTATCAAAAGTATTCTATTTACGGGCAAAAGTCGGATATCTATAGGGCAATAGAAGTAGCTAAGAACGCACTCACTTTGCCGAATGCACAGGACAAACCCGGACCACGAGAGAGGGTGAACAAAATAAGGAGAATCTCATTGTATTTCTTTCTTGCGAATTGTTATATCGAGCAGGTGCTCGAGCCTTGCGAAGTAAGAACTGATGAGGAAAACAAAAAATGGCTGGCAGATGCTGAGCAGATGGTTCACGAAATTGAACAGTTTTTTGGTAGCGGTGAGGACCCACATGTTATCCAGTGGCAAGGGATGCTTGAGCTTGCGAAGGGTAATAGAAACATCGCTGCCAGGAAACTATATGCAGCATACGAGCAGATTAAAGCATCTGGAATAGAAGATACTTCGCCGTCTCTTTTGCAGCGTTCATATGCGCAGCTCTCTTATGTTCTTGCGAAGACTTTTAAGGGTACTTCTGAACTTGGCGCCGTCATAGAATTCCTCGGCAGCGCACTCAGGACAGGTATTATAGAGACAAAGCCTCAAGCCGTTTTGGATTATGGGGAGGTGATGTTAAATTTAGGGGGCTATGACGCAGCCTTGTCCGACGTAAACTTCTTTGAGGACCAATATTGGACCAATGATAGAAGCCAGATGCTTCGTATCGAAATTCATATTGCTGCAAGGCAATTTAACGAGGTTGAAGAAGAATTAGCAAAGAGGCAACCAGCCGACCCAAATACAATTAAACTCAACCTGGCACTGGTGGAGTCCAGGATTGAACAGCTTCAAAAAATTATGGAACAAAGGGAAATGGTTGAAGGTTTGGGTGCTATTCTCAGCGGTGTTTCAGACGAGGATCAAAAAGGATTTGAATCACAAACTGCTGAATTAAAAAGAAATAACTTGCTCAGAGCCGAATTGGTAGGAAAACTACTGCTGGTGAAACCTGATTTTGTTGAGGAAGATTCTATCGCTGCTGTTTGCGATAATTATATAGCGGAAGAAAAGACCGAGCAGTCCAAAGATTTGATTAATCGATTTTTGGAGTATTTTCCGGCTAATACAAGGGGCCTGTTTTACAAACAGATGCTTTTCGAGCCCAAGCCTGGGAACATTTCGCAGCAAAAACGCAAGCAAATAGAAGAACAGGTCTTATCAGGCATTGCCGACCCAATAGAAAGGTCTGTAAGACTTGGTATATTTTATCAGGAGAATGATGAGCCGAATAAAGCAACCGGAGAATTCGAAAAAGTCCTTAAGCAGGAAGATGCTGTTAAAAAGGATTTGCAGCGTTTGGCCGCAGATCATCTTTTCGAGATAGTACTTAGCAAGAAAAATTGGGAGATGGCTGAGCAGAACGCTGAGCTGGGTCGACATGAAAATCTCGATGATTGTGAAGGCCAATTTTTTGCAGCCCGTCTTGCTATGGCTAAAAGGGAATACAACGAAGCATTGGCAAAACTTGTAGAATGTTTGAAGCAAAAGCCTGTCTTTTCCCGGGCATTTATGCTGAGAAGTAACGCCAATACCGCCCTTGGAAACGAACACGCATCTATCGAGGACGCCAAGAGAGCGGCATCTTTGAATCCCTTAGATAAAACTATTGCGAAAGAATTGGCGTTTGTACTATACCAGCGTAATAAAAAACTCGGCGGCAAAGTATCGTCTGAACAGATGGTTGAAACCGAGGGTGCTTTGAATAGAGCAATGGCATTGAACATAGATGATTCAGATCTACTTAGTTTCTACGCCGAATACATAGCCACGAAATGGCCGTTGAATGCACTGGCGATTCGCCAGAAATTGCAGAAAACCGCTCCAAGTCTACCGAACGCCGTGTTGCTTGGGAGAATGGCAACGAGACTGGCTTCTGGCACTATGGATGAGGAACGCAAGCAGGCATTGTTTAATATTGCGGCCTCATCCTTTGAGCAAGCCAGAAAGATAGACCCGAACAACAAAGTAATGCTTGTTAACTATGCAGATTACCTTCAAACCAGTGGGCAGGAGGAAAAAGCTGAGCAGTTGATGCAGAAATCGAAAGACCAAAGATTACTCTGGACCTATTACTACCAATCAGGCCAGTTTGAGGATGCCAAGAAGGTCCTGGAGCAGCTGTATCAAACTGAACCACAAGACAGTAACACGGTCAAAGGACTTTTGCTTGTTGCACAAAAAACAGCTGATGAGCAAGCCATAAAGAAATATTCTGAAGAACTCGTATCGCTTGAAGACACGTCAGAAAACCGCCTTTTTCAAATTCAGACTTTCCTTGAGACCGGTCTTGTCAAAGAAGCTGAATACAAATTGCAAAGCTTTAAGGAAAAATTCCCGGATGAGCCTAAAGCATTGCTGCTTGAAGCATGGTTGGCGATGACAAAGGGTCAACTGAAAAGGGCTTTGGATTTGACAAGTCGAAATCTTGAAACCAATCAGGATAACGCTATGGCCTGGCGGTTGAAAGGACAAATAGATCTTTTAATGGCAAAATATGATCAAGCAATCATCGATACTAAAAGAAGTAAGTCTTTGTTAGATGATCCTTCCATACGGCTTCTTTTAGCGAAGGCTTATCAACGTGCGGGCCGAAGTGAGGATGCTATAACCGAACTTGAAGGTATGATTAACCACCCACAAGCCCCTATGGAAGCCAGAATATTGCTTGAGCAGTTGTACTGGCAGCTTAAAAAAACGCAAGAATTAAAAAGCCTATATAGCGAGACTCTTAAAAAATTCCCTGATAGTGTGGACTGGTACAATCGAGCAGGGTCATTTGCTTTGGCAGTAGGCGAAGCGGACATGGCAGAACAATTATACAAACAAGCGTGGCAGAAATCTCAGGAGAAAGGTGCAGGTGACGCAATGGCGCTTGAGGGGTACTTGTGGGCACTAATAGTAGGTGACAAGCTAAATAAGTTCTTTGAGGAGGCCGGAAAATATGTTGACAGTGATTTTGCTCCCGGGGTTTATGTCAAAATGGCTGAGGCAAAATTGAAACTCGGCGATCGGGAAACAGCCGTACAATATCTCCGAAAAGCTGTGGACAAAACGGGGACAGATGAGGCTTTAGTATCTAATATCTTGCAGAGAATGTACACGCTACTCGGAGCGAAAGAAGTCCTGACGTACTGTAAGGAAAGGCTCAAAACCAACCCCGACTCACTTGCAGCTAATATGACTATGTATAATTTGAAAAAGATAAACGGTGAATACAACAATGCTGCAGATTATATTGACAAATGCCTGCAGATAATAGAACCCAATAGTCCGGATAAAGTTAATTACATAATGAGAAAAGCAGAAATATTCACTTTGGCTTATAGTAAGACTTCCGATAATAATTATCTTAACAAAGCTATCTCTGAATACGAAAGTCTGTTAGATGAAATGCCGAATAATCCAGAGGCCTTGAATAACTTGGCGTATATGTTGGCCGATGAAAATGCACGACTGAACGAAGCGCTCGAATATTCAAAACGGGCTCACGAATTAAAACCAAATGACCCCGGTTTTTTGGATACTTATGCTTACATATTGCATAAAAATGGCAGATCATCAGAGGCAGCCGAGTTTCTGCAGTCTGCTTTACAATTGTATGAGCAGAGCAGAATCACCGCACCGCCGGATGTGTATGAGCATTTAGGTATGATAAAAGAAGAACTTGGCTTAGTAGATGAGGCCATCGCTGCTTATAAACAGGCACTGGAGATAGGAGCAATGGGGTTACCTGAAATAGTTAAGCAGCGGATAAAAGCAGCGATTGAACGCCTTAGCTTGCAAAGCGAACAATAATAAATGGCGTATAGCAAGTAGGAAAAAATAAATGCTATACGCTAAGTGGCAAATTAGAAATTAACATGGTAGACCAAAGACAAACCGCTGTGAGTAGGATGGTGGGAGCAGCCGGAGCTAGACAGACGCAGACTACCATCGTATTGACGCCGAAGGATGTTATTGGAATATTACGCCGCCATATATTGCTGATAATTTCTCTAACTATACTGGGTTTTATGGCCAGCGGCGTGTCCTGGTATTTATTAAAGAAGTATTATCCGAAATACACAGCCAAGACCTTTATTAAGGTGCTACCACCAATAGAAAAAGACCCTATGGTTATTGTGGGTGGGCAAGTGGCCAAGGATATCCAATACGGTCATCGCATGTCAATGGCTGGTCTTATAAACCAGCAGAGTACCCTACAAAATTTGATTAGCAGAGACAAAGTTAAAGAAACACGATGGTTTAAAAGCTTTGGTGAGGTCAGGGAGAAAAGTATTGTAAAAGCTGTTAAAGATTTGGAAGAGAATCTCGTTGTTTTTGCCCAAAGGGATGGTGATTATATTGTGGTATCGATGACTTGCGAGAATGCAGTAGAGTCAGCCCTGATAGTGAACGAAATGGTGGATTTGTTTCTTGCTTCACAGCGAAGTACAAAAAAGGGAGACGTCGCTGAGAAGATGGCAAGGCTTCAAGACCAGAAAGATAATATTCAAAGAGATTTGGATGCCGCCGAAAGGGCATTGGGTGAAGTTCGTGACAGATGGGATTTAACCGGCCTTGAAGATTACGAGGTAGGGGGACAGCGGAATACAATTACTCTAAGATTGAATGATTTGGAACTCTCACAAAATGAATTGAATCTGCAAATAAGACAACTTCAATCTGATGTAGAAAGCCTTAGACAATTGGCAACAGGGCCTATTGGTGTGCAGGTCGAAAATCAAATAGAGCGAGACCCTATTTTGCTTATGCTTGCCCAGCAGCTTGTCTTGCAGGAGGCAGCACTTGCAGCCAGTTTCACGAAGTTTGGTGAAAATCACCGAACGGTACGTCGAGCTCGACAGCTGATAGATGAAATCAGAGAAAAAAGACAAATCAGAAAAACGGAAATAGCGGATCAGACCCGACTGGCAAATCTGAAGAATGCTCAGAGCATGTTAGTAGGGTTACAGCAAAGGTTTGTAGCGTTGGAAAAGCTGCGACAGGAAGCGCTTGCAAAACAAAAAGAACTTGATTTGGCACGTATACAATACAAACAGCGAGCAACTATAAGGGACGAACGAAAAGAAATGCTTAATTCAGTTAAAGGGCAGCTTGAGAAATTGAAGATAATGCTCGTGGATCCGGAAACGCCAAAGGTGCAGTTTGTCGGTCCTGCGCCGGTACCGCTGCGATTAAGTTCACCGAGATGGGAATTATATCTTCCCGGTGGAATGATGTTGGGTTTTATGTTTAGTTTAGGCCTTGCTTTCCTCATCGAGATGCTCAACGATCTCGTGCGGACACCTAGGGACGTCGGCAGGTATCTGCACATTCCGCTTTTGGGTGTCGTTCCGGATGCAGAAGAAGATGAGCAGGTGCGGGATATCGACCTTTGTCATATCGTTCGTCAGGCACCTTATTCTATTATAAGTGAATCCTACAGGCAGCTTCGGACTAATTTGAAGCTATCCGGTACCGCAGAATCTTTGAAGGTTTTGCTTGTTACCAGTGGTGCCGCAGCAGACGGCAAAACTTCTGTGGCGGTCAATCTTGCAACGACTTTTGTTGCTGAAAATAAAAAAGTCCTGCTTATAGATGCTAATTTTTGGCAGCCTGCTTTATATACGATATTCCCGAAGGAAACGACCGAAGCAGAACAGGCTGAATTTGGACTGAGCACTTTGCTTGCAGGCCGCTGTGTTTACGAGGAAGTTATAAGGCCCAGCGGTGTCGAGGGTCTCTTTGTTATCGATTCGGGGCCGCTACCATCTAATCCCGCAGAGTTGCTCGGTGGGACGCAAATGAAACAGTTGATTGAACAACAGCGACAGAACTACGATTATATTATAGTTGACGGCCCCCCGGTATTGCTGGTGAGCGTTACCAAGATATTGGCGAAACTCGCCGATGGTACAATTTTAGTATTCAATGCCGCCGCCACAAGAAGAGGTGCTGCTCAGAGGACTATTAGCGAGCTGAATAAAGTAAATGCTGCAGTGGTTGGCTGTGTGCTTTTAGGTATAAGGGTTTTAAAGGGCGGCTACTTCCAGGAGCAATTCAGGTCCTACCAGGAATACCAGAAGTTGCAGCTTGCTCACTCCATTTAGTATTTAGTTGATTGTGAATCGATTCTCGAATCATAGAACACAAAAACAACACTCAAGAATTTATGAAAGGATTCTTTAATGGAGAAGTTTTTAGTAACTGGCGGAGCCGGCTTTATTGGTTCAAACATCTGTAAAAAGCTTGTCTCGCAAGGTTGTTTCGTAAGAGTTGTTGATAATCTTCTCACAGGCAAGAGAAGCAATCTTGCGGATATTATCGACAAAATCGAATTTATTGAAGCTGATATGGGCAATGAAAATATCGCCCGCTCAGCGTTGAAAGATATCGATTTCTGTCTGCACCAGGGTGCTTTACCGTCCGTACCGCGTAGTGTTGACGACCCTTCTGCCACGCACAAACATTGCCTCGATGCGACTTTCACACTGCTTTTAGCTGCTCGGGATGCCGGTATAAAACGTTTTGTCTATGCCTCAAGCTCTTCTGCTTACGGCGATATGCCGACTTTGCCGAAGGTCGAATCGATGTATCCTCAGCCCCTTTCGCCTTACGCAGCCGCTAAGCTTGCCGGTGAATACTATGCCCAGGTTTTTTACAAGGTTTTCGGCCTTGAGACTATTTCACTGCGGTATTTCAACGTCTTCGGTCCACATCAGGACCCAACCAGCCAATATGCAGCCGCAATACCAGCTTTTGTAACAGCCATCCTGAAAAACAAACCACCTACCGTTTATGGCGACGGCCTGCAGAGCAGGGATTTCACCTACGTTGATAATATCATCGAAGCTAACCTGCTCGCTGCGAGAGCCAAGCACACCACCGGCCAGGTTGTAAATATCGCCTGCAGCAAAGCAGTTACTGTTAATGAAACTATTGACATAATCAATGAGCTACTCGGCAAAAATACCAAGCCAATATACACTGACCCGCGCACGGGCGATGTAAAACATTCGCTCGCTGATATCTCACTTGCCAGAAAAACAATCGGATACGAACCCATTGTGCCATTCAAACAGGGCCTCGAAAACGCAATAAACTGGTATAGTGATAATCTTCTCTGATAGCATTACCATTTCTGCAGAGCTGTCTTTGGTAAAATGACCTCGATATTTTCTTTTTTGTCTTGAACATCATTAGTATAAATTTACAATGCTTTATTAGTTTTTTAGGTCCTTCAAAAGGATTAAAAAATGTTCAAGTTCTTTGTGACAATTGTCTTTAGCTGTCTCGAGTATGTCATAGTCGTTCTTATAGTTATATTTCTTGGCTTTCTGCTCGCTCATAGCCTGAATGGTGTTGTTTCAGAGATGTATTATTCGTCGGAACAGGAATTGCTTAAGGCTGTTATAGAAGGTTATGAATCCAAGCAGATAACATCTCAGCAATACAGCGAGATATTGCAGGCTTATCGAGAGGACCAGGCCAAGATACGGAAACCGCTAACATATATTCTATACGCTGTTTCAATCTGCTTGTCCACGGCTGTTTCAGTATTCGCATTTAAAAAATACCGCTCGCTGCGATTCAGAGAACGCTTCCGAGCTTACTTCTTCCCAGCCAATTACTAATCCACCGCTGTTCTCACCAGGTCCATACCCAACCGGTTGTTAAAGCTGCCCCTGCAATTTCTGGGCGTCCCGGATTAGCTCTTGCCGGTCTGGTTGCGTCTGCGGGGCAAGGGTGAACGTCCAGTCGTAAGAATCCACGATTCTGCCCGGATATAAACAATTGGCGAAGAAATCGAATGGAAAATAATCATACCACGGGGCCTTAAGCCTGCGATGCGTCTTTAAGGTTTCAAACCCCTGCTTGCTAATCCTGACGTTATAATCGCCATACCACTCGAATGAGACCGTGACGGGCGAAGTGCCTATCTCCTCATCATTTAATACTACAATCGCTGCCTGCGGCTGAGTATTGATTGTCAGCCGACGTTCCACACAGCCGAGGAGTGATAAACTGATAATTAAGACGGTGACTATAATAGCGAATAGATTAAATTTTCTCATAACAGCCTTTCTTAAATTATCAAATTACGGTCAACCGTCCTATTATAAGGAAAAGTTAAAAAGTTAAAAGTCCAAAAATTGGCTTTGCCCAAGCACCGCGTAGGGTGCAGGGTGAAATTGGGTTCGTTTTGGGTTCGTTTTAGATAGTCCATAGTTCATAGTTTTTTGTTCTTAGTTATTGTGTAAGCTACGCTTACGCTCATTTTTAGTCTTTTGAAAATTGGGTTCGTTTTGCATAATTTGTTCATTTTTGATTGAAATTCCTTTCGGCGCAGACGAAGAGCAGACACCAGACGGCAGACTCAAGACACCAGACGCTGGACTACAGACAAACGCGAGAAATTCGAAATCCGAATATCTAAATCCTAAACAAATTCGAAATTCAAATTTTCAAACGCTAAAAACGAGATTTACTAAGTTGATAATTATTTATCTAAAAGGTCTCATTTGACCTCCTTCTACAATAGGAGGTATCCGCGCGTTTGATTCGAAAAATCGAGGATTTTTCGGAGGCGAAAATCTTATAAGTCATTGTAAGAAAAGGAATTATAAAATTTTGATAAAATTTGATTTTACTCAGCAGGTACCCCCATTTTTGATTGATTTTACTCCGCTCTCCGTAAGGAGTCCCTAGGACAAACGCCGCGGGTGCTTAATACCGCTCAAGCACCGTGGGGGCTTAAAGAAAAAAAGGCAATACCTAAGATACTTAGGTATTCTTTTTATAAATCATGGATTTGAGAAGTTGGGATTTTCAAGAATTGGGTCCCCTGTACTGGGTCAAGGGAGTATCCCCCGACTACAACATTCGAGGACAGGCTCTCGGGGATCTTCGCTGCGCTTCGATTAGCCGGAAATTGCCTAAATTAACGGTTTAGGGGTTAGTTTAATTCGTAAAATGGGGAGAAAGGGGGCAACGGCGCTTGTTTATGAGCATATGATGGAAAATATTGGAAAATGTTCGAAAACGATTGAAAACTGTATAGAAACGTTTGAAAACTTAGTGAAAACATTCGAAAACTATATAGAAACAATCAAAAATTTTGTCTCGATACTGGATGCTGGATTCCCGATACTCGATGATTGATAGCAGACAGGTCGCTACTAGGAAATTCTTGCATTGTAAAAGGAAGTGATTTTGAGGGATAATACCTTCTCATCGATTTTCTTCTTGATTCTTTAGTTCTCTTACTTGACAAAGTAATAACAAAGTATGGAATATTCTATCTGTCACTTGAATACAAAACTGCTTTGGCAAACTAATTCCATGACAAACATTATTTCTTAAATTCCAGCCGCGCGGGTCTGTATATAATACCCGCAAATAGAAAGCAAAATCCTCTCCAATAGATAGAACTATCCTTTCATCTCGAAGCATTTCATCAAAGGTTTTGAGAAAATATCCCCCGCTACGTCCTTGCTTGTATGTAGTTCCGCCTGTCAATTCTAATAATTTCCTTATAGCACCTTCGATTTGTGGGATTAACAGGTGGATGGCAACAACATGATCTCCGCCAAAATAAGCATCTAACCCTCTTTTAATAATATCAGCTTTTTCTTTCATAAATAACGGGGATTTATAAAGTTCCACAATAATAGAATCGGACGAAACAGAAAATTTCTCCTGAAACTTGAGCAATACATTCCGGAGAAAAATAGAAGTAAATTGTATATCTTGGGTAATGCCTCTCACTATGTGTCCATCAAGATCATTGTCAAGAGAACCAATATGTGCAATCGTTCGACCATCATGGTCTTGTATAGTCATAGGAAACAAGAATGACAAAGGGTGTTCTTTAGCTAAATCTTTCAACTGTAGTGTAACTTCATCTTTTTTAGGGATATGGTGAAACACTATTCTGGCCATTGCCGTACTAATTTTACCATCAATCATTTCATTAACATAATTTTCCATTTCTTCATGGGAAATTTCTGTCTCAAGAGTAATTGGCTTCATGTCCTTTTGAACATCTGGCCCACGTTGACGAATGACATTCAAGATTTGATCGGCTTCGTCTTTGAGACCAAAATCCATATATACAGACTCAACTTTTTGAAGCCATGTGATGGCCAAGAGAGCCGAAGCTTCTTCAGATATCTTCTCAAATGCATTTCCATACTTGAGTAAAACTCGCTTGACATCGTTAGGCCGATTTTGCTTGCGATAATATTGTGCTAGTCGAGTGGCAGCAGATTCAGAAGCAAACGGGTCAAATGACTTTTTGTTATCAAAATCGGATACGCGTTCGAGCCTTTCTTCAATGGTATTGACGATCTTTGCTATTTGGCCATCGGACAATCGGACCTTTTTGTCCATTAAAAGAGTGTCAAATGAAAATCCCCACAAACCTCGTTTACTATCATCTGCAACCTTATCTTCAAAATCGATCATTGCATCACGTAATTTATTTAATCGAGTTTTGTCATTTATACTAATTGCTAATTTAACAGCATAATTCATTTTCTGAATAACATCACACTCATACTTATGGCACAGTAATTTTGCCATTTCGATTATGCTATCGATACAAATATGAGCCATTGCAATATCAGAGGACTTCTTGATAACGTGTTTGGAGAATTCCCAAACAAGAGATGCATAACGAGTTTTTAATACAGGATGTTTTGCCTGCTTTGCTCGCTCGGACCAATAATTAAGCATTTCAGTGGTCACACGGTTTATGCTTGGAAATTCGGAAACGGTACCATCTTGATTTCTTGCCGACATAATTGGGCCAAAATAAGTTCCCCATAAACTCCCTTCTTCAGAACTATCTTCGTAAAAATCAAATGCCATATACTCGGAAAGCCATTCCATCGGAGGCTCAGATTTATCATCTTTGTCGCGCAATTTTCTTATCGCCTCGCTTACATCATGTTCGTTAAAAGGATTTGTGGCATTTTCAAATCCAAACAAAGTTTTTTTAATTGCCTCTTTCATTCTGTTAACCTGTTAATGACTTTACCCCATTTATTGTAGCACTATAGATTAGATTATCCAGCGTTTATTAATCATACCCTTACAGATGACAGACAAGTTATAATGGTAAAATATAAAGCGTTCCTCACATCTGCAATCCAAGGTGAAAGGGGAAAGAACCCCCCAACCACAAAAGATGGATTGGGGGGCTTAACAGCGTCGCCGTTCCGGCGACGGCTAAACGAATTTAATAACCCTGCCCACAGGTGGCAGGGCTAACCGACCCGCCATAGACGGACAAGTATTGACAACAGGACCTATGGAAGTTAAGGTATTGCCATTATGAAAGTTTTGCTGAGCTGGTTAAATGATTATGTCGAAACGGGCTTGTCGGCTGAGAAGGTCGCCGAGACCTTGAGCGACCTGGGTCTGCCCTGTGAAGGCATCAGGCAAATCGACGGCAATACCGTAATCGATGTTGAAGTAACTAGTAATCGCGGTGATTGCTTAAGTTACATCGGTATCGCCCGCGAGCTGGCAGCAGCGACCGGCAAAGAGCTAAAGATACCCGCCATTGAACTGGATGAATTAGACAGAGACGTCGCTGAGCTCGCTGCTGTCGAGATTACAGAGCCGGATTTTTGCGGCAGATATACGGCCCGAATTATTGAGGGTGTAAAGGTTCAGTCGTCGCCGGATTGGCTCAAATACCGGCTCGAAGCAATCGGGCTGCGAAGCGTTAATAACGTCGTTGATGCAACCAACTATGCGATGATGGAAACAGGTCAGCCGCCCCACGCCTTCGACTATAAAAAAATAAAACAGGGCAAAATAACTGTAAGGCGCGCACTCGCCGGTGAGCAGATTATCAGTATTGACGGCACGAAGTGTCAGTTAACTGCTGATATGTTGATTATTGCTGACCCACAAGGCCCTGTGGCTATAGCAGGGGTTATGGGCGGGGCCGATACCGAGGTAAGCGAGACGACTGATACAGTCCTGTTGGAAGACGCATATTTCGACCCGCTCAGTGTGCGTAAAACCTCCCGCAAACTTGCCCTTCCTTCGGAGTCTTCGTTTCGATTCGAAAGAACTGTGGATATAGAAATGGTTGACTGGGCCTCGAAACGAACTGCCCAGTTAATTACACAGGTGGCCGGCGGAAGAGTAGCTAAAGGTGTGATTGATATTTATCCTAAAGGAGTGGCAAAAAAAGAGGTGACGCTGAGGCTCGCCCGCTTAAATAAAGTGCTCGGTGTCGAAATTCCGGCTCAGGAGACAGTAGAAATCCTGTCGAAGCTGAGTTTCCAGCCAAAGCAAAATGACGATTTGATAAATTGCAGCGTTCCTTCGTGGCGCAGTGATATTTATCGTGAGATTGACCTGATAGAGGAAGTCGCACGCGTGTACGGCTATAACAGGATACCCACGGAGCAGAAAATTCGTATTCAGGTCGTCCCGGTTGATTCTCGTCAGAAGCTGGCAGAATCGATAGGAACGTATCTTAACGGCTGCGGCTTTTACGAAACGATTACCGTGGGCTTTATTGACGGCTCTGCCTCCGAGCTGTTCGTTGCTGAAGGGGCCGTCGAACATCTTGGCGTAAAGGATGTATCCAGAAAAAGCGCCAATCTGCTTCGCCAGATGCTGCTGCCCTCTTTGCTTGCCGTAATAAAGACCAACCTTAATGCCAAAAATACTCCCTGCAGTATATTTGAAATTGCCGATACTTTCGTACCCACCGTCAAAGCAGGGACTCTGCCGATTGAAAAAACCAAACTGGCGGTTGCCTGTGATAATGACGACCTGCTGTTCTTACGGGGTGTGATTGAAGGTTTGATAAAGAGTATCAATAGAGACGCAGAAGTGGTTTTCGAGCCTGCAGAACTGCCCTGGGCACAAACCGCAGCACATATCATAGCAGAGTCCAAGTTTATCGGTGTCGCCGGGATTGTTTCCCAAGCGGTCAAAGATAAATTTAACTTCAAAGACATAACACCTTCTGCCGCCGAACTGGATTTTGAACTTCTTTCAGTTCTGCAGAGCGGCCCAGTAAAAGTTAAGCCTATACCAAAGTTCCCTGCTATAGAGCGCGACCTTTCTATTGTTGTCGATGAACAGGTTCGCTGGGCTGATATTGCCGCAGCAGTGAATAATAAATCACCGGAAGAATTGGAAGACGTTCGCTTTGTTGGTATATACCACGGCAAAGGCATTCCTGCCGGCAAAAAAAGTCTTACACTTACACTGCTGTTCAGAGACCAGGATGGCACATTGACCCACGAGGCCGTTGACATCTTTCAGGCCGATATTTTAGACAGTCTCACCGAATCTACCGGCGCACAACTGCGAACAATTTAATTTACCCACATTTGCGTTCCTGCATTTTCAGCTGAGGGATAAATTTTGTTCCGAATCTCGATTTTGCTGTAGAAGAAACGTCTGAACATCCGAAAATCCAGTTAGAGGCGCAGCTGGGTTATTTGGGATTTTTATTGATTTTTGGCTTGAAATCTGATATAAGAGGTTATGCAGGCTTACCCCTGCGGTGTTCGTATAGAAAATATGATTTGAAAAAACCGATACCCAGTTTTCAGGGAAATCAGGCCTTGTTGGGTCGGAAACGCCTATACGATAGGACTTTCGGACACAAGCAACGATTACCCACGTAGAAATAATGGGTTTCTTCAAACGTTTTCTTACGGCACCAGTGGAGGGAAGCCTCGCATTAAAAAGGCCTGTTTACTACGCAGGCCTTTTTATTTTGCCCCTTTTTTGGCTTTAAAAAATGGAAATATCGGACCATTCCTATCCACTCATATCCACCAAGTTTGCTGTTTCCCTGCGTTTTTGCTCTTAAGCCAGGTGCTGTATTTGACGATTAAAAACAGTATAAATTATAACTATAATAGGTCATATAAGGAGCGTAAGGTATAACAGCATAAGCACTTGTGTGCTTATGTTACTCTGCGTAGCCCTTCGGGAACGCAGTATAAGTGCTCTTTTGTTGGAGAGGTAAAAAATGCCAAAGGTTCGTAGCTTTACGGTGTTACCCGCATTACCGGATTCTTTGAAAGCCCTCGAGGTTATTGCCCGGAATTTATTCTGGTGCTGGAACTCCGAATTTATAGCACTGTTCAAACGTATTGACAGCGATTTATGGACAGCCTGCGGCCATAATCCGGTCAAACTTCTCACAGCTCTGTCGCAGCAGAGGCTGGATGAATTAGCTAAAAATCAGGGTTTTTTATCTGAACTGCAGGTAGTCGAGGAAAAGCTAAAAGCATATCTTAATGGGTCGAGCTGGTTTGAAAAGACTTACTCAAAATCCACTAAACCCCTTATTGCATACTTTTGTGCCGAGTTTGGAATTCATGAGTGCTTGTCCTTTTATTCGGGCGGCCTGGGAATCCTGGCCGGCGACCACTTAAAAAGTGCCTCAGACCTCGGTGTTCCGTTAGTCGGTGTCGGCCTTTTTTATCAAAAAGGCTATTTCCGTCAGTATTTGGACATCGAGGGCTGGCAGCAGGAACTCTACACCGAAAACGATTTCAATATTCCGGTTGAGCTGGTCCGTCAAAGCGATGGCCAGCCGTTGACTGTCAGCGTGGAATTACCGGAAAGGACTGTGCACGCACAAATCTGGTTTGTTACAGTAGGCAGGCTCAACTTGTATCTACTGGACACAAATATACCGGCTAATTCGTCCACAGACCGTATGATTACCGCCAGTTTGTACGGCGGCGACCTTGAGATGCGGATTCGCCAAGAGATTGTTCTGGGCATCGGCGGTTTTAGGGCCTTGTCGGCAATAGGAATTAAGCCTACTATCTGTCATATGAACGAGGGACACGCTGCCTTTATGACGCTCGAACGAATCCGGCAGTTACGAAACGATACAAATATGACTTTTGCAGAAGCTGTTGAAACTACCAAAGCCGGCAATATTTTTACGATGCATACGCTTGTTAAAGCCGGCATCGACGAATTCCCAGTCGAGTTGATTGACAAATATTTTGCGCAGGCACTACCGGCTCTGGGGATAAGCAGAGAGCAGTTTCTGGCGCTGGGCAGAATTCTTCCCGATGATGCAGCTGAGTCATTTAAAATGCCGATTCTGGCACTACGCCTCAGCAGCTATGTAAACGGTGTAAGTAAGCTGCATGAGAAGGTATCACGCGATGTATGGTCAAGTCTCTGGCCTGCCGTTCCTGTCAGTGAAGTGCCGATGACCTCGATTACAAACGGCATACATATTAAAAGCTGGCTGGCTGATGAAATGGATGCTTTATATAGAAGGTACATCGGTCCGAACTGGGCTGATGAAGCTGTTGATACATCAATTTGGAACGGTATAGACCAGCTTCCTGACGGGGAATTCTGGCAGGCACATCAACAGTGCAAAGGCAGAATGATTGCCTTTATACGTAACCGGCTTAAGGACCAGATGAAACGAAGAGGCACTTACCATTCTGAATTGAACTGGGCCGAGGAGGTACTCGATATTAAGGCGTTTACTATCGGTTTCGCCAGAAGATTTGTAGGCTATAAAAGAGGCAATCTCCTGCTTAAGGACACCCAACGCCTTATAAAGCTGCTTAATAATCCCGATAGACCTGTTCAGATCATCTTTGCGGGTAAAGCTCACCCTAAAGATACCCAGGGCAAGGAGATAATTCGTCAAATCGTTCACTTTGCATCACAGTATGGCCTGCAACGGCGAATGATTTTTCTCGAGGATTATGATATTAACGTAGCCAGAATGTTGGTCCGCGGCGTTGATGTGTGGCTTAATAATCCTCGAAGACCTATGGAAGCCAGCGGAACAAGCGGTATGAAGGCGGCAATGAATGGTATTTTGAATATGAGCACCCTGGACGGGTGGTGGTGTGAAGGTTATAAACCGGATATAGGCTGGACTATCGGCGCTGAGCAGAGTTACAATAACACCGATTATCAGGATATTGTGGAGGCTCAGGCGGCCTATAATCTTCTCGAAAACGAGATTATTCCTTTATTTTACACCCGTTCGGCAGATGACTTACCGCGAGCATGGATACACAGAGCCAAAAACTCCATCAAATGGTTAGCACCACGTTTCAACACGCACAGAATGGTTGCTGAGTATACTCAAAGGTTTTATAGCCCGGCTATAGCTAAATGGCGATATTTTACGGCGGAGGCTATGTCGAGAGCCAAAATGCTTTCGACGTGGAAATCCAATATAAAAAAGGCCTGGTCTGAATTTACCATTAAAGATGTGCAAATTCAGGTTAATAACGGTAAAGAGAACCAGCCTTCAAATACAATTCAGCCACAGCTTAAGATTGGTTCGGAGTTGTCCATTAGAGCACTTGTTAAGCTGCCTAATATCAGCCCGGATGATGTTTCAGTCGAGCTTTATTATGGGCCGATAGATTCACAGGGAAATATCAGAAACGGCTCATCCGTAAGAATGGCTTATAAAGAGACCACAGGCCAGGATAGCGAGCATTGGTTTGTCGGTTCGATGTCCTGTAGAGAAACAGGCCGGCAGGGAGTAGCAGTAAGAGTTTTGCCCAGAAATGCCGACCTGACTAATCCCTATGAGCCGGGCTTGATTCTCTGGGAAACAACGAACGGCAACAACGGCAAATAAAGGATTGTCCGACGCAGGCGGAATCGATAAACTTGCCTACTGTTTCTCTTTACTGCACAGAAGTTTATAAGCATCCTCAGGTGAGGCCGCTTTTTCCAGCTCTTGTTTAAATTCTTCATCAAGCATTAGTTTACTTATTTTTGCCAGAGCCTGGATGTGCGGGCCGGTCTGGTTGGCCGGTGAGACCAGAAGAATAACGATTGTTACCGGTTTTCCGTCAACGCTTTCAAAATCAATCGGCTCGCCTGCTATCCCGATTGACATAACCAGTTCCTTGACAGCATCGCACTTACCATGTGGAACGGCGATTCTGTAGCCGATGCCCGTGCTTCGGGTTTGCTCACGCGCCAGAACCGCCTCTAAAACCGTATTTTTGTTGAGCAGTAATCCGTTAGCGTCGAGCAAATCAACCAGTTCTATTATTACGGCCTTCTTGTCTTTGCCTTCCAGCGGAACTTTGATACAGCTTTGTTGCAGAATTTCTGTTATGGACATTTTAATCATCAAGATGGCTTACGCCATCGGGGCAAAATATACTACACATTACTCTACTCTGAATAATGATAAACCTTTAATTATATTTGATTATCGCATTGATTGCAACAACTTTGTAAAATATTTGTGGCTTTTGTTCTCTAAAACCTTCCTGCCGTGCATTTTTTCTCCTTTACTCACCTTAGATATCGGGCTAAAATAGCACCCTGTTTATAATCTTGCCAGCCGTAGGCGGGCCGTTTGCATTCATAGACTATCAGTTGGGAACCGTCGCCGGCGATTTGGAGATTAGCTATGGAAAAGATAAAGCTTTATGATACCACCCTTCGTGATGGTATGCAGGCCGAAGGCGTCAGCTTCTCCCTCGAAGATAAGCTTTCAATCGCCGGTTGCCTCAACGAGCTTGGCATCGATTACATCGAGGGTGGCTACGCCGCTTCCAATCCTAAGGAGATGCAGTTCTTTGCTGAAGTGGCCAAGCTGGGCCTGAAGAATTCCAAAATCGCAGCTTTCGGCAGCACCAGAAGGGCTGATACAAAAGTTGAGGACGATTCCTCACTTGCTGCCATCCTCGCCTGTAAAACGCAAACGGCTACTTTGGTTGGTAAAACGTGGGATATGCATGTAAAAAACGTCCTCGGCTGTTCACTCGATGAGAATTTACAGCTCTGCACCGACTCCGTCGAGTACCTGAAAAATCTTGGCATTGAGATTATTTTCGATGCTGAGCATTTCTACGATGGCTACCGGGAAAATAGCGAATATGCGATGAAGGTTTTGGCCGCCGTTGTCGGTGCTGGTGCAGACGTGCTTGTGCTTTGCTACACTAACGGCGGCTCGATGCCTGACCGTATTTACGAAGTTACTAAAACCGTCTGCGAAAAATTCTCAACGCTGCCCATTGGCATCCATACCCATAATGACAGCGACTGTGCCACCGCTAATACCTTAGCTGCCGTCCGTGCCGGTGCCCGCCACGTCCAGGGCACCGCCAACGGTCTCGGCGAACGCTGCGGAAACGCAAACCTATTCGCTGTCATACCGAATCTCGTCTTTAAGATGGATTTCGATTGTCTGAGACCTGAAAAAATCAAAACTCTCACCGAAGTCTCTCGTTTTATTTTTGAAATCAGCAACCTGAACCCCGTAACGAATATGCCTTACGTCGGCGAGAGCGCCTTTGCCCACAAGGCAGGTCTGCATGTTGACGCCCTGCGAAAAGAAAAACGCGCTTACGAACATATCGACCCTGCTCTAATCGGCAACGAGCGCCGCTTTCTTATCTCCGAACTAAGCGGCAAATCTAATATCCTCGCTGAGCTTGAAAAGGCAAAAATCACACAGGACAAAAAACTGGCAAAAAAAATCCTCGACCATGTTCAGCAGCTTGAAAACGAGGGTTATCAATTCGAAGCGGCAAATGCCTCATTTGACCTGCTTGTTAAAAAAATACTCGGAACATATAAGCCTTGTTTCGAGCTTCTGAAATATTACGTGACCACGGAACGACGCACTTCCGGCGAAATGGTCAATGAAGCCACGGTCAAGCTCAAGGTCGGTAATAAAGTTCAGCACGTCGTCGGTGAAGGTGACGGCCCCGTCAACGCACTCGATGCCGCTCTGCGTAAGGCGCTGCAAAACATCTATCCCGTTATTAAGGATATCCACTTAATTGATTACAAAGTGCGTGTGGTCAATGCGAAAGCCGGCACTGCCGCACGCGTCCGAGTAATTATCGAATCCCGTGACAAAACCTCAATCTGGGGCACGGTCGGCGTCTCTGAGAATATTATCGAGGCATCCTGGCTGGCCCTTGTTGATTCCGTCGAATATAAACTGCAAAAAGAAGCTAAATGATAGTTCCAAAGATTAGCATAACCGCAGGATTTAACCGCTTTTCACAAAATATTTTTAGGAGATAATTAAATGATAGATAAAAAAGCAGACCTTGCCGGCCCCGGTATCGGTGACTATAACGAGCTGGAAAAAATACTCCCGCAGGATTACAACTCGCTGCTGTCCCCCAAGGAAACCCAGATTGCTACCTATGCAGTCAAGGACTATATTGAAGAGAACCTTTGTAAAGAACTTAATTTGATTCGTGTCACGGTGCCTCTGATTGTAGATGTCGAAAGCGGCGTCAATGACCTGCTTGACCGCGACGGCTCCCGGACGCCAATCGAGTTTCCCTGCGGCCTCGGCCTTGAAAAACCAATCCGAACGCAAATAGTCCAGGCAGCGACCAAATGGAAACGAATGGCTTTAAAGCAGTTCGGAATGAATATCGGCGAAGGCCTGCTTACTGATATGCGTGCCGTTAGAAAAGACTACTTCCTCGACCACGACCACAGCGCCTATGTTGACCAGTGGGACTGGGAGCTTGCCATAACCGCTGAGCAGAGAAACTTGAAGTTCCTGAGGCAGGTTGTAGAGAAAATCTGGAAAGTCCTCAAAGGTGCTGAAAACCATGTCCAGGAGTTGTTCCCCCAGCTAAAGACCGATAAATACCCCGATTTACCTGATAAACTGACGTTTATACACGCTGAGGAAATACTCGACAGATATCCAGACCTGCCGCGAAAGCAGCGCGAAACTGAAATTGTTAAGGAGCTCGGCGCAATTTTTATCATCGGCATCGGCTGGGTACTGAAGGACGGATACCCGCACGAAATGAGAGCTGCTGACTACGATGACTGGGTAACAGAAATAACCTCTGAAGATGGCAGAGTAATGCATGGCCTTAATGGTGACATTCTTGTCTGGAACCATGTAACGAAACGCCGACACGAATTAACCTCAATGGGTATACGTGTCAATGCCGACTCTCTGAAAAAGCAGCTCGAACTCTCAGGCCAGCTTGATTTCCTTAATTTCCCATACCATAAGGCCATTGTAAATGGCCAAATCCCTCTCAGCATTGGCGGCGGCATCGGACAGTCCCGGACGTTTATGCTCTTGCTGAAAAAGGCACACATCGGCGAGGTCTCGGCCACCGTCTGGCCGAAGGTGTTGAAAGATATGTGCCATAAAAAAAACATCCACGTAATAGAATAAAAAAATCGGAAGCAGATTACCTTCCGCTGCCGGTAAGTGCCAGAGTCGTTACAGAATTGGCTGGAAGTTTCAATGGATTGCCTGCCTTATAGCTGCCGATATGGATGCACTTTTCCTTCTCGCTGGAGCGATATACTTGGCCTTTGGAAGCAGTGAAACCTTTTGTAGAAAGGTCGAGGCTAATATCGATATCGTTTGTAGTATTGATTATTACTGCAGTTAGTTTCAGGTTATCCGGGCTTATATATGCTGAAATTCTAAGGCCGGAATTGTCAGTCGTTGCTCCCACACGCTGCCAGTTCGAATCTGTAAAAGCAGAATATTGCTTGAAGGCATAATAGGCAGGATTGATAGTATAAGAGCACGGGTCGTTTATGCTAATCAATCCGCTGCTGGAGTCCCAGAACAAATCCCAGTACAAATATGAAGCTACGTTCTCCACAGTAAGTGAATTATGCACTAAAACTGCCGTATTCATTGCACCGGTCCATGTGCTCGGTTCATCCTCAAATTCTGTCTGGAAAACGGGTTTATTACCGAATTGTAAATTAAGTTTATTAAAGCTGAGCATTTTGGGGATATATCTGTCGGGATTTTCGGCACAGCCGCTGCAATCATAAAGATGGTGTGCATAACCATAGACGATCAAGTGATTTAATTTATTCATATAACCTTCGATGTGGGAAAAACCCATCGTTTCAGGGTCGAGCATTTTTGGCATAGCCGTATCCATTTCAGTAATCAGTTTATGCCAAACTGCCTCGGCAGCGACGTCATAACCGGCTCTGTTCGCATCTTCTGCAGGACCGAATATGCACGAATCATATGGGGCTTCCCAGTCCGGCTCATTCTGGATAGTAATATAATCCGCTTTGACGCCGGCTTTTGCATAGGCATCTAAACTGTCATACCACCACTGGGCAAAATCAGTGTATACGTACTTACCGTTAACTTTCGCGAGAGTTCCGCCGACTAAGCTGCCGTTACTTTTCAGCCGTGCAGGTGGTGTCCACGATGAAATCATAATCTTTAGGTTGCCACCGAGGGCAGCCTTACCACTGCTGGCTATTTCCACCGAGCTATCGAAATCGATTTGATTAAAATCATAAGTATTTCTTATACGGAATATGTCAAGGCCGAGCTCCTTAAAGAGAAGATTATACAGTTCGGCTTTTTGCTTATGTTGAACAAGTTCTGTCGTTCGAAAGGCACCGGACGCACCGAGACCTTCGATTTTTTGGTGGCGTGTATTTACATCAATCTCACCTTTCGCTTCGGGTTTGATAGATTTGAACTTGTCGGTACTGAGCACTGGTCCATACACATTCACGTCATCAACGAAAAAATTAACCTCCGGTGACGGGCCATCGAAATATACATCCAGCACTGATAATCCACCGCTCACATCCAGGGTAAAGCTTCCTGAAAGCTGGACCCAGTTGCTGTCTGTTGCAGTTACAGTATCTATGTTATGATAATCAGTACCGCTGTCATCCTGCTGCTCGACGGACAGCAGTACCTGGGCGCTCGGAGTATTTTCAAGTCTTACCCAGCCGGATATCTGGTAAGTTTCTCCATCTGTCATTGTGTCAAATACAGATTGTCTCACACCCTGCCAGTTCGCCTCTCTGCCAAATGCCTTGACGCCGCCCGAACCGCTGTGCACCGGTGTGCTGACTGCCTCGATTGGGCAGCCTCGACCGCCCCAGCCCTCTATTCCATTTTCAAAATCGGGATTGATAAGGATGTTTGTATTACTATCAGTAATAATATCAGCAACAATATCACTACCACTATAATTTGTGTCGCAGCCGCAGGAGGCCAATGACAAAAACGAAAATAAGAACATAAGATTACAAAAACCTTTGAAAGACATTGTACAACTCCTTAATCTAAAGATTTATTTAGAACCTTACTTTCCGGAAAGCACAAGGGTTGTTACAGAGTTTGCCGTCAGTTTCAATGGTTCGCTTCCTTTATAATCGCCGATATAAACACATTTTTCTGATTCACTCGAACGATATATTTCACCTTTGGAAACAGAAAAATCCTTTAAAGAAAAGCTAAGGGTAATGTCAGTGCTGGGGGTGATATTGATTATTACTGCGGTTAGTTTCTGATTGTCCGGGCTTATATATGCTGAGAACCTCAGGCCGGGATTATTGGTCGTTGCTTCCACACGTTGCCAGTTCGAGTGTATAAAAGCTGAGTATTGTTTGAAAGCATAATAAACCGGCTTGATAACGTACTTGCTCAGGTCGTCTATGCTCACCATACCGCTGCTGGAGCCCCAGAACAAATCCCAATACAAATATGCAGCTGCGTTCTCAGCGGTCATGGAATTATGAATCAGAATCGCCGTATTCATTGCGCCGCTCCACGTATCCGGTTTGTGCGCGAACTCCGTCTGAAATAGCGGTTTGTTACCGTACTTTGATTTAAGATTTTCAAATTCTGGAATAAACCTGTCTGGAGCATCGCCGCAGCCGCTACAGTCATAGAGGTGGTGTGCATAACCATAGACGTGGGACAGATTGTTTAAATTGTCTATGTAATCCTTAGTACTGCCTAAACCATACGTTTCAGGGGCAAGCATCTTCGGCATATCCGAACCCATTTTAGTATTCAGCTTCTGCCAGACCGCCTCGAAGGCGGCGTCATAGCCGGCCAGGTTCGCATCCTCCCGCGGGCTGAATCTGCACGAATCCCATCTGGCTTCGTATTCTGGTTCGTTCTGTATACTTATATAGTCCGCCCTGACTCCCGCTTTCGCATAAGCAGCTAAACCATCGGCCCACCACTGTGCAAACTCATCGTAAGGATATTTGCCGTTGACTTTCGTAAGTGTTCCGCCGACTGTAACTCCATAAGCTTTCAATCGGCTGGGCGGTGACCACGATGAAATCATAATCTTCATATTCCCCCCGAGAGCCGCCTTGCCGTCCTTAACTATTTCTACCGTCTCCAGGAACGATTCCGGCTCCATATCGTGATTGTTTCTTATGCGGAGTATGTCAAGCCCCAGTTCTTTGAACAGAAGTTGATATAATTCAGTTTTTTTCTGGTGGTTGACAAATTCCTTCGTGTAATGGGCGCCGGCGGCGCCGAAACCTTCGATTTTTTGATGGCGCTTACTTGCCTTAATCTCACCTGTTGCGTTGGGGTCGATGGGAATAGCCTTGGGAGCAACAAACTTGGGACCATATACGTTAGCATCGTCAACATAGAAATTAACGCCCGGTTTAGGGCCCTCGAAGTACACATCCAGCACTGATAATGTACCGGTTACATTCAGTGTGAAATCGCCCGAGAGCAGCACCCATTCGGAGTCCGTAACAACAAATGCAGTGGCTACGTTATGATAATTGGTGCCGCTGCCGTCCTGTTGCTCGACGGACAAAGAAACGCTATCCCTCGCTGCATTATCAAGTCTCACCCACCCCTGTATCTGGTAAGTCTTCCCATCCACCATTTTGCCGAACACAGACTGCTTTATCCCCTGCCAATTTGCCGTTCTGCCTGATGCTTTCGCACTGCCCGAGCCGCTGTGTACAGGCGATGTAACTGCCTCGATTGAGCAGTTTCGTCCGGCCCAGCCGTCCGTTCCGTTTTCAAAACCTGGATTTACAAGAATATTCATATCACCGTAGCTTGCGGACACAAATGATAAAAAAAACACCGGTAAAAACACTATTCTGCATAGGCCTTTCGAAGACATTTTATTCCTCCTTTCGACCCTTGTATATCATTTTTCAAGTCTAAATATGCTAACAAAACAACCTCTGCTCTGCAATATTATTTCCCCTTTTAATCTACTTTATTCTTCCCCTGGAGATCACATCAGCATAAAGCTGGTGACATTAATACGTACTACCACCATCCGCAGTTCATTTTGAATTTCGTGCTTTGGCAATTAGTACTTGTTTGGGATTTAGAACTTGGGATCCAGGATTTCTCTTTAACTTATAATCTATTCCCTGGCCTATTCGGTGCCAAACTTGGAGACGTATCTGAATTTCTGTCCACCTAACGAGGCGTCGACCATCAAACCCCTATCGGTTGTGATAAACACTGCCATACCGGCTTGATAATCAGCCTTTGCCGCTGCACCAATGGTAGCTGCTACGCCTGTAATCTGTGCAGAAAACGTGAATTCCTCGGTCTTGAATACTTCCAGGTCGTTTCTCTCCTTGAAGAATATTATTTCACGGAAGTACTCGCCGCCCAGCGAAATCCCCAATGTTGCCTGCGACATACTGCAGTAGCCGACCATTTCGTCTTGCTCATAGACCTCGCCTTTACCGTAAGCTCCGCCGATCCAGAAGGCGCCTTTAGCGACCTTTGGAAATACAGCGTAGCCGTAAGATTTATTGAAGAATTGCTGAATATCCGGATCTTTCTCTTTGAATATTGCAATTGTCTCCCTTACCTCCGCCGACAAAACCGCCTTTGCCTCCGGCCTTTCCGGCACCGTAGAGCATCCGGGCAATAGAATTGCTAAACACAAAACCATCACACTTATTTTCGCCTTCATATATCACTCCTTTCTTGGTCAACCCACCCTCTTCCGACTTATTCTGAATGTTCTATAACCAATTGCCGCACTACTTGTCAATAAAAAATTTAAATCGGCGAATGATTGCTTCGCTCCGTTTCGGATTGGCGGATTTTTTCTCGTCCTGGCTTAGGCCAATTCACAGCCAGATTAGTGATTTGTACTTGTGGATTTAGATATTAGGATTTTTTCCCTATCCCCCTGTCCGCTGTCTTGTTCATTTCATTTTCTTCACCCGATATATCTGTTCTTGCTCGCTCCAGTAAAGTTTATTTTGATTTGCCCTCCACCACAACTGCCATTGTCTCTCTGGTAACACAAATGCCGACTCTACCAGTAAAACATCCTCATCTATCGGCTGAGATTTTATCCACTCCTTCCACTGCCTTTCAATCTCCGCAATTGATTTGCCATAGACCTTCTGCAGTGTAACCGAGCTGTCACGGTCGCCTTTTGTTGTGCAAATTTGTCTTACGAAATCTTTGAAGAGCCCTTTTTTATGCAGATACAGCATCAACGACCTCACTGCACACTGCTCCGGCTGCTTTGCCCTGATTATCTCATTAAGGCTGATACTGTTTACGCTTGCTTTTGTGATTGGAAATCGCCAGTTACTGAAATATCCGAATGAAATAGTCAGTTTGCCTTCATTATCAAGATGCCCGATGAACTTTTCGAAGAACGTCGCAATACCCTCATTGACCCATTCGGCAGGCCGCCTCACAAAGCTGGTTGCTATGAAATGGTGAACCAGCTCATGCGTAGTTGTCCCCAGCCCTGAATCGCGATTGACAACGATTATATTTTCCCTTAAACCCATATAGAACCCGTATGGGCTGTTGCAGCCGGCGCTTTTTGCATAAGGTGTATAGCTGCTGGTGTCCTTGAATAGATAAACCTTAAGCGGCCGCTTTTGCCCGATTTCAAAGTACTCCCTGCTGAAATACTCGAAAAAACCCTCGAAGAATTGTTCATAGTAATCCAGCGATGCCGCATCAAGATTGCTGTAAATATTAAAGTGTTTTGTTTGCCTTTGATTGGTCAGTACCTGCCGGGTCAGGTTCCTGTCCGTGCGTATCCTGCTGTACTTCTGATATATCAGGACCCCGAAAAACACAGCAAACGCTGTAAATACGAGAATTATAAACGTTCGAGATGGCTTAATTCTTTTCACAGCCGTACAAGTTTACAGACCGCTTTTGGCAACGTTTGATGTGTGTAGTGCAAAGTCCGAAAATCTCGGATTTACAATTTGTTCTTTAAGTTACAGAGTAGGACGGCACCTTAATGCAATCTGACCTGAAGCAGCAGTTGGTGTATGGGCAATTACTGCTGTTTGGGTTCCCGAAACAGGGATTATTGCCTTCTGCTCTCTGGATGGCGAGGATAATTTCTGCTTTTTTCATTTTACCGCAGTTTATGCCCAGCCTTCTTGCTTTTTTTCTTATTTCATCGATTTTCATAATCGCATCCCTTTGTTAATTTCGCTCCGTTGGAAATCTATATTTTTTAACGGGGTTAATCATTATTATCGTCAAAAAAGCCTGTGCAAAAACAGCAAAATTTATAAATTTTTCTCCCCTTCTCAACACAACCATCTCTTCACGGACAAACCGGTGCATTACTCGGTATAAATGACCGGGCGGCTAAAAGGTCGCCCGAATTTATCGACCCGCTTAAGTTAATGTCATACCTCGCATTGCTGCAATCCACCGGCTGATTGATATGTGACCTGACTGCAAGCAGGTCACCCGAATTCACGCTTCGATTACTATTGGCATCACCCTTCAGGGCGGTCAGACATATAGAGGTCTCTTCTATCGAAACGCCCTGCTCTGACTTTATTGCATCCTTGAGCATTACTGTATAAGTATCCTCGTTAGCAAGTACAGGTAACAACTCCACAATCATACAAGTACTGCTGTCCCATACAACCGAACCTGCAACCGGCTGTATTCCGCCGATAACGCCCTCGATGGAAATCATCTCGCTGATATCGTTTACCGAAGTATCCATTTCTGTATCGAAGCAGACACGCAACTTTGCTATACCGCAGGTCCGGGGTTCGACATAACCATCGCTGACCTCGCACCAAATCTCTCCGATACTGCCGCCGTGCGTCGCCCCTGTCTCCCAGCTTTCAACCACTGGTGAAACTAATCTCTGATAATGGTATCCCATATCAACAATCCCGGTGTCTGCAACAGAGTCTGTGCGGGTCGTTGCTGTATCGAGTCCGAGGTTACCTGCAGAGTCACTGCCGGTATCCACACAAGGGCTGTTTATAACCTGACCTGCTGCTATCTGGCTGAGATAATAATCACCGAGCAGCCCTGCAACAAATTTCGGGTCACTGCCAATGTTACCGACTCCACCGAAGATACCCGTCCAGCCTTTAACGCAACTATAATTGATTACCAAATCCTCTGTTTCCGACTCAATTTGTGCTGATTCGTCGGTCCCTCCCATATCGGAGTTGGCCCAGAAGATGCAATTGGTTAAACTTACTATATTAACCTCACTTTCGTTAAATATTCCACCACCTAAAGCTTTCGCGTGATTGCCGACAAATGTACAGTTGTTCAATACCGCCTCGCATTCGTAATCGTTAGTGATAGCCCCGCCAGAATCATCCTTCGACATATTCTCGCTGAAAAGGCAGTTATCAAGGAAGACTTTCCCGCCGCAGTTATACATAGCTCCACCGCAGGAGAATCCACCAAAGTTAGAATTCTCTGAAAAGACACAGTTTCTGAGTTGCACTTCAGTCCAGTAATTGTACATAGCAGCCCCTCTCTCACAGCTTTTATTATCGACGAAAGTGCAGTTGCTTAAAACAGGACTTTCTTGTATATTTGCCATTGCGGCACCGCCTGCATTACCCTGGTTATATGGGCCGAGAAAATTCATAGCGAACATGCAATCGGTGACATTAGGGCTGCCGGTAAAGTTAAACATTGCGGCACCGAAGACGAATGCAAAGTTTTTAATGAAGGAGCAGTTTCTCACGGTTGGGCTACCGGATTCATTTCGCATACCACCACCGCAGCACGTGATTAAATCAGGCCAGTCGAGTAGATCTGCATATCCGCCGGTGACATTAAAACCGTCGATAACTGCGGTGACGTTTGTTCCACTTCCGGTGAGAACGTTGTGGGCGTTATCGAAGCGTGTGCTGTCATCTTGCATATCACAGGCGTCTGTCACAGGTGCATCGTTTCCGAGCAAATCACCGCTTAAAATCGTCTCATAGAGTTCAATATCTCTGACGTTTGGGTCCGGCTGTCCGACACCGGCATAGCCACCTTTGAGGGCCAGCTTGTTTATCAGCTGGAAGGTCGAATTGGGGTCACCTGTTCCAAGCGGATGCGAAGCATCACGGTCTGGCCTGTAAATACCAGCCGCAACTCTTATTTCATCGATGCCGCCATATAAGCCGGCGTAGTCTAAAGCATCCTGAAGATAATTGTAGGCGTTGGCCCAGCTCATACCATCGCCGTTGCCGGTCGCCTCGGCATCTACATAAAGGACTTTTTCGACGTATTCGAGTTCGGCTGTTTCGATTGTGACCAAGTTGTCGCATCGGGAAGACCAGGCGGCAAGAATGTGTCCATCAGCGTATTCTTCAACCGTAGGGTACCAGGCATTTGCGTCCGGCCTTATATCCAAAAATATAGGATTAGCCCAGTCATCGTCATATATGCTCCAGAAAGGAAACACCCGTTTACCAACTCTCCTTTCCCAGACCATATAAACTCTGCCGTCTGAAGAGGCGGTTATCCGGGCACAGCTTGCCTTGTCGCTTGTATCCACAGCCGCAGGCTCGCTCCACGAAAGCCCGTCAAAACTTCTGTAATAAACGTTTCCACGCCCATCTTCAGGTTCTTCTCCCTCCGAATAGCATATATCTGGTTCGTCCCCCCGCCAGTAAGCCAAATGAATTTTGCCGTCAGCGCCCTTATCAATATCCACCCCCTGGACGCTATCATACCAGCCGGTATTTTCTATCACTGTACTTGTCCAGGTGCCATCATAGATATAATAGCTTAGAAAAGTATATGAGTTGACAGTATCCTTTTCTATGTAAACAAGCATTAAACGACCGTCATTCATCACCTCAGTATCAAATACATACCACGCGAATTGCCTGTTTACAAAACCACCTGTTTGCTGTTGAAAAATATTTTCCGTTAGCAATTGGGGGCTGTCCCAGCCGGACCCATTGGATTTTGTCCAGTGAATCCCCCTTTCATAAGAACCAGAATAGCCGTAGTTTTCGGACCAGAAGACAAAGATTTCCCCTGCCGGCGTTACTTCAATCCGCCCCATTGCAGGCAGGCGCAGGCCCGGGGCCACCTGCGAGACGTCGCCAAAGGTCTCAAGGTCCGGGTCATAAATCCCGTGAAAAAGGTTCTGCAAATCCCCGCTGGATTTCGACTCAAACAGCACATGAATCGCCCCGTCCGGGCCGGTTGTAATATCAAGTATGCGGGAAAAGTGAAAACGATTCGTTAGCGCCTCCGCCTCTTCGAAGTCGGCGGCAGTTACAATGCTGACATGAATATCCGTCGTTCTTGTCATATCCTCACGCATTTTTTCGAAGAAAAGCAGACCATTTGTTTCGTTGGGGACGATAACCGGATGCCAGAGGTCTTTGCGATTATCATATTCGACCACCGGCGGCGTCGACCGTGTGAGGACAAGGTCTTCACTATAATCCTGCATCACGATACCGTTTGAATCGACATAATAAGTTACCATAGCACCCATAACATTATAAATATTTCCTACCCAAACCGTGCTCCCATATCGCATATTCCATTGACCCGGGACAACGTCGGTGTCGGTCTGCGGCTCGAGAAAACGCCAGTCGTTGAAGTTAAGAGGATTATCTCCTACAAGGACAGCGTTAATTGCATGATTAGTCGGGTAACTAACAGAAACGTGATGCATGGGCAGATTATAAATGGTTTGTCCCCCGTCAAATTCAGTGCTCTCAACAGCGAAATCATCCCGTTCAAAAGAGCCATGTATACAGGTCTGATACGCAAAATGATGGCATACAAAAAAGCTGGAGGTGTAGATATGCTCATCTGTTTTATCGAGTACCCTGATTTTATTTATCCACTCGTTACGTTGTGCTCTTGTTGTCAGTTGGTTCCACCATGCAGGGAGCGTTCCGCCCGACAGGGCCTGTGTCATAAGCGTAACATCTGAGCTGTTAATTAGGCCGTCACCATTTAGGTCGGCCCGAATGTTCGCCGGTTCGCTGCCGGCAATTATTGATTGCATCATAGAGAGGTCGTCGGATGTGATTTGACCATCGAGGACTACATCCCCGCTGCCGTGGTAGTTGGTCGTTTTAGCAGGTTGTAAGAAAGGATTATGACCGTTCCAGATACGGCCTTTTGGAGGAAAATCAGAATCGCAAATATAATTCAGGTCAACTCGCTTCTCTAACTCTCTTAGGTGCAGACGATTTCGAGGGTCATTTCTCAACCGGCGTGTTGTCGGTCTGGCTTTCATCGAGAATTCGAAAAAGCCGGGGTCGCCGCGAAGGTCCTTACTAACGTCGCCGGCCCTGAGGGTAAAACCCTCGAAAACCGTCTCCGGCCCTTCATCATTTATAAAGCGGGCGATGACGCCAACACCGTTGGCGTCGATAATGGTATTCCGCATACAGGCATCGTTATTGGGGTGAACGCTTCTCACGGTTATCGCTTTGCCGCGAAAGTCTAAATTGTAGTTACCGCTACCCTTGTATGTGCCAGGAAATAAAACGATGGTATCACCGTCTCTTGAGTGGTCAATGGCCTGCTGTATCGTTGAAAATCTGCCTCTGCCGTTTGCACGAACGAAAATTGTTCGTGCAAATGAGGGGGTAACTAATGTTATCATTATTAGTATTAAAACCGCCTTTTTCATAACCTGCTCCTCTAACTAAAATCTCGATTTACTGACCAGTATACCAGCATAGCCCGATAAAATCAAGTGAAAATCTAACCCTGGGAAGCAGTTAAAAGGTTGCGGCTCACCTTCTTTGTATCGGGCCATGTTCTGGCCTTAAAATCATGTTCCCTGTTAAATTAACTATTAATCCTCCCCAAGAATATGTCAACTCTCAAAACCAAACGACCTCT
>Ga0315545_1000398_pt1 | contig 46793 bp, 79 predicted proteins | sample SalMarSW160210MG_FD_203096 | JGI IMG/M metagenome (GOLD analysis project Ga0315545, IMG submission 203096) | Salt marsh sediment microbial communities from the Plum Island Ecosystem LTER, Massachusetts, United States - Salt Marsh Sediment SW1602-10 ...
ATAAGTGGCGACCCAGGGCGTGGCCCATAAAATTGTCAGCGGAGGACTGGAAGCAAGTATTCGAGGCAGAAAGGCACTGGTTTGGAGTCTGAATATGACTATAGGCTACGACAAGCTGCCAATAAACCATGGAATCTTATTAGACCTTACCTTTGAGGAGATGATAAGGCTATTGGCCCACGACAGGGCCAAGCCCCACCATATCCATACCCTTCATGGCACCCCAACCTGGTCATCGCTGGCCAACGGGCTTCCTTACCTGAACTTTAACTCAATGCATCCTGACTGGCTTGACTGCCCGGCAGCGGATACTGTGGACCTCGATTTCACCAGTGGGGATTTCAGCATTGCACTCTGGCTGTATACTCCCATGCCACCTGGGGTGCCCGGCATGATCATGGGGCGGGGTGAGGTTGTTGCTGATGGGTGGTATATGATTCAAACAGACGGTGTACTTATGTTTGCTACATCTCAGGCAGGGGCAGTGCAGACTACTGATAGCGTGATTTTTTTAGACGCCTTGGAATGGCGTCTTGTTGGTGTGTCTCGCAGTGGTGCCAGCGCCAGGATTTTTGGCAATGGCGAGGATATAACACTTACCCCTGCAACACATATTGACCCTCGGACTTCAAATAGAGAGCTGCATATCGGTATCAGTGATAATGAAATTGGCGCACCGCTCCATGGCAAGATAGCTGGCGGTCCATGTGGCCCTCGTATCTGGGGCAGGAAGTTGGAAGCCTTAGAGATGAGGCAAATATTTGAACAGGAAAGGCACTGGTTTGGAGTATAGACATGATTGACCTTGAGGGAGCGATAAAAGGCAAACCAAACGTACACGACGTAATCATCTACCCTATAGCCGAGGACGCCGGCACCGATGAGCTTGCTGATGATGGTCTCAGCCCGGCTTTCTATCCTGCCGCTGCTCACAGCACCAACGCCAATCAGGAGGCCAATCCGGGTGTTGCCTGGGTTGAGACTATAAACTTCGAGCAGGAAGGCAAAATCGATATTATCTCCATCTATGCAGAGTTCAGGTGGCAGACAAGATTCCTGGTCGGCGGCGGTGCGGGTACCCAATCGTCAAGCAAAATTCAGATTAGTCGTGATGGAGGGACAACCTGGGTTGATTTAACCGATAACTTCGATAACGCTGCAGCTGCCATGACCACCAGAATCAGAATAGGAGTAGGAGTATGGGTTCCGACCATCGTTGCCGGAATTGACCAGCTTTCATTCAGGTTAGTTCACTGGACTGATGACGGCGGTGCTGTATCAACCTCCGAGGCCCAGATCCGCAGCAACTCCTATGTGAGAATCACATATAGGAAGAGCTAAAGTGACACAGAAGCCATAGCTACGTCCACAAGAGGTGTATAATGACGGAAAAAATCATTATTTTGGAAAAGAAGTCACCCAAATATAGTGTGCTTTTTTTATACCCAGTAGAGAACCCGCTCCCACCTATGCCAGGGATGGCTCTAACACCTACGACAGTAAATGGGGAACTCATACCTGCGCTTCGGGTGCTGGATGAAGCTACTATACTTAAACTAGATGACGGAACTTTGGCTTACGAGATTCTTCAATATCGGCCTTTCGAGGTAGATAATACTGAAACCCTTGACTACTTTTATCAACGTAGGATGAGGGAGTTCAACTTATCACACTTGCTGCCGGCAGAAGAAGTAGCACCTACCAAGCCGGCAATACCACAGGAATTGAAGTTATCAGGTCTTGAAATTCAGCAATCATTAGAGGAAGGCGAGCTACTTAAAGCCGAAGTTACCAAATTACAGAAAGCCCAGGCAGATATAGTAGAACAAGCAGAAAAACAAGGTAAACATCTGGCCGACATTCAGGCTGCCTTAGCGCCACTGGAGTTGGCTAAGGCAGAAGCTAAGTCAGAACTTAAAATCTGGGCGCAGGGACATAACCTCCTGGAGAGGGGGCTATAAGTGGCAAACGAAGTATGGGAAAAAGCTAAGACTCCCATAGTTATAGCCGATTTAGCCGACTATGCCGGTGACATTGGAGCTAGGACAGACCAGATTGACCTGACGAGCCTGGCTTCCGGTGCGGCCAGACAGTCAGACATGATTGACCTTTCTACACCAATCAGTGCCGGTTATCTGGCCTACCTTTATGCCGTCTACGCAGCTATTGAGTTTGACGTGGCACCCACATCAGGGGGAGTGGTCGATTTCTATGCTGCCTTCTCTCCAAGTGCGGTTGCCGCTACAGCTAACCCAGGGGGTTGTTCAGGAGCCGATGGCGCCTACACGGGCACACCCGGAGATTCTCTCGATGATTCTCTCAAGCAGCTCGTCCCTATTGGCTCATTGGTAGTTACATCAGATGTCGCTCCTGCGGTGGGGTTCCAGTTCATAGGCTTTATCAAAGTCCCTGAAAGATATGTCTCGTTTGTTGTTGATAACAACGCAGACCAGGCATTGGAGGGGGACGCCATAGAAATGGGTATAAGGCTAGTACCTTACGTCAAGGAGATTCAGCCGTGAGCCTTTATGCACCAGCTTTGACCAGGCACAAGCCCCAAAGGTGGGGGCCTGTGTCAAGGGGTCTGGTTGCTCCTGAGTGGCAGTGGACACATGATGGTCTGATTTTAGCATTACCCTTGTGGGCAGGCGGAGGTCCTGCCTTTGACTTATCACCATACAGGGATATGGCAACCCTTAACGGCAATGTAGTATGGGCAATGAGTCCTTATGGATTGTGCCTTGATTTCCCTAGTGGTGGTGGAGATTATGTATCAGTACCCGACCATGCCAGATTTACACCAACACAGGGATTGACAGTTTTTGTAATTGCCAAATGTGATGCTTACCAGACTGACATTTGTGGGCTGGTAGCTCACTATTTGTCTACGGGTAACCAGAGGTCATGGTTCCTTGGTTTAGATGCATCGGGACATCTTGTAATAGCTCTTAGTTCCGATGGTTCATATCAGGCAGCCAACACTGTTGTCGGCAGTACAGTAGTGGGGACAACAAACTGGTTTACTGCTGGCCTGACCTGGGAACCATCAGTAGCAACCAGGGTTTATTTCAATGGAATCCAAGACGGAGTGGATGCCGCCGGTGTAATAGCCAGTTTACACAATTCTACATCGGATTTATGGGTAGGTACACAGTACCAAACGACTACAAATTATAACCTTGATGGCAAGATAGCGGCCGTCCTAGTTTACAACAGTACACTCAGAGCCAATGAGGTTTATAAACTCCACCTTGACCCATTTGCCCCATTTAGAATGTATGAGGAGTGGGCATTTAAGGCTCCGGCTGGTCCACCACCAGGAGTCAAAAACCTCTACATGGGTGGTATCTATGGCGCATCCAGGATGGATAGGAGAGGGAGAAATTGATGCAGGAATTTCAGGTTCTAGAACCAGTTGCAACAAGACGAATCTTCTTTTTATTTCTTGTAGATGCCACTGATGGTATTACACCAGAGAACGGAGAGGCTGCCGGGCAGCCACAGTATTCTAAGAATGGGGCAGCTTTCGGCAACACGGTAGATACTTTACACTTTACAGGAAATGGAGCTTATTATATTACCCTTGACCCTGGTGAGATAGATACCCTTGGCTGGATTCTGGTTCGCTATAAGTCAGCTAACACAGCGGAGTTTTCATCTTTAGCAGCAGTTACCCCTGATGGGTCATTTGGTAAAAGGAGTTGGGAATAATGCCCGCGGATTTTCCAAATCCATATATTACCCGTGATTTTATCATAGACGGGGGTCAATCAGTAATCTCCCTCGGTGAGCACGGCCACATGAACTTCTATTCTGAATGTGAGATAGAGGAGTGGACACTCCTGGCTGACCAACCCGGTAACATTACAATTGACATCTGGAAGGAAACCTATGCCGGTTTCCCACCGACAAATGCAGATTCTATCTGTGGCGGCAATGAACCTGCCCTTGCTGGTGTTCAAAAGAACCATGATAGCGTACTGGCTGGCTGGACCAAGACCATCAATGATGGTGACAAGCTTGCTTTCAACGTAGACGCCTGCGTCACAATCACCCGGGTAACGCTAAGTCTAAAATTAAAGCGACCATGAGGAGGTCAATTTGGCTGATATAGCTGTTAATACCATCTGCCAGGCAACTTCACCCAATGTAATTGGGTTCTTCTTTAACCCTATTGGACGAGACCATAATGGCAGTGGGCGCATGTGCTTCTGGGCTAAAGGATTAATATGGGTATTCTACCGAAGCGGCCTGGTTGATGGAGCTTCCTGGGTATATTATCGAACCAGCTCTGACGGAGTAGCCTGGTCGGGAGCGACCCAGGTAAGACTTCAGGACCAGCAAGCTCTATTAAACATGGCCAGCTCATTCTGTGTGGTCTATGACTCAATCAATGATAAAATCCACTACGCTTATACATCTGTTGAGCTTGCCGATAATATCTACTACAGGATGGGAACGCCAGAAACCAATGGAACTATAACCTGGGCAGCTATTGAGCAGGTCGCAGTGGCCGGCGTGGGTGGTAGCTCAATGTTCGGGTGCCATATCAATATAGACTCCGATGGTTTCCCTTGGATAGGTTACAACCAGGACCCCCCAAATGGGGTCTATGTCAATAAATCATCAACAAGAGATGGCACCTGGAATAATGATGCTGGCTTTCCCCACCGTTTTGGGGTACTGGTAGGATGTAATCGACCTGTTATATGTCCTTTGACTGATAGCAAAGTTTATGTTTGTTGGGCACGGGAGGTGGCTGGGCCACCAGCTACCCTTGAGGGTCAAGTATGGGACGGGGCTTGGGTAGGTGCGGTGGAAGCAATCTGCGGTGACGCAGTTGAGGACGAACAAATCATGGCTGCCATCCCTGAAGGGGATGATGTCCACCTCGTATATCTTCTTGATGCTCCCAATGACATACTTTATCGTAAGAGGACTTATGGAGTAGGTTGGAGTGCCTCTTCATCTGTAGCAGCGGGAGTAGGTAATCAGGCTGTGCCTCTTCTCACTATGAACCTGGGTACTCATCAGGTCTATTGTGTCTGGGAGCAGGTTGATATTATAAAATATAATATCATGACACCGGGAGGTGTGTGGGCGGCACCAGTACAGTGGATTGATGAAACCGTGGATGATATATATATTTGGTCTCCAGTTTTGTCTCCACCAGGCTTCGGCTTGTGGTGTGGCGTGCTCTATGCCAGACTTCTAGCATCGCCGTTTGACGTGCGTTTCGCTGCATTAGCGATGGATTACGCACACTCGAAGGCTTCAGTAATTTAGATGGAGGCTATTATGAGAGATGTAGATAAAGGAGCCGTAGCAGCGGTAATTGTGGGAGGATTGGGGTTTCTTGGTGCTACTACCATTGCGGCTGTCGTCCTCTCCAGGAGAGGTGAGGAGCCTGAAGAGGAGGTAGAACTTATTGCTGATGCCGATGCTGATGCCTCAGTTCTGCTTAGTAATCCTGACATACCATGGGGCGATAGAGAAGGTCTTTGGTGCCGCACTTATGAATCTACAGGCCAAACCGAGCGGACTTTCATCAGGTTCAATCTCCCGGATGACATGGGCCAGGTTATCTCAGCCGAGCTGTGTCTTTTTTATGAACTCTACTATCGAAATAACCCCTCGGGCAGACTGATAGACCTGCACAGAGTGGCTGAACCCTGGGATGAAGCCACTATTACCTGGAACAATCAGCCATCTTACTTACTTCCCTTAATTAATCAATTTATTATGCCGGCAAGCCCGGGTGTCTGGACCGAGATAGATGTGACCGCAGAAATAGAATATCTCAGGAATCATCCGGATGAAAACTTTGGATGGTGCCTAAAGTTCAATGACGAGAGCTATACTCAGAGGGTAGATTTTAAGTGGCTGTCAAAAAATACTTCCTCTCCCGATAAGCCTTGCCTGGTGATCCATTATTTGAAGAGTTCATAACAATGGAGGTGAAGTAAAATGCCGGAAGAAAGAGGGATATCCCCGGCTGTGATAATACCAGTAGGTTTAGGCTTGGGCCTCGTTGCCGCGGTAGGAGTCGCTGCCCTGGCTTGGGCGGCACCCCCAACTCCACCACCAGGGCGAGCCAACCTATACGGGAAGGTGACCGATGCTGATACTGGTCAGCCGGTAGCTGGTGCGCTAGTATTGCTGGACAGCATGCAAACCTATACCGATAGCTCAGGAAATTACTTATTCGCCGATTTGGAACTCGGGGAATATATGCTTGGGTTCTCAAAAGAAGGTTATCCAGGAGGTGAAATTATGGTAAATCTGGTTGAAGGTGAAAATGTACTCAATGTAGAAATGGCCAGGGCAATGGCCAGCTTATCCGGGACAGTAACCGATGCTGACACCGGTGCCCCTCTGAGCGGTGTCAATGTCATGTTAGGGACTACAGCAGGAGGGTATATTACGAGTACCTATACCGATAGCTCAGGAAATTACTCCCTCACGAATATAGTGCCTGGAGAGTATAGGGTAAGATTCGAAAAAGATGGCTATCAGGCAGTCGAGTATTAAAGGGGAAAGTAAATGGATATTACAGGTGAAAAGATACTGAATGTCGAGATGACGCGTATTATCCCAATACTTGACCTGGGCGATATTGATATTCTTGAGGTGGATGGCAAACCCTTTTGTGATGCTCAGGGCAGCACTGCAAGCTTATCTGAAGCTAGAGTAGTCGGCAAACTTTCAGGTCTGAAAATAACAATAAAGTTCCGGAGCAAGACAATATGGTACACTGATGCCAGGATTGGTCTGGATTTTCGCTTATTTCCTGAACCAGTAAATCGGTCATACGAGAATACGGGTAGCTGGAAATGCTATGGCCCGCAGTATCATGGGACCCGCCGGCGAGGCCAGTCAGGCGGTGGGGAATGGGTTTCTACAGTCACGCTGGGCGAGTACGGTTATGGTTATTGGTGTCCAGATATCTACAATGCAAGAGTGGAATGGGGAATCCTGTACTGGGACGGAGCCGTGATGGGTGGAGGCGAGTTTATAATCAAAAATATCCTTGAGTGTACTGGCTCAGGACAAAACTGGTAGAATGAAAACACTTGACCCAATGCTGAAGTTTTTAATTTACGCCGTCGGTCAGGCGGTCAGGCGCCCTAAGACGCCAATAACCTATTTCTATTGCGGAAGGTGCAGAATCCGTTTCCCGACTTCAGCCAGGGAATGCCCAAAGTGTGGCGATAAGGTGGAGAGCAGCCCGGACCCCAGGCAGGAGTCACCTATTCCCTGGTACGGTTGTGTTATACTGATAGTGGTAGGAGGAGCAATCTGGGGCTGGTCGGCTGCCTGTCACATTGTTGGAATAGATGAATTAGGGCGTATCCTCGTCTATATCCCACTGGGGAATTTGTTTGGGATGTCCATACAGAGAGGTTAGAAAATGGCAACAGAAGCCGAAAAAGCTTGGCTCGCAGGCTTTATAGATGGAGAAGGAACCATTTACATTGCATCTACAAAACGGGAAAGAACTCTGTCCCTTCGTATACGCAATACTCACTTACCAACATTAAATAGAATTAAAGAAATCTTCAGGGTAGGCTACATTGGGCCTCATAGCGGCGGTAAAACAAGACTGGGCAAAAAGCAAGGATACGAATGGTCTGTAAACGATAAACAAGCATTGAAGGTCTTGGAGGCTGTATTCCCTTATCTTGTTACCAAGAAGGCTCAAGCAGAGATAGGTATTGCTTTTCAAAGGCATAAATCTAGTCGTCGTAAATTCAAAAGTCTCCCTCGTTATGAGGTAGAGGATGACCTGCAGTTTCGGGAGGCTATTCATCTACTGAATAAAGGGTTAAAAGATTCAGTAGAGCTACCGGCAGTTACAGCAAGGAGACTTTTTGAGAATTAACTGGAAATCCCGGGGCTGGATGAGGCAGCCCGGGTCCTGGTCTACATTCCTTTAGGCTCACTATTCGGTATGTCCCTGAATCGGGGCTAGTTCATCAAACCCTCCGCTGGAAACCCTGACTTTCAGTCGGGGAGGAAAGCGGCTCGCCGTCAGGCGAGGCTTCCTCCGGGAAATCATATTTAGATTTGTGTCGCCTCCAATTATCGAGGTCTATTCCTTTATCTCTCATGGTTCTATCCCCACCAGCAGCCAAATATTCTTTCCACCGATTACTGTACTCCTCTGTCTCAGGTCCTGTCGGGCATAAGAGCATCCAGTCGTGAGCCAACTGTAAACGTTTATCGAACATGAGTGAAGGGTTAGCTGAAGTCAATATTTGCTCATCTGTAGCCATATTCCGAATCTATCTCCTTTCGCCCCTGTGGGGTCCGGGAAAGCCACGGGTTTCTACCCGTGGTGGTTTACTCTCTCCGCCGCTTCAACGTCTCTGGAAATGCCAGCTTGCCTTCTCCTACCGCATGGAAACCTTCAACTTCTAGGAAATCATGGGGTAATGGCGGCTCCAGCTCCGGCGGGATTATTCGATTGAAGGCTTCGTTTACCAGCTCAGAGCAGATAAAATGGGGGTTGTGCCTGTAGCCGAATCCGGAGCGGTGGCCAGTCAGCTTATACCAAACCAGCCGCGGTAAGACGTAGCGGGGGATCGCCCAGTAGTCATACCAGGAGCCAGGGTTATCGGCAAGGCGCTCCGCCTTTTTCGCTGCGGCCAGGGCCCACTCCGGGTAGATACATCTCAGCACCAGGACATATCTGCCCTCTGAGGCCAGTAGCGACCTGATCATGACGCCGCGGCCGATGCTCTCAATAACCAGTGGGAGACTTCGCTTCGTATGGTCAAAAAAGATGGCCACGTGCCCCCACTGGGAGCCGAGCAGCCAGTCCTTAAGCCGCCGATACCACCCGGTTTCTTCGCTGCGCATGAGAATAACATCGCCTGGTTGGCCTTCGTATAAAAGCACCTTTTCCATAGGGGCCTCCTTAACAGCGTTCCTCCATAGAACGCTAACATCAGGGAAAATCTTGGTCCCCGGGCAGCACCAGCCCGCCCTTTGTTTTCGGCTGCTCCCACTGGATATAAGGGAGGATAAACAGAAGGTCGGAGAGAAACTTCTCGTGAGCAGCACAGAACCCATGGCTACCCTCTGCTCGAAGACGAGTCCCTGTGCACCCAGGAAAAGGACACAGGCCACGCATGGCCTTTTCCTGGGGATCCGTAGGGATAACGGTTGACTTGTCGAGGCCAGCTTGAATCCTCTCTATTCTTTCTCGATTCCGCTTACCCATTCAAGGTGCCTCACTTCTCAATCATTTGTAGAAGCTGCTCACCCAGCTCATTGAGGTCTTTCTCCCGGGCTTTCTTCTGCTCACGTTCCTCTTCCGCCTGGCGGTGCCTCTCCTTCATCACTTGCATGTCATTCTCGGCATACATGCGAATAGTCTCGAGTAGCTCCTCTTTCCCGTAATTCTTCACCGGTATGATTGTCCCAAAACTGATAGTGCCATCTACCGGCTCATCAAGCTCGATCCACACTGAGAGGCTGTCTTTCGTGCTAAATGGCGGATTTGCTAACTGGGCCTTAATCCATTTAATCTTGGCTTTGTGCCCCATGACTTCAATTTCAACGTCGTTTTCCATTTTAGAACCTCCTTCCTATGATACGTACATTTTTGGCCAGCTGTGGCGCACCCTTTAAGCACCTCTCCAATTCCTGATCATCAACCTCGACCTTCTTGGCGCCCTTGCAAAACCGGCACCGGCGCCCGCTGGCAGGCTCGTTGCCAGAACCACCACACCTGGGGCAGTTTATTATAGCCATGGCGCCACACCTCCTACGCTTTCTCTCCCTTCGCTGCCATCAGCCTTTTGTAAGCCCTGTCGATGGCCTTGAAGGTATCGGGGTCACCGGTGACTTGGTTATCCGGGTGGTATTTCTGGGACTTCTTACGGAAAGCGTCCTTTATCTTCCCGACCGCGGCATTATTATCCAGGCCGAGCAGCGCATAATCCTCAGCCAGGGCATCCGCGGCGCCGGTAGCCACCAGGCCCATTTCAGAGATAGCCTGGGAGACAACACCGGTGATACCCCGGAGCTGCATTTCCCAAACGTAGTGTATTGCCCGGTAGCACATGCGGATATTCCCCGCCTTGGTGGGCTGCAGCTTTGAGATAATAGGCACCCACTTCTTATTCCACATGAACTTGATGGTATATCCTGGCCCGGAATCATCCGGCAGCGGCACCCACTCTTCAAGGTTCATGTCCTTGAAGAGCTTGGCCAGGTCGGTAAGAGTTTGCTGCACCGTCTTCTCCGTGTCCAGGACTAGCTTCTTGGTCATAGCGCCTCCTTAGTCTCTCTCCCAGGGATCGCGGTAGGGAAGGCCGACAGTCTCAAAGACCTCTCGCTCGGAGCGGCAGACGATTTCACCATGGGGAGTAGTGAACCCCGAGCCATAGGCATGAAACTGGTATCCCCTTTCCTGAGCGGCCATGGAAATGCGTATGTTAGTTTGCTTGCCACCGGTCCTGACCACCAGGGAGACCGGCCAGCACTCCTCGGTTGTCGAGAAGATATCGACGCCAATGCCACCCACAACGTGCCACAGCAGCTTATTCTTCAGACCGTAGGTGATTGAACCCCGCTTGTCGCGACGGTAACCCAAGACCCGTGATTCCAGAAGCCCCTTCAGCGCTTGATCAAGCAAGTCAACGCCATCCATGAACTTCGGGATGCAGAGCAGCTCGATATCCCCAACGTACCACTTGCGCCGGCGGATGCTGCCGGCTATCTCAATGCGCTCGCAGCTCCCCTCGAGCAGTGATTTAAGTGTTCCGGCTATCTCCCTGGCCTGGCTTAACTTCATCACCATTGCTCCCTGGGAATGCTATCACCGTGTAGCTGAAATTCGGCCTGGTAGAAACTTGCGGTCGGCGGCGCGTCTTTTAAAATCATGTCTCGCACCTGGTCATAGTGCCCCTGATACTCGGGTATTTGCTCTCCGTCCTGGTCAAAGACTATGACCACACCGTTGCGAAATTTAATTACGTTCTGAATCATGCGCACCTTCCTCCTTTCGCCTTTCCTGTGTCCGGTAATCTTCGGCATCAATCGCGATAACTACACTGCAGCTCTTGTCGGCTAGCCGGCTGGCCACCCGCTCTGCCAGGTCCTCGCTTAAGACATTGGTGGTCACTACCAGCGGCAGCCGATTGATATAGCGCCAGTCAACGATACGATCCAGCTTCTCACCGGCCCAGTCTTTAGCTTGCTCGGTACCCAGGTCATCAAGAATAAGCAAGTGGCGCCGACGTATAGACTCAAACCTCTTGTGGTAAGTGCCATTGCCATAACCCTCACGCAGCCAATCAAGCAGGCCGTCAGCTCGGCTAAAGAGGACATTGAAACCATCATCGAACCATTCCCAGGCAATAGCCATGGCCAGGTGGGTCTTACCGGTACCGGTGGGCCCCGCCAGTACCAGGAAATTACCGCGGCTCAGATTCCCCCGAGCCATGTCCTTGGCGGCGTAATAGGCACAAGATACGCTGTAAATACCCCTGTCCTCCCAGGTATGAAACCTCTTAGTCTCCCTCGTCAGCGGGGGCAGCCCCGCCGGTTCCGGATCCCTTTCCTGCCATCGCTCCGGCTCCCATGTTGTCAGGCGCTCTAGGCGAGGCCCCACGCCGTAGTAGGCATAGGGGCTACCACTTTCCGCCACGGAAGGCTTCACGGGGGCGGACTTTGGCTTTTTGACCTTTGCCTTGCTCACGTTGACTCCTTTCACGAGTAAATTGACGCGCTTTCCTCATAAAGTTCCAGATTTGCTGTGAGGGCCTCGAGTCCTTTTCCAGCGGCTCCGTTAGTTTACGAGCTGCCCACGTTTTTGATTCGGCCAGGATATCCACATCCGGGAACTCTGTTCTCAGAGTGGCGACCAGCGCCGACGCATCGGCCGGGGGCATATCGAACCCCTTAACTGAGCACCAAACCGATATGATCTCCTGATCTCCCTCGTATAGTGTCTCCTCAGTTTCCAACCTGCTACGAGGGGTTTGTTCCCTCTTAACAACACCTTCCCCCTCCCCTTTATCAGAAACAGGACCAGATCCAGTATCAGGGACAGGGACAGAAACGCGCGTGAGTATCGATACTCTATCGATATAATATTGATATGGTATCGATATACTATACCTCCTCATATTGTAGTCAAGAAGCTCTTGAATAGCTGACATGGTTTTAACCGTCATAAGAGATTTCGCCGCGGCGGCCAAGAATTTTGATGATTTGGACTGCCGCTTAATAAAATTCTTCACCCAAATGAGATTGTCCTCCGGCCACCATTTAACCTTCGGCTCTAAAGAAAAGATGAGCTCCGGCAACTCATATTTAGGAATCTTCGTGGCGAAGGAAACAGTTGAAAGTGTTATATGGTAAAGCCCCGCCTGGTTGCAATGGCTGTTGGTCCAGAGGTAGATAAAGAGGTACCTCTGTCTTTCTGACAGCTCCTGAAACCATTCATCTGAATCCCAGGTTTCGGTTGCAAAGCCTCGCTCGGGCATAAATCACCTCACGGCACAATCTTAGACTCTTTCATCTGGAGTAAATCCATCTAGGGACATAAACTGGAATTGGTCTGGGGGAAGGGCTTGAAAGATGAGCTGGGCATGTTTATCTAACTCTCTTCCTATAAGGAGCCCTTTCACCTTCTTATCGCTCCTAAGAATCTCAAGCTGCTCGATCATGGCACCACAATATCTAAGGATTTGTATGCACGCCCACGGTGTTACAAGCCCAGGTTTGGCCTCGATAACTAAGAGGTCTCCATTCTCGTATTGCGCCAGGAAATCCATAATGCCACCCCGGGTATGGTATTGCCGACCAATCAGTTTTGGTTTACCAGGGATACGATCTAAGTTTTGAGCTATATATTCTTCGTAGTCCATAATGTTCTCTCACTGCTCTGAGGGAATACTCTACCCCCGGGCAACTGCTCGTCTTATGTTGGCTCCTTAGGTGAATAGTTGCATCTGTTTTTGGGCTACTCGGTCCTGGATTTCCTTAACAAATTCCCCGGCTTGCTCTCGGGTAAGCCTTTTAAGAACATCCTCAAAAGTGCCTTGGGGGCTAACTTTATATTGGCTTACCAAGAAGGTCTTTGCTGTGTCGTCCGACCATTTAATCTCATTAAGGCTTTCCTTGAGCCAGGTCGGGTCAATCTTGAAGCCCTCGCCCTCAATTGCCTCGTCCGGGGACGTCTCTTCGGCTGGCGCCTCTACTTTCACTGCTTTGACGCCACCTGCCCGGCCAAGGTGAACTTCAGATGGTATTTTAGCCGGCGCCCTGGCCTTAGTAGGAGCGGCCGCACCTACTTTTTCACCCCGTTGGTCGCCAGCTTTCTCATTACCTTTAGAGGGCTCTTCAGTGACGATGTGGTATTCAGCCTCGATAATATTCTTGACATCATCAAAACCCTCGGCCCGCTTGAGCCACTCGGCTGTCATTTCTCTCATCTTGGCCTTAGACTCAGGGTACACCTCGCGGGCGAAGCGTTTGATGGCACGAACACGGGCCTGATTCCCTGGGGCTTGCCCACCTATGGTTTCGTACTCTTTACCCTCGCGGTTTTCCTTAGTAGCCTCACTACTCTTAAACCAGCCGGGGGCAATTGCATCCTCGGTCTGTTCCTTGCGGCGGCCGATAGCATAGTAGACCTCAGCATTCTCATCTTTGACCAATGACTTTTTAATATCCTTGGCTATCGCCTTGATGTCGTCGTAAGCCTTGTCTTTGTGCTCCTCAAGTGTCATCAGGTAGTCCTCAAGGCGTATTGTCTTCGGCGGGCCATTCCAATCCTTGGGGCAGCCCCGCGCCGCCATGCTAAGGTACCCGTCTTCCGTAATAATGGGCTGCACGATGCGCCGCTTGCTCTTACTATCGTAGAAGGTGGCTGGCACGATCTCGCCCAAAAAAGGGTCCAAGTCGAGCCTCACACAATCGGTGATGAAGAGAGCCGCCGAGGGGTCATCCAGCTCCGCCCGGGGGAAGCGGATTCGCACCATGGCTAGTGCTGTCCCCAGGTCGTAGCCGCCAGGGAGAAGCGCCTTGCGCTCAATCCTGTCCCGGACCGCCGGATGGACCTCCTTGCCGCGTCGGTATCCCTGGGTGTAGGTCTCCTTCTCGATGAAACCACGGTGCTCCTTGTTGATTACACAACCTACTCTCATACTCTGCCTCTCAGGTATGGTGTAGATGTCCAAATCCATACCGCACTCAGCACATGAATTCTCGCGGACGAGCTTCTTCATCTCCTCCCATTTTATAGTCGTCATTTCACTCTGTTTTACTTCCATGGTTACCTCCTTCAACCATAATCAAAGCTGTCTTGCAGATGGCTTCTGGCGCTTCTCCGCAAATGACCAAGTTTGGGTCAGTATAATGCTCCCACCATATATCTATGTGATATACGTAGTTAGCCTTACAGCAAGCCCAGTCCTTATTGTTTAATGGGAAGAGCGCTAATCCTATCTTCACCGCTATAGGCCAGGCAGCCGAGATGTCTGTGGAATAGGGGTCGGGAACCCATTTGGGAGTATCACCTTCATCATAACGGCAGACACACGTCCAGCTATCATAATGGATTGGTGTGCCTGCGAGATATAAATCAAGGGCATCCTCAGGAATAAAATCTGGCATGGGATGTTCCATTACCCTCTCAGCTACCAAGGCATCAAGCTCTTTCCCCCTCGGCAGCCGGCGGATATCGCTAATCTTATCAATCGGACTCAATTTCCCTCTCCTTCCCCAAGGCAGGAGCGGTTGCCAGTTGCTGCACAAGGTAGATGTAGGAAATCAAGTAATATTAAATTTTGCACCCGGCGACCTCCTTTCTTAATATTCCGCTCCTGCCCGCAGGCATGAAATAACAGTGTTTATTTTTCATTGCTGGCGATTTTATAGCCAAATCCCGGTCTGGTATGGATATAAATTTTCGCGATTTCTCCTAGCTTACGCCTGAGTCTTGAAATATTCACATGAAGAAGGTGGCACTCACCTATATATTCCTCACCCCAGACTTCCCTTATCATCACGTCATAGGATATTGTTTGATCAAGGTTACGTGCTAGGCAGAATAGAATTTTATACTCAGTGGGGGTCAGGATTACCTCCTTACCTTCCACGGTGACTTCATAATTGTCAAAGTCGATTCTTAGTTTTCCAATCGTCAACATTCGTTAAACCCCTAAACGTAAAATAATAACGATTATTTTTGCATCGAATCAGTCAACATCACTGGTAGTGTCACGGTTGTAGGCCGGTGGCCGTTTGTTTCGTATCGCGCAATGCCAAGTGTCCAGCTGAACCGGTGGGTGATCTGGCGCCGTCACGGTACCCTTCACCAGTTCATACGGCCAAGCCCATATAAGACGCCCGGCAATATGGCGGGTAAGCTCTATTGGAGCATGGGAAAAAATTGTGCCACTATCGGAGTTGGCTACCGCGGAATCCATTCTACCTGGCCAGGGACGGACTCTCTTTTCCTCATTTCTGATTGGCCGCCTATGGAAGAATTCCCGCGGTACAAAAAACCAGTCACCCTGCCGCTTTACATCGAAGCCATGCATCTGGGCATTGAACACCGGTACCGGCACCATGTAGTCGTAGGCATCAGACACGGAAGTCTGGCTCTTGGTAACTACATGAACAAACGGATGTCCATCATCCTGGCCGATGAGGAAGTTCAAGCTATGCTTGTTAACACTGACCCTTACCAGCATCGCTGTAGCTGAAAAATCAAGGACTTCCAGCGCCTGACGGTGGACATGTATTGCCGAGCTGTACCGTTTTATCTGTGCTGCCTCATAACGAGCTCCGCAGCGGCCCTCCCACATGATGACTTTATCACCTTCCACCGCCGGCCACTTCAGTTGTTGACTCCACCCTGCAGGGCATACCCACCGGCCCGGCACGGCCCTGATATGTTCGATCTCCTGGGCACTGATATAGCGCTTACACTCGAAACACCACTGTTCCCCGCGGTAGTATAGACGCTGGCCGCATACCCGGTGGCGCCGGAGGTAGAACTGCCGGCGGGATCCCCACCAGGGGCGAATCACCACCGGGACGCCGATGCGCTCCCCCACCTCGCACACGCCTAATACCGGTAATACCTCTTGCTCTTGTTCCCGGACAGGAATTGTTTCAGTTACCATATTTATCCTCCTTTCAAGAGGGGCTGGCGCCCCTCTTTACGCACAAAATAATTAATTTGTCGGCGGCCACGGACGCCGAGGGTAATCTCCCCCCATCTGTAAAAGGCTTTGGTAATGACATGCGGGGCTTCCTTCTATGTGAGCGAAATAGTGTTTTTCGCAGAGCTTCAACCCAAAATCTCCACGCGCAGCCGACTCAAGCATTAGCCTTTTTTTGGCTTCTGGACCTGTTTCATTCATCTTCTTCCATCCTCTCAGGCACAAAATAAGAGTGATTATTTTTAGTGGCAGACGCTTTTCGCGCATGGCCCAAAAGTTAAGGTCACAGAGCCATCAGGATTCCGAGAAAGCATTATGGCCATGGCTCTTCTTTCCCACATCCTTAACAGATGTTTCCTTTCAACCTCGTTCTCAGAAGTAACCTCTATCCCCTTGTTGTCAAAGGGGATCTTTTCTATCGCTGCCTTCATCCCTAGAGTTAATTCTCCCCCAATTCATCTACGAAACAGTAGATTTTATATAGTCGCTCATGTCTGTCAGGCTCATTCTTTTCCAGGAACTCTTGAAAAGTAAGGTGATTGTCTTCTGCACAATATTGGGTCCACCTGTGAGCCAGCGTGTGTAGGTCTTCAAAGATTTTTACTGCCTTGTGCATGTGCCTCCTACATTATTGGTCTATTTTGCTCCACTACCCAGTTTTAATTCCTTGTAGGTCTTTATCCACTCGACTTTCACAGGATCCGCCCAGCTATTATCGAATTCCGGGAAAGGCGGTAGCTCAACATTACTGCCGGCGGTAACCTTTGATGCCTCTTCCTTAGTGCCCACAGAAGCGGGCTTAGATGTTTTTATTGGTTCTCCCGTAAATCTATGCGTCTGCCCTTTTGCTTCTACCTCCCACCTTTTCTGCAGCTTCATCCACGTTGTCGTATTTAGACCCCATTTAGAGAAGAAGAAGGCTCGGCCCAACAAGTAGTAATCTTGGATTATAGCCTCTTTATTCTGTTCGTAGTACTCTTCGACTCTCCTCAGATAGCCTTTCCCCTTTTTAGGCTTGGGCGGCACACCGGGTTCAATTAGCTCATCTTTTCCAGTGGCCACAGCAAGGTTATTCTTATCCTCTGGGTTCAGCCTTAGAGTATAATCTGGATTTGGCAAGACTGGGTTGCCATCAATGTAGCCTAGCTTCAGAACGACCGGCTTATCCCCTGTTTTCATGGTATTGTACTGAACCCTTTGGCCACAATTCGAGCAGATGCCAATCTCTATGCCAGGCAGCGCCGGCGTAGATGTGATTTGCTCTTTATGTTGACAGGTTACAACTCCCACTTTTAACATTACTTTCCGTCTTTGTTGCTGTTTGCAGTTGGTAGCTGTTCAAGCTCCTTCGGCATAAATGGCTGGCCACAGCTCTGACACCACCACTGCCTTATGGCACCATGAATAGCAACGCTGGTTTTAGTGCTCCCACAATGGGGACACTTTTCACTTCGCGGGTATATTCCATCTGGCCATTCAGCCATTTCTTCTATCATCTAGCCTCCACAGTATCCTTCTTTTTAATCTCCCCCGAGGGGCTGCGGTCGGCCCGGAGGCAGCCCTCTCGGGGGGTGTCTACGCCTGACCGACTATTTCATCGTTCGGCACTTAGACTCTACTTATCCTTTTCACTCTGGGAGGGTTCGGCCAAATCCTCAAACATCGTCATGCACTCACGAACAAATTTTGCATGAGTCTCTGGCAGTTTGGATAGTGGCGGTCCAGAGTAACGGATGGTTGCGGTACCCGCGTCTCCCAACTTAGCTGTGTACTCCGTGACTATGTGTTCAATCTCTGCCATAACAGCCTCTCCTTTCCCTAGATGACAGGTCTGTTTTCTCTCGTCAGGTCAATGGCTGCCTTAAGTTTGGCCATGACGTATTCAAGCTGGGCTTTGACCTCCTCCCTAGGCAAAGCCATGCGGGGGGCGCTTGGTTGTCCTGGAGGTGGCTTTGGTGGCTCCCAGCCTGTGATTCCCTCCGCCATCTGGCCGAGATCCTCAGACAAGGTTTTAAGCTCCCTTTGTAACATCGCGTAGTTCATCGGCTCTCTCCTTCCTCGGGTTTAATATCCAGTTCGCCCCCGATATCTGCGACAAAACGGCCGAGGGCGGCCATAGCCTTATCCTGGGGTACCGGTGTTTTGAAACCCTGGCGTAGCCCCACTCCGTCCCGGAAGTGCATCACAACCGCCATTAACGGATTGTCCGTTTCAATGTGGGTACCATTCCTTTTGTAGAAACCGACATCCCAGGTCCCGTTTGAATAAACCCTGATCTGGTGGCCCGTGAAGTCAATGTCAATTCGCTCAAGCTCTCCGCTGCGGTCCTCCACGACGAGTAGATCCTCTTCTTCCCTTAGAGCGACGGTAGTTATCCCCGCCGGGGTTATATCGGTCTTAAACTTCATTAATGTCCTCCCTCTTTAAGAGCCCTGGCAGATGGCCTGTGCTTATCTAACTCCCCCTGCAGACAGGGCACATGACTACCAGGTAGCCTTTGATTCTCCAAGCGTCCTGGCTCCGGACATATTCTATCGGTAACCCTTGGATGACGGCATTGCGGCATTTTAGACATAAGGTTGTAACAAATTCTGTTGCGCCGGAAAGCTCCCGACGTGTATCCTCCTTATTAGCCTTCTGGCCATCTGTCGGGGCGGACTGCGTCCGCGTGCCTCTCCTCTTGCGGGGTGATAAGCTATTGAGCAAGAGATATTTAGATGCCCACCTCTTTCCCTTTCTATGTCCTTTACGGCTAGACACTATATGCTTGGCCAATTCCCGGTATGTCTCAAAGGGTGTGTGGTCGCAAGAAAGGCACTTTATTAAGCCTCCCGCTTTGCACGCTGGTGTCGTCATAGCGGATCCGCTCCTGTTTCCAGGCAGACGTTTTCCATCTCATGCACGTCGCCGGCGAGCTCTTCCGGGGTTCGCTTGTCCTCGATCACCCTGCGGAAGATCTCCCGGAGCTTCTTCAACGCAGGCATGTTGAACTCTTTGGTCTGGTCAGGGTTGCCCTCCGCCTTGTCGAACAGGAAAGCGGTAAAAGCCAGGTTCTCTTCATAAATGAGAAAATACCTGGCGACCCTGCGGAGCACTTCCGGGCAGATTTTACCCATAAGATAGCTCATATACTCACCCGGGGCGAGCAGCCCGCTGTGGTGCCAGTCAGGGTTTGGGATCACGATTTGGGTAATGAACTCTTTTACCTCTTCCTGGGAAACCTCGACGCGTGCGCCATTCATCAGTATCAGTTCTACCATTTACGACTCCATCCCTGGACTGGGCAAGATAGCCTCATTTGTTTACACGCTAACCCTTTCTAGATTATCCCTCGCTGCTTGCCTCTACTTTCTCCTTTTCCTCTAAGGAGAACTCAACGCTGTCCTCGGTCAGGGTGACAGCCGTGAGAACGGGGTCATCGGGAACATCGGTGTCCCGGTCGCCCAGGATTTCCACCATTTCGCTTTTAGGTATGGTAATCTTGACCAATTAGCACCTCCAATTTTTATTAGTAATATTAAGGCATCTCTTGCCCAGCCCAGCATTTCAAACGGACGCTCCGCTCCCGTCGGCATCATACGTTATCCTTCCGATTTTTCGGCTTGCGATGCCGGCAGCACCTTTGGCCATTATTCTTTTCGGGTATCACGCCGATCCTGCAGCCATACACCGTTTTGCCTTTCTTGTTCTTATACCAGGGGATCCATTCCCTGCATCCCTGCTTGCAGAGCTCCCTTTCCCAGTCCAGTTGAATACCGCCCAGGGCTCCTTTAGAAATGGGCTTAATCATCGTCCTCATCTAGTTCCTCTTCTCGCTCCAATTGACCCTTTACCAGTGTTACTTCTGCCTCCAGACTGGTAACTCGCTCCTCCAGGTTGTCTATTCGCCTGAGAGCCCTTGGCTTCTTCTGCTTTTTTGGTGATGTTGGCTCCATGGGTATGAGGGCCAACTGTTCATCGGGTACCTGCAAGCTCTTCTTACCGGGCATTGCCAACCTCCTCTTTCTCCTCCATCTGGATATCCACCCCCAGCCACTTCAAAGGTAGTGCCGTCTTGATCTCGTAAGAGCCGGTGTCACCATGGTCCGCCAGGTAGTAAAACATCATCCCCACTAGGAGCTGGCGCAGTTCGTCCTCGTCCAGTTTGTCCAGCCTTTTCATCATGGCATTGATGTTGCGATCCCCCTCTTTTGTGCCGGCACTCAACTTGTCCCAGAGCCATTTTTCCGGCGCTTTACTGCCGCCGTAGTAGTAGTTTGAGACATGGCTGCCCTTGATCTGGGCGTAGATGACGAGCAGCATAAGACCCCGCGGCCGGTTGCCGGCGCCTTGTATGGCTTCCTGTATGGCTTTCCGCTCGGCGTTCTTCCGGGCCTGCCCCTCGGCATTTACTTTTCTGGTGTGGTCGCCCTTCTTCTGGGAAAGGCACTTGGGGTCTGAACAGACAAAGATTTCCTTCTCCCCGGGATACTTGCTGTCAAAGGCATAGTGGAAGCCGTGGGTGCAGCGCTCCAGACACTCCTTGGGATCGTCGATGTGTTTGACCTCATAGGAGAGAAGGGCATATCCCGTCTTCATCTCATTGTAACCGGTGCGGATATCGTTCAGGTCCAGAACTTCGGCCCGGGTACCCGCAGCGGCCCGGGCCTGCTCCATTACGTCTGCGGGCGGCTCCTCGACAGCCTCGGTTATTTCCGCCGGCTCCCGCGGTATCCATTCGTCGCAGATATAGCGATCGTCGCCATCACCGCTAACACGGAACCCTTCGCGGCCACAGGTGGGTTCGTTGCCGCAGGTCTCGCAGGGGAGTTCGCCGACCGGCCGCTCGAGGTTGGCCCTCTCCCTGGCCTCCTCCAGCCGCTGGTCCATCTCGTCGGCCCGGTCTTCGAGAATCTTCTCGGCCTCGGCAAGCTCCGGTTCCAACCGTTCCACCTCTGCTAACGGCGCTAACGCCTCCAACGGCTCGGTGCACTTGCTCCAGCCAGCGCTCACGCTTCCACCGGTGCCGATATTACCCGAGGACTTCCAGACCTTTACCGACTCGACATTTTCTGGCCTTACACCAACTGCCTTGATGGCGGTGGTCAGGTCCTGCGCTGTGACGTCTGGGATATTTTCCACCTTGATATGGATGATACGATAGGTATGGTTGAGCAGATATTCCTCTGAGGTGGGGTTGACCTTGGTGGGCACCGCATTGAAAGAGGCCTTGGCTTTGTCCTCCGCGGCTTTCTTGTCGTAATCGATGGCGATTATCCTTCCCTGGCCATCGAGGGCTATCCAGGAAGTGCCCCGCTTCTCTAAAGTAAACTTGGGTACCGCCGGCTCGGACTTTTCTTGAGAAATGTTGACGGCCGCCCTCTTGAGTACTTCCGCCTCCATTTTGGCCTTGGCAGCGGCAGCCGCTTTTGCCTTATGATCTTCCGTCTTCTTCTCCCAGCACACTTCGTCGGTGCAGTAATGGGCCGCCTGGCTCTTGGTGGGGTGGGTGATGATGCACTTGTCGCACTTGAGGCAGCCGGCCTCCCGGGTATTGAAGAGAAGTTTCCGGTAGTAGCCCTCCCATTCCTTGTCGATCGGGGGAAACTTGTCCTTGATAGCGCTGTGGATTGAATGCTGCAGCCCCTCGACGGTGTTGGGCTCGCTGTACCGCTTGTTGCCGGTGGTATTTATGCCGGCCAGGGCACTCGACATGAGATCCTCGGCATTGGGGAGTCCCTCAAGAGTCAGCAACTCCCTGCCCTGGGTGAATGTAATTATACCCTCGTCGATCTTCTCCAGGAACTTCTCCGGCAGCCGCAGGACCCGCTTCATGTTGGAGACGTTGGCCGCGGTCATGCAGTGTTTCCTGGCGATATCCTCGTCCAGGACGTCGGGGAAAGCCAGGTTGAACGCCTCGATGCAGCGGGCGAGCTCCAGGGGTGTGATGTCTGTCCTGCGAATGTTCTCTTCAATGGCAAAGGAGAACATCTCCTGGTTAGAAAGTGTCTTGACGTCGACTGGCATAGTACCCCAGCCGACGCAGCGCTCATGCTTCTGATTATAAGCGAAGCCTCTCAGCCGCATGTGGCCGTAGGCGAGCTGCACCCGGCCGCCGACCTCCCGTCCCTCGGGTACCTGGCGGAGCCCGTTCTCCAGGAGGGACTGTGCCATCTCTTTTATCTTCGCCTGCGGATAGTGTTTTCTCGGGTTGTAGGGGTTGTCGTCAATGACTTCCAATACCACATCTATTACCATTATTTTGCCTCCTTCTTTCGTTTCTTTCGGAAGAAGAGTTCCATTGGTCCGTATCTATAGTGGGGGGTTATGCTTGAGAGGATTTCATTCATCTCGGGTGTGCGTAACTCTGGTGCCTCAATCAAGACAAGTATCTCTTTATCAGGGAAAGACTTTTGTTCGCAGTCACGGATACTCTGGATTAAGAGCCGTAGCTCTTCCTTTGACAGCTCTTTGCTCTGAATGATAACTTTAACTTCCATATCAGTATGCCGGTCTGCCGCCAAAGTCATGTCTTCTCCAGGATCTCTTCGACCTCCCGCTTTATCAGAACCCCCTGGGCGCCACGGATGGCATCTCTCAGTGGCGAGTGCTGGTGATGCATCTCAACCACGGTATCCATGTCCAAGTTGACATACTTCCTGGTAGTGGAAATGTTCCTGTGCCGCATGATACGCTGCAGACTGACTAGATCGCCGCCGTTAGCTATGTAATTTTTACCTAGTGAATGTCTTAGGCAATGCGGCCCCAGTTTTGGGCCGGGGATTCCGGCACACTCCATACATTTTCGCACGATGCGGTACACCGCGTACCTGGACAAAGGCTGACCATTGTCGCCACGGAAGAGTAGAGATTGCGGCCTTCCCTTACCCTTACCGTCTTGCTCCACCATCAGCTGCAGGAGATGTCTGGTTTCTGGACTAATAGGAACGCTGATTCGTTTATTGCCTTTCCCCCACACCTTCACCCTGTCTTCACCTAGGTCACCAATACGTAGCCGCCCAAACTCGGCTGCCCTTATGCCGGAATCAAGAGCCAGGGAGACCACACACCTATCACGGAGTTTGTCTGCCGCCACTATCACCAGGGGCAGCTCCTCACGCTCAAGAGCCCGCATCTCAACCTCGGGGAGTTTGGGCTTATCAACCAGATCCATCGGGTTGGGAGTGCGATACTCCCGGTGGCACCATCGGAAAAATGAAGCCCAAGCTCCCCACCAGGATGCCTTGACCCAGATGGTGGGCGCCTTGTTTAGCGCCCTCCGAATAGGCTCAGGTTGCTTGGGCATTTTTGGGCATTCCCGCTCGAGGTAATCCAGGGCCTGCCCATACTGTTCGAGGGTTCGATGGGACAGGTCCTGCTTTGCCTCCAAAAAACTCCTCCTCGCCCTCTCCGTCCTCATCGAAACCATCCCCCTAATTTTATCGTCTCACTTATAAACGAAAAAGCAAGTTGAGACTTAAAAATCCACGTGTAAAAATAGGCTACGACTAACGAGCCATGACGAAAATAGCAGGCGTGAGGGGCCGCCACTAAAGCTAACCAGGGGCTGGGGTCAGACCCCTGAAAAGGAGTCCTAAGTATTTGGACACAGCCGCAGCAGAGGGGGAAGGAAGAGAATGCCAAGAAGGGTAAACCTAATTGGTAAGGTTCTGCTCTGGGAAGATGGTGTTCGACTGCTAGTGGCGACCCCATGACCAAGAGAATAGCATAAATGACGCACTATTGTCAATACATTGACGTACCAATTATAATTAAAAAGTAAAAAAATTTAAGGAGGAGGGTATAAATGGCTACGGTTAAGAATCAGCAACTCATTTTTGACTTAAACGTGGTAGAGGCAAAGATAGCGGAAAAGACGCTACCTGCAATATCACCTATACTTGAAATGATAGTTAAATTTTACCTCCGATATCTACTTCAGATGGCCCTCATGGGAGGCGAAAAGTGGCGAGAGTTGTATCGGCGTCTAGAGCAAGGGGAAGACCTTGAAACCTTAAGTCAGGAAGCTATGGGTGGCCCAGAAGCATTCAGGGGTGTATGTGAGAGTCTTACAAAAGATTTGAAATTTCCGAGTCCCGAGGAAATAGAACAGATGTTTGACTAGACAGCCGCGCGATTCCTGCGGGGCTGGTAACGGTCAATTCTCTCTTGGAGTGTCACTGGATCAAGCATCACTGGATTACCCCGACCGCCATGCCCAGGGTGGTTTAGCACCTTGACCAATCCCCTTCGCACCCAATTATCTATTGCATGATATGGGATTCCTGTCTCCCTGGCGGCTTGGGTGGCAGAGATTGGTTGTCCATTGAGGCGGTGATTATTTTTTGGCTCCATTTTGTTATCTATTATACCACGCTTCTCAGTCTCACGCACAATCTGCTGCACGCGCTGCCTGGAGAGGCCGACCAGCTCGCCAATCTCTTGGTATGTCCAGTTGGGGTGAGCCCTACGGATCTCGCAGATTCGCCTGTTGCGGTCGTTGGCGTTCATCTTACCAACCTTCGCCCCAAAAGGAAACCGAAGATACCGGCATGTTTACATACCTCCAGATGGTCTCCTTCCCATGCGGCTACTAGAGTCTGCAAGGCTTCCTTAGCGATCAGAGGAGGAAACTGCTGATCTTCCCTTTTTGGCACCTGGCCCATCGGTATTCCGACGACTACCTTTTCCCTATCCATCTTCAACACCCCCTATGGTCGGGGCGGCCGGATTTGAACCGGCGACCACCTGAACCCCATTCAGGTGCGGAGGGCTAAAAAATGGCACAAAAAAGCCGCACCTAAGGATAGGTTAGGTGCGGTTACCGAAAAATCTTGTCCCGGGCAGCCCCTAAAACGGATTTTTGGGGGGCTTCCACCGGGTGCCGGCAGGCCGTTGTTGGAGGCAAGGGGAGTTCCACCAGTGCAGCCAAGCCATGTGAGAGCCTTATTTTCTGAGCCCAGACCTCACAGAATCAAAATCTGGGCGCTTTCCAGGGTTTTGAATAATATTCTACCTTTGTTTTAAGAGGGGCGCGCGCCCCTCTCCTTTGAAGGAGAGGGGGACCAGGGGGGTGAGGATTGAACCCTGCTCCCCTTTCTGATACAATATAATAAAACTTGTATTAAAAGAGAGGGCGGACAATCTCCAGGCAAAGAACCTGGGAGCTCCGCCCTCTTCTTTTGGCACAGAGGTAAAGTATGGATCTTAAGATTGATGACTTCATTGCCCACCTTAATCGCAGGGGCACCCTGAACCCGGTAAGCGAGAACACGAAGAAGGCTTACCGCAACAGCCTGGAGCAGTTTCAGCGCTTCCTGAACGGGCGGCAGCCGAGCCAGGAGCTGGCCCAGGAATGGATACAGCAGCTCCTCGATAAGGGAAGAAAGCCGGCAGCCATAGCCTCCCACGGCTTTGCCCTCCGCCGCTATTTCTCCGACTTCTTAAAGCAGAAGGAGGTGGTTATCCTATTGCCAAGCGTCGATAGCGGGAGTATCACTGACTACCTCGAGCTTGATGAAATACAGAAGCTTCTCGATAACTGCCAGACTCCTATGGAAACCGCCCTGGTTACCATTTTGTGCGATACCGGGCTCCGGATATCAGAGCTCCTGGTCCTCACCAATGATGATGTAGACTGGGAAAGCGGGTTCCTGTTTGCCCACCGCGAGAAGACGAAAAAAGAGGGCTGGATTCCGATCAGCCAGCAGAGCCTTGATGCCCTCAAGCAGTACCTCGCCTGGAGACACACTAAGGATAAGAGGCTTTTTCCCTTTGAGTATTACGATGTCTGGCACTGGCTAAAGAAGCTGAGCCAGCGAGCAGGCATGGGCGACCGGCTGCACGCTCACCTTTTCCGTCACACGGCCGCAGCGCTGCGCCGCATCGCTGGCCAGGAGATAACCGACATCGCTGATTTGTTAGGACATAAGAAGCTTGATACCGCGAGAAGATATGAAGCACTAAAATCCCCAGCGCTAAAAGACAAACTCAAACCCATCTTCAAGGATGAGGATAATGGCTGAAGTAAGAGCCAGGGCACCCTGGCGGATTCCGACCGGGCAGTTTATCCGTAATTATTTGCTAGCTAAGGGTGAGGCCCATCCCTCAGAGATCCATAAAGCTTTACACCTGGAATATGACAAGCTCAACCAAGGCAGGAAGCGCGGGGAGCGGCTAAAGCCCCCCACTTTTCATTCCTTCCTCAACTATCTACATCAGATGAAACTCTTTGGCCTAGTCGAGTTTTCCGGGAGAGAGGAATCAATAGAGGAGTCCGAGGTTCCCTGGTTGAGTGAGGGAGTAATGCGCTACTATCGGCTGACAGATAAAGGGCGAGCTGATCCCCCTCACGAGGCCTGGTTTAACTGGCGCCAGCTCTGGCTCCTGGAGGGGTACCCTGAGCTAGAATAACGGTGGCTGCAACCTTTCCCCAACTAGCACTCCCGCTCTCTGGCAGTCCGAGCATACCAGGACGCGGCGAGAGACAAAATCCTCCCAGTAGGGGGAGCTTCTTATGTGGGGGCAAGCCAGGAGCCGTAACCGCTCCAGCTCGGGTCCGGTTACCAATTCCTCAGGTGCCCGCTCTGGCTCTAACCTTCTTACGGCCGGTGGGGGATTAGCTCTAGCCTTCTCAGAGGGCAGCTCAGCCAGGAAGTTTTTAAGCTGGCTGTTATCCGTCCCAGCCTTTTCCCCGGCCTCTATCAAGTCGTTTAATTCTTTCTTTGACATATGAACTCTAGCCGGCATCTTCTCACCCCCCTCCATTATAACCTTTTTTCTGAATATGGTAACGCTCATATGCCATGCCCATGGTGAACAGCACAAAGGGCCATAGCCTGGCTGCCTTTCCCTCACCCTCTGACAGGGTAAGGGCTTCTAAGTAGACTTTGAACTGTGTGGTTAGCCAGGCGCGGTCTTCCGCTGCCGGCAACCCGATACTTTGCACCTGTCTAAAGAATCTCTTAGTGCGCTCGAGGTCTTTTGCCTCTGCCTTTTCCATAATCTTCTCGATCTGCCTTCTCATTTTCTCGTCCATCGAACACCTCCTATTATATATACTGAAAAAAGGGGGCAAAAAGTAACGGTCATGTGCAAGAATTTTTGGGAGCACAAAAAAGGGGCCGGGGATTTGAACCCCCGACCCCTAGTCAGCTACCCCTTCATAGAGAGGCTTCGCCTCTCTATATCTTACTCAGTTCGAGCCACTTTGAGACACTTTGCAATCATTTTTGCACAAAAAAGGGACCGGGGATTTTTGTCCCCGACCCCCTCATTGTTTTGGGCATGGTTCCCCCTTCAAGCTAGGAGCGCGCGCTCCTAGCGTCTGATTACTCCTATCTTGTTTAGCTGGCGCTGAACGGTAGACCGACCCTTACCGACAATTTTAGCTACCATAGCACAGGGTAACCCTTCATCTACATACAGTTGTCGCATCCGTTCAATTTTTTCAGCGTCAGACCAGTTGTATTTAGATAGCCTATGCCTCTGACGGCATAGATACAGCTTGTCGGCATTATTTAGCTTCCCGCCTTCTGCCCTCGTAATGCCTGCTTTGACCATCCTTTCAGGTAGTGTATTGAGCGTAGCGATGGCGTCCATTCTACCCTCTATATCGGGAGCTGGGGTAACAAATTTCCATTTATCGGCAATCATCTCCCCTTTATCTCCCTCATAAAGGCGACAGAACCTCCTCCGCTCCCGGTATTTTTTGCGCCAGTAGTTTCTTACTGTATTCCTGGCAACAGCATACAGGAAGCCCAGCGTTACCTCGGTGTGCCTGTCTGCCACAGCTTTGAGCTTGAGGACTATCTCCATCTCAATATCATCCCTGTCATCAGGCAATACTTTGGGTCTGAAGTAGTAGGCAATCTCGGCATATAGCTGATAACCGTCAAGCTGCTCTCGGTGGTTATAGAGCCAAGACATACTACCCCCTTCTAGCCACAAAGAGAGGGGTATCCGCTCCCCCGCAGGGGGGCAAATACCCCTGAAAAAGACAAAAAGAGGGGCTTGCGCCCCTCTCTCTGCGTGGCTGTTCTTTTCTGAGTTACAAGCGTTCTATGCGGTTACTGGCTCTGGCTCGGCTTCTGGCTCGGCTTCTGGCTCGGCTTCTGGCTCGGTAGCCTCTGGCTCGGTTTTACCCTTGTCCTTGCCTTTACCCTTGCGCTTTTTAGGCTTCTCGGCTTCTGGCTCGGTAGCCTCTGGCTCGGCTTTGCTCTGGCTCTCTGCGGTCATCATCGGCATTACTACCACTTGATAACCGTTAGAGCTAAAGAGCATTGGCGATATAGGGGTAGTGAGCTTAAAATCTACCATACCCCCGCAAGCCTTAAGCACATTGGCAAGGTAGCTTCCGTTTACCCTGACTTTACCCTCACCATCAGTATCGGCTGATAATTCGGCTTGCCCCTTGTCATCGGGGTTAGCCATAACTATCTTACCGTCGCCAATGGTAAGGTCAATCGGGTAATCCTTACCGTTAGACAGGACTTTGAGTGAGTTGACCGCCTTGATTGCCTCTACCGTGTCAAAGCTGGCAAAATAATTAAACTCGGTAGGGATTAGCTTCTGCCAGTCGGGATAGTTACCGTTGACGGTTACCCACTTATAGCGGATTAGCTCCGTGTCTATAATCAGGCTCATACCGTCAAGGCTCTCCCCGCTAGGCTCAAAACTAACCTTTGCCCGCTTTGCTCTCCGTAAGGCACTGGCTACACCCTTAAGGTCATCACGGTTTATCAGGGCTTGTCCCTCTCCGTCATCATAATCAAGGCTAATCACAGCTAACGTGAAACCATCGGCACTAACCAGCGTCAATTTACCGTCTTTTGCCACAAAGTTAACGCAATTGAGAACTGGTCTAGTGTCATCTGTAGCGGTAAACGGTAAAACTCTGTTCAGTGCCTCTGATAACTCACTAGCTCCGATATTGGGCTTGACGGAGTTACTAGGACTTACCCTGACATCACAAAGGGTCATAGGCGTTTTCTCACCTATCCAGTCGCTATCGGCAAGGTAACTGGTATTAGCTCCGCAGATAACCTTAAGCCCTTTACCGATGCCATGCGACTCGCTATCAGCACCGTTTGAGGGGACTATCTTGACTATGTTGCTACCCCCCAATGCCTTTAGGTATCCGAGTAAGCCTTTTAGCCCTATGGTCAAGTCCATCAGCACCACCCTTGCGGATAGTGCTCTTGACAGGGCATTTACCAGCATAGCCTTGTGAGCTACAAAGCCCTCACCTGAACGCTTGCCCTCAATATTCAGTTGTTCCAGTTTACAACCCCCTTTTGGCTATCTGGCTAGTGGGCAAATCTGCCAGCTTCACCTAGTAGTAACTAACCGATTACCCGCTTCCCGCTGGCATAATCGGAAGTCCTACTATATATACTGTAGAATCGGTCTAAAAAGTAACGGCTAGAACAGTCTTTTTTGGTGAGTTTTCCAATATCGCTGTAGATACATCTTGTCTTTTGGTGATAGTGGTTTACGCTCTAGCTTTTTACAGGCTATCTCTATCAACCTAGTCGGGCAACCTAGCAACCAAGTCTTAAGGTCTAGCCATACATCGGGGAGGTCTATCGCTTTATCGGTTGCTACCGTGTCCATTAGCCTCACTCTGTTACCCTCACTATCGGTAGTCTCACTATCAAGGCTCTCAATAGGTCTTACCGCTAGGAAAGCACACTCCGAGCACTTTCTAGGCTTACCTACAAAGCTACATTTATAGTCTGGCACCGTAGGTCTGCCATATAGAACACAAACCTTGACGTTAGGCTTGTTGACCTCTCTCCAGTAGAGTGCTACCGTCAAGCTGGCTATCCTGTAGGCTCTCAATAGCGGTAGAGGCTTACCGTCACGGTTAGTGGCTCTGTGTAGCTCTACCATTATATCGTGCCTGATGTCTAGCCTATCCTGTGAGGGGACTTTGTGCTCATACCGTCTGGCTACATCTAGCCAGTCCCGCCATTGACCGTCTAGCTGGTCATAGGATTGCTCTATTGCCTCAATATCTGCTTGACGGTTGCGCTTGCGGTAACTGGTCTTATGCCTTACTTTGTGACCCTTCAGTAACCGTTCTGGTAGCTCTGAAGCTACCTTAAGAGCATAAGCCTTGAGTTCTCTGGTGATTTCCGCTTCTGTTTTTGCTTGCCTCATAGCTTCCCCCTTTCCTATTTAATAGGTAGGGGCAAGCGTTCAATGACCGGTATTTTGGCTAGTGCTTATATTCAGTTGATAAGGTGCTCTAGCTGGCTAGGCTAGCAATCCTGTGTAGGATTGGTAAGATTAGCTTTGTTACCTCCTGTTTTGTGCCTACAGGAATATGATATAGGCTCGGATTAGGGATTACAATATATTGGCGATTATATAAAGTAAATAGTTATTTATCTTCCTTCTTGAGTAAATTCCCTTGTGGGGTTAAAATAGAACCAAAAGCCCTAACTGTGGCTGAAAAGGGAGCTTAATGCCATGGCAACGAAGGGATTGGTTATGGTACTAGGTGGTTTAACCGCTGCCCTGGGAGCGTGTGCCGCCTGTGACCTCCTTCATATGACCTCGGTCAAGGTTGCCGCCTTTGAGCATGCCAGGCAGCTCGCTAACAGTAAGGGGATAATCAATATAGGCGCGGGTCCGCACCGATCATACCAGGCCCAGATAATAGCTGAGGCACCTGAGATACTGGCCAATATCGACATTGCCCCGGATGGGCTGCCTCGCTTTCTGCAGCTCGACATTGAAGGGGAGCTGCTACCCTTTGCCGATAAGCAGTTTGGCTGTGCCTTTGCCAGTCACGTCCTGGAGCACCTGGATAACTGGCAGTTTGCCCTTAACGAGATGGTGAGGGTAGCCGACTACGTGGTCGTTGTGCTGCCCCATCCAATCTACTTCTCTGGCTGGCTTTGGCCGGAACACAGGCAACACTTCTCAGTGGATGATATCGATGAGATGGCCGGACTTTACCCGAATGTGGAGGTGTATTACTAATGGCAAGAAAGCTTACACCAGGGCAAGTAGCTAAGGAACTCAACGATATTGTCTTTACCTTCAGTGGAAAGACCATCCCGGGTTGGGCTCAGGAAGCGTGGGATAGAGCTCAGAAGTCGACTATTGGCCAGGCAGCCGCCGGCGTAGAGAGAGCAGCCAGGGCTATCGACCCGTATACCGTCCTCGGGCTCCCGCCTTCAGCATCACTTGAAGAGGTTAAGAGAAGGTATAGAGAGCTATCAAACGTTTTCCATCCGGATAAACAGGGCGGTTATGAGGGAGCAATGAAGCTCCTTAATAATGCTTATGAAGAAATCGCGAGACGCAGAGGCGGCAGCCACTAATAGGCTACCGCCTCTATCATTTCCCCTCTAGTGAGCGCACCCAGATTAGACCATCTAAGCACGTGCGCCAGTGTAGATGCCTCTGCCTCACCCAAGCGCTGCGCTGATTGCCTTGAGACGGCAGATGTTGGTCGACATGGTGCCAGTCTTCGGACACTTTGCACTAGCTGCTCGAGAGGCACTTACCAAGGCAGCCTGCCGGGTTTTCTGGCCGGGCGTGCAGGCTTCCACGCCTCCCTTCCGGGAGTCCCAGGGAACTGGGCGTCTGAGGTAGACCCGTTTCTTCTCGAACTCGGTGTCGCGGAACGGGCTGAGGGCCATATTCATGGCTGCCTCAAATACTGCTAACTTGGCCATCTTGCTTCCTCCTTCTTTTTAGTTTATTTCGGGCTGCCCAGCATGGCTAACTGGGTGTCTCGACCTTATGGCCTAGGAGCGTTGTCAGGCTTGGTGACGACTCGACCTCACCCTTAAACTCCTTTACCCGCTCAGTTAATATAGCTGTCCCCTGCTTGCAATCCTCTTTCTCATCAAGGCGGCATATGCCCTGCAGGTAGTTAAAGTCAAGCAGAAACCGGGTCATTTTCTTTTTATCCTCATCGGGCAAGCCAGGCATCAGTGCCTCAACCTGCTCCTGGAACTTGCTGGCGTCCTCATCACCGGCGCTAATCATCCCTATGGCCTGGTCCAGAATAGCTGATACGGTATCGGGCAGGTTTACCTCTTCCTTTACCTTGGCCTGCCACTTCTCCAGGGTCTCGTCGATATTCTCCTTACTCATACCTCAACACCTTTAGCCCTTAATTCCTTCCCCATCTCGGTCAGCCAGGGGATGAGCCTTTCCCCTTTGGGGATCTCCTCGATCCTTTCATGGGCTGCCTCGGCTGCCTCGGCGAACTCCTCGAACCGTTGCTTGATACCAGGGTGGACTTCGTATTCCTTAGTCGGGCAATATGTCGGCACCTGTCCTGCCTCCAGCATGCCGATTATACCCGGGCTGTAGCAGTAGTCCCTCCCTTTATAGGTGAAGCACTTGCAGGGAGAGGCTTTAGCTCTCTCCTCGTTAATCACTATTCCCGGGCTCTCTGGAGATGTCACCCAATCAGAGAGCGTTACACCGCGGAGCCGGCCATATACCTCATCTCGCAGGGTATCCAGCTCGGTGCGAAGCCTATCAATCTTTGCCTCGACCTCTTTATCTATCGGCGGTGCAAGTGTTTGCTCCACAACTAACCTCCCAGCTCCCCACTTTTCACTCTCTGGCCGACTTCCACCATCACGGAACAGTACCCGAGCTGCCGGAGTTTCCGTACCCACACGGCAGCCGTCTCCAAGTCCTCAATGGCGCCCTTACCGAGCTCCAACCCGCTCTTGTCATAGCGAAGGAAGTTTCTCAAATCCCTGGTCTGGATTGCCAGCTCGTCCAGGATCCCCTTCAGGGTGCTGGCTGCCCTCTCCCGCATATGCTTAATGTCGCCATCCTCGTAGCCTCCGAGCTCCGCCACGGCGTCCTGGATACGGGGAGCAACTACATCCGGGATAACCTCCCCCCTCCCTCGGCATAGGCGCAGCGCTTCCTCAATATGGCTCTGGGCCTTGGCCAGGTGGTTATTCGGACCGCAGCCGACACAATACTCGTCATCCACTGCCCCGGGGGAGGATATCCCTAGGGATACACTTGCTGATGGTTTTGGTGCAGAACTTGGAGGTGTCTCCGCTCTTTGAACAGTAATGGTCGCAGCGGGTGCCAAAGGCGCCTCTTTTTGGCTCTGGGGGCTTGCCGCAGGGGGAGTAGTCCAATGATGACCGCCCTCCGGCGCAGATTCCAGGGTTTCCAGCGTTTTGTCAATCTGCTCTAGCCTCTCCTCGGCGTGTGATTTGCGGGGGGAAGTTATTGCGGATACCCCGGCGTCAATGAGCTTCCTGCCCAGCCCCAGCCCTATAGATTTTAGATACTGATTCATAATAAACACCAAGACCGAGGTGACACTCCGTCCCTCGGTCTCACCACTATTTTAGTCCAGGGGGGCTATGCCTTGTCAAGTAGTATAGAATTATAGCTAAATCATCCCCACTGTCCCTAGCTAAATCGTCCCCCCAAACTATACCCAAAATCGACAACATGTGGTATAATAGTTTTGAACCGAGGGACGGAAGTCTCTCGGTTTTTGCTTTTAAGGAGGTGAGATGGCACTACGCTGGAATCAAACTCAGAAGGACATATATGAGCTCATCTCTGCCGACGTCCCCACCAAGGAGATAAGGACTAAAGGTTACAACTCGGAGATGATTAAGAAGGTGAAGAAGGCCATAAACAAGGGGGATATCCCCGGCAAGCCACCTGAGACAAAGAAGGAACCACCACCTGGGGAGCCCCTTTTCAGCGCTACGCTCAAAACGAAAAAGGTGACCTTGGAACCCATAGTAGCTGTGCGCTATGACTCGGTGCGTCATGCTCTTGGCTGGGGCGATGACTATACCCTGGAGCAATTTCTTGACGAGGCAACCGATATAGTGGCAGAGCTTGTTGGAGCGGTGCCCCCAGGATTCGTCAAAGAAGAGCAAAAGGAGGCAGTACCTGTAGGAGAATCAAAACCAGGGGGTGACTAATGGCAGAGAAAGAGGAAAGTCGATTAAAAACGAAGCTGGGGTTGGAGAACCTTAAGGGGCTGGGTGATACCCTGAAGGAGATTAAGGAGCTCAAGGGAACGCTTGATGAGGCGCAAAAGACACTGGCTGAGCTAGCCAAGGATAACAGCCCATTGGGGAGATCTCTTGCCCGGTTAGTAGAAGCCCAGGGTATGAAGACCCTCAATGAAGATAACGTCAATGTATCGGAGGAGGTGAGAAAAAACATGGCGGAAGAGCTTAAAAACAGGGACAAAAAGTTAGAAGAGCTGGAGGATGAAAACAAGGGCCTGAAGGAGGACAAGGTAATTAGCGAAGTCACCAGCAAGGTTACAGCTGAACTCGACCGTCGATTACCCAAACCTGGGGATGGCGGGAACGGTAGCGGTGAGAAAAAGCTGGGCAAGGTGCTAGAGGATGTTGTGGCTGATTACTTGAATAAGCGGCTGCTGGGAGCCGGCGGTAGTGATGGCGCGCTCACCGGTGACCAGATAAGAAATATCATCAAAGATGAAGTAGCTAAAGTTGCCGGTGGTAATAAAAAACCCGAGGATATGGTTGAGGACCTGGTTAATGCCCTGACCATGGGAGATAGGCTGAGAGAGAGGCTGGGTGGAGCTGGTATTGGGGCGCGTCTGCTACAGGGCCAAGGCGGGGACTCAGGTCTCAGGACTGACCTGGTGAAAGCTCTGCTTGAAGATGAGAGGGAGAGGCTGAGGATGACGCAGAACCATGAGGTAGAGGTGGAAAGAAATAGGCATATAGGGACAGTAGCCGGGGTGGTGAAGGAACACCTGGGTGATGGGATCGAAGCCATCAAGTTAGCCGCAGAGGAATTCAAGCAAAGCTCCGGGGCTAAACAACCTCCACCTGCACCCAATCAGGTCTTTGAATGCGGTGACTGTCATACACATTTCAGTCCACCTGCAGGATGGGCCGGGCAGCCCATTAAATGTACTTGTGGCCGGGAATACACCAAGGAGGAGCTGCTGGGATGACCAGCTTCATGCAAAGGTCAGCCAGGCACCTCCTGGTAATCAAGTCAGCGCGTCTCCTAAGGCAGGAATTAGAAAAAGCCGGGCTGGATAATCTCAAAGTCCTGGCCGATGCCGGCGTCAGCATCATACATACCTACCTAAAAGGTTGCTCTCCCCAAGAGAAGGGAGAAATCAAGCGGGACCTCAATGCCCTTCGCCAAATGGGAATTACACCAGATATGTTACTGACCGAGCTGACTAGACAAAATCCTGAGTTAGCGCCTATAATGCAGGGTAGAGATTCTTATAAACAAAGCGAGATCCAGAAGCTTGAACAGTTCCTGACGGAGGGATAGACCAAAAATTAAATAGGTATCTTTCGGTTTAGCCAAAAGAGAGGGCGGACACTTCGAGGCCAAAGAGCCTCCAAGAGTTCGCTCTTTATTTTTCAGAAGTCTCTTGTGAAGGAGGAATAGAGATGGGATACGAATGGGAACCTGAACCAAAACAAATTGTATACGCTGAAGAGGGAAGCTGGCAGTTATTAGCCTCTGGAGATTTAGCTGGAGCTCAGGTGCCCCGGGTGTTTGAGGAAGCCTTTGGTGTGGCTGCCCTCAAAAACCCCAGGGCAACCATTAATAAGGTTGAACCTCTGAGCTTCAAGCCGGGCGACAGGATTGACCTGGCGGTATACTACACACCGGCGAATGACGAAGTGAGTTGGTGGCAGACAATGGTGGTTATCAAAGAGGGGGCAACGGTCCTTGTCCAGGAGAGGCAGCACCACTTGACCATGAGTCCCGGGCAAAAAAGGGCGGATTGCGATACTCGCAGGACTATGCCCGAAACCTCTCTTTCACTTACCGTTGAAGTGTGGGCACACGAGGACCCTCTGACAACATCGGAACCATATTGACGAGGAGGCAAAACGATGGAACAGCTTGCCACTATAAGCCTCCCGGTTAGCAAGCCCCCCGTTGGTCAGTTAGCTGAATTGGCCGCAGGCAACTATACCGACATCGTAACAATTTATGGCCCGGCGGAGGCTGCCTACGGTGAGACGGTAAACATCCAGGTCGTAATCAAGAACCTTTATTCTACTGCCATCTACATTGCCGCCTCCGGGCGGCGCGACGGAGTCGATTTCTCCTTCAGTCCAGACTGGCCTAGCGTAAACGCCGGTGGGATCTACACTTTTACCGCTTCCTTCAGCATGCCGGATAAGGATATCAGGCTCGATGTGTGGAGCTTCTACTGGACGGGAACAGCCCCGGCAGAGGATGACCACGAGTATGTTGTTATCAAGCGAGCTGCGGCGGTATGGGAGAAGCTGGCCACCAAAGGCATAACCCTCACCCCTGAAGTGGCGGTATGGGAGAAGCTGGCCACCCAATCCATCACCCTCACTCCTGTAGCGATTGTATGGGAGAAGCTGGCCACCAAAGGCATCACCCTCACCCCTGTAGCGATTGTATGGGAGAAGCTGGCCACCAAAGGCATCACCCTAACCCCTGTAGCGGTGGTTTGGGAGAAGCTGGCCACCCAATCCATTACCCTCACCCCTGTAGCGGCGGTATGGGAGAAGCTGGCCACCCAATCCATCACCGTCACTCCTGAAGAAATCCCACCAGAGGAGGAGCTACTCGAGGAAACCATCTACCCCTATGCCTATATCTATGACGGTGATACTGAGGATTCCGTCTTTACCTTTCAGAGCGACCCGTTCACGCCGGCCAAGTGGATAGCGGGGAAGGTCTCTGCCAAGCTCGAAGAGGAGGTTAAAAAGCAGGGTGGACGCGTGCTTGAGTTCCGGGTTTACGTTGACCAGTCTCCCCTTCTCTGGAATGACTGGCGAATCGAGGTCGTAAGCACCCCCCTTAAGGCTACTGAAGGAGTGGCCACCGCCATAGGTATTGCTATCTGGGCGGTTATCATCCTGGCAGTTCTGGCTATCGCTCTCATAATAATAATAACCTGGGCCATCAAAACTGTTGTGAGCGCCTTTACGCACAAGCCGATCAGCGAGGAAATCAAGAAGGCGTGGTCACGGGAGACCCTGATCAGCGCCATCAATGACTTTGAGGAAAAACTGGAACGCACTCCCACCCCGCCCGAGGAGCTGGAAGAGAAGTCGGACCAGGAGCTCAGAGACTACTGCGATGAGCTGGCGGAGGAAGTGGCACCGCCACCCAGTATAGGCGCCTTGGGGATAGCGTTAGCTGCAGTTGGTGTTGTCGGACTTGGGGGCTTAGGGCTGGTCGCAGCCTTCGCTGGTAGACCCATGGAGCTGACGGCCGGGAAATAGTATTCCAAGGATGACACACTATGACCAAAGAGGAATGGGATCGATTATTTGAGCGCGCCATGCCTATAGTTTCCTTAGTCGCCGGCACTCTTTCTGTTGCTCTGGGAACTATGTCACTTATGCGCGCCGGTTCTTTGGGGCGAAGAGTTTATTCTCAAGATGGCCGCTACCTGGTTTCGGTTAGATACCCTGGGGTGTGGCGTGACCTGAGGGAATTTGTGCAGCCCAATGATCCTGATGTCATGGCAGTTTACTACCAATATGGTCCCGACTACTGGTCACTTTATGATTTCGTATGCCGAAACATAGAATACAGGCTGGACGTTGGGGAATTTTGGCAAACACCGAGTGAAACCCTCAGAAGTAACCACGGTGACTGCGAGGATACTTCTATACTTTTATGTAGCCTGCTGCAAAATGCCCATGTGGCTCTAGGTAGCTATCAGGAATATGGGCATGCGTGGTGCCAGCTTGGTAACCAGATTTTAGAGACAACCTACACATATGCCCGACAGGTACCTGACCCTCGAGATTACTGCCCCTATTGCTTATTTAACGAGTCTGAAGTGATAGAGTTATGGCCCGGTGCCCTGGGAAAGGTCTTTGAGCTCGGGCGAAATGAGCAACAAAAACTGGCTCTAATGGCTGAGGCAATTAGATGAGAAATTTTAATCCGGATAAGCCAATACTGGGCAAGCTAACCGCTACTGACTTTATTGAGGCAACTGTAGGGGTAGCCTCCACAGCAATAATGTTTATACTACTTTTGCTATTCGGAGGAGATTAGAAGTGTTCTCAAGAGTCGGGAAAGCGATAAAGGCATTCCGGGAGAGGCGCTTTGTTATTATCTTCTCGGAAAACGAAGGCGAAGCTGACCTGGCCATCCCTGCCCAGGAGATAGTCGCCGAGTCAATTTTGTTTGCTGCCAGGGTAGCTTCAGGACTCCTCTGCCTGGCTCTGCCCAGGGAAAGGCTTGAGGAACTGGAAATAGACTCATTACCGTCCAGATATCGGGTAACCGATACCCCCTTCTATAGTTCTGTCGATGCTAAAGAGGTAGAGCACTCAGGGATTTCACCGAAAGATAGGGCATTCACCATTAGAAGGATAATTGATCCCCATACCAAGCCATCTGATTTAGCCCGCCCGGGCCATCTCATGTTACTTGGCGCTCATGCTGACGGGATAATCGGGCGCAACGGGCACACTGAAGCCGTGACTGAGTTATGCCGGCTAGCTGGCTTATACCCTGGTGGTGTATTATGCGAGTTGGTGAGCGATAGTGGAGATATGATGAATGCTCAGGAGCTGAAAGCCTTGGCCAAGAGGTTTCAGATCCCCATCATCACTGTGGGAGCTCTGGCAGAATTTGCCAGGTCCCTGTTATCTAAAAAAAGTGGCACGGGACTTGACAATCAAAAAAAAATAGCATAGCATTTAACTGGTAACCAAAAAGAGGGCGGACACTCTCAAGTCCAGAGTGGCATGAGAGTCCGCCCTCTCTGCATTTGGCTGGGGGTGTTCGCCTACTAAAAAGAAGTTTCGCATCCCTGAAAGGGGTGCTGAGTCTTAATAAAAGCCCGAGGGACACTTTGGATGAGTTTTTGTCCGTCCCTCGGGCTTTTGCTTTTCCAGGGTGTCCCAAGGGGAGGAAAAGGAGGTAAAAGCTATGGCACAGCAAATCGCATTTGCCGCACCAGGAACCGAGGAGATGACCGAGACGGTAGCCGGAGTGGGCGGCGCTACCATTGCCGGCGTGGTTGAGGGTGTCATCGTCAAGATGGCCCCCAAGATGGGTGCTGCCGCTCCTATCCTGACCTGGGGTACCCTGCTTGGTGTGCCACTGGTAGGTGTCGGCGGGGCCCTGTTCACCAGAGGTATGCTCGGTGATCTTTTTAAGGGAGTAGCTGCCGGCAGTTGCGCTATCCTCGGCTACTCGCTGCCAGCGATGCTGGTCCCTGAGATGTTTGGCCGAAGGACCCCAAATGGGGGGCAAGTGCAGCTGGGTGCTGGCAACGTTAAGCAGTTGCCGGCCGGCGCATCCTATGCACCTCAGAGGGCACAGGCTGGAGCTAGAGCCGGTATCGAGTTCTAGCTAAAAATAGAATAAGTCGAGAATTCATTCAAACCTACCCAATGGAAAAGGAGGTAAATGATGGAACACTACGAATTACGCTTATTGGCAGATTATGTCGGTGGTGCGCTGGCCGCTGATACCTGGGTAAGGCCGACACCACTGGCCGTAGGTGGTGAACTGGAGTCTGATGAGCGAGGTGAGGTTGTCTTTGCTGAAATCTATTCTCCAGTAACACTGGCGAATGCTGATGAGGCACTCAAGAAAGTTACAATTGTTGCCGACGGTCACGAAGTCCCCTTCGTCCACCTCTGCGGTATCCGGCGCAATGTTATGGTCCCGCCCAAAGACCGTATCTGGGGAAGTAAACTCTATAGCTTCGGAACTCCAGGGTCAAACAACCCCCTGCTTAATACCACCATCAAGTATAAGCAGAACATCACCGTTAGTTGTCTTTGTGGTCCTGCGGCGGTAGCGCCAGCACCGGCATCGCCTATCACGATGGCTTACCGTGTCAGGCTGTGGGGTTACGTCTACAAGGTGAGTGAACTTGCCAGTGTTTTCGGTACGATGGTATTTCCTGCGTATGCAACCGAGAGAACTAGAAACCGCACCCTCGTGCTATCCAAAAGCCCCATTCCCGTTAATGGTGATAGCTGGCTAACATTACCCGGTGGTAGAGACCAGTCAATTCCAAAACTCAATCCTTTCATCAGGTATGCCTATAACCTACTTGCTACCGATGGTATGCAGGGTGATTACCAGTTCCGGTTCCAGACAGGCAATGTTTTCGAAGAGGACGAGAACATGTACTGGGAGTTCGACGATAAGGACGCTCTTATCATCGAAGGCATGGGTGTTAAGGCGGATATACAAGGTACCGGCGTCTGCACTCTTGCCAGAACGGGGTTAAGGATTGACGGCGACTATCACCCAAAGGGGCCTACCACCAGGACATCCATGTTCCCGACTACACTGGGCATTAATGAGCTTAACTACGGGCACATGGCTCCCTACGCACCGGTTGCCCATCCCTACTATGTCGCTATACCTAAACTCGCAAAGACACTTATGATATGGAACGAGATAGGCATGGTGGTAATCAGGGATGACGGAACGGCTGTTGTTGCCATCAATGACGCCTGTGTCGCTCTAACTGGAATAAGAATAGAGATGAGGGGGTAAGATAAAATGGAAGTAGTACAATATATTCCAGGTCCCATTGGTGGTGGTGCTACTCATACGCTCCCGCTTAGTGCCCCCGATATAGGGGTAGTAGTTTCAGCCGAGATTACGAGGTTGCCAGGTGCTCTAAGTCCTCATGCGGCAGGCGCCGCGCCATTAGCTCACGCTGCTACGGCGGTACCTGTAGTTCATGCAGGTGCGGCGGTGGCGGACCACGCCGACCATGCGCATGACCTTATATCCCAGGGCACAACTGCTCCCCCAACCATTCCTATTGGCTGGGATGCCGTTCCAGCAATAGCTCAACTCGAGGACCAGGGAGCCGCCGCCCTACACACCTTTGCCGGTGGTGGTGCCACGGGTATTCAGGATTACGTTATGCCACCCCACGGTGTTACCCAGCCCAACGACCACCCAGCCGCCGACATCGTTGCAGCAGTTGATGACCACGCGCCGGCCGATGTTGCTCTCGCGTTAGCTGACCATATAGGTGCAAACCCGGTAGCGGCTGCAGGAGCGGTGGTTAAGCTTACTCCCAGGACATTCACAATAGCTAATCCCACGCTGGTCGGCGACCTGCTCACCCTGGTCTATCACGCAGTTGGCGAAAGAGTAGCAGTAGCATAAGGAGGTAGGAATGAGAAGAATACGTTTCGTTCCAGGTGCTGCTGGAATTGGTGTTAATATAACCCTCCCTGCCTCCGCCCCCGATATAGAAGCGGTGTATGAGGCTGAAATTACCAGGATACCAGGCGCCTTTACAGTGGCTCACACAGGTAGTGCAGTGCCGTTGCCCCATGCAGACGGTGTGGATGTAGTTCATGCTGCCCTGGCGGTTGCGGACCACGCCGACCATTCGCACGACATTATATCGCAGGGCACAGGGATTGCTCCGGGCATTGCTATTGGTTGGGATAACGTGGTACCAACTCAGCTCGAGGATGCCGGAGCCGCTGCCCTACATACCTTTGCCGGCGGTGGCGCCACGGGTATTCAAGACGCTGTAATAGCGGCTCATGGCGTTACCCAACCTGATGACCATGCGCCGGCTGATATCGCTGCTGCCCTGATTCATAATGCCGCCGACGTTGCCGCTGCCCTGATAGACCACGCTACATCTGGTGTTACCCCCGCAATGGCTGCAAACCCAGTCAAGGTGGATAAAAGAACCATCACCTTGAGTGCTGCTACTGAGCTTGGTGACCTGCTCACCCTGGCTTACCATGAGGTCGGGGAGAGGGTGCTGGCTAGTTAGTAAGAGGGATTTGATAAACTGAATATTTACTCTGGAGCCTTGCCAGAGTGTTTGGTAGACAGATAGTGTTGCCTACTTTGGTAAGCCAGAGTAGGCAATATTTTTGGAGGTTAAGATGCCAGATAAAACAGCCGAGCAGATTAAAAACACCGAGTGGGCAAATTGGCTACTGGAAGAATTACAAAGGCGGACGGGAAGGCATGATATAGAAGTAACGGTTACTCCCTACTGTAACCATGATGTGTTGATTTCCGTTGGTGCCGATAAGCACCCGATTGTTAGTTTCTATTCGGCTATGCAGGAGGATCCCTCACGAGTAGCACAGGCGATTGATTACGTCTCTGAGATGTTACAGAGCTGGGAAGTCACCACAGTTATACATGAAAAAGCGAAACAGGACTGCCTCCCCTTTTATGAAAGATTACAAAGGGAGTTTCCCCACATCGAAACTTCTTACAATGTTGTTGATGTTGGCAAGCATCGTGCAATGGTTACTAAAGCGGATGATAAAATCGTGTCCTACTTCGACTTGTGGCCGCGGATGACCGAGGATGATGTAAAAAGGCTTATTTCTCACCTAAAAGAGTTAGAGGACACGCTGCACCGAGAAAATGCCACATACGCTGAAGTGACCTATTGGTGGAAGTAGACCGGTGGTAGGTAATATTTTTTGGGAAGGAGAATAACAATGTCTAACGGAGGCGCTAAAGACGGAAGGGGTGGTGGGAAAGGTGTTCCAGGAGGCAGTGGTGGAAGCAAAAACACCGGCGGCTGCTCAAAAGGCGGCCCGGGTGGTGGACAGGGTGGCGGTCAGGGCAAAGGGACAGGCCGCAAAGGATAAGGTCTAATGGGAGCTCTACTCGGGATAGTCAGCCTGGGGGTGGTTAGCCTGCTGGGAGTACTCCTCTACGCCGCGACCAGGGAAGCTGAGGAGGTGCCACCGGTGGCACCAACAGAGGAGGAGGAAATTATCGATGCCGAGTTCCGGTCGGGCTATGTATTCTGGGCAGGGCTTACTGAGTGGAAGCGAGTATATGATAGGTACCCGAATGAGTGGCCCGCTGATACCGATATTACTTTTGCCTGGACAATAAAGAATACCGGCAATGTGGGAGCTTACTTCCAGGTCTATATGTTTGGTCCAGGCGAGTGGCTATATCTTGAGCCGAATGATGAAAGACAGTTCCTTGAGGAGTTCCATACGCCAGCTATTCCAGTAACGCCGGGATACCAGTATTACCTTATAAATATTCTCGCCATGAAGATTACTATTGAGAGAATAGGCGCAGTCTGGACATCCGAGGATATTGAAGTAACTTATGTCTAAGGGGAGGCTATTATGATTACTGAAGCAATGGTTAAAAGAGTCCACCTGCCACCAGAGTGTATCCCTGATAGCTGGTTTGGCGCTGTCCCCGCCGGTGCTGAGGTGGCTCCGCCAGTGCTTGACCTGAGACGGTTCAAACCATATTTCACCGAGCTCACCAATATCCAGGTTCCCGCCAATGCTCTCGCCGTCTTAAGAGCCAGATATGATGACTTAAGATTGGAGGAGAATACCGCCGCCATGATTAACGCCCTGGTTGGAGCTTGGCGACTCCGGGCCAGGGATATCCTTTACCTTAACTTCTTCGGCATCGCTCCCGGCATCGCTGCCTACACCACTCACTACGGGGTCTGGGCCTTCCCCCCCACCGTCGCTCACAAGCTCCTCTACGATATACCGCTCACCCCTGAGGAGATGGCACTGTCGGTTAAGTATGGTATCTGGGGCTCGGTGGAGAAGGGAGTGCTGCCTCTGCCCCTGGCGTCACAGATTGAGCGAGAATACCATGTTGTCTCTGAGGAAACGCACTCTCGGTCGGTAAACATCGCCGTAATCAACACCCGCTACACCATCGAGAGCCTTTATCCCAGGATGGACGAGGTTGTTATCCTCACCCGGATCGCGGCCAATCCGGGTCTGGTAGGCGACGTTATCCGGTTTGTCGTTGACCGTGACGACGATGCTGACTATGCTGATGTGAGGACCTTCCCTCTCTCCCTGCTCGCCGGTGGCGAGGTAGCCTGCTTTATCCCGGCTATCCGAGAAATCAGGCTAACCACCGAGGCAGCGGTCGCCGTGGGTGCACATCTATTTAGGTACACCTATCAGCGTGTGAAGTTAACGAATACGCTACTAGCCAGGTTTGGCCTTGCCAGTAAAGACGAACTGCCTGGGGACACCTATGAAAAAGTTTTGTGCGGGGTGCTCTAATGATGCAAAGACAAAAATCTTTAGGAGTAAGGCAACTTCCTCTGCCACCACCTCCAGCACCAACTTCAACACCCGGGGAAAAGCTGGATTACGTAATTCGGCAACTTCAGAGGCTGGTAGAGCTTGCTGAAGCTCTTTTAGGGAAAAACGCACAGGTAATACCTACCGTCTTTTCAATCCCCCTCGATCCTTTGGAGCTTACCATGACCTCAATGCAGGAGATGGGTCCATCCGGGGAAGGCAGCTTCCCTTCATCATTCCCTACAACCCCGCTTACATGGCCCGTTTTGGCTGGGGCGACCGTTGACCATGTTATAGGCATACCTGAAGGCACCGTGGAGCTGTCTACCAGTTGTGTGCTGGCTTCAGATTTCTATGACCCGAATATAGCTGTTACCGTTTCAGTTGATGATGACAAGGTAGTAACTCCGATCCCCCTTGCCCTCACCAGGCCATCCCCGATAACATTTGGGTCAAATTACGCTAAGCGGGTTCAAATTGTTGTCCACGTGTTCAATAACACGGCCACTGACATTACCCTCACTCTTGAATTGCACCCCCGGATTGTTGAGAAAAGCCTATTTGATGCTTTCCAGCGCCCTCTTATTGATTATGTATCCAGCTGCATTAGGTTACTGGCAGAAGCCGAAGGGGGAAAGTAAATGTTTGACGGTATTGGAATTAAAAACCTTATTAAGGTAATGCGTGATTTCTTTGGCGGCGGCTCCGACATTAGTCCCGCTAACCCGCTCCCGGTCTTCGACCCAAAGGTTTTCAATATAGTCAACTCCTTTCTGGTAACGAAAGAAACCGGCGGAACAATAACCACCGACGGCACCGAGCAGGATGTCTATGTTAACGATGCTCCCCAGGGAGTCTTTGAACCCGATACCGTAAAGATTGACTTCACCAACCAGACAGCCGCCGAGACTGTAGTGGTGAGATTATACACCCGCCACAGAGCCGGGGGAGCCTACGTGAAGGAGGATCAGAAAGCATTTGTCGGTGTCCAGGATCCGGAAGAAAGGAATATAGGGCTCGGGCCAAACCGATTCGGCGTCAGGGTCACCATGGAGCGGACAGCCGGCGGCGCTTTTGCCTATGACTGGGAGGCACTGTATAGAGGTTAATTATGAGTATAGGCTACGACAAGCTGCCAATAAACCACGAAATCGTGCTAGACCTTACCTTTGAGGAGATGATAAGGCTATTGGCCCACGACAGGGCCAAGCCCCACCATATAGCCAGTTTACTAGGACATGCACCTGTTTGGGGCAGAGTAGCATTAAGCGACTTAGGCATCCTTGAGTTTAATGGAATCAGTCAGTATCTTGAGATTCCCGCAGTAGATAGTCAAGACCTCGATTTCACTGGGGATTTCAGTCTAGCCGCTTGGATATATCCCGTCTATACGGCTTCTGCTATGGTGATAATGTGCCGTAACACTACTGATGGTTGCGGATGGTGTATGTTTCTCTATGACAATCCAACACTAGGCCCACTGCTTTCCCTACGGACAAATCAGGCTGGGAGCCATTCGGAGTGTTACGCCGCAGGTTTCCCTGATAGTGTATGGCAGCTAGTCGGGTTTAGTAGAGATAGTGCCGGTCTTACAGCGACCTGCTACAGGAACGGAGAGGCTCTTCCTACTGTTTTAGGCCCTGGTGGAATGCTAGACCCAGTTGCCTGTGTAGCTGCCAACAAGGCATTGATTGGAGTCCAAGAAGGAGAGGGCATGAACTTCTATGGGGGACATAAGTGGCGACCCAGGGCGTGGCCCATAAAATTGTCAGCGGAGGACTGGAAGCAAGTATTCGAGGCAGAAAGGCACTGGTTTGGAGTCTGAATATGACTATAGGTTACGACAAGCTGCCAATAAACCATGAAATCTTATTAGACCTCACCTTGGAGGAGATGACAGGGCTATTGGCCCACGACAGGGCCAAGCCCCACCATATCCATACCCTCCATGGCACCCCAGCCTGGGCATCGCTGGCCAACGGGCTACCGTATCTGGACTTTAACCCAGCGCATCCTGATTTCCTTGACTGCCCGGCAGCGGATACTGCGGACCTGAATTTCATTGGTGGGGCTTTCAGCGGTGCCGTTTGGATAGCGCCCGATAGCCTCGCTGGTGGAAAGGCGCTACTAGCGCGCGGGGCACTTGGAACAGGGGGATGGATGTTCTACCAACTTGGCGCTTCCCTAGCGTTTTTCACCATTCAAGCGGGAGACTTTCAGATGACGGAGAGCCTAACTGTGCTATATGTAGGCACGTGGGCATTATGCGGTTTTACTCGTCTGAATACGGGAGTAAAGCTCTTCCATAACGGAACGGATGTGACTTCGGTTCCTGCTACGCATACCAATCCCGATACGGTGAATATGGAGCTGCATATAGGCATACGGAATGATGAGGTTACCTCCCCGTTTGAAGGGAAGATGGCCGGCGGTCCATGTGGCCCTCGTTTATGGGGCAGGAAGCTGGAAGCCGTGGAGATGAGGCAAATATTTGAACAGGAAAGACACTGGTTTGGAGTATAGGCATGATTGACCTTGAGGGAGCGATAAAAGGCAAACCAAACGTACACGACGTAATCATCTACCC
>Ga0315545_1000399_pt1 | contig 46768 bp, 41 predicted proteins | sample SalMarSW160210MG_FD_203096 | JGI IMG/M metagenome (GOLD analysis project Ga0315545, IMG submission 203096) | Salt marsh sediment microbial communities from the Plum Island Ecosystem LTER, Massachusetts, United States - Salt Marsh Sediment SW1602-10 ...
AAGAACTCGGCCAGGAAATCGACGTGACGTTGATGTACGACTACACGGAGGATGTCCAGTTCGGTCTGTGCGTCGACTGGTTCCTTCCGGGTCGTGCGTTGACGGCGATCAACAACCAGAAAGAAGTGGCTAACGAAGTCATCGCCTCCTGCAGGGTGGAGTTCTAAGGCGGCGAGGTCTAGGCAGCACGGATACACAAAACCCCGGGGCACATCGCCCCGGGGTTTTCATTTTATGGGGGATCGCACCTTAATCATTTCTTCTTGCTTTTGCGTTTGAACGTGTTAAGATAACCGCTAAGAAAGGAAGAAGTCTTTGTTGAGTGCTGCTGGATTTTTAGGTCATCGGTAACTCATCATCTTGACAAGACTTAGCAAGATGATAGAATGAAAAAAGAAGTATCGGAGCACCTGGCGCGCGTTTTCTTTGAGACCAAGAGTGTCCTCAAGAGACCCAAGAGCAAGGAATACAGCTTTATTTTATTCCTGTTCGTAAGTCTCGGGCTGGTGCTGGGTTTGATATATGGGGTAAACCTTCTGGGACACAGGGGACAGCGTAACGTGCTGGAGGTCACCCAGAGCCTTGGCGTGGAGCGCCACGGCGGGCCCTACCGCCTGAAGTTTGATTTTCACGACAACCCCTCAGAGATCGAAGCCTTGCATATCGAGTTGGCCAACCTGGATCTAAAGGACTTTACCCGCGTCCGCTTCTCGTCTCGGTTGCGTGGCGACGCCCGAGACCTGGGTTCATTGAAGATCGTCCTGGAAAGTGCCCGCCGTGAATCCTACGCCGTCTACACGCCGGGCGTCGCGTCCTTCTGGCGCCGCCTGGAGATCCCCTTGGAAGAGTTTAAGAGTATCCACGATTGGTCTTGCGTGTCGCGTCTCTCTTTTATCCTGGAACCGTGGAACGTGAAGGCGCGCTCAGGCGAGCTCTTGATAGATAGCATTGAATTTTCCCGCAATTAACCCTTTAACACAAGGAGACGGGTCAAAATGGAGATCATCGCCATAACGAACCAGAAGGGCGGATGCGGTAAGACGACCACTGCGACCAATCTCGCGGCTGCCTTGGCGCTCAACGGCAAAAAGACGCTTTTGATCGACCTGGACCCGCAGGCCCACGCGTCGCTGGGGCTGGGCGTGGACAGGGAGGTCGGCATCTACGACTGTCTTTCTTCCATCAGCAAGAACAGGTGCGGCCTCAAGGACATCATCGTCAATCTTTCGGCGGACTTCGACCTGGCGCCATCGAACATCATGCTCAGTACCCTCGACCAGGAACTCTCTGAGGAGATCGGCCGGGAGTCCCGTCTGTGGGACGTCCTGAAGGCGATCGAGGGCGCTTACGACATCTGCCTGATCGATTGCCCGCCGAACCTCGGGCTCCTGACGGTCAACGCCATCCGGGCGGCCGAGCGCATGATCATTCCCGTCGAGGCCTCGCGCTTTGCCGTGGACGGCGTCAACCGGCTGCTTGATATCGTGGACCTCGTCCGGGACCGCCTCAACCACACGGTGGAGTTCCGGGTGCTGGTGAACAACTTCGATTCGCGCCTGCGCCACTCCTTCAACATCCTCAACAAGATCAAGACGACCTTCGGTGAGCGGGTCTTCAACACGATCGTCCACATCAACGTCAAGGTCAAGGAGGCCCAGTCCATGGGCCAGACGATCTTCCAGTTCGACAAGTACAGCCGGGCCGCCAAGGACTATTACAGCCTCTCGCGCGAGATCATCTCAGGCCAAGAGCCGGTCATGGAGAAGATCACGCGGGCCATGGATAAGGTCGTGCGCAAGAAGGCAAGAGAGTTCATGACCGTCAAGATGGAGCTGCGCCGGGACGACGTCTCGAACGTCTTTGTCGTCGGAGATTTCAACAACTGGCAGGCCGACGATGCGTCGCGCATGAGCAAGGTCAACGGTGTGTGGAAGCGTCGCCTGAAGCTCAAGCCCGGCACCTACCGCTACCGCCTGGTCGTGGACGGCATCTGGCAGGAAGACCCGACGAATCCCGAGACCTGGGAAAACCCGTTCGGCGAACGCGACTCCGTCTTGAACGTCAAGGCATGACGCGACGGGACCCCGAAGACATCCTCAGGTTTTTTCAGGCGCGCCGCAGCATCCGCGCCTTCAGCGATAAGGCGGTCAGCGACGAAGATATCACGCTGATCGTCCACGCCGCATCCCTTGCCCCCACTGCCCGCAACATCCAACCCTGGGAATTCGTTATTGTCCGCGACAAGAGCCGCTTGAAGGCGCTCACCGGGATGGTCTCGCCCAACGGGGCCCTTTTAGGCGGGGCGGCGGCAGGGATCGTCGTCTTTTGCCGAGAGACAAAATACTACCTTGAAGACGGTTCGGCGGCGATCACCCAGGCCCTCCTGGCCGCATCGGCCCTCGGCCTGGGGGCGTGTTGGATCGCCGGCGACAAGAAGGATTATGCCGGCCAGGTGCGTGCCTTTTGTAAGGGGAAGGAGGAAGACAAGCTTATCGGCCTCATCGCGTTGGGATACCCGGCCGAGACGCCCTCATTACAGAAGCGCGATGTCAAAGACATGATCCACAAGGAGACCTTTTGAACATGTCTGAGCTCAGCGTTGCGTACAAAGGAGGGATGTCTTTTGAGACCCAGGCCCGCCAACACAAGACGAGATGCGATTTGCCTCAGGAAAAGGGCGGCGGGGATACCGGCATGACCCCTACCGAGGCCTTTATGGGAAGCCTGGGTGCCTGCGTGGGCCTTTATGTGGCCAGGTATTGCCAAAACGCCCGCTTGGACGCGCGCGATATGACCCTACGGGTCTCCTGGCAGGTGGCGGAGGACAAAAAGAGATACGGGAAGATCGAGATCGCCTTAACGTTACCCCACGCGGAGCCGGGCAAGCGTGAACCGGCGCTCCTCGAAGTCGCCAGGCATTGTTTCCTTCACAGGACCATAGAGGGCCACCCTGACATCCGGATAATTTTGAATAAAGGCTGAACCTTGTGGAAGAGGCTGCTGCAGCTTTTCAAGCGAAGCATCAAGAAGCGGGCCGCCCATCGGTCCGCCCGGAGGTCCGTTCGACGGTCCGCCCGCCGGGGAAAGCCCTCTTCCGGTAAGCGACCTCGACGGGGACGCACGCCCGTACGCCGAGGAAGGCGAAGGTCCCCGCGTCGCCGCACCGCCAAGAGGACCAGGCGTATTCACAAGAGGAGGATCCGCGCCCCCCGCAAGCGCACCCATCAGAGGAGGACCCGCGCCCCCCGCAAGCGCACCCCTACCGGAAGCTCCCGCAGGAAGACACCCGCCAGGAAGAGACGCGCCTCGAAGAGAAGGACCGTGTCCGCGAAGAAAAGGGCCTGGTCCGGGGCCAAGAAGGCGACGTCCAAAAAGGTCCTGCGTCCCGTTGCCGAGATCACGCATTATTTTCCGAGGGTGCGCGCCGCCGTCCTGAAGTTGAACCGGCCCTTGAGCATCGGCGATCCGGTCTGGATAAAGGGAAACACCACGGATTTTCGTCAGACCGTCGGGTCGCTGCAGATCGACCGTGTGCCCATCACCACGGCCCGGCCAGGCCAGGATGCGGCCCTGGAGGTGATGCGGGACGTGCGCCCGGCAGATAAGGTCTTTAGCATGAAGGGGGCAATAGGATGAACAAGATCTTCGTGCGCACGGCGCAGGAACACGACCTCGAGACGCTGACAAGACACCTTATCGTCGTCGGAGAATTGATGGGTGAGTGCTTTGCCTGCCGTCACGTGGGGATCGATTACGGCCGCGAAAAGTACTGCCCCGCGTGCCGCACGGACTTCCGCTACATCGCTTCGCGCAGGAAGGCCTCCGACAACAAAGGGGCGCTTTTGGCGCGCCTGGCGCAAAAAAGGCCGGACCTGACATACGTCGAATACCAGGACATCAAGGACGTGACCGACCGCCGGAAGGCACGCGACATCTTCAAGACCTGATGCCGGATCCCATGCCCAGACTTTTATGCATGCTGATGTGTTGTGTTATGTGTTGCTGCGGGTATGACCCTTCGGCCCATGCTCAAGGTGTCGGGGACAAGCAGGCCTTTGAGACCGGGGAGGTCATCTGCTTCGGTGTCTACAGCAACGGCATCCTCAAAGTGGGGTCCGGCCGCCTGGAGCTCAAAGGCCCGGTCATTGGGGAAAAGGAGACCTTTCGGCACGTCGATTTCAAGGTCACCAGTTTCTCCGTCAACGACCACGAGATGATCCTGGGCAAGGAGGACTTTACCTCGCCCGTGCGCGTCATCCGAGATATCCGTGTCTTCGGCCGCGACGAGGATATCGTCGAGCGCTATAGCGCGGAGGGCCGGCGTGTCGTGATCGAAAAGAAGGTGGAGGGCCGGCAGGCCGTTGAGACCATCATCGAGTCAGAGCGTCCCCTGGACAACGTGCTCTTGCTGATCTACCGCTTACGCCGGGACCCGGCCCTTTCGGTCGGCCGGGAGTTCACCATCCATCTGCCGACCACCGTTTTTAAGCTCGTCGTCAAAGAGAAAAAGCCCATCCGCGTGCCCTTGGGGCGCTTCGACGCCTTTTATATCGAAAGCATACCGAAGAAGTACCGCATCTGGCTCTCCGCTGATTCCAGGCGCCTGCCCTTGAGGATCCAGGGTCTTGTGGCCGGTGGGATGGCCTATCTGGCCGCCGTCAGCGTAGAACCGCCCCTATCCGGGTAATCCCGCCTGATTTTTCATATCTTCTTGTCGAACATAGGGTATTGTGCTAAAATAAATGCTTATGTCTAGGTCTATCCGAGCCCTCGTGCTCTATATCACGGAGTCTTCAGGGCACTACCATGCGGCCCGCTCGATTGCGCGCAGTATCGCGTCCGTTGCCCCGGGGAGCGTCGTCGCGTGCGTGAATGCCTTCCGCTTCGTCTTTCCGGTCTCCGAGCGGATCATCCATAAACTCTATATGACCATCATCAAGCGTTCGCCCGGTATCTGGGAGAGGCTTTATGACAACCCGCGGGTCGTATCGCGCACCAACCGCATCAGGCAGGCGATCCATCGGTTGGGCATGCGACGCATCGGCAGGTTGATCGAACAGAACCGGCCCGAGGTCGTCGTCTGCACGCAGGCCTTTCCGTGCGGCCTAGTCGCCGAGTACAAGAGGCGCACGCACAGGCCCTTGACCCTCATCGCCGTCCTGACGGACTTCGTGCCGCACTCCTTTTGGGTCTATGACGAGGTCGATTATTTCTTCGCGTCCTGCGAGGAGGCGCGGGAGAAGCTGCGCGCGGACGGTGTCCCCAGGGACAAGATCTTCGTGTCGGGGATCCCCATCGATACGTCCTTTTCCTACCGTAAGCCCGTCAAGGAGGTCCTGGAGCGTTTTGGGCTCGCCTCGGGGCTGCCCATCGTAATGATCATGGGCGGTGGACACGGCCTGGGGCCGATCCGGGGCGTGATCAAGAAACTGGATGAAAGCCCGGTCCGGCTGCAGATCGTCCTCGTCTGCGGCATCAACAAGGGACTCTTTCGCTGGGCGCGTGCCCGGCGTTTCCGCCATAAGGTGGCGGTCTTCGAATACGTGGACCGTATCGACGAGCTGATGTCCGTCGCGTCCGTCCTCGTGACCAAACCCGGGGGCATCACCACGGCCGAGGCCCTGGCGATGATGCTGCCGATGGTGATCATGAGCCCGATCCCGGGCCAGGAGACGCGCAACACGCAGCTGCTCGTCAAGCACGAGGCCGCGGTGCGCGCCGAAGGGCCCCAGGAAGTCCTTGCGGCCATCATGGATATCCTCTTGATGCACAAGCGGCGTCACGGGATCTTCTCTTTCTGGTTCGGCATGAACCGGCTGGCCAGGCCCCATGCGGCGACGGACATCGCCAAGCTCTGTGTCAGGTGCGCGCCGTGTTAGCCTTCTTCCTGTACAAGCTGGCGTACTTGCTGTCGACGCGGCTGCCCGTTCGTTTTGGGACATGGTTCGCGGTGGGGTGCTCGCTCCTCAAATTCCGCATCTCGCCGCGCGACCGCAAGGCCGTGCTGGGAAATCTCCGGCGTATCCTGCCGGAGGCGACCGATGAGGAGATCCACGAGAAGGCCAGGGAGGTCTTTGTCAACTTCGGCAAGTATCTCTACGAGTTCTTCCGCTTGAAATACCTTACCCTGGAGATGCTGGGCAGGCGCGTCATCGTCAAGGGACAAGAGCACCTCGATGAGGCGCTGACCAAGGGCAAGGGCGTCATTATCGTCACGGCGCACATTGGCAACTGGGAACTCGGCGGGGTCTTCATGTCCCTGTTGGGCTATCCGATGGTGGCCGTCGCGCTTCCCCACCGCGACCGCAGGATCAATAATATGTTCAACAGGCAGCGTCAACGTATCGGCGTCAAGGTCGTGCCGTCGCAGGGTGTGGCCGTGCGGCACATCTATGCGTGCCTGAAGGGCAACGCCATCGTCGCCCTCGTCGGCGACAGGGACTTCGCGGGCACGGGTGTGCGCATGCCCTTCTTGGGGGCCGAAAAGATGATCCCGCGCGGCCCGGCGGTCCTGACCCTGCGCACCGGCGCGCCCATCGTCATGTGCTTCGTCCTGCGGGAGCCCGGCGACAAGATCGTGATAGAATTCAGCAAGTTGCCGGAAACGCCCAGAGAAGAAAAGAGCATCACGGCCGCCTTTGTCCGGGAGATCGAACAGAAGGTCCGTCAGTACCCCACGCAGTGGCTGATGTTCCGCGAGTTCTGGAAAGAATGAAGACTGTCTGCGTCATCCCATCGTACAACGAAGAAAAGACCATCGGCTGGCTCGTGCAATCCGTCAGGGACCTGGGCCATGACGTCCTCGTCGTCGATGACGGCTCACAGGACCGGACCGCGCCGTGGGCCCGCGAGGCCGGGGCCCAGGTCCTCGTCAACCCGCAGAATCTGGGCAAGGGCGCCGCCCTGCGCAACGCCTTTGGTTTCATCAAAGACAGGGACTACGATAGGGTGGTGGTGATGGACGGCGACGGACAGCATCTGCCTCAGGACATCCATCGCCTGATCGAAGGCATGCGCCGGACCGGGGCCGATATCGTCGTTGGCAACAGGATGGGGCGCGCCATGGGGATGCCTCTCATCCGATGGCTGACCAACGCGACCATGTCGGCATTCCTCTCTTTCAAATGCCGTCAGCCCCTGCCGGACACCCAGTGCGGCTTCCGCCTTATGCGCATGGGCGCCTTGCGACGTCTGGAGCTTAAGACGGACAACTTCGAGATCGAGTCCGAGGTGCTCCTGGAGGCCGCCCGCAAAGGCTTCAAGATCCGCTCGGTTGCCATCACCACGGTCTACGACGGCCAGTACAGCGCCATCCACCCGTGGCGCGATACATTCAGGTTTTTGCGTTTTATCTTTGCCAAGCGATGAAGGCCCTCTTGCGAAAAATTTCCAGCGACTCCCTGATCAGGCATAGCGGCCTGATGTTCGGCTCGAGCCTCGCCCAGAACGCGCTGAACTTCGTCTATTGGCTCGCGATGGTGCGCCTGCTCGCCCCGGTTTCCTATGGCATCTTGAACGCCCTTGTGGCGTGCGTGAGTTTCTTTGCGACCAACGGGAGCGTCTTGCAGACGGTCACGACGCGCTTCATATCACTCCACACCGCCCGGGACGACCGGGAAGCGGCCCGGACGTTCCTCGCCCATATGGGCCGGCTCGTCGGCGTGGTGGCGCTCGCGCTGGCCGTCTTCTTCCTGGCCTTCGGACGTTTTGTCGCGGTCTTTTTACAGCTGCACGACGTTTCCTACGTGGCGTTGATGGCGGTCGGCATCTTCTTCAGTCTGACGCTGGCCTTGACGATGGGGTCCCTGCAAGGGCTGCAGCGTTTCCCGCTCATAGCGGTCAACGGCATCATCATGAGCGGCGCCAAGCTGGGCGTCGGTGTCTTGCTGGTGCTCTGGGGGTGGAAGGCGCACGGGGCCTTCCTTGGGTTCGTCGTCGCGCTCGGCGTCAGCTTCCTCTTTTGTTACCGCGTGCTGCCGTCATGGCTGCGCTCAGGCATCTGGCTTAGGACGCGCCACCGCCCCATGGCCTGGCGCGGCGTCCTGCCGTACTTCGGGCCCGTTTTTTTATCGACGCTTTCGTTTTATCTCTTTACGAACGCGGACATTATCCTGGTCAAACACTTTTTTTCTCCTCTCGAGGCGGGGCATTATGCGGTGGGTCAGATCGTCGGCAAGATCGCGCTCTTCTTCCCGTCGGCGGTGGGCCTCGTGATGTTTCCCAAGGTCGTGGACGCCCACGCCCGCGCCGAGGACGTGCGCTCGCTTCTCGCCAAGAGCCTGCTGATCGTGGGCGCGCTCACCTGCCCTCTCGTCCTGGTCTCTTTTCTGTGGCCTTCCTGGATCCTGACCGTGTTGGCGGGAAAGGCCCCTGCCGAGGCCGTGGGCCTGGTTCGGTACTTCGCCTTGAGCATGTCTTGCTTCGCCGTGGTCCAGATCCTTATGCTCTTCCACCTTTCCCGGCATCACAATAATTTTATCTACGTCCTCGCCGGCGCGGCCCTTCTGCAGGTCGCGGGGATCAGCGTCTTTCATCACTCCCTCGTCCAGGTGGTGGGCGTCCTGGTCTTCGTGTCCGTGGCCCTCGTCCTCTGGGGGCTCGTCTTTTCCTTAAAGGAGCGTCCACGTGCGGCCCTTTAAAGAGAAGATATCCATCATCGTGCCGGCCTTTAACGAAGAGGCGATCATCCGTGTGTCCCTGGAAGAGATCGCGGCGACCTTTGACGGCATGGATGTGGAATACGAGGTGGTCTTGATCGACGATGGAAGCCGGGACGGGACCGTCCGGGTGGCCATCGAGGCGGCCCGGCGGCATCCGAACATCAAGGTCAAGCGGAATTTTGAAAACTACGGCAAGGGCCGCGCGCTCAAAAAGGCGTTCCGGTATTGCACGGGCGACCTCATCGTCTTTCTTGATGCGGATCTGGACTTAGAGCCGTCCTTCGTCCCCATCCTGGTGGATATCCTGAAGTGGGAGGCCGTGGACGTGGTCATCGGTTCAAAATTCCACCCCATGTCCCAGATCGAATATTCGTTGCAACGCCGGTTCATCAGTTTTATCTATTATCTTGCGATCAAGGTCTTCTTCCATCTTCGCGTGCGCGACACCCAGACGGGCATCAAGATCTTCAAGCGCGAGGTCCTGGAAGAGGTCTTTCCCCGCATTTTGGTCAAGAAGTTCGCTTTTGACCTGGAGGTGTTGGCGCTGGCCCGGCATTTAGGATTCAAGATCGCCGAGGCGCCGATCGTCCTCAGACAGCGCCGGAGATTCGGCCGCATCGGGCCGCGGGCCCTCTGGCAGACGGGGTGGGACACACTGGCCATTTTTTACAGGTTGCGTCTCTTGCGTTACTACGACAAGATCGTCGTCAAAAAGACAAAGGCCGCAGAAGATCCCGACGTGAGGCAAGAGGCCGCGCCCGCGGCGCGGGCCGGCGCACGAAAAAAAACGTCGCAAGGATCGGGTGTCGCATGAAGGTCTCGGTCCTCATCGCGGTCAAGAGATATAACGAACGCCTGGAGGAGTGTCTGGCGCACTGTCTTCGATTGACCTATGGGGACGTCGAGATCCTGGTCTTGCCCGATGAGGCCTTCGATCATGCCGACGCACGGGTGCGCGTCATCCCGACCGGACCGTGTCTGCCCGCAAAAAAGAGGGATAGAGGCGCCCAACAGGCCCGGGGCGAGATCCTGGCCTTCCTGGATGATGACGCCTATCCGGCCGAAGGCTGGCTTGAATCGGCCCTCGAGATCTTCGAGGGCGACCCTCAGGTCGCCGCGGTCGGCGGTCCGGCGGTCACGCCGCCGGACGAACCGTTCTGGCGAAAGGCCGGCGGCCTCGTTTATGAGTCGCTGGTCCTGAGCGGGATCTACCGATACCGGTATCTTCAGCGCCGCCGGCGGGAGACGGATGATCACCCGTCGTGCAATCTCCTGGTGCGCAAGGATGTTTTTTCTAAGCTAGGGGGATTCGATACGGTCTTCTGGCCCGGAGAGGACACGGTGCTGTGCCTGAAAATTGTCAAGGAGCTCGGTTTGAAGATCGTCTATGATCCCCGGGTCCTGGTGTATCACCACCGCCGGCCCCTCTTTGGGCCGCATCTGCGCCAGATCGCCAACTATGCCACGCACCGGGGTTACTTTGTCAAGCGACATCCCCAGACCTCGCGGCGCTGGCCTTATTTCATGCCGACGTTCTTAACCGTATCCTTCGTGGCATTCTTGCTCGTCTTCCTCGTGTCATTATTCGTGCGGGGACGTCTTTTCCTGCCGGCGTATTTCTTCTTCCTCGCGTTTCTGGGAACCTATGTCCTTGCGGTGTTTCTGGGTTCCCTGCACGGCAGGCGGCCAGCCTTGGTCGCGGTAACGATCCTCGGCATCGTCACGAGCCACCTGACGTACGGTCTTTGTTTTGTGCGGGGGCTCCTGGTGCCCCGTCTCAAGGAGGAGATATAGACCCATGAAGGTCGTCTTGGCGTATCCTCCCATCGAATCGGATAAGGGTGTACCGCTTCTGTCCCAAAACCGCCAGTTCCAATATTTCAGGGAGCCGACGTTCATCTATCCGGTCGTGCCGGCGAGCGCCGCCACGATGCTCAAGGACGCCGGCCACGATGTGCTGTGGCTGGATGCCATCGCCGAGGGGGCAACGATGCCGCAGTTTCTCGAGCGGGTCCGGGCCTTCGCTCCCGATATCGTAGCGATGGAGACCAAGACCCCGGTCGTCAAGCGGCACTGGCGGATCATCGATGATTTGAAAGGGAGGGACGATTCGAGGGAGGCGGCCGGACAAAACAAAAGGCCCAGGGTCGTCTTGTTCGGCGACCATGTGACCGCCTTGCCGCAGGAGTCCTTCGAGTGCTCCCGGGTGGACTTTGTCCTGACAGGCGGCGATTATGATTTTTTGCTGCGTAATCTTTGCGACGTCCTTGGCGAAAAAGAGCCAAGAGGCGCGGGAAAAGAGAAATGGGACGTGCGGCGGCTCGAGCCGGGGATCTGGTACCGAGAAGACACGCAGGTCAAGACAACGGGCCCTTTTCAGCTCAACCATGACCTTGACGGTGCGCCGCTGATAGACCGGGAATTGACGCGCTGGAAGCTCTATGCCTTTAAAAACGGTAACTTCAAGAGGACGCCGGGCGCCTACACGATGGCGGGCAGGGATTGCTGGTGGGCCAAGTGTACCTTTTGTTCCTGGCCGACGCTCTATCCGTCGTTCCGGACGCGCTCTGTCCGCCGCGTGGTGGATGAAATCGAATGCCTGGTCGAGCGTTACGGCGTGCGGGAGATCATGGACGACACGGGGACTTTTCCGGCCGGAGACTGGTTGCTTGAGTTCTGCAATGAGATGATCCGCCGGCAGCTTCCTCGACGCGTGACGATCGACTGCAACATGCGCTTCGGGGCGCTGGACGAAGAAATGTATCGCCGCATGAAGGCCGCCGGCTTCCGGCTGATCCTTTTTGGTCTTGAGTCGGCGAACCAAAAGACGCTGGACCGCATCCACAAGGACCTCAGGGTCGAAGACATCACGGCTTCCTGCCGGGCGGCGCGGCGGGCCGGCCTTTACCCGCACATCACCATCATGTTCGGCTTTCCCTGGGAGACAGAGGAAGACGCGGCAAAGACCCTTGAGCTCGGTCGGCGCCTCCTCGTGAAAGGCCACGCCTACACGGTGCAGGCGACCCTCGTCATCCCGTATCCGGGTTCGCGGCTCTTCGAGGAGTGCCGCCGGAACGGATGGCTGCGCTCGGAAGAGTGGGACGACTACGACATGAAGAAGCCCGTCATGACGACGCCCGTGGAGGACGCGGCCTTGAGCCGTCTGGTCCAGGGCATCTACCGCACGGCGTTCTCACCGGAGTTCGTCCTGCGGCGCATCGCCAGTATCCGGGATGCCTCGGACCTGGCCTATTTCGGCAGGGGCATTCGCAAGGTCACGGGCCACCTGCTTGATTTTAAAAAGAGTGGAGATATGTGACCTTTACCCTAGGAGCCCTCTGATGTTGCCGCAGGTCTCTTTTGTCATCCCGACGCTGAACTCCGCAGCCACGCTCGCGGCGTGCCTGGAGGCGATCGGACGCCAGGATTATCCGCAGGGAAAGACTGAGGTGGTGGTGGCGGACGCGGGTTCCTCGGATGAGACCTTGAAGATCGTGGAGCACTTCCGTTCGGCCCACGGCGGCATCACGACGCGGGTCGTGGCAAATCCGCTCAAGACCGGCGAGGCCGGCAAGGCCGCGGCCCTACGCCAGGCCACGGGAGACGTGGTGGCGTTCGTGGATTCGGACAACATCCTCGAAGACGCCGGATGGCTGCGGCGCATGGTGACGCCGTTCGACGATGCCGAGGTCATCGCGGCGGAGCCCATCCGCTACACCTACCGCCGGCAAGACCCCTGGATCACGCGCTACTGCGCCCTGATGGGGATGAACGACCCTTTGTGCTACTTTTTGGGCAACTTTGACCGCACGAACATCCTGAGCTCCCGCTGGACGTGCATGCCCTACAAGGTGCTTCGCGAGACAGACGACTATCTTAAAGTCACCCTGGACCCGGCGCACCTGCCGACGATAGGGGCGAATGGATTCATGATCCGGCGGGCACTGATGGCCCCGTGGCAGGACGAGGAGTACCTCTTTGATATCGACATCCTGGCCGCCCTGCTGGCCAAGGACGCCCGGGCCGCCGTGGCAAAGGTGAAGGTGGGGATCGTGCACCTCTACTGCCGAACGGTCGGCGATTTCTGGCGCAAGCAGCGCCGCCGCGTCGCCGATTACCGGTATTTCAGCGGGAACCGCCGGCGGCGCTATGGCTGGAGGGACCAGAGCCGCGGGGGCGTGGTCTACTTTTGCCTGTCGTGCGGCATCGTCCTGCCGTTGCTGCTTCAGGCGCTGCGGGGATGGTGGCGCAGCCGCGACCGCTGCATGGCCGGCCATCCCGTCCTGTGCCTGGCCACATATCTGGCCTACGCAACGGGAATGCTTGGACCCGCGCGGCCGGTGTCGCGGCACACATGGCAGGGCCCAAAAAGATGAAGACATCTTCGTCTATCCTCATCCTGACTCCTTTTTTCAGGCCGAACATCGGCGGCGTGGAGTCGTATCTCGACGACCTGTGCCGTTATCTCGTGCGACGAGGCCGGCGCGTGACCGTGATCACGTATCAGCCGCTGACCTCAAGGTTTCGTGGACCGGCCCTTGAAAAGGAAGGGACGCTTGAGATCCGACGCATCCCTTGGTTTGGCCGCAACTGGTTCCATAACCTGGAACGGCACCCCTTCTGGATGCTTGTGTATCTGGCGCCCGGCCTTTTTGTCGCCACCTTTTTTTACCTGGCGCGCCGGTCAGGGGACATCGCGGTGATCCACGCGCAGGGGTTGACCGCCACGCTCGTGGCGCGCCTCTTGGCGCCCCTTTTCGGCAGACCGGTGATCGCGAGCACGTGCGCGGTCTATGGCTACGCGAAAGGGACCTTCCGGGCGGCCGTGGCCCGTTGGGTCTTTGCCGGTTGCGCGAAGGTCTTTGCTCTCGGGGAGTGCTCGCGCCGGGAATTGACGTCTATCGGGGTGCCCGAAGAGAAGGTCACGCGCTACCACCTCTGGATGGACCTGACAGAGTACCGGCCGGATGATAAAGCCAGGATGAAGAACGCCCTGGGGTTAGGCGATGCCTTTCTCGTCCTTTACGTGGGCCGGTTCATCCCGGCAAAAGGGGTGGACCTCCTGTTGCAGATCGCCCGCCAGGTCCCCGAAAAGATCCGTTTTTGTTTTATCGGAGACCACGGCCCCCTGTATGACGCCGTGGCCGCGGCAGAGGCGGCCGGTGCGAACGTGACGCTGGTCAAGGACAAGCGGGGGCGCGAATTGATACCGTATTACCAGGCGGCGGACGTGGTGGCCGTGCCCTCTTTGTACAGCGAGGCGTTCGGCAAGGTGATCATCGAGGCCTTTGCCTGCGGCACGCCGGTCATCGGCGCGGACCGCGGCTTCATCCCCAGCGTCATCGACAGGCGCGTGGGCCGCGTCGTGGAGCCCACCCCGGACATCTTTAAAAAAGAGATCCTGAATCTTTTTGAGGACAGACCCCTGCTGAACAGCCTGACCGCCGCCGCCCGGCGTTATGCCGAGGAGAATTTCGGTGAGACCAACGCAGAGGTCATCTATGAGAGCTACGCGCATGCGGATTAAAAGGGCTTCTTCTTTACCTGTCGTCATCCTGTGCGGGGGCCGAGGTCTGCGCTTCGGGCCGGTGACCGCGCGTATCCCCAAGCCGTTGATCCCGGTAGGCCGCGAACCCATCCTTTGGCACGTGATGAAGATCTACGCCGCCTACGGTTGCCGCGAGTTCATCCTCTGTCTGGGGCACCGCAAGGAGAAGATCCGACGCTATTTCACAAGGAAGAACCCCAGGGGGTGGCGCGTCCGTTTCGTGGACACGGGACTGGAGAGCTCCAAGGCCGAGCGACTGCGCCGCGTGGCGCCCCTCATCCGCACGCAGGATTTCTTCGTGGCGTACGGAGACGACGTTTCGGACGTGGACATCGACAAGCTCCTGACCTTCCACCGGAAACACGGGGGCATCGTGACGGTGACGGCCGTGCGCAGGCCCTCGGACTTCGGCATCCTGGACATCGGCCGCCTCGGCGCCATCACCCGGTTTGTCGAAAAGCCGCTCCTGGACGTGTGGATCAACGGCGGCTTCATGGCGATGAATAAAAAGATCTTTTCGTATCTGCGTCAAGGGGAACTTGAGAGCGAGGTTTTTCATGACCTGGCCCGTCGCGGCCGGATCATGGCCTATCGGCACCGCGGCGCGTGGAAGGCCATGAACACCCTGAAGGACCAGTCGGAACTGACGCGTCTGTGGGAGACGGGCAAGGCCTTTTGGAAGGTCTGGCACGACTAGTAGCTGTGGCCGGCACGACCATTCCCCTTCGAGGGCAATGGTCGCTCTGTCGGCCGGGAGGGTTGGCCGCTGGGCTCATCGGCGGCCTGGCCCGGCCCCCTGGAGCGAAGTAGAGCGGAGCGCAGGGGCTATTGTGAAGACGCGGAAAATGGGCTTAGGATAGACTTACACAGCCAAACTATAGGTAACGAGCATTTAGTGTTGACGACCGCTCGGGGGAAGCCGGAACTGACACCCTCTTGATACGCTGAAGAATTCCGGAGGGGTATCCCCAGACCATTTGGAGCGGATTCAAGCCCCGAGCACCGCCATGAGCGAAGGGGGCCGGGCAGGACGCCGAATTAGTTCGTCTGGCGATAGAGGGGACCCCATCCGACTGCCAAGCATAGCACGGGAGGATACACATGGGATTCTGGAAGGGCCGACGGGTATTGATAACGGGAGGTGACGGTTTCGTGGGCGGTTGGCTCGCCCGGGCGCTGGCGGGCCTCGGCAGCCGCGTCGTGGTGTTGTGCCGGGACCAGAGGCAGGACTCTTCGCTCCACGTCCTTGAGCTGCGCGGAAAGGTCGATGAAGCCACCGGCGACCTCGTGGACCTGCCGGCCCTGCTGCGGATCCTCCATGAATACGCCATCGACACCTGTTTTCATCTTGGCGCCCAGACGCTGGTCCAGACGGCGAACCGCAGTCCGCTGTCGACCTTCGAGTCCAACATCAAGGGGACCTGGAACATCCTCGAGGCGTGCCGCCGGACGCCGGCGGTGAAAAGGGTCATCATCGCCTCGAGTGACAAGGCCTACGGCGCCCAAAAGAGACTTCCTTATACCGAAGACAGCCCTCTGGCGGGCGTCTTCCCGTATGACGCCTCCAAGGCCTGCGCGGATATCCTGGCGCGCTCGTATTTTATCTCCTACGGGCTTCCCGTCGTCGTCACGCGCAACGCCAATACCTATGGCGGCGCAGACATGAACTTCAGCCGCTTGGTCCCCGACGCGATCCGGTGCCTGCTCACGGGTAAGAGGTTCGAGATCCGCAGCGACGGGACGCCGCAAAGAGATTATATGTACGTGAAAGATGCTGTCGCGGGCTACATCGCCCTGGCACAACAGATGGACCGGCGGGAGGTGCTCGGAGAGGCCTTCAACTTCGGCACGGGGCAGCCAATAGCGGTCCTTGATCTCTATCGGCGGGTCGCCAGGCTTTGTGGCAAGCCAAAGGTGCGGCCGAAGGTCCTCGGGAAGGCCGCCAACGAGATCGACCGGCAGTACCTGTCGTGTTCAAAGGCGCGCAAGGTCCTGGGTTGGAGACCGCAGTATTCGCTCGAAGTCGGTCTTAAGGAGACTATCGCGTGGTACAAAACGTATTTGAAGAAAGCCGGCCGCCGTTAGACGGCATGCAGACCCGGCAGCACTTCGAGGCGCAATACCGCAGGAATGCGTTTTTTTCGCCGCGGGATATCCGCTTTGGCATCTACGACCCAGAGATCTGGGAGGCGTGCGTTCCATTCCTAAAAGAGAGCGGCGTGGTCGTGGACCTAGGGGCCGGCGGCGGGACGTTTCTCCTGAATGCGGCCCGGGTAACGACGGCACGCCTTATCGGCGTGGACCTCTCCGAGACGGCCCTGGAGCTCTTGATGACGTGCGTGCCCCAGGCGCAGGTCCGACGCGAGGACGTGACCCGGACGACGCTCGCAGACGGCACGGCGGATTTCCTCGCCAGCATCATGACCATCGAGCACGTCGATGACGCCGCGCTCATCCGCGAGGCGCGCCGCCTCCTGAAGCCGGGCGGGCATCTTCTCTTGACCTCGGTCCTGCGCAGCCGCAGGGCCTGGTATTTTTACCGTTCGGCGCAGGGGGAGTGCGTGCTGGAGCCCACGCATCTGAGGGAGTACCCCTCGGCAGAGAACTTTCTCGGTCTCCTGCCCCGGGGGGAATTCGACGTCCTCATGGCCCGGGAACCGGCTATTGCGTATCCCTTGATCGACCCGCTTATCAAGTGTCTCTTCCGGCACGGCGGCGGCCAGCGTGTACGCAGGTGGCTCTCGGGAACGTGCATGGAAAAGATACGGTTAGCAACGCGCATCCCCGTGCCCGGTTACCGGGCGATCGAGATGCTCTGCGCCAAGAGGTAGACAGATGACCTTCTACGAGAAGTACTGGCGCCATGAAGGAGACGCCGAGGCATTGGCCGCCCGGCCCCCGGAGTGGAACGAAAAGGACCTGCGTCGCGTGATGGACGCGGTCCGGCCCTTCTGTCGGGGCAACGGCCTGGACGTGGGCTGCGGCGACGGCTTCTTCACCGACCAGTTGACACGCCAGACAGATGTCAGGCGCATGGTGGGCGTCGACGTCTCCCGCGCGGCCGTGGACAGGGCGCAGCGTTCCTACCGCCACGTGCCGTTCGAGGCCTTTGACGGCGAGAAGCTGCCTTTTGCGGACCACTCCTTCGACTTCGTGACCCTCATCGAGGTCATCGAGCACCTCCTGGACCCGGAGGCCCTCTTGTGCGAGATCCGCCGGGTCCTCAAGGACGAAGGTCCTCTCATCATCACGACCTCGGACTTTAACTGGCCTAAAAAGGTCCTCATCGCGGCGTGCTGTTGGGAAAGGTACTTTCACCCCGCCGGGCCGCACATCCGGTTCTTCACGCGCTCGTCCCTGGCCCGCCTCCTCGACAAGCTTGGCCTGCGTGTCGTGGCCTACCGGTGGAACGCAAGTTACTTCGGCCTTATGCCCAAGGGCCAGATCACCGTCGCGCGCAAGGGGGCGCCGCCGTTGCTATGAGCGATATCGTCCTCATCAACTGCCCTATCACGTTCGACCAGGCGCTCAAGACCGGCGACCAGACCTCCGAGCCGCCCCTGGGAATCCTCTACATCGCCGCCTACCTGAAGAGCCGGGGCGTCGCCGTCGAGGTCCTCGACCCGGCGGCCCAGCGGCTGTCGCTCGAAGACGTCCTGGAGCGACTCAAAGAGTCCCGGCCGCGCATCGTGGGTCTCTCTTCCTTGACATCGAGCCTTCCGGCAGCGGTGCGGCTGGCAAGGGCCGTCAAAGAGGCCCTGAAGGACGTGACGCTGGGGATCGGCGGGCCGCACGTGAACGTGGACCCCGACTTCATCCACCGCTTTCCCGTTTTCGACTTCCAGGTGGTCGGCGAAGGAGAAAAGGTGATGCTGCGGCTCTTCGAGAAGCTCCGTAAGGGAGAGAGTATCACCGGCGTCCATCAGGGAGAGTTGGTGGAAGACCTGGACGAATTGCCTTTTCCGCGCACACAGCAGCTTGACCTGCGCTTGTACCATCCACGCGAACCCAGCGCCGTGATGATCGGCTCGCGCGGCTGTCCGTTCCACTGCTCTTTCTGCAGCATCCCGGGCTTTTGTCATCAGGTCCGCCTGCGCTCCGTCAAGAGCATCGTCGATGAGATGGAGGCCGTGTACGAAGAGTGCGCGGGGAACTATTCGTTCGTCGACGACTGCTTCACGTTGAATAAAAAAAGGACCCGGGACCTTTGCCGGCAGATCCTGCAACGGGGCCTCAAGGTGCGTTGGATGGCCATGACGCGGGCGGATACGGTGGATGAGCCGACGCTCAAGCTGATGGCCGAGGCCGGCTGCATCGAGCTCTTTTACGGCATCGAATCGGGCAATGAAAAGATCCGCAAGACCGTCCTGCACAAGGTGATCGCGGATGACGAGATCATCTCGGCCGTGCGGCTGACCCGGCGCCACGGGATCGTAGCCAGCATCTTTCTCATGCTCGGTTTTCCGCAGGAGGGCCCCCCCGAGATCGAAGACACCGTCCACTTTGGGACCCGCTGCGGGGCGGATACCATGGGGATCCACCTGACCGTCCCGCTGCCCGGCTCAGACCTCTTTGACCAGGCCCTCCAGGAAGGCCTCTTTGATAAAAATATCGTGGACCGCTACGCCCGGGGCGAACTGGGCGAGGGATTCCGCAACGTCTGGCCCGCTTACGTGCCGCCGGGCCTGACGAAAAAAGACCTGGTGGAGGCCAAGAAGCGCGCCTACCGCACCTTTTATCTCAACCCGCCGTGGGTCTTCAGACGGCTGTGGCGCGACGTGCGGTCGCTCGCAAACCTCAAAAAAGACCTGGATCTGGCCGGGGTCTTCCTCCATGCCTTGATCCACGGAGAGACCAAGACGGCGATGTCTTGACCGACGATGACACAGCATAAAAACATCTATATCGTGGCCAATGCGGCCTGGGGCCCCCTGTTGAGCGGGGGAGATAATATCTTCATCGAATGCGCCAGGAGGTGGGCGGCCGCCGGACGACAGGTGAGCCTCATCGTCTGGGAGGAGGGCCTGGAGATGTGCCGAAGGAACGACCTCTCGGGCGTTGCCTACGTCCTCTGGCCGGCGCGGACATTTAAAAAATTCGGGTTCATCGTCCACTATACGGCGCGTATCGTCCTCGGAATCTGGCGGGCCCTGAGGCTGAGATGCCGGATGCCGGCCGTCATCTACTCGGCCTCTGATTTTTGGCCGGATGTCCTGCCGGCGTTCATCCTCAAGATGAGACACAGGGCCTGTGTCTGGACAGCCGGGTTCTATCTCTTTGCGCCCAGGCCCTGGGATAAAAGTTCGCCTTACCGAAAGTCGGGATTCTGGAAGGGCGCGGCCTTCTGGCTATCGCAGCAGCCCGTCTTCTGGCTGATCCGGCGCTGGGCCGACACGGTCTTTGTCACAAGCGCTCCGGATGTGCCGAGGTTCGTGACCCCGCGCAGGCCACGGGAACGCGTGGTCGCGGTCCGGGGCGGTGTCGACCCGGGTCCGGCGCGGGCGCACCTGGCCTCGGAGAACGTCGTCCCCATCGAGAACCGGAAGTATGATGCTTGTTTCATCGGTCGTTTCCACGAACAAAAGGGGGTCCTCGAGCTCGTCGATATCTGGAGGCGCGTGGTCGATGCGCGCCCCTCTGCCCGCTTGGCCTTGATCGGCGACGGCCCCCTGGCGCCGGTGGTGCGCGACCGGATCGCATCGTACCGCCTCGACCGCCACATCGACCTATTGGGCTTCAAGAACGGCGCAGAGAAGTTCAGGGTCTTTCAGCAGAGCCGCCTCGTCGTCCATCCCGCGACGTACGATAGCGGCGGCATGGCCGCGGCCGAGGCCATGGCGTGGCGGCTGCCGGGCGTGGCCTTTGATCTGGAAACGCTCAAGACCTATTACCCGAAGGGGATGCTGAAGGCCCCCCTGGGGGACAACGAGGGGTTTGCCAAAGAGATCATCCACCTCCTGCAGGACCCGTCGCTCTATGAAGAAAAGGCCCGCGAGGCCCAGGATCTGATCGCTCAGGAGTGGGACTGGGGCATGCGGGCTGAATACCTTCTGGAAGCGATGGAGGCCCCGTTGGCAGCGGCGGCATAAGAAAGACCCACGATGCGCGGCCGGGACTCTTTCAGGCGCTCTAAGAAAGGCGGTCCATCATGATATTGAGAAAGGCGGCGAAGAGACCCAATGTCAGCGTGATCCTGCCCATGTACAACGAAGGGGATAGGATCGCACGCAATATCCGGCGCCTGCTCGGCGTCCTGCAACAGGACCTCGATGATCTCGAGCTCATCTTCGTCAATGACGGCAGCACGGATGACACGGCCGAGAAGGCCCGCGGGGCCCTGGCGGGTGCCGCGGCCGTCCGCGTGATCTCCTATTCACCCAACCGGGGGCGCGGCTACGCGCTGCGCAAGGGCTTTGAGACGGCCCGGGGCCGGTTCATCGTCACCACGGAGTCCGACCTGAGCTGGGGGCCGGAGGTCATCCTGGAGATCATCCGGACACTCGAGAAGACCGGCGCGGACGCCGTCATCGTCTCGCCGTATCTCAGGAAGAACGGCCTGCGCAACGTACCGCTGACGCGGCGCCTGCTGTCTTCCATCGGAAACAAGATCCTCACCTTCGGCCTCTCCGGCAACCTGACGATGGTGACGGGGATGACGCGGGGCTATAAAAAGGAGGTCATCGACAGTATCCTCCTGCAGATGAACGGCAAGGAGATCCACCTCGAGATCGTCTCCAAACTCCTGGGCATCGGGGCCGAGATCGTCGAGATCCCGGGGACGATTGTCTGGGACAAAACAGAGAACCGGCACCGGCGCCGGCAGGCCGGCAAGAAGACACGGCGGCTCATCCTGACGCACCTGTACTTCTCGGTCGTCGAATCGCCGATCCACTTCATCGGGCTCCTGGGACTCTTCTTCGTGGTCCTGGGCCTGCTGGGCGTCGTCGCGATCATTGTCCTCAAGGCCATCGGTTTCCCGCTCCTGCGCATACCCTTTTTCCCGCACTACGTGATCGCGGCGCTCATGGTGGGTCTGGTCGTCTTTGTCTTTTCGCTCCTCTCCTCGCAGATCACGAAGCTGGAGCGCGAACTGATCCGGGTCTACGCACGCCTGGCGCGGCTGTGCAATACACAGGAAGCAAAGGAGACACAGGACGATGGCGCTTGACCTTCTGCTCATCAATCCCCCGTCGCGCGGGAGCTACGGCTTCCTGGAGAAGGCGCGAGACTGCTGCCCGCCCCTGGGACTGGGTTATATTGCCGCTTATGCCGAAGACAAGGGGCACACGGTCGAAATATACGACATGGACGTCGAACCCGTCACCCTGGGAGACATCCAAGAGAGACTGGCCCGTAGCCGGCCGGCCGTGGTAGGCCTGACGACCACGACGCCGACGATGGCGCCGGTGATCGAGATCGCCGCGCTCGTCAAGCGGCACGCCCCGGAGACGCTCCTCATCGCCGGCGGGGCCCACGTCAGTGTCCTGCCGGAAGAGTCCCTGCGGCGTTCCGAGATCGACATCGTCGTCCGGGGGGAAGGGGAGGTGACGACAGAGGAGATCCTATCCCGGCGAGACCGCCCCGGGGAGACCGAGGCCACGACCGGGATCTCGTTCCGGCGCGGCGGCCACGTCATCCACAACCCCGACCGCGAGCTCTTCCAGCCGCTGGACGCGCTCCCCTTTCCGGCGCGCCACCTCCTGCCGATGGATCGCTACCGGACCAACAACTATCTGGAGGCCTACGGCAACAGGTTCACGAGCATCATGGCATCGCGCGGATGCCCCTATCACTGCAAGTTTTGCGGCCACGACACCATCTTCAAACATCTCCTGCGCAAGAGGAACCCCGTGCGTGTCGTCGACGAGATCGAAGAGGTGCGCGGACGCTACGGGGTAGATGTCTTCATGTTCGACGACAGCACCTTCACCGTCAACCCGGACCTCGTGGAGGGGATCTGCCGGGAAGTCCTGGCGCGGCGCCTTAAGATCAAATGGGGGTGCATGGGCCGTGCGAACCTGGCGGACGAACGGCTCTACCGGATCATGAAACAAGCCGGGTGCGTCCTGATCTTTTACGGAGTGGAATCCGGCGACCCGGACATCCTGAAGTGGCTGCGCAAGGAGATAACGCCCGACATGGTCCGGCGGGCCGTCAAGGTCGTCAAGGCCGTCGGCATCCCTGTCAATACGTCTTTCATCCTGGGCCTGCCGGGAGAGACGAAGGAAACGATCGAACGGACGATCCGGTTCGTCCTGGAGCTGGACCCGGACTACGCGACCTTCTCTCTGGCCACCCCGTACCCGGGAACGGAGTTCCATGACTTCGCGGTCGCACAACACCTGGACTTCTCCGACTGGACGAAGTTCGCGGCCGCCCGCTACGCCGACCCGCTGTATATACCAAAAGGGCTGACGGCCGAAGAAATGAAACGGTCCCACAGACTGGCCTATAGGCGCTTTTACATGCGCCCGGCCTATCTGTGGAGATCCCTTTTTAAGATCAAGTCATTCGGCGACCTGGCGCACAAGGTCCAGGTCGCGAAAAGCTTCCTGCGTTGAGAGGACCGCAGTTGAGAGGGCCGCATCCGTCATGAAGATCCTTTTGATCAACCCGCCCATGGACCCCGGGGTCGCCTACGGAAGGCGCTTCAGGAAGCTGGGCGGCGTCCTGCCGCCTTTGGGATTATGTTACTGCGCGGCGGTCGCGCGCAGGGCAGGCCATGATGTGCGCATCTGCGACGCCAACCTCGCCGGCCTGACGCTCAAGGCGCTCCGGGACGAGGTCCGGCGACAGGCCCCGGATGTCGTCGGCCTCTACTCCACGACCCTGAGCATCGAGGTCGCCGAGGAGATCGCCCGGGTCATCAAGGAGACGCTGCCTTCGGTCCCGGTCGTCATCGGCGGCCCCCACATCTCCGGTCTCGGCAAGGAGACGCTGCGCTGTCCGCACTTCGACTACGGCATCTTCGGCGAGGGGGAAGAGAGTTTTCTGGGACTCCTGGGTCTCCTGGGGTCGGGCGCGACCGGTTTCAAAGACCTAAAAGGGCTTATCTATCGCGAGGCCGGTTCGATCGTCCGCAACGACCCGATGCCGCTGTGCGCGGACCTGGACAGTCTGCCGTTCCCGGCGCGAGACCTCCTGCCGGACCTCAGACATTACCACACCAAGATCCTTCTCTCCCAGAGGCACCCGGTGGCGCACGTCCTGACCTCGCGCGGCTGCCCGTACGGATGCGTCTTCTGTCAGACGCCCTTCGGCCGCAAGGTGCGCTTCCACAGCGCCGGGTACGTGGCCGACGAGATCACGCACCTCGTCAGGGACCACGGCGCGCAGGAGATCAAGATCAACGACGATACCTTTGCCCTGGATGAAGAGAGGGCGCGAAGTATCTTTGATATACTGGGAGAGCGGGGTATCCGCCTGCCGTGGTCGTGCAACCTGCGCGTGGACCGCATCCGGGACAAAGGCTTCCTCAAGGCCCTGAAGGACCGCGGGTGCTGGCTGATCCGGGTCGGGGTGGAGAGCGGCAACCAGAGGGTCCTGGACGGCATCAAGAAGGGGATCACGATCGACCAGGTCCGGCGCGTCTGCTGCTGGGCCGATGAGCTCGGGTTCCGGATCCAAGCATTCTTCATCATCGGCCACCCCCTCGAGACCGAGGCGTCCATCCGGGAGACGATCGCGCTCGCGCGCTCCCTGCCGTTGGACTATCCAGCTTTCTCTCTGATGACCCCTTTGCCCGGGACGGAGCTGTGGCAACGGGCCCGGGAATACGGCACCTTCACCTTCTCGAAGTTCAGCGACCTGGCTTATACGCACCGCCCGACCTTCATCCCCAAGGGACTGGACAAGGAAGGGCTGGTGCGCTGGCAAAAAAAGGCGTACCAGGACGTCTACCTGAACCCGCGGATGGTCCTGCGCCACCTGCGGCACACGAGGAGACCGCACGACATCAAAAAACTATGGGCAGGGGCCTGCAGCCTGTTCCAAAGGAATGATTAGCGCCATGGCCGAGAAAGACATCTATCTCACGAGGACGCTGAAACAGATCCCGCGCCTGATGGGCCTATTGGACAGGGCCCGGGAGTCGCCGACCTACGGCTGCTTCGACCGCGCTTATTGGCACTACCGGACCAAAGACTTCGCGTCCGCTATCCCCCAATACGCGGCCCTGACGCTGGCCCTGACCGCTTCCCTGAAAGAAGCCGCGGGGGCGTGGTCCGGCGACCCCGGTCTGCGCGAGGCGTGCGCAGCGAGCCTGCTCTTTTGGGCGCGCATGCAGCACGCGGACGGTTCCGTGCCGGAGGCGTACCCGGGAGACCACAGCTTTGCCGCGACCGCCTTCTCGTTGTACTTCATCGCCGAGGCCTATGACAGGGTCGGCGACGCGATGGACGCCGCCGGGCGTACCTTTTTGACGCAGAGGATGCGACGGGCCGCCACTTTTCTGTTAAAGGCCTATGCGGCGTCGGGGTCGCGGCGGGGCGACACAGGCATAAGCAACCACAGCGCGGGTGCCGCTGCCGCTTTGTATAAGATGTATGAGTTCTCCGGCTGCGGGGAGTATAAGACCGGCGCCGTGAGGATCCTCGAAGACCTTCTCGCCATGCAGTCACGGGAAGGGTGGTTCCCGGAGGACGCAGGCGCAGACCCCGGATACGCATCGGTGAGCCTCTATTTTTTGGCCCACTGCCGCCGGCTGGGCGCGGGCGAGCACCTCGTTCCAGCCTGCGCGCGGCTGGTCGACTTCATCAGCTACTTTGTGCATCCGGACGGGACCGTGGGCGGCTGTTACGGCAGCCGCGAGACACGCCTCATCCTGCCGGCGGGGTTCGAGATGATGTCAGGGGTCGTGCCGGCGGCAGGGTCGATCGCGCGCCTTCACCGTCAGGCCATCCGCGGGAAAAAGACGCTCGTCCCGGAACACTTCGACGACGCGTCCCTTACCTGTTTTTACCCGGCCGCTTACCTCGAGGCCTACGTGCATGCCGGCAAGGACAGCGAGACAGGTCCTGTCCTGCCGGTGGAGCGACCGGAGCCCTTCTCGCGATATTTTCCGGAGGCAGGTCTTTTTGTCTGCAAGACACGGTCCTGCTTCGCCGTCATCAGTGCCAAAAAGGGAGGGGTCGCAGAGGTCTACAGTAAAGCGACAGGAAGGCTCCTCTTAAAAGACAGGGGGTGGACCGGCCGATTGCGGGATGCCGTGGTCTCGAGCGGTCTGTTTGATCCGCGGCAAAAGGCACAGGTCGGCACGGATTCCATCACGATCACAAGGACCTTCCGCCTGCTGGGGCGGGCGCCGTTGCTGTCGCCGCTCAAAACGATCCTCCTGCGCATCGCCGCCGGCCTGACAGCGCCTGTGCGGCCGTGGCGCGTCGCTTTCAAAGAACGGTTGCGCAGTTGCCTTATGAGACGCAGCCGTCCGCTGCCCTATGCGCTGGAGCGGACCGTGACCTTCGATGACAAGGGGCTCGTCGTGCGCGATACCCTGAAAGGTTTTCATGACGGCAAGGTCCGGGGGCTGGGCCTCTCGGCCGTTTTTACGCCGGTCTATTGTTTCACCAAGGGGCTCTCGACCGCAGATGACGGGAGCGCGGCCGCCCCCTACGCGGTCGCGCCGTCCCCTTTGCCGGAAGAGCTCGTCGTGGAACGGCGGCTGGACGCCGTGCGCCAGACCGTGACGACACAGACAAGGGGACCCGGACCATGAAGCCCTCCGCCGGCCTGTCGGCCTTACTGAAGTGTCCTGACTGTGAACGTCCCGGCAACCTCGTGGCGTCCGCCGCGAGCTGGTCGTGTCCGGCCTGCGGCCGCGCCTTCACGGTAACCGCCTCGGGTATCCTGTGTATGCTTGCGTCGAATCCGAAAGGGGTCCCGGCCGCCTCTTCGGATCCCGATTACCTGAAGTGGCAGGAGGTCTTCCCGCAGGCCTTTGCGGCGCGCGGGCCGGTCCACAGGTTTATCGATGACTCGACGCACCGCTGGATCGCGGCCGCCTTTGCGCGCCACGCGGTCGCTCCCGATGCCTGGGTCGCCGACCTGGGGTGCGGGACTGGGGACCACTTCGTCTACTTCAAAAGGTCCGACAACGCCATCGGTCTCGATATCCGGCAGGCACCTTTGGAGGAGAGCCGCCGGAGGAACAAGGACATCACGCTGATCCAGGCGGATGTGGAACGCCTGCCCTTCAAGGACGGCGCCCTCGATCACGTCTTCGTCCTGCACGTCCTGGAGCACATCGCCCGTCTGGATGTGACGCTGCGGGAGATCGCGCGCGTGGTCAAGGCGGACGGCCTCCTCTACGTCGGCCTGCCCTGTGAAGGCGGGTGGCTGCGCGATGCGCTCAGAGACCTCATCGCCGTGCGCAAGAACTCCCGACGGTATGGTATCGACTACCGCAAGGTCGCCCGGATCGAGCACTGCCACTCCGCGGCCGAGGTCATCGCGAAAGCGAAAGAGCGCTTCACCGTCACGCGGTGCCGCTACTTTCCGTTCAGCCTCGCGCGCACGCCCGGGATCAACCTGACCGTCTCTCTCGAGCTCAAAAAGAAGGCGGCCCGACCATGAAAGACATCATCCTCGGCATCAACTGCGGCCACGACGCGACGGCGGTCCTCCTCAAGGACGGCGCGGTCCTCGCCGGCGTGGCCGAGGAACGCCTGACCCGCAACAAGCTTCAGATCGGATTCCCGTGGCTGGCCATCCGGGAGGTCCTGCGTCTGGGCGGGGTGCGGCCCGAAGAGGTCGGCGCCGTCGTCGTGCCGCACGAACAATACCTGAGGGCCAACCCGTTCTTTATCAACCTGATCATGGACAATCATCGTCCGATGCCCGATATCGGTAATGAGCTCTCGTTGTCTTCCCTGCTGGTCGAGACTTCATATCAACTCAGGAACAGGCGAAAGGTCAGCCTGAGTCTTTCCAGGACGGTCAAAGACACGTACGCCCGGGATGCGTTCAGACAGAGCCTGGACGCGCTCGGGATCCACGCGCCCCTCATCGCCAAGGACCACCATATGGCCCACGCGGCCAGCGCCTATTACACGTCCGGGTACGACAGGTGCCTTGTCCTGACGGCGGACGGCAGCGGGGACGACCTGAGCCACACGACCGTCGTCGCGCAGGACGCAGAGTTGCGGCGGTTGCACGCGACCCCCCGCGCCTACAGCCCCGGCGTCTTCTATTCGGCCGTCACGAAGTTCTTGGGGTTCGAGCGCCACAGGCACGAGGGCAAGGTCACGGGACTGGCGGCCTACGGCGATCCAGAGAAACTTTATCCGCAGATGACCGCGCTCCTGTGCGCGAGCGACGATCGGGCCTCCTTTTATTCGCACGCCTCCTTCGACTTCTCCCGGTGGGCCAGGATGCGGTGGCTGGCGCGCCTCCTCCGGAACGGATACTTCCGCAGCCTCGAGACGAACTGTCTCATGGACGTCTTCGCAAAGAGCTTCCGGAGAGAAAAGGCCGAAGACATCGCGGCCGCGGCCCAGAAGTGCCTCGAGGATGCCGTGGTGACGGTGGCTACCGCCGCCGTGGAGGAGACGCGGTGCGACCGCATCGCGTGCGCGGGCGGCATCTTTGCGAACGTCAAGGTGAACCAGAGGCTCCTGGAGATCCCCGGTGTCCGGGAGGTCTTCATCCATCCGAACATGGGGGACGGAGGGACCGCCCTCGGAGGGGCCTGCCTGGCCTGGGCGGACGAACTGAAGGAGCGCGGGAAGAGGCTGGCGCCGGAGCGGATCCGCGACGTCTACTGGGGCCCCGGCTTCACCGACAGGCAGATAGCGGACGTTCTCGCGGACTTCGGGCTGGAATCGGAATACCACCCCCGGGGCGCCGAGGACCGGATCGGGGAGCTCCTGGCGCAGGGACACGTCGTCGGTCGCTTCCACGGCAGGATGGAATACGGTCCGCGGGCCCTGGGCAACCGCAGCATCCTCTCTCAGGCCACCGACCCCGCCATCAAGGACGGACTCAACGCGCGGCTCAAAAGGACGGAGTTCATGCCCTTCGCACCCAGCATCCCGGCCGAAGACGCCGCGGACTTTTACGAGGAGATGCCCCGGGCGGCCTTCCCCTGCGAGTTCATGACGATCGCCTGCACGGTCAAGCGCGATAAACGCCGCCTGGCGCCGGGCGTGCACCACGTCGACGACACGGCCCGGCCCCACATCGTCAAAAAGGACGTCAACCCGTCATATCATGCGATCCTGAAAGCCTACAGGCAACATTCCGGCCTTCCGCTGTTGCTCAACACGAGCTTTAACACGCACGAACACCCGATCGTCTGCACGCCCGCCGAGGCGGTCGCCCACTTCGTAGAAGGCGGGGTGGACATCCTGGCGCTCGGCAACCATATCGTCCTCTCCGGCAACAGGCAGCGGCGAGAACAAAAATAGGGCACTCTTTTCCATGAAAAAAACATTGCTCCATGTCGTCGGCGCCCGGCCCAATTTCATGAAAGCGGCCGCCCTGCTCAGGGCCTTGAAGAACGAGCCGCATTTCCGGTCCTATCTCGTCCACACGGGGCAGCATTATGACGCGCGCCTCACGGACATCTTCTTTGAAGAGTTGCGGATCCACCCCGACTTTTTTCTGCGCGTGGGCTCATCCTCCCACGCGGTCCAGACGGCTCAGATCATGGTGAAATTCGAGGCCCTCCTTAAAAGGGTCCCGGCGGATCTCGTTGTCGTCTACGGCGACGTGAATTCGACGCTGGCCTGCGCGTTGGTGGCCCGTAAGATGCACGTCAGGGTCGCCCACGTGGAGGCCGGCCTGAGAAGCCGCGACCGGCGCATGCCCGAAGAGATCAACCGTGTCCTCACGGATGCCGTGGCGGATATTTTATTGACGCCGTCCAGGGACGCGGACATCAACCTGCGGCGCGAAGGGATCGATACAAGACGCGTCTTTTTTGTCGGAAATACCATGATAGACACTCTGCTGGCCCACGAGACTCAAATCCAAAGATCCTCCATCCTCGAGAGGCTGCGGCTTCGCGTCGGGCGTTACGCCGTGTTGACGCTCCACAGGCCCTCCAATGTCGATTCCGACCGGACGCTCGCGACGATCTTCGCCGCTATCGGAAAGATCACCCGGGTGATGCCCGTGGTCTTTCCTGTCCATCCGAGAACGCTCAGGCATCTGAAGGGCGTTTTGAAGACGTGCCCCGTCAAGGACGACAACCTGAAGATCCTCGCCCCTCTGAGGTACTCTGATTTTTTGAAGCTTTTGAAAGAGTGTTATTGCGCGCTCACCGATTCGGGGGGTATTCAGGAAGAGACGACATTTTTCAGGACACCTTGCCTGACGCTCCGCGAGAACACGGAAAGGCCCGTCACCGTGTCCCGGGGAACGAACGTGCTGGCGGGCATCGACCCGGACCATATCGTGAAAGTGTTCAAAGATCTTCGCCGGAAAAAAATGCGGCACAGACGCCCTGCACTCTGGGACGGTCACGCCTCCGCCCGGATCGTAAAAATTTTTAAAAGGCTTATCTGATCCTTTAAAGGGTTCCCGGGTCGCGTGGGGGATTGACAAATGAAAACAGGTTCCTTAGACGACAGGTTCAAACGCCGGCCGCACCGGATCTACGCCGAGATCCTCCGGGAATACGCCCCGCCCCCCCGGCAACCGAAGATACTGGACGTGGGGTGTTCCTTCGGCGTGATCGGCGCCTTAAGGGGCGACCCTACCCATATCGTCGGCATCGAACGGGACCCGCGCCTCAGGGGATCGGCCGCGCGCAACTGCCAGCGGCTCTATGATATCGACCTTAACGGATTCAGGAAGGAGATGATCGCGGAACGGGACTTCGATCTCATCTTCTGCGGGGATGTCCTGGAACATCTCCTGGACCCCGACGCCGCCTTGAAGGAGTTGACGGGCCTCTTGGCGGCCGGCGGCCGGATCGTCATCTCGCTGCCGAACGTCGCCCAACTGCCGATCCGTCTCAAGCTCCTCTTCGGCCGGTTCGACTATACGGAGGTCGGGATCTTGGGCCGCTCGCACCTGCACTTTTATACCCTCAAGACGGCGTTGGCGATGATCCGCGCGGCCGGGCTGAGGGTCGAAAAGTTCTATCCCGCCGGCACGGTGGTAAGTTTCCTTAATGTTCTCCCAACACTGCTGGCCTCCCAACTGATCTTCGTCTGCCGCAAGGACCTATGAATTGCCGAAGCTGCCAAAGCCCGGACACGGACTTCGCCTTTGAGGCGCCCGACACACACGGCCGTCACGTCATCGATGCCTCGGCGCGGTTCCCGGTCTATCGCTGCCGGCGGTGCGGGGCCTATTTTTTGTCGGACATCGCGGTGGACGACGCCTATTACCGGCGGCACTACCCTTGTGCGTATCACCTGGATCCGACGGCCGCTTCGCGGGCAGGCCTTCTCGTGAACCGCTTGATACGGGCGTCGTTTCGAAAAAAGGAGCGCGTCCTGCGAAGGTTCTCCCCGAAGGCGGCCGGGCCGCTTCGCCTTCTGGATGTGGGGTGCGGTGACGGCTCTTTTCTGGAGAGCCTCGATCCCGCCGTGTTCCAACGCCAGGGTCTGGAACGTCACCCCGAGGCCTCCCGGGCCTGCCGCGAAAAAGGACTCGACGTGCTCTCCTTTGACCTGGAATCGGCGACCCTCACCGAGGGCCTTTATGACGTCGTGACCCTGTGGCACGTGCTGGAACACCTGCCGCGGCCTGCCGCGGCCGTGGCTAAGATCCATCGTATTTTGAAAACGGAGGGACTGCTGGCATTGAGCGTTCCGAACACGCAGGGTCTCGGCTTCAGGTGGGGAGGGACCCGTTGGTTCCATCTGGATGCCCCGCGTCACATGACGTGGTTTGAACCCCGCAGCCTCGGCATCCTTCTGGAAAACCAGGGGTTTATCGTTGTCAAAAGCATGCATCTCTTTTATGAATATCCGCTGGATCTCTTTTGGAGCCTGCGTTCTTCGCCCGGCAAGTTTTTGGTCTACCCCTTATATCCGATCTTCAAGTGTCTGAGCCGGGATGTGCTGATCGTCCTGGCCCGTAAACAGAAGTCGTCTTAACGCCAATGGATGTCATCCTGATAAATCCCTATTACAGCCAGCCGAAGAGCTACTTTTCTTTCTTCCGGGCCACGGCGCCGCTGGGCCTGATGTATATCGCCGCCTACCTGCGGAGGTCCGGCATCGACGCGCGCATCCATGAGCTGGGGATCTTCGAGCCGGCCCAGGCCCTCAAGAAGGACGGCCGCATCCGCTTCGGCCTGGACGACGGGGCCCTCCGGGACATCATCGAAAAAGAAAGGCCCAGGGTCATAGGCATCACCTGCATGTATTCCATCTACTTCCGTGACGTGCTTGAGATCGCGCGACTGGCCAAACAGACCGCCCCCGAAGCCAAGATCGTCCTGGGCGGCAACCACGCCTCGTCTTACTGGCAATACATCCTCCAAGACCCCTGTGTCGATTACGTGGTCATCGGAGAAGGGGAAGAGACCTTTCTGGAATTGGTCCGGCGGGTCCTGGAGGGCCGGGAGGCGCATGACGTGGCGGGCGTGGCCTTTCGCAGGGCAGGTTTGCCGGTGCGCACCGACGCCCGGGCGCTCCTGAACGACTTGGACGAGATCCCTTTTCCCGCGTACGACCTCCTCGACTACGGCCGCTATCTCGACCACGGGAATCCTTTTGCCATGCGCGCGTGCGCGGCCGGCGTGGTCACGAGCCGGGGATGCCCCGGCGACTGTGTCTATTGCACGGTGAAGGCGGTATGGGGACGGACGTGGCGCGGACGCGGCGCGAAGAACGTCGTCGATGAGATCGCCTTCCTCAAGGAGCGTTACGGCATAGGTGAGTTTTCGGTGCTTGACGACAGCGCCAGCGTGGACCGCCGGCGATGGGAGGAGTTCTGCCGCGAACTAACACTGAGGCGATTGGGTCTCAGGTGGAGCACACCTAATGGCATCGCCCACTGGACCCTGACCAAAGAGACGCTTGACAAGATGAAGGCGGCCGGTTGCTACCGGGTCACCTTCGGGATCGAATCCGGCGACCCCCGGACGCGCCGCTTCCTCGGCAAGCCCTACCCCCTGGAGCAGGCTAAAGAGATCATCCGGCACGCCAACCGCATTGGCCTGTGGACGATCTCCACCAATATTCTGGGCTTTCCTTATGAGGACAAAGACTCGCTGGACGCGACCCTGCGCTTCGCCAAAGAGAGCGGCACGGACTTCGCCAGCTTCTATCTCCTGCAACCCCAACCCACCTCCAACGTCTACCAGGTCTTCAAAAAGGAGGGGCTGTTGGACTTCGACGCCTTCTTCGAGTCGCTCGCATTCGACGAAAAGGAATTCGAGCGCATCAATTACGTCCTGAACGAGACGGGGTGCGACACCGTGCATTTTAAAAAAGAAGAGCTGAGCCGGTTCCAGAAACAGGCCTACCGGTCGTTCCTGTTGTTTCGTGTGTTCTCCTATCTCGTGCACCCGTGGCGTCTCTTCTGGAAGGTCCATGACACAGAAGAGGTCTGTTTCGTGGCGCGCCTGGTCCGCCGCGCCCTGCTCATTTTTTTGAGGACCTTTAATCCCGTGTATAAAAAAAGCAGCGATTATCTTTACGAGGCGACCACGGCCCGCGTGCCGGCGGCCTCCTCAACGTAAAAACATAGCCTCTGAGCAAGGCAAGAACATGACGTCCGATACAATGACAGCTTCCGGGGAAGGTAGAACGCTCCAGGGACAAGATCAGCGCGTCCTGCTGATCATGTTTGCGCCCTACCGGACGGTGCAGTCACAGATCTCCGCGCTCAGCGCCTTCCTGAAACAGCGGGGGTGCACGGTGCGCTATCTCGAGGTGCCCATCTTCGCCGGCGATGACTTCGTCAAACACACCAATGCCGTCGCCGAGGCCCTGACGTCCTGGCGTCCCCACATGGTCGGTTTCAGCGCCTACGACATGAACCATGATTTCATCATCGCCTGCGCGGATCTTGTCAAGCGATACGGCAGGGACATCCTTACGGTGGTCGGGGGCCACGCGGCCTCGCTTGCCCCCGAGGACTATCTGCGGTCAGGCGCCATCGACATGGTGGTGGTGGGAGAGGGGGAGCCTGTCCTGGAGGACCTGCTCGCGAGGATACGTGCCCGCCGGCCGCTCACCGGCATCAGGGGCCTATGCGTGCGTGACGGCGACGGCCGCATCGTCTACACCCCGCCGCGGCCGTTGGAATACGACCTGGACCGCCTGCCCTTTCCCGACAGGTCCATCGTGGCGGACCAACAAAAAGGAATAGACTATCTGCCCGTCTTCGCCGGCAAGGGGTGTCCGTACGGCTGCACCTACTGTGCCAACGCGGCCATGAGAAAGCTCTATCCCAACCCGGGCCTCTACGTCCGGTACCGTTCCCCCGAAAACATCTTGAAAGAGATCGCGGCGTGCCGGCAGCAGACGTCTTTTCGGTACATCTATTTTTATGACGATATCTTCGCCCTCGATCTGGAATGGCTCAAGACGTTCACGCGTCTCTATAGAGAATCTTTCCCCGGCCTGCCGTACGTCTGCCTCCTCAATCCGCGCCTGGCCTGCAGCGAGGAACGCATCCGGCTTCTCGCCGAAAGCGGCTGCACGCAGATATTCCTGGGGGTCGAGAGCGGTTCCCAGCCGTACCGGCAAAAGGTGTTGGGCCGTCCCATGACGAACGCGATGTTGTTCCAGGCCGCCCGCACCATCCGCAAATACGGCATCCGGCTCAATATATACCTCATGGTGGGATTGCCGGACGAATCGTTAAGGGACATGGGACGCACCGTCTGGCTCAACTACCGCATGCGGCCCGACGGCGCCCAGACGAGCATCTTCTTCCCGATCAAAAATACGGGGCTCTACAGGTATTGCATGGAACGGGGGCTTATCGACGAAGAGCGCCGCAAGCAGCTGTTCATTTATTCGTATGACACGTGTCTGCGCGTGGGCTTCCTGAAGCGGCTCTTGATCATCGTTTTCAAGTGGGTCAACTCGGCCTCGCCCGTCCTCACGCACTGCCGCGTGGACCTGGTGATACATTTTCTGAGGATCCAGTTCCGGAAACACGTCCTCAGACAGTTCAGCTATCAATAGGGGATAACGCCATGAAGGACCGGCTGCGGACCTTGTTGCGGCATGGGAGCTTGTTCTATGTCGCGTGCTTCGCCCTGCTGCTGGCAGGAGGGCTGTCTCCGTCTTACCTGGACGGCCGCCTGCTGCTGGGGGGAGAGGGCAACTTCGTCCTGGATTATCCGACCTACTTCAGGAACTTCTACTTCGCCTGGAACCCGACGATGATGGGGACCGGCCTGCCCAACCTGGCCCCCATGGCCTTCGGCGTCAATATCCCTTTTCTGGCCGCGCTCCAGCTCATGACGGGAGACGTCCGCTCCGCCAGCTTCGTCCTCGTCTTTCTCATCTACTTCGTCCCCTTCCTGGCGATGATGGGCCTGTGCCGGCAACTCGCGCTCAAGCCCTTTGCGGCGTTTCTCGTCGCCTCCTTTTACGTCGTCAACCCCTTCAGCATTTATTTTCTCAACAGCCTCAACCCCTGGAACGTCTCTGCCCTCGGGCTCCTGCCGTTGACCTTCTGGGTGATCCTGCGCTTCTTCGAAAGGCCCGGCGCCCTGTTCCTCGCCTACGGATGCTGTGCCGCCGTCTTTTCTTTTGCCTTCACGAATCCCCCGTTATTCTTGATCTTTCACGCGGCGACCCTGCTGTCCCTGGCGACGACGATGTTCCTGTGCCGCCGGTCATGGTCCTGGAGTCTCTTCGGACGCCGCGCCGGCGTGCTCTTGGCGGGATTCATCTCTTTTTCGCTCTGGTGGCTGCTTCCGCTGTGCTTCACCATTCTTTCCGCCGTATCCCTTTACACCGAAGACTTTGCGCAGGGCTGGTTGACCACCACCGTGCGGGGCGCCTATCCCATCTGGCCCCGCCTCTTGCTCCTGCCCGTCCTGATCCCCCGGGACCCGACCTACGACTTCTTTTCGCTATGGTATCACTCGTTGGCGGCGCATCTGCTCCTCGCGGTCCCGATGCTGATCGTCCTGTGGAGCGTCTTTTTCGAAAAAGTGAAGACCGAGGAGACGCGCACCAAGCTCTTTGTCTTTACGGCGTTCCTTGCGGTGATGTTCCTGGCAAAGGGAAACGCCTTCCCTCTGGGATTCGTGTACAAGGCCCTCTTCAACACCATTCCCTTCTTCAACCTCTTCAAGACCCCCGTTGAAAAATTCGGCCTCCTGTACGTGTATCTCTTGACGCTCCTGTTGGCCTTTGCGATGCGCTCGCCGCGTTCCCCGCGCGCCGCCGCATGGATCACCACGGGCCTTTTCCTGTACGTCCTGTATGCCGGCGTGCCCGTCGCGGCGGGACAGTTGATCCCGCCGTACAAAATAGGCTACGGTCGTATCCAGCGGACCTACAAGGAACCGGTCTCCTACGCGTGCTGCCGACGGGAGATCAACGCCGATGCCGGCACCTGGCGCCTGCTGGGGCTGCCCGGCGTGGGCAATTACCAGGTCTGTCTCACCGGAGCGGACGGCCATCGCTACGTCGGCATGGACCCCCTTCAGATGAACCTGAACAAACCGGTCGTGGCGGCGTACAATGACCCGTGGCTGCGCAGGCTCCTTTTTGAAAATTTCGGGTGCCCGCGCTATGCGCACCTGCTGGGACTCTTCAATATCCGCCACCTGCTCGTAAATCCGGACCAGAGCGGCTGGTTCGGATATACCGGAGGAATGCATACGCCCGAAGAGTTTGAGCGGTCCTTCGGCCCCCTCATGCCCTCCCGGCGTATCGGCCGATTGGTCCTCTACGACAACACGGCCGCCTTCGTGCCCCATATATATGCCGTCGGCGTCAAAACAGATGAGGCGGACCCATGACCCGTGCCGATATGTTCGCCTTCAAGATGGAGTCGTCGGACACCGAGGGGTTCCTCGAGGACGTCCTGGCCTACAGCGACAACAGCGTCGTCCTTGTCTATGACTTTGACCGGATCACGGTCCGGCATCTGCCGCCGGGGTTCCGCGGCGCCAGGCGTTCTTTTTCTTTTTTCAAGGCGGGTCACCCGCGTCTCAACTATTATCTGTCGCCGCTCTTCTTCGTCTTGAACATGATGCTCTTCTTCCGGATCCTGGCGGGTTACTTCGTGCGGCTGCGGCCGCGGGCCTGCTGGATGGAACACACCTTCGCCGCCATCATCGCCGGGTTCCTGCGGCGGTGCGGTCTGTGCCAAAAGGCCGTCTACCTGCCGGGCGACTGGGTGGTCAACGCGTCGTATCGAGGGCTCCTGATCCGGTTCGCCAACAACTGGTTGTTTCCGAGGGCTGATTTCCTCGCGTGCCGGCTGTGTGACCGTGTCCTGGACCACTCGCACAAGATCACACAGGCCCGCGAGGCCTTCTGGAAGCGCCGGGTGCCGCGCCGCGTGGACCTCTATGAATACCGGCCCCGCGTGAAGGTCAAAGACGCGAGCTTCCTCCTGGAGGCGCAGGCGCGGCAGATGGTCTTCATCGGCCAGATGCGGCCCGACAGCGGCCTGGGTATCGTCCTGTCCGCCCTCGGCCGCCTCCGGGAACGCCGCGACATCCGCCTCCTCGTGATCGGCCCCCGGACGCACGACTACGCCAGGTGCCGGGAGGCGGTCCGCACGCTGGGCCTGGAGGAGGCCGTGACCTTTGCCGGCTTTCTGGACAGCCACCTTTTTCCGGAGGTATTGGCGGATTGCTTCTGCGGCATCAATCTCCTGACCTCGGAAGACTCTTACTCCTCGTATACCGTCCCGGGCAAGATGATGCATTATATACAGCACCTCCTGCCGGTGATCGTCTCCCGGGGCATCGGGTCCTTCGCCGAAACCGTGGCCACCCGCGGCATCGGCCGGGTGATCGAACCCCGGACAGAGATCTTTGTCGGCGCCGCCGAGGAGATATTTGAGGACCAACAGGCTTACCGGCGCCGCATCCTGGATTACATCGCCTCTATCCGGGGCACGCAGATCAGGGAGGTCGTCGCGTCTTCATGAAAAGACCCTGTGTCCACTTCATCCTTGCGCCGCTGCCCTTTCTGGGGGATCCCAAGCGCAACGCGCCTCTGGGCGTCATGTATCTGGCAGCGGTCTGTGAGCGGGCGGGATACCCCACCGCCATCTCGGACCTGCGCGACGTCGCCGAAAAAGGGGCCGCGGACCGTGTCGCGGCCGGGGCCGACGTCTACGCCTTCAGCGCCACCACGCCCGAATATCCCGCCTGCCGGCGCATCGCACGGGAACTCAAGACCAAAAATCCCCATGCGCTGTTCGTCATCGGTGGATTCCACGCCACGGTCTCACCCGAAACCATCGACCCCGTCTTCGACGTCCTCGTCCGGGGAGAAGGAGAAGAGACCCTGGTCCGCGTCCTAGAAGACCGCGAGGCGGGCCTCCGGCGCCGGATCTATGCGGTCCGGCGACCCGTCGACGTTGCGCGGGTCCCCTGGCCGGCCCGACACCTTCTGCCGCCGGAGTCTTTCATCTCGTATTCGCTCGTCGAGAAAGGCCGGCCGGCCACGACGGTCCTGGCCTCCCGCGGGTGCGCCTTTGACTGCGCCTTCTGCGCCAGCAAGTCCATGTGGAAGCAAAAGGTGCGCATGCGGCCCGTGGAAGACGTGATCGCAGAGATAGGGCATCTCCGTGAGCATTACGGCGTGCGCCAGCTCCGCTTTCAGGATGACGCGCTGGAGCTCGACCGCAAGTGGCTCAAAGACCTCTGTGGCCGCATGAGACCTTTCGGGATGACCTGGCGGGCCAACGCGCGGGTGGACACCGTCACCGCAGACCTGATGGACGCGATGCGGGAGGCGGGGTGCGACGAGCTGTGTTTCGGCATCGAGTCCCCCGAACAGCGCGTGCTCGACAAGAGCAACAAAAAGATGAAAATAGCCAAGGCCTACGCCACGCTGTCCGCGGCGCGACAAAGAGGGCTCAAGACGCGCGTCTTTCTCATCATCGGGCTCCCCGGCCAGGACAAGGATGTGGCCGCCAACATGATCTCGTTCATCAAGGCCACCCGGCCCGACGCCGTGGACCTGTCCACCTTCGTGCCGTTCCCGGGCTGCGACATCCACACGCATCCCCAGCGTTATGACGTGCGCGTGCGCACGGACATCGATCTCGAGGACTTCGTCATGACCCGGGGCCTGTACGGTGAAGAGCGAGACAAGGACTTCGTGATCGCGCACGACCGCCTCTCGGATGAACAGCTCAAGGCGTTGAGGGGCGACGTCCTCGATTTTATACAGGAATATCATCTCGTCCAGAATAAATAACAAGGAGCATGCGGTGAAAAAAGCACTCATCACGGGCATCACGGGGCAGGACGGCTCCTACCTCACGGAGTTCCTCCTGTCAAAGGGGTATGAGGTCCACGGCATCATCCGGAGGGCGAGCACCTTCAACACGGAAAGGGTCGACCATATCTTCGTCGACCCCCACGAACGCCGGGCGCGCTTCTTCATGTATTACGGCGACCTTTCGGACTCCGAGCAGATCGCCCACATCATCTACAACATCCGGCCGGACGAGGTCTATCACCTCGGCGCCCAGAGCCACGTGCGCGTCAGCTTTGACATCCCGGAGTACACCGGAAATATCGTGGCGCTCGGAACGGCCAGGATCCTGGAGGCCATCCGTCGCAGCAGGCGCAAGATCCGCTTCTACCAGGCCTCCTCGTCGGAGATGTTCGGCGCCACCTCGCCCCCGCAGAACGAGACCACGCCCTTCGCGCCCCGCAGCCCCTACGCGTGCGCCAAGGTATACTCCTACTGGATGACGGCCAATTATCGCCAAGGTTACAAGATCTTTTCGAGCAACGGCATCCTCTTCAACCACGAGAGCCCGCGCCGGGGGGAGACCTTCGTTACCCGCAAGGTGACACGGGGAATCGCGCGCATCCTCGCCGGAAAAGAGAAACGCCTCTACATGGGCAACCTTGATGCCAGGCGCGACTGGGGCTTTGCGCCCGAATACGTCGAAACGATGTGGATGATCCTGCAGCAGAAAAAGGCCCAGGACTTCGTGATCGGCACCGGCGCCAGCCACTCAGTCCGGGAGTTCGTCCGGGAGGCCTTCGGATACGCGGGGCTCGACTGGAAGAAGCACGTGCGCATCGACCCGCGCTACTTCCGGCCGACGGAGGTCCACAGCCTCACCGCGGACGCGCACAAGGCACGCCGGGTCCTCGGGTGGAAGCCGAAGGTCGGCTTCAAGGACCTGGCGCATATCATGGTGGATGCGGACATGCGTAAGATCGGGCTCGAGCCTCCGGGCGCCGGCGACGCGGCCCTTAAGAGGATATTCGGGGAGAAAAAATGGTGGAAAAAAGACTAAAAGTGGAAAAACGACTAAAAGATGTCATCCGTGTCGGCGACCTGAGGATCGGTCGCGCCGAGAAGGCGGCCCTGCACAAGGTCCTGGCCTCCGGACGCATCTCGGAAGGGCCGTTCACGCGGGCCTTCGAGGAACGGTGGGCCCGTTTTGTAGGCACACGTTACTGCGTGGCGACCAGCTCCGGAAGCGGGGCGCTTATCACGGCCCTGACCGCCCTGAAATACAAGTACGGTCTCAGGGACGGCGCCAAGGCCCTCGTCACGCCCCTGACCTATGCGGCGACGCTCAGCGCCTTGATCGTCACGGGGTTCGACCCCGTCTTCGTGGACGTGGAACCGGATACCTTCTGTCTGGACGCCGACAAGGCCCAAGCCATCCTGCGCAAGAGCCGGGACCGCTCGGCCTACAAGCTGATCCTTCCCGTCGATCTGATCGGATACATGCCCCGGATGGATGCGCTGCGCCGCCTGGCAAAAAAGTACGGTCTTTTGATGCTGGAAGACGCGGCCGAGGCACACGGGAGCGTCTACCGGGGCCGCCGGGCCGGGGCGTGGGGCGACGCCGGCATATTCTCTTTCTATATCGCCCATAATATCCAGGCCGGCGAGATGGGGGCGGTCACCACGGACGACAAGGACCTATACGTCTTGTGCAAGAAGATAAAGGCGCAGGGCCGCGCGTGCGTCTGCCCCACCTGCACGCGCCATGAAGGCCGCTGCCCCCTGAGCCGGCGGGGGGTGGACGCAGACCCCCGCTTCACCCACGACGTCATCGGATATAACTTCAAGACCATGGAGTTTCCGGCCGCCCTGGCACTGGCTCAGATGGAACGCGCCGAAGCGATCATCCGCAAGCGCCAGGACAATATACGCATCCTCAATGAGGGATTGGCGCGCTTCGCGCACGTATTGCAGTTGCCCGTCTATTCGCGCCAGGTCAGCTATCTCGCTTATCCCGTCATCATCCGTGACCCCAAAAAGATCCGCCGCAGCGACCTGTGCCGCGGCCTCGAGGAGCGCGGGATCGAAAACCGGTACCTCTTCGGATGCCTGCCCCTCCAGCAACCCGCCTTCGCGGCCTATAAAAAGAGGGCCTCGGGCAAGGTCCCCATAGCCGAATACCTGGGAGCACAGGGATTCTACCTGGGGTGCCATCAGTATCTCACGCGAAAAGATCTTAAAAGGATCATCGCCGCCTTTACAGATATCCTGGGAGGTATCCGGACATGAAGCGGTCTTTCTGGAAGGACAAGAGGGTCTTGGTCACCGGCAGCGAGGGCTTTCTCGGCCACCACCTCATGCCGCTCCTGAAAAAAACGGGTGGCCGCATCCTGGCCCCGGCCTATCCCGCTGTCGACCTCAGGGAGCCGCGTGCCGTCCAAAGGCTCTTCAGGGAGACGCGGCCCGATATCGTCATCCACATGGCCGTGCACGGCGGCGGCATCGGGTACATGAAGGCCCATCCGGCGAGCATCTTTTACGACAACATCATGATGAACACGCTGATGGTGGAGGCCAGCCGCCGCTTCCATGTCCAAAAGTTCGTAGGCATCGGCACGATCTGTTCCTATCCGAAGTTCACGCCCGTCCCGTTCAAAGAGGGCGACCTTTGGTCCGGCTATCCCGAAGAGACGAACGCCCCCTACGGCCTGGCCAAGAAGATGATGCTTGTCCAGACACAGATCTACCGCCGGCAATACGGGCTCAACGGCATCCACCTCTTGCCGACCAACATGTACGGCCCTCACGACCACTTCAACCTGGACTCCTCGCACGTCATACCGGCCCTCATCATCAAATTCCACGAGGCGGCCGTCAGCGGCTCGCCGGAAGTCGTGGTCTGGGGTTCGGGGCGCGTATCGCGTGAATTCCTATACGTGGGTGACGGAGCCCGGGCCATCGTGATGGCCACGCAACGTTACGAAGACGCCGGGCCCGTGAACATCGGTTCGGGGTGCGAGACCACCATCCGGGAGCTGGCGTATCTGATCGGCCGCCTGACGGGCTTCAGGGGTCGCATCGTCTGGGACACGTCAAAACCGGACGGCCAGCCCAGGCGCCGCCTGGACACGAGCCGGGCCCGAAAGGCCTTCGGCTTTCAGGCGACGACAGGCCTAAAGACGGGTCTCAAAAGGACGATCGCCTGGTTCAAAAAATACAGGCCTCATGAAAAAAATCATGAAAAATAATACGGACTTTCCCCGGCTCAACAGACGAGGTCGCTTTCCTTGCCGGATCCTTCTTTTCCGAATCCTTCTTTTGGGGAGTCTGCTGGCCGCCGTCCTTGGAGGACGCGCCCATGCCGGCGTCATCTGGGTCGAGGGAAAAGAGGAGTGCCTGGCCGGCCTCTGTTATACGGATCAAATGGATGACAGACCTCTCATCCTCTTTTCGGAGACCGCGCCGGCGTCCCCTGACCTCCTGCAGAGCCTCTCGGCGATCGTCCTGTGCCGTTCTTCCTGGAAGGACCTCGTCCTTGACTTCCTGCCGGCGCTTGCAAGTCTCCGGGGCCGCCAGACCCTGAACATCCCCGAAGACAACGAGTATGAGATCTACGTGAAACGCTCTTCTCCCGGCCGCGGAGAGGCCTTCCTGCCCTTCGTCTCCGTAGACGGCAAGGAGATAAAGACACAGGCCGCAGACCCCCAAAGTCAAAGCCGCCTCTACCACCGCGTCGCGGGCGTCTTTTTGGAAAAAGGGGATCACGCGATCACGTGCGCGGCGGACGTGGCGGCGTCTTTCTATCTGGTCTGTGCCGACGCGCTCGCCAAGACCGAAGAGGAGCTTCTGGAGGTCCTGCGCGGCCGGGACGTCCGTTTTTCTTTCATTACCGATCAGCCGCAAGGCACCATCGCGTTCCCCGAGACCCCATCCGCCGGGTTCCGTTATCCCCTTCGCGTGCAAGTCGTCTTTTCAAGGCCCCCTGTCGCCGGTGAGGAGAAGGAAGAAAAGAAAGAAGAGGGGGAGGAAGAAAAAGAGGAGGAGGACCGGACATCCGACGCGGGCCGCGGCAGGCTCAAGATGGGAAGCGGCCTCTTCGCCCTGGAGGACATGCCCGAGGCGCGTTCTGTCGACCTGTCTCTTTTGACTCAAACCTTTACGCCGGAGGATAACGAGACACCCTTTCATCTGTCCGGGCATACGCTTGCGCTCAGGTGGCTCACGGTAGAGCCGACCGCAACCGGGCCCACCCCGCAAGAGCCGCAGACACCGACGCTCTTCGTGCGCCGCTACAGCCCATCGAAATATTTCGTCCGTGTCCGGGGGGGCCAAGACCCCTTCTGGCTGATCCTGGGAGAACGCTACCATCAACTCTGGCGCCTTTATGCCGTCCCGAAATTGAGTGAGGAGCTCTTTTCAACGGTCAACGAGACATTCCGCCCGTTCAACGTCCAGGAGAGTGAGCCGACAGCCCTCTTTGACGGACGCGATCTCGGGTACCTCTTTAAAAAGACGGTGCGCGGCCGGCACGTCAAGGTCAACGGCTTCGCCAACGGCTGGCTCATCGATCCGGCAGAAGAAAACCTGGGAGAAGATTTTGATCTGGCCGTCTTCTTCTGGCCGCAGTCCTTCCTCTATCTGGGCATGCTGCTGACGGGCCTGGCCTCTTTGTGCACCCTCTCGTTCCTTTTCTTCCGACGGAGAAAAAGACCATGACCCGGCCCGGACAGATAAAGACCTTGACGGCGGTCACCCTGTTCTTCCTCCTCCTGGCGCTCCTGGCCACCTTCCCGCTGGTCCTGGGCATGACCACACACATCTATGGTCCGTTCTACGGAACGGACATGCGCGGGGCCGTATGGCACCTTTGGTGGTACAAGCAGGCGATCCACCAGGGCCTCGACTTCGCCTCTTGCCCGTATGTCGCCGCCCCTTTTGGCGCGGACCTGTCCCGGGAGCCCGTTTCCTGGGCCGCCCTCTGGCTCCTCTTTGCCCTGCTTGCCCCGCTTTCGCCGCTCGCCTGCCTGAACCTCCTGACGCTCCTGACGCTGACCATGACGGGTCTCGTCTCGTTTCTCCTCGTCAAGCGGCTGACCGGCCACACGGCGGCCGCGCTCATCGCCGCAACCGCATTTACCTTTGCGCCCTACCACCTCAACAAGCTCGCCGAGTTCAGCTTCTTCTTTTTGGGCAACTGGTTCGTGTTGTTCGTCCTCTCCCTGATGTTCTACCATCAAAACAAAAACCGATGGACCCTCTTGCTGGCGGGATTGTCTTTGGGGGTGACGGCGGCCTTCTCGCCCTATTACGGATTCCTCGGCGTCGTCGGGCTCGCCGTCTACGGTGTCTTTGACGCGCTCTACGCCTGGCGCCTCAGGGTGCGCCAGGACCCCAGGGACGCCGGAGTCCGCCGCCTCTTTAAAGACGCTCTCCGATCGATGGCTCCCCTCGCCGTCGTCGCGGCGGTCGCCCTGTTGTTCAATGCCCCCGTCGCCGTCAACGTCATCAAGGCGCTCTTCGCTGCGGGGCAGGGCCCGGGGCCGGCAGCGGACATCCCATACGTGCGCTCGCTCAAATATCTCTTCGCGCAATCGGCGCGGCCTCTCAGTTACCTCTTGCCGGCTGCCACCCACCCCGTCTTTGGCCGGTTCACGCAGAGGATGTTCGGCTCCTTTCTCTACGGCCGGGGTGCGATAGAACAGACGCTCTACGTGGGCTGGATCCCGCTGTTCCTGGCCTGGTCGGCTTACGGTGAGTGGAAAAAAAGAAGGAGGCAGGGCCTCGAGCGCACAAACGGCCTCCTGGTGAGGGAAGACTACGCCATCGGTCTCTTTCTGGCGCTGACCGCGACCGCTTTCTTTGTGTCCCTGCCTCCCTATATCGACCTTTTGATCTTCAAGATATACCTGCCTTCCTATTTTCTGCACAAGCTCCTGCCCATGTTCCGGGCCTACGCGCGGTTCGGCATGGTCGTGATGCTCGGCGTCAGCGTCCTTGCGGGTTTTGGCATAAAATTTCTGCTGGAACGCCTGCGGACGAGGAACGCAAAGGGGACGCTTGCGACGCTTCTTTTTATCGGCATACTTTTTGAATTTACGAATATCCCGCCCTGGCGCGCCACGGATATCTCCCGGACACCCGAGGTCTACCGGTGGTTGGCCCTTCAGCCGGCAGACGTGATCGTCGCCGAGTATCCCATGACCCTTGCCAACAGCGGTGAGGCGCAGTTCGAATACGACTACCAGTTTTATCAGACGCGCCACGGCAGGCGTCTCGTCAACGGCGCCTACCCGGGGACGAAGGCCTTTGAGGTAAAAAAGGCGGTCCGCCGTGTCGATGACCCCCGGACACCGCATCTCCTGAAGGCCCTGGGCACGGATTATATCATCGTGCACACCGACGAATACACGCGCGGATACCGGGACGACGTGGCTGTCGCCGGGACGGTCCCCCAGGTGGACCGCATGGACGGCTACCGTTTCCTCCGCAGATTCGGTGCGGCCGAGATATACGAAGTCATCGCCCCACAGGCCCCGGCCGGCGCGCCGCCTGCCGGCGCCGCGGCGCTTCCAACAGGAGGAGAGGCATGATCCATTTCGGCGACACGGACGTCTATGAGGTCGTCGGCGTCTTGGAAAAGAAAGAGGAGGGATGGGTATGATCAAGATCGCAGCGGTCAAAAGGTGGGTGGCATCGCCTTTGCGTGCCGGCCTGGCCGGGCTCCTCCTCCTGGGACTTCTCTACACCTTCATCCCCTATGGACGGCTGGTCCTGCCGAGCGACGGCCACTGGCAGCTGGACCTCGTGGAGTTCGAGGACCGCAGCCGCACGCGGACATGGGAAGAAGCCATCGCACAGGAACGCGACCCCTTCCTCACCGAGCTCTTCGGCGACAGAAAGGAGAAGGCCGACAACCTCGGCTACCTCTACAGCTACACCGACCTGGTGCCTTACATCTTTTACAAGGTCTTCGGCCTGCGGGGCGCCGCGCTGATGGTGGCCCACAAGGTCTTTGTCTCCTTCCTGGGGATTGCGAGCGTCCTCGCGGTCTTCCTCCTCGTCCACACGCTGATGGGGCCCCGAACCGCCTTTCTGGCCGGCTGCCTCTTTCTCTTCTCGCCCCACGTGTGGCTCACCTATAACTTCGACGGCGGGGTAATGCGTGCCTACAACCTGACCCTGAGTCTCTTCGCCGCGCTCTTTTACCTCTTGGCCTTCCAGACGAAACGGACGCGCTTCACGGGACTTGCCAGCGGGGCCATGGCCCTGAACTTCCTGTATTTTCATATCGGTTCGTTCACACTCCCGCTCATCCTCCTGACGTTCGCCTGCCACAGGTGGGCCGTCAAGGACGAAGGTCCTGGAGCCCTGCGCCTCTTCTTCAAGGTCCTGGGCCTGGCCCTCCTGGGCGCCCTTTTTATCAATATCGTCCACTGCCTCTACTTCCGCCTGCCCCTCCTGGCGACGGTCGTCCAGTGGTTCAAAGGGTACTTCGCGAAAGGAGAGGTCGCGTCGCACTCTGTCAGCGGCATCGTCCTCTTCCACGCCGGCCGCATCGCACAAAACACCAAGGAGGCTTTCAACGGTCTCTTCTGGAGCGGCCGGACATCGGACTGGCACACGACGATCGCCCCGCCGGGCGTCCCCTACCTGTACACGCGCTTCTTCCTGTTTTTCTTCATCCCCGGGGCGGTACGTCTATGCCGGGAGAGGAGGGAACGCTCGGCCCTCTTCCTGTGGTGGGCGCTCTTCTTTGTCGCGGTCTACTCGTTTTTGATCGTCTATAGACAGAAGAACCTCGTGTGGATCCTTCCGGCCCTCGCGGCCATCACGGCGATGGGGATCGAGGCCGTGGCCCGGGTCCTCCGGTGGTGGAGTTGGGAAGAGTTCCCGATGAAAAAGGCCGTCGCGCTCCTGTCGGTCTTTCTCGTCGCGGCGAGCGCCCTGGCCGGGGGCCGTCTCATCTTCCATAAGTTGCCGCACGACAACTTCTATGACGGCGGCGCCTACATGGGACACCTGGAGCTTTCCCGGAAGATCCGCAGGGCCGGCGCCGACAAGAAATCCCTGGTGTTGTTCACGCTGCCGCAGATGCAGGTGGGCGCCAGGATGACCCGGTTCTTGCTCGAGGGGCGGGCCCCTGTCGCGTTCCTGTCGCAATTCGACGTCAACTTCCCGCCGAGGATAGACGAGTGGCGGGCCTTTGAAGAAGGGCAGCGGCGAAAAGGCAGGAGCCTGTATTACTG
>Ga0315545_1000402_pt1 | contig 46626 bp, 41 predicted proteins | sample SalMarSW160210MG_FD_203096 | JGI IMG/M metagenome (GOLD analysis project Ga0315545, IMG submission 203096) | Salt marsh sediment microbial communities from the Plum Island Ecosystem LTER, Massachusetts, United States - Salt Marsh Sediment SW1602-10 ...
TTCAATTTTGCTGAGTATCGCTTTCCCATATTGGCCTCCCCTGTGCAATTTGTATGATCTCACACTTGCCAGAGGAGGTCAACTTCACACATTATCTACTGGTGCAACTTTTTGGGTAAATGTCCTTTACAAATCGGCCACTTTGCGTTATAATGCGCGCGCTTCGATAGCCCCTGACTGGTGGGGCCTTTCTTTTTGCAGACTGTCTTGAAGCGAGAAGTCTTTATAAGAAACCGGGGCTTTTGCATCCCGTATTCAAGCGTTCGGCCGCTCACGCCAACACACCCATCGTAATTGGCGGGAGAGGGTTGAACGCTTCCTTGCACCAGGAATAAAACATGAACGATCATCCCGAGTTCCTAACTCGCGAGGGTTATCAGAAGCTGGAACAGGAATTGGATTATCTGCGCACAACCCGGCGGCAGGAGGTGGCCAGGCGTCTTAACCAGGCACTGCAAGAAGGCGACATCCTCGAGAACGCAGAACTGGAGGACGCGCGGAACGAGCAGTCCTTCCTGGAGGGACGCATCCTGACGCTGGAAACCATCATGCGCAATGCGGTCATCATTGAGGAGAACGGCCCCCGTGAAGCAGTAGGACTGGGCAGTCACGTTACAGTGGCGGAAAGCGACGGGCCGCAGGAAACGTACCACATCGTGGGATCAGCCGAGGCTGACCCAACCCAAGGCCTGATTTCCAACGAGTCTCCGCTAGGACGTGCTCTGATAGGACGCAAGGTCGGAGACATGGCCGAAGTCAACGCTCCCGACGGAGTTCTGCGGTTCACAGTCGTGGGAATCAAGTGAGAGACTGACAATCCAGCCAAGATTCTAATGAGGTACGTGCCCACGCAGAACTCAGGCGGCAAGCGTGGGCTTCTTTTTTTCGGGAGGCGATATGAACCTCACAGAACTAGAACGACAACGCGTAGAGAAAGCAGAACGGCTGCGGGCGAAAGGCATCGACCCATACCCACGTCGCGTCAAACGCTCGCACACGGTAGCCAAAGCTCTGGCCGCCCTCGAAGAAGCCGAGGCCGAGACAGATGCGGACAAAAAGGGCCCTGAGGTTGCCGTAGCCGGACGGTTGCGCAGCATACGCGTGATGGGAAAAGCCACATTCGCACACGTTGAGGACGGTACCGGCTCTATCCAGCTCTTCCTGCGCGTCCAAGACGTCGGGGAAGAAGCCTACGAGATTTTCAGGCAGGGCTTTGACCTGGGCGATTCCGTCGGCGCGGAGGGCACATTGATGCGGACTCGCACTGGCGAACCCAGCGTGCTCGTGAAGCAGGTGCACATGCTGGCCAAGGCAATCAGCCCACTTCCGGCGATCAAGGAGAAGGAAGTAGACGGTGAACTGGAGCGCTATACTGCCTTCTCCGACGTCGAGGAGCGGTATCGCCAGCGATATGCCGATCTGGCCTGCAACGCCGAGGTGCGCGAGATCTTTCGCACCCGTGCCCGCATCATCCAAGCTCTGCGGCGCTTTTTCGAGAACCATGACTTCCTGGAAGTCGAAACCCCCATCCTGCAACCAATCTATGGAGGTGCGGCCGCCCGCCCATTCATCACCCATCACAATCAACTGCACCAAGACCTGTACCTGCGCATCGCTTTCGAGTTGTACCTGAAGCGTCTCTTGGTAGGCATGTACGACCGGGTTTACGAGATCGGCCACGACTTTCGCAACGAGGGCATCTCCCAGAAACACAATCCAGAGTTCACCCAGCTAGAATTCTACGCCGCCTACTGGGATTACAACGACGTGATGGCTTTTTGCGAGCAGATGATCGCCTACGTCGCCAAAGAAGTGATAGGCAACTCGGTGGTTCAGTACCAGGGCCACGAAATCGACCTCAGTCCTCCCTGGCGACGGATCGCGCTGCGCGAAGCCGTCATCGAGGTGACGGGCATTGACTACCTGGAACACCCGACTGCCGAGGAGTTGGCCACTGCGCTACAGGCCAAGGGGTTGCCGACCAAGCCGGGGGCAACGTGGGGCTACTTGATCGACAAAGTGCTGCTCGACGCAGTTGAACCGACGCTGATTCAGCCTACCTTCGTATTGGACTATCCCCGCGACATCTCCCCATTTGCCAAGACCAAACCCGGCGATCCCACACACGTCGAACGCTTCGAATACTTCATAGCAGGCATGGAAATGGGAAACGCCTTCACCGAACTGAACGATCCCCTCGACCAAGAACAGCGCTTCCTGGAGGCGGGCCGGCTCTATGCGCCCGAAGACGACGAAGCACACCCGATGGACGAGGATTACCTGAGGGCAATGAAATACGGCATGCCGCCAAACGGTGGCTTTGGCATGGGGGTGGATCGCCTGACAATGCTCCTCACCGATAAACCAACGATCCGCGAGGTGATCCTCTTTCCCCACTTGCGAGCAAAGGAGTGAGCCACGGCCTAGCTACCTGACACTTTGGCAAGATGAGCGAGCGGAGGCATCCTGAGGGCTTCGACTGAGCTCAGCCGAAGCCCTTGTCGAAGGAGCCTCCGCGAGCGCCCTTCGACGCCGAACCTTCGGTTCGCGCTCAGGGTGCTCGCCACGGTCAAAAACGCTGCTTTTCCGAAACTGTCAGGTGGCTAGAGCCACGGTCGGTCTTTTCTCGTGGCAACTGTGTGGATTTTCTCAAACCACATTTACACCGAAGTGTGGTATAATTCGTGTCAGGGCGGCCTCGCTTTTCTCCCGCCAAGAAACCACATCTCATCATCTCATGAGCTGTTGACTGGTCACCGAAAGTGGTGTAGAATATAGCCAGCGCCAATAGTGGTGGCCCAGCGCGCATTGTGCCCCATATCTTGGGGCCAGCCACCCAGAAATGCATGTGGCAGCAGGACACCGCCAGCCATGTACTCGCTCCGGTTCAGCCCTTGAAACCCGAGACAGGCAGCTCAACAACCCGATCCAGAACAGGCTCTCAACAGAGGTTGCGAAATGAAGAACGGGGAAGACAGGAATCCAAGGGTTCTCCTGAGAGCAGTCATAGTAATCGCTCTACTCTTGGGGAGTGTGGCTGCCACCCGTTCGCAATCTGCCGGCGATAAAGACTGCGAATACTTTGCTGAGAGCAACCACTACGTGTGCGGCAAATTCCTCGCGTTCTTCAACACACGAGGAGGCCTCGAGAGCTTTGGCTATCCTCTCACGGAAGCGTTCGACGATCCTCCACGCGGGCTGCGGGTACAGTACTTCCAGCGCTGCCGTATGGAGTGGCACCCCTACAATGCCGCCCCCTACGACGTACAACTTGGGCTGCTGATTGACGAACTGGGGTACAGCTTTCCCCCAGCCGAACCAGAGCAAATCCCCGTCTACAACAACTCTCTCCACTATTACTTCCCGGAGACAGACCACATCGTTTCGTATGCATTCCTTCAGTTCTTCAAGGAGAACGGTGGGCTGGACATCTTGGGTTATCCCCGTTCAGAGTTCATGTACGAGGACGGGTACATCGTCCAGTATTTCCAGAGAGCACGCGTGGAGTGGCACCCCGAGGCGGAAGAGGGTTCACAGATGCGCCTGACCAACATAGGGGAGCGTTACATTGAACGCTTCCCCCTCCCCGAAGACGCTGCCATACTACAGCTCACAGACCCTGTGATCACAAGGCTGGACGCCAGCGCATCGGTGCGGTACGCCACTATGGGGCGAGAAGGCACTCAGACCGTCTTCGTCTACGTGAACGACCAGCGGCACGACCCAGTTCAAGGCGCAGACGTCGCGATAGCCGTCCGCTACCCAACAGATCTCCAGACCTACACGTGCGATTCCACCAATGCCAGCGGCTTCACCAGATGCTCGTTCGAAGTCGACGCATCACCGCCCGGCGAGAAGATACTCGTTGACGTGACCGTGAGCTATGGCAACCTATTAGCCACCACACAGACTTTCTTCATCCCCTGGTGGTAGCGCACCGACCCACAAGAAAAAAGCCCGCTCAAGCGGGCTCTTTTTTTGCCAAACGCCTGCAAGCCGACCAAACAGGCACTTATCGGGAAACCACGTTGACCGTGACAGGCAGCGTGACATAGTCAACTCCCGCGCCAGTTCGCACCCGATCACCTGGAACTTCAGGATTATACAGACCCACGGCAATAGTTGCCGGTCCCGTGTACTCACGATACTCTGCATTGAACGATATCACGTGAACATCGACCACCACCTCGCCGGGGACCCATTCCATCAAGGGGCGGGCACCTCCTCCTGGCGGGCCATCATGCTGTGCAATGATGCTGCCATCGTCCTTCCGAAGATGCGTGAACACCACATAGTTTACCGGACTGCTGCTTCCCAACGCCCGCCAACTGAGGGTGAGCTGCAGAGACTCACCCGTTGCGACTTCAGCGGCAGACAGGCCATAGCTGACCAACTCTACAAAGGGCGGATCGCCGAATTGGACATATACCTCACCCGAGACAGGACCCAAGGGTAGTGAAGTTGGCTCTGGAATGGGCGTGTCGTTTAGCACTGGGGGGATAGGAGTCGGTATCGCCTCTCTGGTGGCAGACGACAATGTCGGTATTTCGATGCCAGGCGTGGAAGTGGGAGATGGTGTACCGGCAGGTGTGCGAAGCGCCAGGCCTGTCGGCGCGGGCGTTGTGTCTCCCACGGGAATGGGCAGGTCAGGCAAGACGATTGTGACAACGAAAAAGATGGATGCCCCAATGAGGACAAAGATCAACACCATCGCCCAGGCCTGCACCGCCCGCGAAGTCGCAGCCTCTCGCTCAAGCGTAAATAGGGCGAGCCTGTGCTCCCGATGAGCGATGAGGGCACGCACAGTGTAGAAGAGGGCACCACCAGCACACACGACGTAGAAAATCCACGCATATTCTGCCAACTGCTGGAGAAGAATCGTCATAGTGCCCTCAGCACCCCACGAACGATCACCTCCAGTCGCGGCACCAACACGCGGCCAGCTTCCAGCACCTCTTCGTGAGTCGTCTCGGTTGGCAACACACTCTCAACCGGTGCGACGTTACTGATACCAGAAAGTCCCAACACCCGCGTGCCGCCATGACGGGCAACTGTGACCTCCGGCACGGTTGACATGCCAACAGCATCTGCCCCAATCAACCTCAGAAATCGCAGGTCAGCCGGCGTCTCAAAGCTGGGGCCAGCCAGGCAGATGTAGACCCCCTCACGTAAAGGCACACCTGCATTGATGGCCACTTCCTTGGCAAGCATCTGCAAGCGAACATCGTACGGCTCCGACATATCCGGGAAACGCGGCCCAAACGCATCCAGGTTGGGGCCGCGCAGTGGATTCAACCCGCCTATCCCAATCAGGTTGATATGATCGGTGATGAGCATCACGTCTCCAGCTTTGAATTCGGGGGCCAGTCCTCCGGCCGCATTGGTCACAATCAAAACCTCGATTCCCAAGACCTGCATCACGCGCACCGGGAAGGCCACCTCCGCCATCGAATAGCCCTCGTAGTAATGCGCGCGTCCCTGCATCACCACGACGGCTTGCCCCTCCAGCCGCCCGACAACCAGACGACCTGAGTGTCCCTCCACGGTCGTCACAGGAAAATGGGGGATCTCGCCGTAGGGGATGACCGCACCACCTGTGACCACATCAGCCAGCGGATTGAGACCGGAGCCGAGAATCAGCCCAACTCTCGGCTGGAGTTGGGTACGCTCCCGAACCACCCCTGCAGCAGCCTCGAAATGCGCTTGCGTGAAGAACCCAAGCATCAGCAGTTCCCCGGCAATCCTAAATCCTGTCCAGCAACTTGCGCCTTTTTTTCTCAAACTCCGCGCCGGTGATCAGACCCTTCTTGCGCAACTCGTCCAGCTCGGCGATCAGATCAGGAACACTCTGCGCATGCTTCTCCGGTTCCTCAGCAGCCTCCGGCTCACCAACTGACGCCTTCTGATCGAGCAAGTCTTTTTTGAAGCCAATGGGGTCCGCCAGACGGTAAAAAACGTCAACGCCACTATCCGAACCAGCGATGATCTCAACGTCGCCGAATTTGAGCAAGCGCCCCATCGCCGACTGTTCTGTCACGATATCGTTGATTTTCTCCAGCAGCGTATCCGACACGCGCTTATTGACCATTCCAGAAATCTGGATAACACGCCGATTGGTGATAGCGTACTGTTTGCTCCACCACATCCAAATGCGCCACAAGAAATGTAAAAGAGGAATGAACAGCAGCAGGAATCCCAACCAAGTCCAGGGAGGGGAGAAGACGATCCCCAATACCGAGAGCCCAACGATGGCAAGACTGATCGCGCCATCAGCAACGATCGTGGGCAACAGCACGATCCAGTGATCGCGGGAAGCCCTCACCACCCGCTCATTGGTTGCCAGCAACGTGTTCAAGTAGCTCACTGCACGACCTCCTTCGAAAGATCACATGCAACTATGCCCTCGGGTGGGCCTCGTCGTAGACCTCTCGCTTCCGGCGCGTGGACACCTTGGTGTAGATCTGGGTGCTAGAGATATTCGTATGTCCCAGCAATTGCTGAAGCTCACGCAACCCTGCCCCACCGTCAAGCATGTGAGTCGCAAAGGAATGACGAAGCGTGTGGGGAGTGACCTCGCGTTCAATGCCGGCGGCAGCGGCGTGCCTCTTGACGATCAACCAAAGTCCCTGCCGTGTCAGAGAATACCCCCGATGGTTGACGAACAACGCTGCCTCATCACGCCCCTGGAGCAGCACCTGTCTGCCGCTCTCAAGGTAAACACGGAGTGCTTCCCGCGCGCGCTCGTAGAGAGGCAAGATACGCTCTTTTTTGCCCTTGCCCAGGCAGCGCACAGTTCCAGCCTCCAGATCCACCGCATCCACTTTAAGCTGGATAACCTCACTGGCTCGCAGGCCAGTTGCATACATCAACTCGAGCAACGCGCGATCTCGCAGACCTTTGGCGGTGTCAGACCGAGTAGCTTCTGCCAACAATCGGGCTACCTCGTCCCGACTCAAGGGATGAGGAAGGTGCTTGTCCACCTGGGGCGAGTCCACGGAAGTGGTAGGGTCATCCGCAAGCACACCGTCGGCAACCAAGAAGTGAAAAAACGACTTGACGGCCGCAACCTTGCGGCCTACCGTCGAGGAAGCATAGCTACGTTGCCTCAGATGGAGGACGTAGTCTCGAACATGCGCCCGATCTACGTCCCGCCAGGAAGAAACGCCTTCGCCCGTTAGATAGGCCAGGAACTGCGCAAGGTCGCTGCGATAAGCGGCAACGGTGTGATTGGAATAGCCTTTCTCTATGGCCACAAAACGGAGGAATTCCTCAACCTGTGCTTGCATCGCCTATCCCCCAAAATACCCTTCCGGCGGCTCATTATAGCATACTTTGCACAAACCAAAAAACAATTCCTCCAGAAACCATCGCAGCCAATGCCGACACTGAGGGCCAAGGAGTCCCCCAGGCAAAAAACAGGGCAGACTTGCCCGTCTGCCCTTGAACATTACCATCAAGACAGGTCGCAGTCTCAAATCCGCAGCACCCCCCCCCCAGCCAATCCGATCAACAACGGCGCATCTGGAGAAAGCCCATACGGTGCTGCCACCGAAGCAATACCTTGCTCGAAGCTCAGAGCGGCCCTCCACTCAGCCCAAGATCGCCCTCCATCACGCGAGATGGACAACGAAGCACCATGCGCCACCAGAACGTCCGATGTGGATGGGAATGCGGGCGAGAGCACAATGCTGTTCACAGCATCCGATATAACACCTTCACCCAAATGCTTCCAGGTCTGTCCCCTGTCATCGGAACGGAAAAGGCCGCAGGCATCAGTGCCAGAAAAAAGAACACCATCTTTGGCATAGTCCGGCGACAGCACAAGGCTGAGCACAGGTGCAAACTCAATCGGAAAGCTCACCTCACGCCAGGCACGCCCACCATTCGTACTGCGAAAGACGCCAGTCTCTGTCCCCACAAAGACCGTCTCGTCCTCGGCGAAAGCAGGTGAAATCGCCACAGAGAAAACGTTCAAATCCAGCAGACCGAAATTCCACCGATGGAAATGAGCACCTCGATCAGAAGAGAGAAAAACGCCATCCTCCATCGTCCCTATAAACAATGTGCCGTCTTCAGCGAAATTCGGTGATACAGCCATAGCTGAGACAAGTGGTGGCGGGGAAGCTAAGAGGACAACACCCCAACTCTCGCCGCCATTCGCCGAATGCAACACAGCCCCCTGTGCTCCAGCAAAAACGCTCCGGTCAGAGTCAAAATCAGGCGAGACGGAAACAGCCGTCGTCCCCAGCGGCTCTTCCAGTTTCAGCGAATCGTATGCATAGCTCCAGGTGCCACCCCCATCGCCGGAACGATACAATCCACTTTGGCGAGCAGCGAAGCAAACGCCATCCTGGGCAAAGTTGGGCGACGCCGCAAGGGAATAGACCACGTCTTGAATCTGGACCTCTTCACTCATAACCTCTACCCAGCTTGATCAGCCATCACATCATCCGCCAGGTCCGCAACCCGGCGGAACCCGTACAGCAGAGATAAATTATACAATGATCCTCAGATTACGCCAAGCCAGCGACGCTCGACCAACTACCTCATATCTACAAAGCAGTCCGGCCACGCTATGTGCCGACTCTGCGTTCAGCATAGCATCACGCCCACCGCCAACCCATCCAGAAGAACGACCCATAAACACGAACAGAGCCCCGCGTCGCGGGGCTCTGTTCGGCAGTGCGGTCCACTTGTGCACTACCATCACAGCCTATGGCTAGATGGCATTCACAATGTTGCTGAAAATGTTACCAATGGCCGGGCCTAGCAGGGCCAAAATCACGATTACCACAATAGCCACTAGAACAAGAATCAACGCATACTCGACCAGCCCCTGCCCTTCCTCATGCGGCAAAAACAGCATCTGTCTCACCTCCCCTCATACAGGATTTGAAAACTAACAATACTACAATTCAACTTCATTATATCGAACTGATCTCAGCACAGCAATAGGAAGTTTGTACTACACCACCCTGCTAGACGGGCAATTCAAAACTGATCTTCGTCCCCCGCCCCACACTGCTATCAAAATGAATGTGTCCACCCAACATCTCCACACGTTCCCGCATCGTTGCTAACCCCAGGCGATCCGCATCCGGTGAAGTGAGCGTCTCAGTTAACTCAAAGCCGCTGCCATTGTCCTCGACAGACACGCGCGTCACATCATCTCCCAGATCGAGGCTGATCTGGACACTGCTTGCATGGCCGTACTCGACAGCGTTGGTGAGCAACTCCTGCGTTATTCGGAAGATTGTCACCTCCTTATGAGACTCGAGTCGCCGCTCCTTACCGGTAACTGTCAGATTGGTGACTACCCTAGTGTTCTCAGAAAACCCATCTACGTAGCGTCGCAGCGTAGGCACAACCCCCAGATCATCAAGCATCATGGGGCGCAGATTAAGAATAAACCCTTTGACTTTTTGGAAAGTAGCCGCCACGGCATTTTTCAGATTGCCGAGCTCGGCCCGCGCCCGATCGGCGTCACTATCGAAAAGCCGTTCGCAGATCTCGGCCTGGAGAATGAGATTAGTGAGGGACTGCGCAGGACCATCGTGCATCTGACGGCTGAGCCGTTGCCTCTCTCGTTCTTGCGCTTCGATGATGCGAACGATGAGCGGTTGCGCCGGCAATCCCTCGCCTACTTCTTCGCCCTCTCCTCCCTCTACAGATTGAGGCGAATACTCGGCATGGCCAACGACCTCACGCACGCCACGGAGCAGATCGAGATAGCGGGACAGATTGCGTTGGTTGCTTTGCAGTTTTTCCAGTTGCCCGCGCATGGTAAAGAGCCGCTGCTGCGTATCCAGCACAGCCGAGTACGCTTCTCGAATATCACCTCGCGGCACCGTATCCAACGTCGCCTCAACTTGGCGCAGCCGGTTGGTCGCCTGCGTGTTGCGCTGCGCCAGACGCTCCACCTCGGAAGTCGTCTGCTGGATCAGCAAGTCGATCTCCTTAAGCTCCGTCTGAGTCTGTTCATACTCCTTACCACACTCTTCCAAGAACTGCCCGATTGTCACAATGCCTGCCTGCGCTGAACCCACCATATCTACTACTCCTGGACTTTAGGGCTTGCCCATGCCATCAAATAAGGTTAACGGGACAGATTCTTCTGATCACGCAGAGGTACCCAGCCATGCCGAAGGGCGTAAACTGCTGCCTGCGTCCGATCAGCTACACCCAGTTTTCCCAAGATAGCGGTCATGTGATTCTTGACTGTCTGATGACTTATCCCCAGATGATACGCAATCTTCTTGTTGCTCATACCCTGGATGACCAGTTCCAGAATCTCCATTTCACGGGGAGAGAGTGGCGCGAGAAACGACAGCTCTTCATCGAGTCCACTTCCCCCTCCAAAGCGACGAAACTCTTCTAGGAGCCAATCGCCAATCTCCTCTTCGTCCAGCACCCTGCTACCCAAGACGTAGCAACCTTGGCTCACATGCCGGATAACATCTACCAGCCGCTCAGGGCTGACATCTTTGGCGTGAAAAGAAGATGCCCCAGCTCGAACTGCATGGTAGACTTGCTCTTCATCATCATAGGCAGTGAGCATGATCACGTTGATCTCCGGACAACGCGCCTTCAGTTCTCGCGTAGCCTGCAATCCATTCATGCTTGGCAGGTTAATGTCCATGACCACCACGTCCGGAAGCAACGCTTGCGCCCGCTCAACTGCCTCCTCGCCATCGGCGGCCTCGCCGATGATGTCCAGATCCTCGTGTGAAGCCAAGACATTCCGCAGGCCCTGGCGGAAGACGGGATGATCGTCTACGATCATCACCTTGATTTTCTTTGCCATAGCGCGCCTATCCCCCTCCCGCACACAGTTGCTCGTCAGTTGTCCGAAGTATACCACACCGGGGGATAAGCGCAAACCAGGGAGGAATTCCGCAAGGTCCTCCTCATCCTCGCCGGAGACCGTGCTCTGTTGATCTCCTTTCCTCTAACGCACCACCCTATACAAGGCAACGCGCGCCGATCCATCGCCAAACTCGGCAACCTGTCGCAGCCGTGAGTGAGATTCCTCTCTCCGATACATGCTCTGCAATTGCCAAGGCACCTGACGATCTAGCACAACATAGGCAACATCGTACCGATCGGCCACCGCCAGCAAGGTCTCCACATCATTGGCGGGCAGGACAACGGCCTTCCTGTGCGTATAGTACCAGAAAGCCGGAGGGTTGTTGGCCATCACAACTCCATCCCCCACTCCCTGGCCGACCAGCCAAACCCCAATCTCCTCGTACACCCTATCGACATCCTGCCAACCACGCACCTTACCCCACCCCACGTAGCCGCTCAAGATCACGGCGGCAACGATCGCCGCCGTGGCAAACACGACTTGAGCCTGCCGCACGTTCCAGCGCCGCTGCCGCCCTACCCAGTCCACCACCGCGTCCAACCCCTCCGCAGCAGCGGTGTAGAGGAACGGTAGTACCGGTGCACTGGCATGGAAGAAACCGCCGCGAAGGCCGGGATAGGTGAAAGCCAAAGAATGCGCCAAGTAGGCAGCAAGGAGGTAAATGAGGGAAAACATCAAGGAAGACTGACGGCGCAGCCGGTAGACACCAACGAACACAAGGGGCAACAGGAACACCAGACAGTTCTCTCCAAGAAAGCGCTGGAAGTTGACGCCCGCTGCAGAGAGCTTCGAATGCAGAATGTTCTCCCAACCCCAAGCAAGATACGACCGCAAGGAGAGATCGCATCCGTAGCAATACAGATCGTCGTAACCCATGAGCCAGAGGGTCTTGGTGCCCCCCGGCGGAAGCAGCGTGCCGATGGCGACCAGGTTGCGGATGAACCAGGGAGTCGTCACAAACAGATACCCCACAATGACCAATGACCAATGACCAATGACCAAACGGAGAGCAAGCCGGGGAGTCTGTGAGGCGTGCTGCGTGCTGCGTGACATTGGCAGCCAAGGAGCAAGGGCAACCAGAGGGAGCAAGATGACGCCGTCGGCGCGAGTCAGGTGTGCCATGCCAACTGACAAGCCAACCAATAAGCCAGCCCACCACTCCCGCTTGGTGGCCATCCACAGTGCAAAGCTCCCAAACAAGGCAAAAGGCGCAAACGTCTCCGGCAACGTCCAGTGTGGGAAGAAGAACCCACTGAAGACAACTATCAGAGCGGCGAACCAGGCGTGGCGACGCCTGCCGGTGGCTTCCCATGCAACGGCATAGCCCACCAATGGTAGAAGGGCAGAAAGGACAACGAAGGGAATCTGCAGAGCGAAGAAGGAGTCGGGGAAAAGCGCTGCAAAGGGAGCCGCCAGTAGTGAAGGCAAGGGCATCCAGTAGAGAAAACCCGGATGGGGAACACCTGCCGGATCGTCCAAGTAGTTCCAAATGTAGGGCTCGCTCAGGCCGCCACCCTCGGCCAAGTTCACCGCCCCAGCGGCATAGTATGACGGATCCATGTAACCCGGCCGCTGAATGAAGGCCGCCGCGACTGCACGCACGATCAAGGCAAAGAGAAGCAGCCCAATCAGATCGCGGGTTGTTCGCTGTCCCACGGTCCTGCCTCCAGAGATTCTCATCCTACCCAGCCCCACATGACAAACTGACCACTCAGGTACAAACACAGAATGATCGAGGGGTACAGAATCAGCCGGTTAAGCCAGGGCGTACGACTGCCCCACCTACCCAGAAGAAAGAAGACGGGGAACACTTCAATCGAGTGTCTTCCCACGCTGCACATTGGATGAGGTGTGCGTACGTGTGGAATGTTGAAAAGCACTGCAAGCGTCATGTACAGCGCGTAGATAGGCGACAACTGCCGCCAGGCAATCACTGTCAGCACGATCAGCAGGCACGCAACCAAGAAATCGAACCAATCCGTGGGATGAGCGGTCCCTGCAATCATATGGCGCACATTTGTCGCCATGCCAACCCAGGGAAAGGTCGAAGCATGATGCCAGTGGGTAGCATAGGTGATAGAGATAGGTTCAATGCCGGCCCATGCCCGGCCAATCAAGAAAAAAAAGGACGCCAGTGCCGGCAACACGGGCCACAAGAGATCTGCCCCAAGAGGCCAAAGCCGAAACTTGCGCGCACGCAGCGCTTCAAAAGCTAGCAGAAGGGCTAACACTCCTCCCTGCAAGCGAGTCAACGCCGCGAGCGTGCTGCATAGCCCACTCACCCACCCTCGTCCGCGCTGCCCCATCCATAGGGCCAGACCGACCAGCAACAAGAAAAGTGGCTCGCTATACCCGGCCAGCAAGAAGAACGCCCAGGGGTAGAGCGCGGCATAGATCTGTGCTCTTTCAGCATCTACCGATCCAATCTCTCGTTCGGCCAACACAAGGAACACAGTCAAGTACCCAATGGCGCTGAGATTGGATACGAGCAATGCCGCCAACAAATACTGCTCACCCAGCAACACATCCACGACGCGTATGAGTAGGGGATAGAGTGGGGGAAAGACAGTGTGGTGTGTCCCAGCTTCGTATCCGTACCGAGCCAAGTGAATGTAGTGAAGGGTGTCGAAGCGCTGCCACGGCCCCAAGAGCAAGCTGACCAGTCCCTCGTCCACCGGCTCGCTGCCCAGGTAGGGGCGCATCGCCTTGTCCGGGCCCGTTTCGACTGGCACCACGACCAACGCCAATACCGCCCAGAGGCTCAGACCAAACCGCATTATCAGGTAGAGCAACATGGCGCGGCGAATCGGTTTCCATCGCCACAGCTTCAGCAAACGCCCCTTCACGGCTCAGCCCTCAGCGTCACGCGATAAATTGCCACCTCTCCCGACCTGAAAGCCAGCTCCAACCATGCAGCCAGATCGGGATCAAAGTCACCCAGAGCCCGCTCCTCCGCACCGTGAACGACGTAGGCTACACCCCACGTCTCCACCAATGCCCGCCGCTCCGCATCGGTCGTTCGCGCAGCGTAGAAGCGAGCGACGGCTTCCCGCTTCGCATCGTAATCCACTGTCTCCATCCCATGGCCCAGTACAACCCGGTGGCCGATGCGGGCCGGGATCAGGTTGCCGACCTCGAACGCGGACAGCACAGTCTCATCCCAGCCACTGTTGTCTCCCAGCCAATCAATCCCGGCCAGCAGGTCGGCCGGCCAAAACGCAACCGGCGCGCTGAGACTTGCCGCTGCCAGCGTCAGCCTGGTCGTCAGTTGCAAGTTGCTCATCGCCGCCAGCGCCACGACCAAGGCCACGATCAGGAGACGCCCAAGACGTCGCAGCTTCTGACCGCCCTCCGGCAAGAGTCGCTCCGTCAGCCCCACCCCAGCCAGCATCCCCAGGGGAACCTGCACACCCTCCAGGAACCGCCGCTGCAGGTTCCATGGCAGATGGGTCAGCGCCACGACCAAGCCAATCCAGAGCAGAGGAAAGGATAGCTTCCGCCCATCTCTCCGCGCCCAGGTTACCGCGCCGACGATTCCCAACACGAGCAGTACGCCATACCCAAACAAATAGAAGCGGGGCGGGGGAGAGAGTGTCACGTTCTGAACAGACCAGCCGGAAAAAACCGGATGCGTGCGGAACGTCCACAACTCGTAAATCACCAAAGGGAGTTGCACGACTCCCATCGCGGCTGCCGTCGCAACGGATCGCCAAGCCACCTGGCGCGTCTGCAACCACCGGATGGCCCAATACGAAATGGACACGAGATCGACCACGAGCATCGTGTACGGATGAATGAGACCCAGCCCCAGCGACACGATGACAGCCAGTCCTCCCTCCCACCACAAAGGGCCACTGGGGCGGCGCAAGAGCAACCACAAACTCAACAGGAGCAGCCCTGTGGCCGCGCAGAAATGAGGCGAGAGCAACACCTCCAGATAGACGAAGCCATCCAGGAGCCAGAAATCCATCGGTGAGACCCCGCCAGGGGGCGTACGGGCAATCGCCTCCGTGAGCCACCCCAGACCCGAAGCCGTCGTCGCCAGCAAAAAGGCTGCCCGCCGCGTCTGCACCGGTTCGACGAATAGCGTGACAAGCGGATAGACGCCGAGAAGCATGAGGAAGCCAAAGACCACGCGCGCGATTTGGTACATTAGTGACAGCTCGGTGCCGAGCAGGCGGGCTATATGTCCCAGGGCCATGTAGAAGGGCTGAAAGTAGACGCCGTCGTGCGACTCTGGCGTGAACAACAGGCGGAACTCCCACTCGCCGCGGTACCCCTGCCACATCCTTGCCAGGTAGCTGTGGTAGTCGGCTCTGTCCAGCAGTGCACCGCCGAAGCGCACCTGCGGCGTCTGCGCCGCATATCCGGCCACGTACGGTACCGTCGAGGCAGCCACGATCAAGCCCGAAACGACTGCCACCCAAACCCACTCTCTCCGCATCACCTGCGCCATCTACGGCCCCTGCCTCCGGTAGAGCGCGACCACCAGATCGTTGAACCGTTCCTGCTCCACCTCGACGAAGCGGTCCTCCAGCCAGGCCAGCGCCGGATGTTCCCCCTCCCTGACTTCCATCTGCTCTACCTCCTCGGTGAAGTAGATCAGCCAGACCCGTTCCGCCGTTCCCACCGCCTCGGTGATCGTGGAAGTGGCGAAAACCCCCAGCGCCTCCTGCGTCGGGATTGCCAGGGTGTCCTCGGGAGACCCCGCTCGATCCGCCAGAAACTCACTGGCCAAGTCAGGCGCATAGACGTGCATCGGGAAATAGGTGAGCTTGTTGGTATGGACCACAGTATCGTCATCTTCAACGTGCTCCTGCAAGTAGGCCGCCGCTTTCCGAAAAGGCGGACGGGGAAAGCCAGCGTAGGTATAGTGTCCTATCAAGGACCCCAGCGTGGTCACCAACAGCAGCGCCACCAGTCCCACCCGCAAAGCGCGCGGCAGCCCTCCACGAACCAACAGCCACCCCACCGCCACCAGATAGAACAGAGCAGAGGGCAACAATGCCCGCTCCAGGTAGACCGGCCGCCATTGGGAAATCGAGAAAAGCACCACGACCGGTATCCAGCACAACAACAAGAACCAGCCAGCCCGGGATCGGACACGCCACACCCGCACGATCAGCAATGCCAACAGAAGCACACCAACAGAGAGCCCCATCCACAGCAACCAGAACGTGGGAACCTCATAGAAGGTGAGAATGGGCAACATCAGAGCGCGCACCGCCTCGTTCACCCCCGGCGCGCCCAGCCAGTATGCCCGCTCTATGAAGCCCAACTGCCCCGGCAGCACACCCACCAGCCAGGGACCAAAGAGGGCCAGCGCTGCCAGATCGGCCAGCAGGAGAACGGGCAATCGACGCCGCCACGGGCGTCGGGCGACAGCCAGCAAGTTCAGAGCCAGCAGGACGAATGCGCCCAGATTGTGTGCATAGAGTGTGAGGGCCGCCCCCACCGCGTAGAGCGCCCACCAGCGGTGCCTCCCTTCCTCCAGCGCCCGTAGCAGCCCCCACACCGCTATCACCGCCGCCAAGCCCAGCAGCGCGTACATGCGCGCCTCCTGGGAGTAGGCCACGTGAAAGGGGTTCACCGCCACCAGAAGGCCAACCATCAACCCCATCCGACGGCCGAAGCACCAGGCCGCCAGCCGCCACAGCAACGCCACGGTGATCATCCCCAGAATCACTGAGAAGAAGCGCGCCGCGAAGGGAGATTGCCCTGCCATCCCCATCCAGGCATGGAGGGAAAAGTAGTAGAGCAGCGGATGCACGTCGGCGGCGCCGGCCCCTTCGACCGGCGTCACCGTCCCGCAAATCATTCGTTCGTGACCGAGGGAAGCGTACAGGATCGCGAATGCCTCGTCGTACCACAGCGCGCGGCTCTCGATGCGTACCATGCGCAGGCCGAAAGCGAGCAGGAGGATCAGAAGCAGCAGCCCACAGCGTTTTGCCATGTGCCTCATCTCTCCACGATCAGCCAATGACGGCCCAACACCAGGACTGCCAGCAATCCAACAGGCCACGGCAGGTAAATGGGAAACGTCTCAAAATCGCCCTCGATGGTCGCCAGAAAGATGGCCCACTGTCCCACGAGCAGCGCAGCCTCGATCGCCAACACCAACAGCGCCCCTCGCCCAGGCCGCTGCCGCTGAAGTCGCCCGAAGCAGAGGAACAGGGGCAGCAGAAGGACTGAGTAGTGGGTCGTAGCGGTACGCGGGGCGATGAAATTGGTCAGAACGAGCAAGAGCCCGGTGGCCCACAGAAACCCGCTGCGACCCGCGCGCCGGCCTCGCCAGGCTTCCAGCAGAGCGTACGAGGCGAACCCGGCCACACAAACCACCTCAACCACCGGTCCCAGGTCCACCAGGTAGCGCGTCACCATCCAGGTCAAGGAGTGGTAGTATGCGTGTGCTGTCCCCGCCACGGCATCGTAGTTGCGCACGCCCTTCAGGAAATCCACCAACCAGGTAGGCACCAAGAAGAAAGAGACGCCAGCAAGCGCCGCCATCGCCAGGCCAAACCCCTTCCAGATCCCCCAGCGCCTGCGCCAGATGGCCCACCACAACACCCACGGCACCACCAGGAAACTCATCTGCGGCTTGATCGTGACGGCAGCCAGGAGAGCCCCACCCAGCAGATCGCGTCCGCTCCCCAAGGCCCACACTGCCGCCGCCAGCGCCAAGAAGACCAACGTCGCCATCTGCCCCAGGACAAGCGCGCGGGCGTGCGGGTAGTTGAGTATTGCCCAGACCATCGTGATGCCCCACAGCCAGGCGGGCGGTCGCCAGCGAACCGCGCGCATCACCAGCACGACCCCTGCCAGGAGAGCGTACAGCATTAGCGTCATCCAGATGGCATGGGCCAGTGCATAGACGCGGACGAAGCACAGGGGCCAGAAGAAGAACAGCGCGTAGAGCGGATAGGAATAGGCCGCCAGATCCTCGCCGGGCCGCGCCGGCCGGTCGTACATCCCGATCTGCGTCCGCAGGGTCACCTCCTCGGAGTAGGGATTCTCGCCAGTCCAGACGAGGGCGCACCCGTTTGCCCAGCGCGTGTAAAAATCGTTCCCACCGGGAACGCGCGAGGTGAAAGACGCATAGGTGGCCCAGCTCTGACCTGCCACCAGCGCCAGGAACAGCGCACCTCCCACGAGCCAAACCAGCCAGCGAGGCAATCTCACCGCGCCTCCTCCAAGCGGTACAGCTCGTAGGCAGAACCGAATTCCTGCACCAGCACCGCATGACGCGACAGCAGCTCGTCTAGCGTCTCCAGATCCTGCGGCGTCGCCGGATCGTAGCCCTCCGCCACGATCAGCTCCAGCCCGGCGCGGTAGAGCAGCACGTGTGTGACTCCGTCCTCGCGCCAGGCATCGGCGATGGTCGCCGCGTTGTGCCCGTAGAGGTGCTGGGTCGCGTGGAGCCAACGGTCGAGCACCGAATCGGGCCAGCACGTGACCTGGCAGTAATAGGAACGCTCCTCCCACAGAAAGAGGACAACCGCGTCTTGAGGCAGCTCCTGGTTGACATAGCTCACCGCAACGTGATACCATCCCAACTCGCGGGCGAGGAATTCCTCCTCGCTCTCAAACCCCAGCAGCACCCTAAGCGGCTGGTCTCGCATGGCAAAGAGAAACGTGCTCACCAGCGATAGCGACAGCACCCCCACGACGACGGCCCGCACCACCCACCCCAGATCGATTGGATGGCGCGGCAACGCGCGCAGTCCCTCCACCACCGCGCCTGCCATCAGCGCCAGCAGCCCAAAGGCGGGAAAGAGCAGGCGGGTCTGGATGAGGAGCGCGCTGCGGGCCACACCCCACAGCCAGAAAGCGTAGAGCACACCGCAGAAGGCCAGTGCCGCAAGCAGCCACCGGCGCTGCCCGACCGACAGCCGCTGCCACACGAGAGGCAAAAGTGGAAGGCAGGCCAACAACAGAGGACCGACGGTGGCATTGTAGCCCGGCAGTCCCACCAAAGACACGCCCTCCACGCCCCAAACCGTCACGTCCCACGGCGCGATCAGCAGCCGCCATGGCTCGGTGTAGGCCAGACCCTGGCCGGGCTCACCGGGGCGGTCATACCACCAGGCCCGGTACTCGTCCCAATAGACGCCGTCGAAGAAGAAGGGATAGGTCGGGTTACCGGTCAGCACAAGGTTCTTGACCAGCCAGGGCGACCAGACTGCCAAGGCGACGAACCCCAAGAGGATCGCACAATGGACTGCAAAGCCAGGGCGTCGAATGCGGGAAATCAGCAGGCTCAATCCCAAGGCCGGGGGCAGAGCCAGGGCGGTATACTTGGTCGAAAGGGCCAGCCCGGCCAGGACGCCACTCAGGATAAGCCACGAGCCGGTTTGCGGGCCGCTCCACAAAAAGTGTGCCAGCGCCCAGAATGCCAGCGTCGCGTAAAACAGCAGCGTCAAGTCCACGTAGGGCCAGCCCGCCAGCCGGACGATGGAAAAGGCCGAAAGCAGGATCGCCGCCGCCAGCCAACCCGTTGCACCGATCAACCACCGCCGCCCGATCACCACCAGCGCCAGCACGCATAGCACCCCATACCACCAGTGGATGGGCGCGGCCGCCCGCTCGCCGGACAACCCCATTCCCCAGGTGAAGAGCATCTCCATCAGTTGGGGGAAACCCAGGTGGAGCAGATCGAAGGGATGGGAAACGCACCCCGCCTCCAGATAGAGCTTGGGGGCAGTCAGGTGATAGTCCAGAGCATCCCAGGCGGTGGGCGGCGCCAACGCCCAGGCCAGGGCAAACACCAGCATTGCGGCACAGTAGATCGCCAGAAAGCCCTCGAACTTCCCTTGGGGCCGCCAGGCGGGATCGGCCCAGGCCGCCCGCAACGTTCGCCACGCGGACCTGCCGATGACAACCAGGCCCCCGACCATCAACAGCCACAGCAGCCACGGGCGCAGGAGCCCCACCGCACCCAATCCCAAGCCCAGCAGTGAAAGCGCGCCCAGCCCTACCGCCGCCGACAGGATCAGCCGGTCGGCGGGAGCCACGATCAGCTGCCGCAGGAGACACGCTCCGATGCCAGCGCCCACCGCCACCACCAGCGTCGCACCGCCCAGGCCGGCCAGCGCCCGGCCTGCAGCCAGGAGATCAGGGGCCGCGAAGGGTTTATGCGCCACGTAATAAAACCCGACGACGGTGAAAAGCCAACCGAGGAGAAGCACCCCCAGCACCAACTTGCCGCGTTTCACAGGAATCTCCCCTCCGGATGGAGCATGTGCTTCAGGGAAGTCCGCTCACGACAATAACCACCCCAATGCGCCGCCACTACCAACAGAGCCAGTGCTGCTACAGGAATCAGCGAACTCAACGTATCAACCCCTCGCCGCCCCGCGATGACCAGTAACACGTAGGGCAGCACGAGCATCACGCCGACGATCCCGGCCCATGTCAGGAGACGTTGCCCCCTCTCCATCCGATCCGCCATGGTGGCGATCACGCCGAGCGGGAAAAGCAGCAACACCTGGTCATAGTTCCAGACGTAAGGAGAAAGAAACAGAGAAAGACACACCGCCCAGGCCAGCAACAGGGCCGGAGGCCAAGGGTCGCTCGTGCGGGCCAGCCACCATACGCCGAAACCACCCAGCCCGACTGCGACAACCACCAACGCGGCCAGCTGGACGCTTTCTGGTACCCGGCCTGCTAGCAGGTCATAGCTCAAGCCCCAGGCGGTGGGGATAAACGTAGCAAAATGCGTCCCCTTGGCCAAGGCGTGCGCCATCCAGCGTCCAACCCACCCCGGCGCCACCAGCAACGAAAGGCCCAGGATAGCCCCGCTGATAACCGCAAACGTGAGCAGCCCTTTCCACGCCCGCCGGGCCAATAACCACACTAGGGCCGCCGGCAAGATGAGCATGGCAACTGTGGGCTTGAGCAGGAAAAACACCAGCGAAGCACATGCCGCCACGTACTGCTGCCGGCACGCGAGCAGGTAGAACAAGGAAAGAGCAAACGGCCACACCGCCGAGAGCTGCCCGTTGGTGAAGATAACCATCGCAGGCCGCGAGAGGAGTAACAGAGGAAGAGACAACGCAATAGGCAGCCGCCTGCTCCGCAGTCCGGCGAACAGAGCGACGATAGACGCGACCAGCATCGCCTGGCTGGTCAGTTCCCATGCAACTGCTGCAAGAGGCAAAGGGAGCAATGCGTAGGGCAGAAAGAAGAAAGCTGTCAGCAGCGGATAGATAAAGACAGGGTTTTCCAGCCAGTCACTGTCGTAGCGGACGTGGATGTCGGCCCAGGCATCCTCGTCATAATGATCGATTCCCTCCAGCAGGCCTCGGCCACTGGCCCAGAGCGAGAAAAAGTCGCTGTTGCGCATATCACCGTGGCGCTGGACAATCCACCGGTCAATCGCCAAAAAGACCGCCAAGACCGCCACGACCAGCACAATCTTGAGGAACAGATTGGCGTTCCAACTATCGGCTCTCACCCTCACCCTTTCCCCCTCACCACACGCCACAAGTCAATCGCCAGCAAAACGAATAGGACAGTCCGCACCGGCACCGTCAAATAGAGCCACTGGTTGAGCCCCCGCGAGAGCAGCACGGGCCACTCGACGATGTTGGTGAATGCCAGCACGATCAGGAAAAGCGACGCCCGCTCCAGGGGAAGCGACAGCAACAGCAGCGGCGCCAGCATCCCCAGCCACTGTGGGCTCCAGCCCCGCGACCACAGGAAAAAGACCACCACTGTCAGGGCAGACAGCCGGAGCACACGCCGAGGCTCTGGCAGCGGCGGTACCTTCCACCACAGCCACAGATACAGCGCTCCAAAGAGAAGCATGGTGAGCCACGTTGAGGACAGAAAAGAACAACGATGGAAAGCGCAGGGCGAACTCGGACGTTCCTGCTACGCCGGACCACAAGCGAAGCACAAAATAGTAAAGAGGCACCTGATTGCGCACGGCGAACAGGTCCTTGACCATCACATCTATCGGCAGAACCAGGCGCACGTATGTCGTACCCTCGTCCAGCCTCAAGCTCTGCTGGTCTAGGCCAACCGCGCGAAGCAACACCGCGACGAGCAGCACCACGGCCCACCACAGCCAATCCGACGCCAAGTGCCTTCGGATCTTCTGCCACATAGACACGCCCACCATCCTCTTATCGCTCGCCCCAGGTGTATACCTGTACCGCCGCACGATCCCAGAACAACACAGGGGAATGAGCCGCCTGTCTCTCTTCAAGGAAAGCCCACTGGGGACGCGCCAGGTACCCAGGCATCACCGTCAACCACGTTCGACCGGCCAGATTCGATTGTTCTGGCTGGACTGTCTGCCCACCAAACAGCGCATACACCTCCGCCGCAAGCCAAAGCTCCTGACCGGCGTCCACCAACGCGCCAGCCATGTCGGAAGCGTAGTAGCACGCGGGGATGTAAGAAGCGTCCTGCAGATGCAGAATCACGTCCCCTGCCTGCGCCTCCCGCGTCACCGCTGCCACGGCTTCCCGAAGAGGCGGCTTCGCCGGGTCGGGCTGACCGTGATAGAGAATCACGCCCACGACCGCCAGGACAATCAGTATCGTCCCCAGATAGAGCGCCGGTGATCGGCGAGAAGCCTTGGACACCTCCCACGCCAGGAGAAGCATCAGCCCCGGGGTGACCACGGCGAAGGAGCGCTCCGAGTAGATGGAGTGAGTGACAGATGAGATTGCCAAAATGACGAGCACCGGAGCGGCGATGAGGGACAAGAGCGCCCACCCGATGTGACCTCGCCCTCGTCGCACCAGCGACACAGCGGCCAACGCGAGGAGGGCCAAGACGAGGAAGAGCCCCAGACCCACCCAGGCCCAATCCAACCACGCTGCCCCCATTGGTCTCACCAACCCAAAGACGAGGTAGTAGAGCGTGGTGAGGGGCGAGAGCAAGCTAGGACGAGGCTGCCACGAAGTGACACCGCCCACGTATTCTCCCGTCTCGAAAAGAAACTGCGCCGCCTGCGGGAGAAAGGCCAGCCCTACCAAGCCATCGGCGACCAACAGAGGCACCAAAACACGCCGGGCTCGCCGCCAATCCAACAACAACCAGAGGTGCAGCGCTAACACGACCAGTGCAACGTAGTAATGGACGTAGAGGCCCAGCGCAGTAAGCACGCCGTAGGCCCACCAGGCCGCGCGCCCGTCTCCTTGCACGCCGCGCAGGAACGACCAAAGCACCCCCGCACTCACCAGGACGGCAATCGCGTACATCCGCGCTTCCTGCCCGTAATAGACCTGAAAAGGCGACAACGCCATCCCCAGCGCCGCCAAACGTGCAGTCCGTCGATCGAACACATCGCGCCCGAGCCGCGCGACCAGTGCCACTGCTGCCAGGCTGCACCAAGCCGAAGGGAAACGCAGCGCGAACTCGCTCTTGCCAAGCGGTTGCCACAGGTGAAGGAGAAAATAGTAACCAGGCGGGTGAGAGGATCCGGCAGCATTGGCCAGCACCTGCACCGTATCCAGACGAGCGATCAAGCCGCTTAGCGCCTCGTCAAACCACAGACTGCGCGCCCCAAGGCCGGAGAACCGGGCCAACGCAGCCAACAGAAGCAAAGCGACCAACGTCCAGTCCACCCTGCGCCTCACCGCGTCCCCTCCTCCCGCACCCAGATCACGGCCGCATCGTCCTCGTAGACCTCCTCCCAACCGCCGATGCAGCCTAACTGGGTTGCCAGCACATCACCCCGGTAGGTCAGGATAAGGTTGACGTTGTGTGCCTCCAATATGTCCTCGAAGCCAGACCGAGCGTACTGTACCCTTAGGTACTCACGCAGAAGCTCGTCCCCGTACAGATCCGTCCGCCCATCCACAAAGACACGGTAGTCGGGATACAGCGACCAGATCAGGTAGCCGCCCCAGTTGTAGGGATTGAATATCTCCCCCTCGGGCTGATTCTCTCGAATCCAAGCCGCCGCCTCCACCGGCAGGCTCTCCCGCTGCTCCTGCTCATTGAAGGCGAAAGCCAGCGGAGTCCATATCTTGACAATAGCCAATCCCACGACCAGAACCAGAAGCACCACATTGACAATCCCCAAGACGGTACGCCCACGACCGACGGGACGAGAATGCCATCTGTCCATCCATCCCCATTGGCTCAGGATCGCCGACACGTGGCGGCTCAAGACAGGTGCACACACCAGCGCGAAAGGCCCAAAGTTGCGTCCAGCCAAAAGCGAGGCGTAGGCAAACATGCCTACCAGTGCCAAGTCGGTCCCATCGACCCGCCGCCGCGAAAGCCCAATCGCCGCCAATGTCCCCAGCAGCAGCCAGATGAAGGGCTGCGTGTGCAAAGGGTGAAAGTCCGGCGAGTGCCATTCCTCGATAAAGTCGCGCAGAGCGCCGATGCCCACCGTATCCAGGTAGTACGTCCACATCTTGGTGGTGTTGGGGTTAACCACCAGGAAGGCAACAGAAAGCAGCGATATGCCGACGACAGATCCGATCCCTCGCCAGCTCACCACCGGACACTGCTCCGACGCAGCATCTTCAGGAGGCGCGATCAGGGCCAACAGGTGATTGAACACCTCGCCGATGACGAAGGCAACCAAGACCATAAAGCCCAAGGCATAGCCCGCGTGGATGTTCACCCACAGGACGAAGACAGGCGGCAAGAGCCACAGCCGATTTACACGTCGCCACTTGAAAAGGTAGAGGACGTAAGCTACAACTGCCGTCAGAAGGAACGAAAGAAGTTGCGGGCGGGCGACCCAGATCACGGCAGAGGTTGCCGCTGCCAGCACGAGGATGAAGGCCCGTGTGAAGGGATCGCCCTCCGTCTGCAGATAGACGAAGATGAACGTGGCAACGACCACCACGCCGATCCACAGCCCCAGCCCGGCGTAGGAGAAACGATCAAAGAGCCAGTAGAGCATCACCTGGCTGAGCCAGCTATGATTGACCCAACGGGAACCGTAGCGTGTGTGAGAAAACAGGTCGGTCTGGAGGATAGAGCCGCTTTCCAGCGTCACCTGCCCGGCCTTGAGGTGCCACCAAGTGTCGGTGTCGGCCGGCGCGCGAACGGCCATGGCGAACAAGGCCACGAAGAGGATCGCCACGACCAGGCGGCGGGTGTCAAGCCATTGTATCCGGTTGCGCCTATCCATTACGCTCTTACCTGCTCGATCTGCACAATGAGAATTCAATCCACCACAGCGAACAGAATCGCCCCGTCATTTTCCCGCACCGCCACGAAACGCCCGTTACAGCCGAAAAGCTGAACTAGTGTGCCATTCTCTGGTGACTTAGATAGATATACGTAGTCGGGAAAGACATTGTAATCATCCATTGTCTCCAGGTAGCACTCCGGCACAACACAAGAGGCCAGATCGTGCCCAAGCCGGTAGACCTCATCCGTTTCAGCCCACTCACTACCTTGAGTCACGTTGAGCGTGATCCGCTCCGTGATCTCAGGGAACCATTCTATCTCATTCCCAATGACTAGAAAAGCCGAATCCTCATCCGTGTGCTGTTGTATCCACGTCATCATATCTAGTTCACTCCGGGTAACACGCTGCTCAACCACAGGCAAACGAACTGCTACAAGGACAGCGCTCCACACGCCGTAAGCGAACATCACCGGCAAGACTAAAGCAATGGGGCCCAACCGTCTCCACAGACCTCGTCTGTCGCCGCCGGTGTTTGAAGGAGCCAAGCCAGTTTTCGGCACTGCGACGCCAAAGAGACCATACGCAGCAAGTATGGACAAGGGCACTGCCATCATGTATTGAAACTCTCTAGGTATCGCATACACGACTCCGCACCACACGGGCAAGCCCCAATTGCGCGAACGTACACAATAGAGTACGCCGAGCAACGCCAGAACGCCCCAAAGTGTGAGAAAGGGTTCACCCGTCACATCGAGCGACAGTTTATTGAGAATGTCCTGCGCTGAGTGCTGTCTCGCAAACGTCCGCAGAAAGATAGCCAGGCCATGGTGACTTGCTACCGTCAGCCAATAGGGTGCACTGGCCGCCACCCCTATACCAAACACCACGATTAATCTGTGCAGCTTACATCGCCTGTCCGGGTATCCAAGCGCCCATAAGACGACAATCGAGACCAACGTTCCGTATGTCGTTCCTGGAGACGTGAGCACATTCAACGCGACGAGCAATCCCAAAACAACTGCGCTCTTCAGATCATCCTTTATGTTCAGTCGTAGCATCGCTGTCACGGCAAGAATGAACGTGACCGTCCCAAACGCCTCCACCAATCCTTCCCCCGACAAATGTTCCAGAAACGCCGCGGGCAGCAACCCGTATATCAACACCGAAGCTACGACCAGCCGATATTGATTCACAAGTTGCCGAACTAAGCGGTAAAATGCCAGGAGCGAGAGACATGAACAGATTACCGGAACAAAGTTCATTAGGGCAAACTTGGTCAGCGATGTAAAATCGAAGAGCAGGGCCAGCAAATAAAATGCCAGTGGCGGGTAAGCATATGGTACGCCACCCGCCGTGTAATAGGGAATGATAGACGGTAGTGCATAGCCTGCTCCCAGAATCTCCTCAGCAAAGAGAACATACAGTCCGCCGTTCCCCAATGGGACATCTTGCGTGAACCCCATACGATACAAGGGAATCAACCGGATCAGTACACCGACCAGAATGACCACCACCGATAGAGCCATCTTGCTGCTCCGTGCTCTATCAGGAATCATGCTACTACGCACCAATTACACTCCTTGTTCGCCAGAGCATTTGATGGCGAATAGCGCCACGAAGAGAATCGCCACCACCAAGCGGCGAGTGTTGAACCAGAACAAGAATCGCTTCATCATGACTTACTTATCGGCCTGAATCGCTAACTCATCCGGCGATACCCTGCGCGAGAGATCGTAGAAAACGTGATAGGAGCCGATCTGCACCTCGCGGAAACCCACCCCCAGCGCCGCGAACTCTTCCCGCAGCATGGCATTCAACGCCGGGTAGTCGGTGGTGACATAGACCACCGTGGCGCTGGCTCCCACCCATTGGCCATAGGGAGCATACCGATCGTCATGGGCATTATAGTGCAGGCTGGCCTTGTAAGGCAAACGGGGAACAAGGATGATCTCCTCACTGGAAAGGAACGCGATCGGATATGCCACCCAGTAGCTCGCATATCCACGTCTCCCTCCATGGGCGCGCAGGAAATCGATCAACTCCTCGTCGTAACGGTGATCCACCCAGGCAATAGGGTTGAAATGGGCGCTGATGCCGGGCGGATAGGCCGACGCAGCCTGGAGTGCGCCCGTCAGGTTGAAAGCCACCATGACCGCCAACAACAGCCAGGCCCAACGTCCCACTCGCATCCGCAGCGCCACCAGAGCCTCGGCAGCAAAGACAGATAGAGACAGATAGAGCGGCAGGAAATAGCGCCCGGATGGATCGCTTCCGAAGGGAGTCAACACAAAACCGAGAAACAAAGACCCCCAGACACCCCACAGTAATAGGCGGCCAGAGCGGACGATATCCTCACCGGATCGGCGCAACGCATAGACCAGCGCGCCCAGATAGAACACCAGCGCCGGCATGCCTAGCCAGAGCGATGGCCCTCGGATATCCCACGGGAAACGCAGCCCAAACAGAGCCGGTAGCCCCAATACGGCGAAATTGAACAGCCGGGCGCCCACGCTGCCCACAAAGGCCCCCCCCGCACCATGTGTGGCTGCGTTCCAGATTTCGACCACCGACACGTAACCGCGACCCAGCCACCACGGCAGACTGCCTACGGCAAAACCCAGCACCGTCAGCAGGTACCCTCGCCACGCGCGCGCGCGCAGCCGCCACGCGAGCCACAGCGCCACTGGCAGCACGTAGACGATCACGAGCCCCAGCACCCAGAAACCGAGTCCCGCCACGAGTCCCCACGCCAGCCACAGCGTCCAGCGCCGCGTGTCTTCCCAGCCCAGGCGATGCCCCCACCCGATCAACAGGGTGCCTGCGAGCAACACCTCGTTGTAGCCGCCCAGCGAGACGGTCGTGTACAGGGTCAGCAGCACGGGGGGGAACGCCAACAGCAGAACGACCAAGCATGCAGTACGTCGGTCGGTGACAAGACGCAGCCCTGCAGCGTAAGCAGCACACAGTGTTACACCGAACAGGGCTGCCTGCACAACTCTCAGCGCAAGCACCGACTCTCCCATCAGCGCAAATGCGCCAGCGACCAGATACCCATCTAGGCTGCCCATGTAATGCTGCCCGTAAAAGAACCACGGGCGTTCCCCCTGCAGGATGTGGCGCGCCATCAGGGCCACGATCGCCTCGTCGCCATCGAAGGGCACAACGTCGAACGCCAGCAACGCCCCCTTGAGCGCCAACGCCCCCGTCAGGATCACCGCCAGAGGCCAGGACTTGCGCAAGCTGCCTATCATCCCTCGAAACGCACCTTTTGGGCGATCCATGCTGCGATCGCGCACGACCAGCCCACGAGCGTCACGATACCGCCGGCCACCAGGCTGGCAGGCCGATAGACAAAGGTCACCCGCTGCAGCCCATCGCTCAAGTGAACTCCACGCAACACGCTATCCACGCGAATCACCTGCACGGTTTCCCCAGCGGCCCACGCCTGCCAGTCGGGATCATAGATCTCACTCAACACCAACAGCCCTGGTCCTTCGGCCTCGACCACGATGCGATTCGGCGTCCACTCCACCAGCCGCGCCTCCCGCATACTGCCCGTTGTCGGCCACTCCTCATCTCCCGCGCTGCCCCATTCCTCCACACACACGAACGCCCGAGGCAGCGCCAATTCGTTGCGGTACAAGTGCACCCCGTCCCATTCTCCTAACGGCGTCGCCCCCTCCACCTCCATCGGGTAGGCCGCCGCGATGTAACGCACGTTCAGCAGGCCCAGAAGCCGCAGGTCAGACTCGATGTCTCGCAGAGAAAGAAGCGTATCCTCATCGTCGACAGCCATCGGGAACGAGGGGACAGTGACACTATAGCCAGGCGCATCCGAGCCGGTCGCCGCGCGCATAAACGTGACATAGTCGGCCAGTTGGAACGGATCTACCCCATCTGCCGATTCGATGCCATAGACCGCGCCAGTATGGTGTGGGATGCTATAACTGGGCGAGTAGACACGGAACGGGCGCTCCTGCCCGGCCAGCCACTCCGCCGCCGCGCGCCCTTCGGCCAGCACCTCGTCCGCCGGGCGCAGCCGGTAGAGCGTGGATCCGACCATCCACAGATCGGCCCAAGCCAGCGCAAGCAACAGGCAGGAGAAAAGCGCCCCCTGTAACCGCCTGCTCAGCCGCAGCGCGACGAGCGTCCCAACCAGCGGCCACAGCCCTGCCGCGATCACGATGTTGGCCGGCAGCCGCAAAACCAACCCGCCGCCCACACCAGCCAACGTCGCGCTCGCCAACGCCACCGCCAAGGCGCTCCAACGCCGGACGCGCCCTGCCAAAACAGAGAGAGCGCTTTCCAGCGCCGCCACCCCCTGCGCCGCCAAGACGCCCACTGCCAAAACGACCAGAAACCACGCCCGCGCCGGGCCACGCAGCCACTGCAGCGGCGGCAGCAAATGGTAGAGCAGGCCATAGAGCGGCGTGTAAACTCCCAGTGAATAGATTGTGGCGCACAACGCTAACCCGCCCCACCACCACCGCTCCTGACTTTTCCAACGCGCCAGCCCTACCGCCGCCGACACCAGTCCGGCGACACCCAGGTACGTCATCCACTCCTGGAAGCCGCCACGGTCGGCCACCAGTAGTCCTGCCAGGTAGCGAGGCGGGAGGGAAAAGATGCCGCTGTCCTCCAGGCTCAGCCCTCCTCGATTGAGCCGCCCAGCCACGGCCACCAATGGTACCATCTGAACCGCCGCCAAAGCCCCCACGAGCAGGGCAGCGCCGCCCGCCGCCGCGATCCGTAATTTGAGATTCGAGATTTGAGACCTGAGATTTACGATCCAATACCACCCTGCCGCCAGCGCGCCATAGAACCCCAACCGCACGTCGGCGAGGATCAGCATCGTCGCCACGACCGCCGCCAGCACCATGTCGTGCGCATTGCCCCGTCTGGCCAGGCGCCGCACGGCCCACAGCAGCCACGGCAACCAGGCCCAGGCGCAGTACAACCCCACGTGTCCCGAGGCCAAGTGAGCAACTGACTTGGGCGCGAACATCACGGTGAACGCAGCCAGTAGACTGCCAACGTGAGAGGCCCCAATCGATCGCGCCAGTTGGTACGCCCCACACCCGGCCCATGTAGTGTGGAGGACGAAGAGCAGGTTGAAAGCAAACGTCAGTGGGAAAATCAAAAGCAGCAAGTTGGGTGGATACCAGAGTCCAGAGAGTGGGTTGGAAGCGAAAGGCTCACCGCCCAGAATGAGAGGTCGCCACAGGGGAACCTGCCCCCACGTCGCCAAAGAATGGCGGATGAAGAGTGCATTGGGCCAGTGCGTGACCGTCAGGTCGGAGAAATCGCTGTTGGTGGGGTAGAGGAACCCATCCGGTGCGCGCGCCAGCGGCCAGAAAAAGGCGGCAGCCAGCGCCAGCAGCAGCGCATACGGCCACAGGCGCTTCACGCGTCCCCCCTGCACAATCGCCAACCTGCCCGGTTCAAGGGATCCATCGCCACAGCTTCGGGTGATAGTGGTGCAACGGTAAAGGCGCATCGCTTCACGCAGGGCGACTGCTCACCCCCCCGCAGGGCTAAGCAGATCCTGCGCGAGAAGCACGGCCGCGCCAGACACACCAGCCCGTCAGGGTAGCCGGTTCCAACCGCCGGGAGGATAGACTTCGCCTTCGCCACGCAGGAATGCTTCATCTGGCAGATCGTCTCGCTGTCGCCGCTATCCATGTGCAGCGAAGCCGAGAAAAGATAGACGACCAGCAGTAGCAGGGCAACGAGGAAAACGTCGCGTACATCACCCAGGCACCTATTCTCTTCACCTCGGACGTCTGGCAGATTGGTCATTATGGGATCAACGTGTATAATCATGCTCAGAAGACAGGCAATATGAGAGACAAAACCCGGCAAACCAGCCTGGAATGGCTATTGATCGCCGGCCTGACAGCCCTGGCCTTGGCAGCCCGGCTCGTGCCGGGCGAGCGCACCGTGGACGATGCCTACATCACCTTCCGCTACGCCCGCAACGTCGTCGAAGGCGTCGGCTTCGTCTACAACCCTGGCGAGCACGTGCTGGGCACAACCACGCCGCTCTATACGCTGCTGATGGCCGGGCTGGCGCTGGTGACCGGCTCCCGCGACTTCCCCGCCCTGGCCCTGGCGGTCAACGCACTGGCCGGAGGGCTCTCGGTTGGACTGCTCTACGCTCTGGGCAAGCAGATCAACGGCCACCCGGCCCCTGCCGCGGCGATCGCCCTCCTATGGGCCCTGAGCCCTCACAGCGTCACCTTCGCCATCGGCGGGATGGAGACCGATCTGACCATCGCGCTGCTCATCGCCGCTGCCTACACTCACGTAACCAACCGCCCTCGTGCCATGGCCATCCTCTCGGCGTTAGCGCTCTTGGCCCGACCCGACGCCGCCATCCTGCTAGGGCTTCTGTGGCTGGACCTGTTGCTGGCGCGGCGCCGAGTTCCCTGGCACGAGGGACTGATCGCGCTGGCAATCCTCGCCCCGTGGTTGATCTTTGGCACGCTGTACTTCGGCAGCCCCATCACCAACTCCGTCTCTGCCAAGTCCGCCGCCTATCTCATTCCTCCCAATTCGGCGTTCTTGCGCTTGCTACAACACTACGCTACACCTTTCTTCGAGCAAAACGTCCTGCCGCCCCAGGGCATCTTTGTCGCCCTCGTCGTGTACTGTGGCCTGTGCACCCTCGGCTCCATCGACGCGCTCCACCGCGACCGCAAGGCCTGGCCGCTGATCGCCTACCCCTTTGCCTACTTTGCCGTCTTTGCCCTGGCTAACCCCCTCATCTTTCGCTGGTATCTCTCCCCGCCGGTGCCGTTCTACTTTCTGCTGATCGTCATCGGCGTGTGGACGGTGGCCCGTGACCTGGGCAAACTGCTGGGCCGACACGCGGCCAAACTTCAGTATGCCGCCTTCAGCCTGTTTACCATCGCCGCGCTCGCCCTCACGCTCAATGCCTGGACGCTGCGTCCCGGTCACGGCCCCGACCGGCCCGCGCCAGAGATGGCCTGGTTCGGCGGAGAGATCGTCTACCGCCAGATCGCGCTCGACCTGAAAGAGCAACTGGAGCCTAGCGACGTGGTTGCTATCGCCGACATCGGCACCTTTGGCTACTACAGCGAAGCTCATATCTTGGACCCCGTCGGGCTGGTCTCGCCAGACTCCAGCCGGTATTACCCCATCCCACCCGATCAGCACGCCAACGCCCTGGCGATCCCCGCGCAGTGGATCCTGGATCAACAACCCGGCTACGTGATCATGCTAGAAGCCTACATCCGGCACACCCTGCTGGAATCGGACGAGTTCAACGCCCAGTACGAGCTGCTCAACGCCATCGAGACCGATATCCTGGAGAGCTCGGCCTTTATGGTCTTTCGACGATCCGACCTAGATACGGATGAAAAAGGCCAGTAGCGCCAAAGACAGGAGCCACAGCAGGCCGTAGTTGAGCACGCGGATGCTGCGCCGCCATCCGCCGTACAGCACCATACTGTGCACCAGCCCGATCGAGAGACGCGTCGCGCCCGAAAGCTCGCGGTACGTCGAGTAGGGCAGCACGATCATCAGTAGCGCGCTCCCCAGCAACATGAATACCAGCGGACACCACTGGTGCCGCCACAGCTCGTGCGCGCCCAGAATGACAGCGGCAGCCGAGGGCACGACGGCCAGTGGTCCCATGATCAATAACCTGCCTAACAGCAGTTCCACGCTATTGCTCCCCGGCTCCATCAATCCGCCAAAGGGAATCAGCGAGAAGCCGGTCGTCGCCGCCCCTCCCGAAGCCAGGCCCACCGACCCGAACCAACGGCACAACAAGAGCCTGTAGACGACACAAGGAACGCCGTTCACCAACAGCAGTTGTCCCGCCTGCCTCCACTTTTTGCCCAGCACGTACGCCGTCAGGAACGCCCCAACCGCCAGCAGCGCCGTCTCTTTGGCAAACACGGCCAGCATCAGCATCATGGCGCTGAGCCAGCTCCGTTCCCGCACATAGAACCACACACCCAATAGAATCAGCGCATAGGACAGCGGCTCGTTGGTGTCGAGGCGCAGCGCGATCAACAGGCCGGCGTAAAGCCCGCACGGCAACGCATACCAGGCGCTGACGCCATAGCACGCCAGTATCCTGCCGGCGGTATAGGCACACAGACCGATGGAGGCAAGGTTGACTAGGATGAGCGTGTAGGGAATCCAATCCGGCCGGCCCAGCGCCATCCAGCGGGCTAGAAGAGGATACAGAATCCGCTGGTAGCGATAGGCAGAGTTATCCGTGTAGCGCCAGCCTTCCAGCGGATCGAGGGCGATCTGGTAGCTGAACTGGCCATCGTAGCCCCACTCACCATCCAGGTCGCCCTCGGCAAAGCGAGGGCCAAGGAGCACGAACCGCATCAGGTCCCACCCCTCGACCTCCAGCGCGATCAAGATGTAGAGCGAGCACACGACGACCGTAATCAGCGTCACGCCCCAAACGCCGCGCAACCGTCTCAATACACCCGCTATGTCGTCTCGAAGTCGGTTATTCCCTTGCATACACTGTGGAAGAACCACCATTAAGTAATCACAATCATCTGATCGGTGACTTGCGAGGCACGCCAGGCCGGCGAGGGTACTTATCAGGCGTGGCAGCCACCTTGTCCACCACGACCAGATAGCGCGTCTCGGCCAAGCCATGCAACTCCACCGGCACCAGCCGCCGCACCCGCCCGCCCAGAGTGACGATGGCGACCTCGGCCTCATGCACCTCGGCGGCAGCATCCTCCCCCTTCTGCGCCAGCACTGCCCCGCCGACCCGCACCAGCGGAAGCAAGTATTCCGCCAGAGTCGGCATCTCCGCCACGGCGCGGGCCAATGCCCAATCGTACCGTTCGCGCCGAGCAGAGTCACGTCCCAGCATCTCCGCCCGCCCGTGAACGACCTCAACATCCTTCAGCTTTAGCGTGCGCACCATGTGCTCCAGAAAGGTCACCTTCTTACGCGTCGCCTCCAGCAGCGTCAGCCGCATCCCGGGACAGACGATCTTCAACGCCAGCCCCGGAAAGCCCGCGCCGGTCCCCACGTCGATCACGCGCGATCCGGCAGCCAGACTGGCTCGAGATAGCGCCCTTAGGCAAGAGAGGGAATCGAGGAAGTGACGCACCAACACCCCATCCCAGTCAGTGATGGCAGTCAGGTTGAAGCGCCGGTTCCACTCGACCAGCTCCCTGTAGCAGATCTCGAAAGCTGCAAGGTGTTCGTCACCGAGGGCAATACCCAGCTCACGAGTGCCTGCGATCAATGGTTCCATGCGTCGCCCGTCCCGCTCCTCAGAGCCGTCGCTCGGTTTCACCGTCGAAGAAATAGAGCTCATCGAACGGAAAAACGACCTCCACCTCGTCACCCACATCCAGCGAGATGTCGAGCGCCCCGCTGGCCGCGTAGGATAACTCTCCCGCGCGAGCATACACCGTCTGCGTGCGGTGCGCAAAATCCGGCTCGACGATCTCCGCCGTGCCGGGCAGAAGAATGCCGTCGGGCCTGGGTCGATCGCTGCCAATCAAGCAAGCCGCCTCAGGGTGCACTCCAAGAGTCAAACCCTGCCCAGCCCGGACCTGGGCCTTGATCGCCTCAGGCAACGGTACAGCGATATCTCCGAGATGAAATACGCCATCGGCGACTGTGCCTCCGGAGAACAGATTCATGGGAGGGCGTCCCAAGAACCCAGCCACAAAAGCATTGGCCGGATCCTGCCGCAACTCCTGGTATGTCCCCACCTGTTCTACTCTCCCGTCACGCATCACCGCGATCCTGTCGCCAAGGGCGATAGCCTCCACCTGATCGTGCGTCACGTAGATCGCCGTGATCTGGAAGCGTTGAAGCAAACGCTTGATCTCAACCCGCGTCTGGACTCGCAGCTTGGCGTCCAGATTGGACAGGGGCTCGTCGAAAAGAAAAAGGCGTGGCCTGCGCACCAGCGCCCGGGCAATGGCGACTCGCTGCTTCTGCCCTCCAGAGAGCCGGCCCGGTTTGCGTCTGAGCAGCTCTTTGAAGCCGATGCCCATCATCTGCGAAGTGATATGGATTCGCTCCTCCGTCTCCTCGTCCGGCGCCTTGTGTACCCTGAAAAAGAACTCCAGGTTGCCCCTCCCTCTCAAATGGGGATAGAGCGCATAATTCTGAAACACCATGCCGATGTAGCGCTCCCCGGCGGATATGCCCGCCATATCCTCGCCGTCATAGAAGACGCGGCCGGAGAAATCCGCCTCCAGGCCCGCGGCCACGCGCAACAGCGTCGTCTTCCCGCACCCCGAGGGTCCAACGACGGCAAAGGTCTGCCCGTCTGGAATGGTTAGACTGACGTGATCGAGGGCCGTCACGGGACCCCTATGGCCTTCCGCCCCTCGAGCTAGAGGATAGGTTTTGGTGACGTCCTGCAACTGGATAGTGGCCATTTCATCTGAATATATCAGAACTGGGCAGGGATGTCAATTTCGGCAAGCCGCAGCAATGGTCAGCGAGCTTGACAAACTCGCGCTTTTCGATATATTAAAGGCAGTACTTTGGTACCAGCTAAGAGGAGAGGGGACGCTTCCCAATGAGACGCCGGCATCTGATCATCGTCGCCATGCTCGTGGCGGCGGTGACTATTTTCCCCAACCTTTCCCTTGCACAAAGCGGTGATCCATCCGACGAACCCGCCCTTTCCCCCTACTGGCCCACCGTGGTCAGCCGCTGGGAGCCTGTGATCATTCACTACGCCCAGGAGCGAAATCTCGACCCTGACTTTATCGCGGCTGTGATCTGGAAAGAGTCTAAAGGCAATCCCCAAGCCCGCAGCATCATGGGGGCCATTGGGTTGATGCAACTGATGCCGAGCGAGTGGCGACCCAGCCCCAAGGAGCTAGAAGACCCCTGGACAAACGTCTCCTGGGGCGCGCGTGCCCTGGCCCAGATCATCCGCGATGGCAACGGAGACGTATACTACTCATTGGCCGCCTACAATGGCGGATGGAACCAGATCCACCTGCGCGTCACGCGCCGCTACGCGACCGAGGTGATGGATTGCTACACCCGCGCCATCGCCGTGCGGCACGGACTGGAAGAAAACGGGAGCTGGCTTGCCGTCTTTGCTACCGATGGCGCATCCGGGCCGCACACCATCACTGTACTCGGCCCGCACCGCCCATTGGTGCGCTACACCGAGCGACCCGGCATCCACACTGACACCCCCATCGTCCCGGACGGCACCCCATCCCACGCCACCGCCATCACTTTCGAAGACGAATGGGGAGAGGAGGTCCGGACACTCGTGTGGTTGATCTCGGAAGACGGCTCCCCACTATCACCATAACCATCGCAACGGCGCTATACCAAAGCGGCGACCCCAAGAGCGATTTTGCATCACACAGACTTTGGTGTACAATAATCGCGTGTAGGTCGCGCGTCACGCGAGAACTCTCGTCCGCGCACTCGCCGACGCCAAGAACGAACGACAAAACCCTAATATCAGTCAAGGAGGTTAGTCATGGAAACCCGATACCAAGTTCTTCGCATCATCGGTACAGTATACAAAGTTCTGGGAATAATCGTAGCTAGTGTCACAGTTCTAGCGATAATTGGCTTCTGCCTTTTCAGTCTCTTGGGAGGAGGCTTGACTAGCCTGGGAGCGGCCGATGCGGACGAGGCATTTGCCGGGCTGCTCGGCGGCACCCTTTGTGGCATTTTCAGTACAGTGATCTTTGGGGTGATCATGATCATCTATGGCGGTGGCATCGCTCTCACTCTTTATGCCGCAGGCGAAGGGATATACCTCCTGCTCGCGTTAGAAGAAAACACTCGCACCACAGCAAGGCTACTGCAGGGGCGATCTGACTAGCCTATCGCCAACTACGGACGAAAGCGAGACACGTAGCATCAGTATCCGACCAGGCCTGGGCAGCGTGGCAATCAGCGGTATGACTTGCTGCTTCGCAAGCCTAGCCATCGGCGCAGCACTGGGTACCGTCGGCGGGGCCATTCTTGGTGCTGCCAAGCAGGACTGACGAATTCCACGGCGAGCCAAAGCTCTATCAACCGAATCGGTGAACCTGGGGGCAGAGTCTCTGGAATGCAATCCGTCTCAAGTTGCTCCACTGACTTTGTATGGACTCGCGCGCGGCTGTGACTGAAGAGGTAATGATAGCTACCGAGAAGCGTCAAGGATGGCAAACTATGACAAACGGCAAACTGACCATCCAACCCGTGCAAACTCCGGCAGAGCGGCTAGAGTTCATCCACTTCCAGTGGGAGGTCTACCGCGACGACCCTCACTGGGTGCCACCGCTCATCTCCGAGCGGGTGGAGCTCCTCGACAAGAACCGCCACCCTTTCCATGAGCATGCAAACGTGGAACTCTTCACGGCGCGCCGCGACGGCAGGCCGGTGGGCACTATCGCCGCCCTCGTCAACCACCGGCACAACGAGGTCCACGAGGAGCGAGTGGGGTTCTTTGGCCTCTTCGAGGTGCTGAAGGATGAAGAGGCCGCCGGGGTGCTGCTGAAGACCGCCTGCGACTGGGTGCGGGAACAGGGCATGACGGCCATCCGCGGCCCTGAGAACTTTTCCCTGAACGAAGAAGCTGGCCTGCTGGTGGATGGATGGAACGGCCCTCCGGTGATCCTGATGACATACAACCCGCGCTACTACGTGGACTTTATCGAGGGTGCAGGGTTCTACAAGGCGATGGATCTGCTGGCCTACATGACGGATATGTACGAGTTTGGCCCCCGGGGTGTGAACCTGCCCGAGAAACTGAGGCGCGTGGCGAGCAAGATCCAGGAGCGCGAGAGGTTCACCGTGCGCAAGGCGAACATGCGCCAGTACGAGGAAGAGGTCAAGCGGTTCAAGCGCATCTACGATTCGGCCTGGGAGAAGAACTGGGGCTTCGTGCCGCCGACCGAGGCCGAGGCGGAGCACATCGCCCACGCCATGAAGAGCATGATCGACCCGGACCTGATCTGGTTTGCCGAAAAGGACAGCGAGCCCATCGGCACGCTGTTCCCCCTCCCCGATCTCAATCAGGCGCTAATCAAGGCCTATCCCCGCCCCGGCGTGCCGGAGTGGTGGACGCTGGCCAAGTTCCTCTGGCACTGGAAAGTGCGCCGATGCGTGAATATCATGCGGGGATTTGCCGGCGGCGTGCTGGAGGAACACCGAAGCCTGGGCGTCATAGCCGTGCTCATGGTGAAACTGGCCGAGGTGGCGATACCTCACTACCGCTGGTGCGAGCTCTCGTGGATTCTGGAGAACAACATCAAGACGCGCCAGATGTGCGAGATGCTCGGCGGCAAGGTGTACCGCACGTATCGCGTCTATGAAAAGGCACTGTGACCTGATTCCGCTAGAGTGACAGGCGGTGGAGAGGTCCACCGCCTGTTTTGTGAATCCCTATGCTAGACCTGCTCAAACTCATCCTAATCATCGCGGGCATCGTGTTCCTGCTGAGCCGCAAGTGGAACCTCGGATTGGTACTCCTGCTTGCCTGCGCGGCCATCGGGCCGCTTTTCGCGTACCCCTTCTGGGAGATCGGCCACGATGCACTGCTGGCCTCGGTCGACCCGCTCACCCTGCGACTGGCGCTGATCGTCGTGTTGATCATGATCCTGAGCGAGCTGTTGCGGCAGACCGGCAGCCTGAAAGGCATGGTCGAGTCTTTGCAGGCCCTGATCCCCAACGGGCGTATCGTCATCGCCGCGCTTCCGGCGCTGGTAGGGCTCCTGCCGATGGTCGGCGGGGCGATGTTCTCCGCCCCAATGGTGGACGAAGTGGGAAACAGATTGGGAGTGGACAGCGGGCGGAAGACCTTTGTCAACTACTGGTTTCGCCACGTGTGGGAGCCGTTCTTCCCCCTCTATCCCTCGGCGCTGCTGGCGATGGAACTGCTGAACTTGACCGCCCTCCAACTGGCGCGCGCCACGCTGCCACTGACGGCGGCAGGGCTGACCGGCGGATTGTTCTTCGGCCTGCTGAGACTCCCCAGACGCGGCAGCGATGATCCCCCAGTCGCGCCTCGCATGCGAAACCTATGCACACTGGCAAAGAGCATCTGGCCTATCGTTCTCGTCATCATCTCGCCGCTGGCCCTCCCGATCGACGAACGCGTCAACCTGATCCTCAGCCTGGTCTTTACCATCGCGTTGACGATGGCGGCCAAGCGCGTCCCACTGCTCGACTTGGGGACGATACTCCGCGCGCGAATCCCGTGGAACACCGTGTTCATCATCTTCAGCGCGCTGATCTTTCGAGGTGTGCTGGAAAACAGCGGCGCCGTCGAAGCCGTCTCACAGGCCCTGACCGACCTGAACATCCCGGTGGCCATCGTCGCCTTCGCGGTCTCCTTCATCCCCGGCTTGCTGACCGGCCTGGTGGTAGCGGCCTACAGCATTGGTTTCCCGATCGCGCTGCCGCTGGTTCTCGCTGATGGTGGATCGATCTCGCCTGCGTGGGCGGCCTGGCTGATGGCCGGCGGCTACATCGGGGTGATGAGCTCTCCGATGCACATGTGCCTGGCCCTGACGCGCGTCTATTTCAAGGCCGAGTGGAAAGCGATCTACCGCTTCATCCTCCCATCCGCAGCCCTGGTCGTGGCGACGGCAGCAGCGCTGCTTCTCCTCTGATCGTCCACCGTGCCTTTGCCAACGGACACTTTTTCACTCTGCCACGAATTTCACGAATTGACACGAAGATGATAAAAGAAATTAGCGAAATTCGTGCAATTCGTGGCCAAAAAATCCAGGCGTCGTTCTCGCAGAATCCATCCCTGGCGAAAAATGTCCGGTAGCCAAACCGGGCCAAACATTGCAAAGCCAGGCAAGTTATGCTACACTCCCCCACGGATCGTCAGTAGACACCTGCTGGGATGGGATGGGTTGACCACCATCTACCGTGGTTGGCACCTGACTTTCAACATCCCCATCGAGAGAATCAAGGAAATGACACCCATTGGAAAGGAGCACCCATGACCGAGCAACAGACAACCGGCGAAGCATGGCGCGAGGTCGGACGTCAATTCCAGACGCTGGGCGAGAGCCTGGCTGAGGCCCTCCGCGTCGCCTGGGAGGACGAGGAGAACCGGCAGCAGTTGCAGGACTTGCAGGCCGGCCTGGAAAAGATGGCCCGCGACATCGGCCAGGCGGTCAAAGAGACCAGCGAGTCGACCGAGGGACAAAAGGTGCGCGAGGAAGCCAAGAAAGCCGCCAAGTCAGCCCGTGAGGCAGGCAAGAATGCCTGGCAAGACGCCCGCCCTCACGTGGTCTCCGCCCTGCGCCAAGTCGATGCCGAATTGCAGAGAATCATCACCGGGCTGGAAAGGGAGTAGTCGCCCTCCTCCCGACCTACACACCCGCGTTTCCAGTTCCGCCAAAAGGTGTGATATAATGTGAGCAACGCCTGACACGTCGTATGACAAGGGAGGTCGATATGTCCGAACAGCAGAGCTATGGCGAAAAGTACGAGAAGGAAGAGGAGAAGAGCGAAAAGGATTACGAGAAGGAACACGAAAAGGAAGGGGAGAAAGACTGGGAGGAAAAGTGGCGCCGCGACCCGCTCAGCGCGGCCATATGGGCCGGCATCCTCGTCTGGGCCGGGCTGGTGCTGCTGGCGGACAACCTGGACGTCGTAGCCAGCTTTAGATGGTTTAACACGTGGGGATTCATCTTCCTCGGGGCCGGCATAGCCGTGCTGCTGGGCGTGGCCGCCCGCATCCTGCTCCCGACCTACCGGCAGCCCATAGGCGGCAGCCTCATCCTGGGCGCTGTCTTCCTGGGCATTGGGCTGGGGATGATTCTGAACACCACCCTGGTGTGGCCGTTCGTGCTGATCGCCATCGGCCTGGGCGTCCTGCTGCGCGGATTTGGCTTCATGCGGCCAAAGTGAGCCCTCAGACATCGGAAGTCTGAGAGACTTCCGATGTCTATCTACAATTTGCTACCGGACACTTTTTCAAACAAGCGAGCGGAAGCACCCTGAGGGCTTCGACTGAGCTCAGCCGAAGTCCCTGTCGAAGGGGCTTCCGCGAGCGTCCTTCGATAGGCTCAGGACGCTCGCTATAATTCCACCAAGCCACAAGTCCAGTCAAATCTCGAAAAGCGTCCGGTAGTGAAATCTACAACTGCCCCAGGTTGAGCGTCGAGAATTCGTTCCAGGCATAGTTCAGGGGCGTCCACCACCGCTCACGGCCGATGCAGCGAAAATAGGGGGCGCGGAAGGCCAGGATCAGATCCCCGATCTTGTAGCGGGGCAGGATCGGCGTCGAGACGATCAGGCTGCCCATCTCGCCGGGCCGCATCTCGTGCAGCATCTTGATGCCCGGCTTCGCCCCGAGCACAGCCGGGGGGCGCGTCTGCACCTCGAAAAAGTACAGGTCGTAGTTGGGCACCCACGCCCGTTTCTCGTCCCGCTGCTGGCCAAACATCCCCTCGGTCGCGCCATAGATCTCGCGGATGGCGACCGGCCCATACAGCGCCCTCAGCGCCGGCGCGTAGCGCGTATTGATACCCGCGACGCTGCCCAGCGTCACGATCTGTGTCTTCCACAGGTTCTTGGGATAGACGCGATGCGTCCGGTGCAGGTAGCGGGCAAACTTGACCGCGGTCGGAGCGACGCCGCCCACCAGCGTGACGTTCTCGTCCTTGCACTTTTGATAGGCCAGATCGAAGCGCGCCTCCCAGTCGCGGACGGTCTTGCCCCCGCCCAACGCATCGATCTCTTCCTGCGACGGCGCCGAGCGGATCGGCGTGAAGGCCGACACGTGCTTGACGTAGATGCCGGAGCTGTAACCGTACTCCAGCTCCCGATCTCCCACCCGCACCGTCCCCACCACCGAGGGAAAGTTCAGGTTCAGATTGACCCCCTCGAACAGATCGTGCCGCCCGTTCTCGGCCACATAGTTCATCATCGCTCGTCCGGCGCTGATGCGCATCATCACGTCTGTGCGCGTCATAGGAATGAACTTGGACTCGTCCCCCGTCGTGCCGCGCGTGATGGCCCACCCCACCGGATCCTCGTCAAGAAGCAAACCCACGTCCCCTGCCATCACGCGCTGGATAAGTGGCTTGAAATGCGCGTCGTACGTGCCGACGGGAAAAGCGCGGCGGTAGTCGTCGATGGACTCGATCCGAGATGCACCGTGCTGTGCACCGTACTCGGTCCGGGCGTAGGTCTTGAGGAGGCGATGCAGCACCGCCTCCTGGGCCTTGGCCGGATCGGCCACCGCGTCGTGCCAGGGTTGCAAGAGGCCCTGGAGCATTGCGACCATCGCCTGGGGATCTCTATGGGTCACCGCCCACCTCCTGGGAATGATGGGGGTAAGTCTATCACAGCGCGCCGCCAGGCGCAACCCTGCTCGCTTGCCCGCGTATACGGTGTTAGGCGACTGATAGCCGGTGGATAGGCGGCACGGCCCCTAGTGTGATACGCTATCCCCAATAACAGTGGAGGTGTGACATGTCAGAGGAATCAATCAGAGAATCCCGCAGGCCCCGATGGCGCCCGCCCTCGATCTTTTGGCCGATGGTACTCATCGGCGTTGGCGCTGCGCTACTGCTTTCGAACCTGGGCTATCTGCCCTGGTCGGCGTGGAACGTGCTCTGGCGGCTGTGGCCGCTGCTGCTGGTCGCGCTGGGGATCGAGCTGCTCATCGGGCGGCGCTCGGTGGTCGGCGCGATCATCAGCGGCGTGCTGATTCTGGCGCTGGTCGCCGGCGCGATAGCGCTGGCCGTCTTTGCGCAGAACATGCCCATGCTGGCCGAACTGGCTGAAGCGCCCACGTGGCGCACGGCGCACGTCGAACACCCGCTGGACGGCATCGAAAGTGCGTCGGTCACCATCGACTTGACCAGCCTGCCCTGTTCCGTGAGCGGACTGAGCGACTCGCCCAACCTGATCGAAGGGGACGTTGCCTACCGCGGCGACCTGATCTTTGACGCGGCCACGCGCGGCGGCAAGGCCACCGTAAAGCTGGACAGCACTTTCACCGGCCCCTGGATCTGGCCGCACGACTGGGACCGCCCCGAGGGGAGGTGGGACATCGGACTGAGCTCTCAGATTCCGCTCGACCTGAACCTCGACGCAGGCTCCGGTGACTGCGACTTCGACCTGAGCGAGCTGCGGATCGACGGACTGGTCATCGACTCCGGATCGGGCGACATCCAACTGAGCCTGCCGGGCAAGAGCGACTTCGAGGCCAAGATCGACGGCGGCTCCGGCGACATCGACATCGTGCTGCCCGCAGGTGTGGGTGCGCGGGTGGTGCTCGATAGCGGCAGCGGCGGCTTTAACTCCGACAGTCGGTTCCAGATGGTGCGAGGCGAACGTGATGACGACAGCGTGTGGGAGACCGAGGGTCTCGACGCGGCGGAATTCACCATCGAGCTAACCATAGACCAGGGTTCGGGCAACGTCACGATCGGCAAGTAGCGCTGGACGTTTTTTCCTCCTTTTGACTCAACCTCCCGCAGGCACGCGAGAACCGGCGGGAGGTTGTGCTTTCCCATACAGGCACAAGATGCTATAATCGCCGCGCAGGAGGTGGGATGAGCCAAGGCGGACGACAGATCGCAAGAGCGGCAATCGTGGTGATGGCCCTCTTCGCCCTGAGCCGGTTGCTGGGCGTGGTGCGACAGATGGCCATCGCCGCCCAGTTCGGCACCGGCGGCGATCTGGACGCCTATCTGGCCGCAGCCCGCATCCCGGAGATGGTCTTTCTGGTGGTCACCGGCGGTGCGCTGGGATCTGCCTTCATCCCCGCCTTCGCCGACCACCTCGCCAGGGGGGACCGCAGCGGGGCCTGGCGGCTGGCCTCGTCCGTGGCCAACCTGGCGCTGATCCTGCTGACCGCGGCGGCAGGCGTCATCGCCATCTTTGCGCCGGCGCTGGTGCGGACGCTCATCGCCCCCGGCTTCACCCTCGAGCAACAGGCCCTCACCGTCTCCCTGATGCGGCTGATGCTGCTCTCGTCCATCATCTTTGGCATAAGCGGCATCGTCATGGGCGCATTGAACGCCCAGCAGCACTTTGTCCTCCCCGCGCTGGCCCCCTCGATCTACAATCTCTCCATCGTCGGCGGGACGCTGATCCTGGGCCCGCGCCTGGGCGTGGAGGGAATCGCCGTCGGCGTCGTCGCGGGGTCCGCGCTGCACCTGGCCGTCCAGATACCGGGACTGCTGCGCTACGGCGCGCGCTACACCCCGACGCTGGGGCTGGATCACCCCGGCGTGCGCGAGGTCGGGCGGCTGATGGCCCCGCGCGTGCTGGGCACGGCCATCGCCCAGATCAACTTTGTGATCAACAACAGCCTGGCCTCGACGATGGGCGCAGGGGCCGTCTCGGCGATCAACTATGCCTGGCTGCTGATGCTGCTGCCGCAGGGCATCCTCGCCCAGGCGGTGGGCACGGCGGCCTTTCCGACCTTTGCGGAGCAGGCCGCCCGCGGAGAATACGACAAGATGCGGGGCGCGCTGGCCGCGACCCTGCGGACCGTGTTCTTCCTCAGCCTCCCGGCCACGGTGGGGCTGCTGGCGCTGGGCCGGCCATTGGTGGGATTCCTGTTCGAGCGGGGAGCCTTTGACGCCTCCTCGACGATGGAAGTAGTCTGGGCGTTGGCTTTCTTTGCGATAGGGCTCGTGGGACACTCTGGGCTGGAGATCGTCGCCCGCGCCTTCTACGCCCTGCACGACACGCTCACGCCGGTGTGGGTGGGCGGCGTGGCGATGGCCCTCAACCTGGCGCTCAGCCTGACGCTGCCGGGCGCGTTCGAGCAGGCCGGATGGCTGCCCCACGGCGGGCTGGCGCTGGCCAACTCGGTCGCCACGCTACTGGAGATGATCGTGCTGCTGGTGCTGATCCAAAGGCGGATGGGCGGGATAGAGGGCAGACGGACGGCAACCGCCTTCGCGAAGAGCGGGCTGGCGGCGCTGGCAATGGGGGCGGCGCTCCTGGGCTGGCGGGCGCTGCTTCCCGGCGCAGGCGCGCTGGCCGTCGGCGGCGGGGGCATCGTGGTGGGCGTGGCGGTCTACCTGGGCGCGGCGCTGCTGCTGCGGGCGGATGAACTGTGCACAAGGCTGATTTGGACGGCGCGGACCGGCGAGGACTGAACCCGGCCCACGAATGGATCAAGAAGGCCTCGATCTCCCGGTGGCCCATATCCTGCGGGTGGCGCTCTCGCCGTGGAACAGGATGTAGCGTTTGATTCAATGGATGTACGTTTCTTCGGTGCGAATCGAGTAGTGCTTGCGACGTATGACGTCACGCACTTGATCCAGGAGCTTTTTGGGGCGTTCTGTCATCGTCTCTTTCTCCACAGTTTTTGACTGCCAGTCAATTCAGGAGTATACTCAAGGACGGTTCGATTTTGGATATTGGACATTATACACGAGTATTTCCATATAGCAAGCTTGTTGGAGATACTATCTGGAAACTATTCTGTCCATATAGCGATATGATTGAAAAAGCGGAATCATTTCCGCAGAGTAATAGTTCGGCGTCGCTCGCTCGCTGCGCTCGCTCCTGCGACGCCGAACGGCGCGGCGGACCCCTTGTCGCCGGCACTGCGAGCTTGGGAATACGAAAGGTCTTTGGAATGGCCCAATGGCGAGCGCGGCATAGGCAAGTCACTCCGTGCACGCCCGCTCGCGCCGCCGAACAAGCGGATGAACCCGACCGCCCTGTCTTGCCGTCACCTCAACACTGGCGACGGGCCTCGGCTTTGAGGGCTATCCCGAGGCAAACTATCGACCGTTGGGAAACCGCATTGCCGCAGGCAGCGCCTGTTGCACCGGCCAGCGCGTGAACCGGCGCAACCCGTGGCACGTAGAGGGTCAGGTTGCAGCCGACGACGAGCACTTTGTAAGGGATGAGCACGGTGCCCACGACGGGCGGCGGGTTATCCGCCGCGCCGTTGGGCCGCCATGCCGCACTGAGTGTAGCACAGCGGATTTGTGGTAAGGAGGATGAAATGGCGCAGAAGAGATTCATAGCGCGAGCGTGTTGTCTGAGCGTGGTTTTGGTGTCCACCGTAGCTTGCAATCTGGTCGAGGCAGGGCCGACAGCGACGCCCACGTTGGTTCCGACGCCGACCGCTGAGCCGGTGTCGGAGAACGATCTGGCGGTGTGTGATGCGTACCAGCACTTGGTCGACGTTTGGCCTGCGGACTCTGAGGCAGTTCAGGCAGCAGGGTCGGCTCAAGAGATCTACCAGGCAATCGAGGATGCTGGTGTGGCGCTAGCGACCGCTAGCCAGTCGGCTGACAATCCTGAGTTGGCCCGGGTTGGCGAGGGGGTAGGGGAAGCCGCAGTGGAGTCCATCCAAATGGACGAGACTGCGCAGCAGATCGGGTTTGTACCTTTCTTCGAGGAGTCGCACATCGAAGGGGAAGCATTGAGCCAGCTTTGTGCAGAGATGGGAAGGCCAGTTTCCCTGCCCTGAGATTGGCGGCCCAACAACTCACTGCACCCGACCTGCTAACCGCGCGCCGAATTCGAGGCTGGTTCCGCTATTGTAGGTTACTCTAGGCAGAAAGGTGCGCTGCAAACTGAGGTTGACCCCATTTACTAGACCACGAAATGGCCAAAAGAAATGAAAGTCTTGCATCGCCAGGAAGCTCGCGCCCGCCCCAAGGAAAGGGAGAAAGGGCAAGAAAACGGCCCTTCCCCCCTC
>Ga0315545_1000404_pt1 | contig 46535 bp, 38 predicted proteins | sample SalMarSW160210MG_FD_203096 | JGI IMG/M metagenome (GOLD analysis project Ga0315545, IMG submission 203096) | Salt marsh sediment microbial communities from the Plum Island Ecosystem LTER, Massachusetts, United States - Salt Marsh Sediment SW1602-10 ...
CGCTTGAATTCGAGAGTATCGAAAGCGAAAGCGACGTCATCGGTAAAACGGATTTTGACTTATTTGAGCCGGCTATGGCACAAGAGTATTTTAACGAAGAGCAAAAGGTAATGCGAACCGGTCAATCCATCATTAATCAGGAGGGATATTGCACGGATAAGACAGGAAAAACTTATTACCTCCTGACGATGAAGGCACCCCTGCGGGACAGCCACGGTAGCGTTATCGGGCTTCTTGGTATTCATCAGGACATCACAGAACGAAGGTTGGCGGAGGAGCGGCTGGAGCAGGAACGTAATCTTTTGCGGACATTGATTGACCACATCCCTGATGTAGTATACGTGAAAGACAAAGACAGCCGATTCATTGTCTGCAACAAGGCATTGGCCGAATTCTGGGACAAGGAAGGAAAGGGCGATATCATCGGAAAAACGGATTTTGATTTGTTCGAGCATACAAAAGCACAGCGATTTTTCGACGAAGAGCAGAAAGTGATGCAAACAGGACAATCGCTTATCAACCAAGAAGGACAAATCACAGACAAGACAGGCAACGTTCTTTACGGCTTGACAACCAAGGTGCCCCTATGGGACAGCGCCGGCAACATTACAGGAATCATGGGAATCAACCGAGACATCACAGAACGTAAAAATACGGAACACAAGCTCCTTGAGTATCAGAAACAGCTTAAGCGATTAGCGGCGCAGTTGACGCTGGCCGAGGAACGGGAACGCAGGCGTATAGCCGGCGAGCTTCACGACCAGGTAAACCAGTCGCTTGCATTAGCAAAAATCAAGCTCGATTCACTGCACGCAGCGGCGACCTCACCGCCACTGGCCCAGGCCCTCGAAGATATAAGCGGCTCGATAGAAAAGGCGATTCAGAATACGAGGTCTTTGACGTTTGACCTTAGCTACCCGATACTTTACGAGCTGGGATTTGAGGCGGCAGTCGCTGAATGGCTCAATGAACAGGTCCGCGACAAACACAGCATCGCCACCGAGTTTAAGGACGATGGCCAGCCCAAACCCTTAGACGACGACGTCCGAGTGCTGCTGTTTAGAAACGTCCGCGAGCTGCTTATCAACGTCATCAAATACGCCAACGCCGACAAGGTCAGGGTTTCCATTCGCAGAACGGACGATTCAATACAAGTCATTGTCGAAGACAACGGCAGCGGCTTTGACCCGACAGAAGTCAAGTCGATGGCAGTCACAAGGTCTGAGTTTGGACTTCTCAGTATCCGCGAGAGATTGGAAGAGATGGGCGGCTGTTTCGAGATTGAATCGAAACCTGGCGCCGGCTGTAAGGCCACAATGACGGCACCGCTTAAAGACCAAAGTCGCAGAAAGGACGGATAACTGTGCCTACGAGAGTTTTATTGGCCGACGACCACGCTATTATTCGCCAGGGGCTGTGCGCTCTACTGGAAAAACAGCCGGATATGGAAGTAGTAGGTGGAGTTGAGAATGGACGAAAAGCCCTGGAGCTTGCTAAAGAACTGTCGCCCGACATTGTGATTATGGATATTACTATGCCGAATCTCAACGGTATCGACGCCACACGCAAGATAACCAGTGAACTTAGCGGTACAAAGATTATCGCCCTTTCGGTACACTCCAGTCGGCGATTTGTTGCAGAGATGCTCCAGGCAGGTGCATCAGGTTACATCCTGAAGGAGTGCCTGTTTGACGAACTGGTCGAGGCGATACGGACCGTGCTGAGCGGCGGGATTTATTTAAGCCCGAAAATTACAGGTGTGGTTGTTGACGACTATGTCAAGCGCCTCTCTATAAGAGAATATCAGCCCGCATCACGCTCTATTACCGAACGCGAGCGGGAAGTTTTGCAGCTTTTGGCCGAAGGCAGAAGCACCAAACAGATTGCCCTGCAGCTTCACGTAAGCGCCAAGACCATCGAGTCAAACCGCAGAAACATTATGGACAAACTAAAAATTCACAGCGTTGCGGAGCTTACAAAATACGCCGTCCGAGAGGGATTGACACCCCTGGAGTCATAGCCCAGGCCCCAACCAGCCCAAGTTCTCCATCTTTAAACTCTGGAACAGTACAGTGCCATTTTCTGACAGTACTTTATCCCACTTCCTTACCGGATTTTACGGAATTGCGAAATAGCTTTTCATCATTTACCTGTCTGGTCTTCTTTCGTATTCGACCGATAATAGTGTTTGTTAGAAGTTATAAAAGCCATGGCAGCCCACTTGGGGAGGCGGGCAAAAACGTTTTTTAGGATTGTGTCTGGGGGGCCGGCCAAGGATGGCCGGTAGCTGTCTCGCCGAGGATAGTATTTCGATTTAGCCGTCCGCAAATCTCAATTCAGCGAGACGGCTGTCTGCGCATTGAGAGCCAACTTTCGGATTTATGATAGCTTATACGCTATTCTAAGCATCGGGCTGTTTTACCCCTTTCTGAAACACCTTCCCCTCGGTGCCGTTGAGCAAACGTCCGATGTTCTCCCGATGACGAACAAAAACCAGAATAGGAATGCCCAGCGCGACAATCAGTAAAGGCCACAACTCCGAAAAGCTCCAGCCGGGCAACACCGCTATAGTCGAAATCAAAACCAATGGAAAGGCAAGAGCGCCGGCTAATGATGCAAGCGACACATACCGCCAAATCAGCAGAAAAATAATCCATACCATCAGGGCAACCACCGCACAAAAAGTGTAATAAGGCCAGAAGCCCACCGCAACACCGAAGCTCGTTGCCACGCCTTTGCCCCCTTTGAATCGAAGGTAAACAGGAAAGATATGGCCTACGACAGCGGCACAGCCGACAGCCAGCCGGGCCAGCAGCCAATGTGTTCCCGTGAAACTCCCAAACCATACACCAGCCGCCAGCGTAGGCAAAAAACCCTTCCCAAAATCCAGCAAAAAGCATACATAAGCCCATTTTTTACCCAGCGCACGGGATAAATTTGTTGCGCCGACATTCCCGGAGCCGACCTTGCGAAGGTCAATGCCGTGACTGGCAGCAATCAGCAATCCGAACGGAACCGACCCGAGAAGATAAGCGCAGATTAAAATCACGGCAAATCTCACTGTCACCTCCGCATCTGCAATATATCGTCGTAAAGCGCTTTTAACTGCTCCGCTACCCGTGATATCGAGACTTGTTGTTTAATGTTGTCTTCGATAATTGCCTGCGACGCCTTTTGGATATTCGCCGCCTCCGTAAAATACGCCAGGGCATCAGCCAAGGCGGCAATATCGTCGGGCCTTTCAATCACTCTGCCGTGCCGATTATCTGAAAAAAAATCAACAGCGCCATTGAATCTTGTTGTTATCACCGGCTTTCCCACCGACAAGGCCTCGAGTATGAAACGGGAGCAGGCATCCTGGAAGGTCGGCAAAACTGCGACGTCGGCAATATCAAGTACGCTGTGGATGTGGCTTAGTTTATCGAGAAAGACGATTCGTTCCGCAACGTTCAGCTTCGTTGAAAGTCTTCGATATCGTGAGATTTTGCGGTGGCCAGCGATGACCAGACAGGCAGGGCTTTTCGGGGCCTGGGAGGTGAGCAGCCGCAAGGCCCTTATCAGGCAGGCCAGCCCCTTTCTCCTGAAATCGTTGCCGGCAAACAAGAACAGTACCGGCTCATCCGGCTCCGGCTCTGCACCCCTATTTGCGATGTAAATCCGCTCTTGTCTTCGCCAAGATGAGCCAGCTTGTTTGATACCAAGCATGCCAAAAATATGCCTGCGGAGATTCTCCGTCTCGGCCTTGTCCGTTGTCCAGTCGATTCTCACGCCGTTGGGTATAATGGTTATTCGCCGGGAATCCGTGCCGTAGTGCTGCTGAAACTGGCGAGCAACGTATTGGGAGATGGCGACGATTCGCGGGCCCTGTGCGTTACGGGCGAGCCTTCTTTCTGCACGCAGTAAACCGGTTCGGTTAATATTGGCAAATGCGGAGAGCTTCTTGAAGGTCCGGACGACCCTGCTTGTGTAGGTGGCGGCGTTGCGGGCAATCGACTCGGCGTATGTACCCCCACGCGGCTGATAAATATTAGCAAAGTCGAACGGCAGCACACTGTGGACTATATCGTAATGGTTCTGCTCCAAATGCCTTCGCAGTTCACGCTCAAATACCTTTAAGCCGGTCCGTTTGCCCGGCAGCTCCGAGCATAAGATGTGAACATTTTTTGCCTCTGAGTCGCCCTTGGCGGCTAAGATGTGAACTTCAATGCCCAGCACAGAAAGCGCCTGTGCTATTTCAAAAACCGAACGTTCGGCTCCGCCCAGCGCCGTATCGGCCCGCTCGATTATGATTGCGACCTTAGGTTTCATCAGGCCTGCATTATAGTCGGCTTACGTTGCAAAGCCAACAGACCTGCCGTGTTTTACGTCGTGTCGCGCCATTCGCCTTGCCTTTAGTGTAATCTTTCTGATGGTTGTTTTGTCTCGCGGTGTCAGTCTTTGCCGGCCTGTATATGAAAGGAAAAAGCGAAGCCGGTCGGTGCGAGAGAAATACCCGGCCGGGGCCGAGTAATGCAGTTGCGCGATATCTTTGACACGGTATCTGGCACCGAATAGCACCGGCTTGAACGCTCGAGCCAGGTCGATAAGATAAAACGATTTCTCATCGGTGTAGAATATATGACAAAAATACAGGTCGCGATGACAATAGCCGGTGTCGTGAAACTTTTTTATAAACGCCGCCAAATCAGCGATGAACCGGCGACGCATCTTCAGGTTTTCAGGCGTCACAGTTTCACTGAAAGCCGAGGGCAAACGGCGCTCAAGAGACTCACCACCTTGAACTTTTCCTATTATCACAAAGCTGCGCCTCTCGAACAACCAGCCCCACTGCTGACCCCACGCCACAACTGTCGGCATATTTATCCTCAAAGCTGCCAGTTTGCGAGCCGCTTCAACTTCCGCCAGGGCACAACTGATTCGCTTCTTAGCTGACAGCCAGTTCCTTAACTGGACCAACACAGGTGGCCGGTTATATCTCTTCATAAAAACCGTTGTGGCAGGCGATTCTATCTGAAACGATTGTCTGCTCCGGTATGGCGCCAGATTGTCCTTTGTAAGATTTTTGCCCGCGTCGAAATCAAAAACAGTATCGATGGAGCTAAGCCCCAAATCCTCCAGCCCAGTCCTGTAAGCCGGCTCGACAAAGAAACTGCCCAAACTCAAACCGGACCGCCTGTCGTGAGTGCCACGGCCGGTAAAGCGTTTGAGGATACCATGTTTGCTGTCCTGTTCGAGAAGCTTCGCCGCCGGCTGATAAACCATATCGACCGTTATTGCCTCCATACACAAATGACTCGGCTGCTTACAGACATTCCTGTCACACGGGGCGCACGGAACCTGGCCCTGGACGAATATCTCCTCGTCGTAGCCGGGGTCCGTCCACACCGGATTGTTCGGACCTACCAGCGTAATGACTTTGCGATGAAACGCGATAGCAATATGTCTCGGTCCGGTATCGTTGCAGATGACCAGGTCCGCCACGGCAAAAAGGGCCTTAAGCCCAACCAGGCCAATCGACATATCGCCCAAGTTGACTAACTTATGCTTCGCAGCGTTGACGATTTGCCCGGCTATCTGTATTTCAACCGAATCCGGTGCAACCGAAAGCACAACCGTCGCGTTGTAATTTTCAATGAGCCGGTCGGCAAGCTCGGCAAACCTTTCAGGCAGCCAACGTTTGCTCGGCCCAGCCGCGGCGCCGGGAACGAGAATCACCACGGGACCTTTTGAACTGAAAACCTCCGGCAGTCCGGCCCTCAACGTCTCTTCATCTCCCGGCTCAACCGACAATTCGATAGTCCTGTCCTCCACCTCGGCCCCCAGCCACGACGCAAGGGCCAGGTAATAATCAAGCATAGATATCGGCTTGAAATCACCGGATGGCAGTCGCGGGGGATTTAACCTTTCGGTTAACAAAATGCCTCGCCCTTCCCTCGCGTATCCGACGCGAACGGGTATTCGGGCCAGCAAACATGCTAACGCCGAGCCGAATGAGTTCTTGAAAAGAATTACCTGTGTGAAATTGTGACGACTGAGCATCTTCGCAACACCGAAGACGCTGCCGACCGGTTCAAACCACGCATCCGCAAACCTGCTCGGCGAAAGAACCTGACGCACAACTTCGCTGCCCAGAAACGTTACCTTCGAACTGCCGAATCGTTTGCGTATTGCCCGCAGTGCCGGCGTGCATAAAATGGCGTCGCCCATAGGGGAGGGAAGCCAGATTAGAATGTTATCCTTCGCCTCAGTCATTTCACCTGTTTAGATTATTGCCGAGTCTCTGTAAATGCCGGCGCCGCTCGGCAGCGGGCACGCTATTTCGGCCCCCGCATCATATAGAAGCTAAGGGCCATCAATTGCAATAGAATGGCGAACCCGAGAGAAATAAGAACCGAATTGAACTGTCTGGCGGGACTTGTCAAAAACCAGATACTCACAAGCACACAAAAAAATACCAGCCCCTGAATAATACCGGCAATCAGTCTGCTTGTCGAAAATTCGCCAAACATATTGGCCCGCTGCATACTCTTGAGCTGCTCGAGAATACTGCCGAGAAGCTGGTCCGTTTTCGTCTGCTTCTCAGCAGCAATTGGAGCTTCCTGATGGGATTCAGGTTGCTGCTGCGTTTCCTGAGAAGAGAGTTGCTCCTGCTGCTCAGCCGCTGTCACAGGCCGACTCTGAGCAGAGCTGGCCTTCATCTTTCTTACTATGTTGACAACCTCTGCCATATTCACCGCCCTGTAGTCGGGGGCTCGTGCGCCCGGCCGGATATTATGCTCGTGTGCCCGGCTGTCGACCATTATCGTCCTGCATCCCGCACGCGCGCCGGCCTCTATATCATCCGGGCCATTGCCGACCATCCACGATTCTTTCAGGTCTATATCCATATCCCTGCTCGCCGCGAGCAGCATCCCCGGATTTGGTTTTCGGTATTCGCTTTGCCTGCGATACTTGGCAATGACTCCTTCCGGATGATAAGGACAATAGTAAATGCGGTCCAAAGATGCGCCTTTTTCGGCCAGCATCTGTTCGAGCCGTTTATGAATCTCGCCCAGCACCTCTTCGGTTACAATTCCTCTCGCCACCGCTGACTGGTTTGAGACAATAACAAGCTTATAACCCATCGATTTAAGTGCCGACAGGGTTTCAGGGATGCCATCGAGCAGCTTCAACTGGTCAGGATGGTTCATATACCCGGGGTCTTCGACCAGTGTATCGTCGCGGTCAAGAAATATCGCTTTGTTCGCCATCGCCCGATTCGCTCAAGTTGGACTGTCCGAAAAATTCTGTTCGACAAGCTTACAGATTATGTGATACGCAAGCTGATGTATTTCCTGGCTTCTCGCAGTTGATTTATTATTCGCACAAAGACAAATATCGGCAAGCCGTTCGAGTTTGCTGTCTTTGGTGCCCGTAAAAGCAAGCACAAAAGCCCCTTTCTTTTTGGCAACCTCGGCGGCAGCCACTATGCTCGGTGATGCGCCGCTCGTCGACAGCGCCCAGAAAATATCCCCCTTTTTGACAAGCGCTTCTGCCTGCCTTGCAAATACGTCCTGATATGAGGCGTCATTCGCTATCGAGGTAATTGTTGAGGTGTCAGTGGTCAGGGCAACCGCCGCCAGCGCCCTGCGGTCACACTCGAATCTGTTAACCAACTCCGCAGCGATATGCTGTGCATCAGCCGCCGAACCACCGTTGCCGCAGATGTAGACCGTGCCGTTCTTCTTGAGCGCATCGACTATCGCCCCGGCGGCAGCGACCATCGTCTCCAGCCCCGTGGCCTGAAACTGGGCAACCATTTTCCTATGCGATTCAAGAATCTGGTTTATCTGGCTTTCTACATTCCCGTCCATCAGGATTGGCCCGCCGGAGACTTCGACGGCCTGGTCTTGGGCAGCAGAGACCTCAACTTCTCTATGATTTGCGTTGAGCTTTTGCCCTCCACAAGAGGAGCCATAACTACCTTGCCGCCGTATGACAGGACAAAATCGGCGCCTACTACGCCTTTACCCTCCCAGTCTCGTCCCTTGACCAGAACGTCCGGTTTGACCTTCTTTATCAGGTTCAGCGGTTCCGGCTCATCGAATACAGTTATATAATCCACGCTCTCGATCGCAGCCAGAACCTCGGCCCTGTCATGCTGGTTGTGAATGGGGCGCCCGGGCCCTTTGACGGTCTTGACCGACTCATCGCTGTTGAGCCCGACAACCACCACGTCACCCTGGGCCTTGCAGAACTTCAGAAATTCGATATGCCCCCTGTGTATTACGTCAAAGCAGCCGTTCGTAAAGACAACGACCTTATTCTGCTTTTTGCGCCAGGCCAGCTCCGCCAACAGTGAATCCACCAGGCGGGTCTTGCCGTCATTGCCGTGACGAAGACAGGCGATTTCATTGATGACTTCTTCCATTGTCACAGTTGCACCGCCGAATTTTTCAACCACTATTCCCCCGGTTATATTCGCCAACTGGACGGCCGTTTTGTAGTCACAGCCGGATGCAATTGCAATCGCAATAGTCGCCAGCACCGCGTCGCCGGCACCTGTAACATCATAGACATTGCGAGGTCTGGTAGGTATGTGTTCGCTCAAATCCGGCGACTTAAGGTAAGCGCCTTCTTTGTCTAAAGTCACTACTATGGTGTCAAGGTCGAATTTCTGCGAAAGCTGCTTGGCCGCCCTTGCCACGTCATCAATGCTTTTTATCTCAAAAGCTACCCCAAGACCCACCTCCCGCCGATTCGGCGTAATAACCGTAGCACCGGCGTATCTGGAATAATCGCCGATAGACGATGGGTCAACCAGGACCTTCTTACCCGCCTTTACCGCTGTGCGTATTATTTTTTTACACAGCAAATCGGCAAGCACTCCCTTGTTATAGTCCTGCAGACAGACAACATCGACATCGGGAAGTTTATCCTCAACAATCTCGACCAGATGTTGACACTGCTGCTCGGTCAGCGGCTCATTTGATTCGCTGTCCATTCTGAACAACTGCTGCTGATGGCGGTGCTGTGCAAGACCAATCAAACGCCGTTTGGTCGTCGTCGGTCTGTCCGATGTATTTATCAGGCCTGATACGTCAGCCCCCTCCGCTGCAAGAAGCTCCTTAAGCTTCTCCCCGTTGGCGTCGTCACCGACAATCCCCACACACAGGGGCTTCGCGCCGAGTGCGCATAAATTTGCCGCCACTAATCCAGCGCCGCCCCAGCTATAGTCGGTCCGGTAAACCTTCAATACCGGAACCGGCGCCTCCGGGCTGATACGGTCCGCATCGCCGTAAATATACACGTCGAGCATAAAATCACCGACGAGCAATACCTTCGGCGAGCCGAGATTACTAACGGCCTTAAAAAGATTATCGTACATAACTTTCTCTTCGCTCAAGCTGTGCGTTTCTGAGGTATTCTACCTGCAAGAAGATGTTTAATCAACTGTATTATGCCGTCCTCACCCTGCGTAAACTGCATATTAACTGCCAAATACGCGAAAACCAGTTCGGACGGGCTATCTTTAGGCACAGCAATTTTGTTGTAATCTTTCTCGGTCGTCAGTATTACCTCTGTGCCAAGCCGGGTCGCCTCCCCCAAAATATCCCCGACGTCTCTGGATGTATAGCTATGATGGTCGTCATAAATCTTCGACCCAACAAGACTAACCCCGGCCCGACCAACAGTCGTAAGAAAGGATTTAGGATTGGCGATTCCACAAAAGGCATAAACCTTCCTGCCCTTCAACTGTTCAATCGGAATTACTTCATCTTTCGCAGTCCTTACACAAACGGGGGCGTAAATCGCCCGTGCGATGACAATAGCAGGATTTATCCGGCTGACAGTTTCTTCGATACCTTTCAAAGCATCCTGCGAAACAAGGTCGCACCTGGTAATGACCACAGCGTCTGCCCTTTTCAATGCCACAACGGGCTCCCGCAGCAATCCCGCAGGCAGCACCTTGTTGTAGCCAAAAGGCTGCGTCGCATCGACTGTTACTATATCGATATCCCTGTGAAGCCGGCGGTGCTGAAATCCATCGTCCATAACCAGAACCTGTGCACGATGTCTTTTGACCGCCTCAAGGGCACCGGCCAATCTGTCTGCGTTTACCACAACTGCCGTGCCGGGGCAGTTTTGGGCTAATATCGCCGGCTCATCAGTCTTGCCGTCCTTCTTGGCTTTGTATCCGCGGGTAAGTATGGCGCAGTTGATATTCTCCGCCCTCAGCAAATTACACAGCCAAACCACAAGCGGCGTCTTGCCCGTGCCGCCGACCGTTATATTACCGACACTCACAACGGGCACCGCGGCTTGCGTTCTGTCGGTCGTTATCAGACCGGCCAGCGTTACCGAATACGCTCCCCTTCGGCCCGTATCAAAAAGCCAATTGCGAGCATCAACACCTGCTCTATAAAACACTGAGATAATCTTGAGCAACGCTCGCAATACGCCGCTAATCCTTCCCCTGCTTTCGCCTGAAACCAGTTTTTTATAATTCCACTGGTCCATAACATTGATACTACCGCTGTTTTATTTTTCTGATTATCGCGTCGGCCATTTCCCTTGTGCCGACTGCGGTCGGGTCGTCGCGGTTTTGTTTCATATCATAGGTTACGTCCTTGCCCTCGGCGATGACCGCCGCAAACGCGGCTTCGAGCCTTTCGGCCTCGGCCTGTTTGCCTATGTAGTTGAGCATCATCACACCGCTTAGTATCAGCGCAGACGGATTGACTTTGTTTAGCCCCTTGTATTTTGGTGCGCTGCCGTGGGTTGCCTCGAATACCGCCGCCGAGTCACCTATGTTCGCGCCGGGCGCCACGCCCAGCCCGCCCACCAGCCCCGCGCATAAATCGCTGAGGATATCGCCATAAAGGTTTGGCAATACGATAACGTCATAAAGCTCCGGCTTCTGCACAAGCTGCATACACATATTATCAACTATTCGGTCCTCGAACTCGATATCGCTATTCTTTTGCGCGACCTGCCGGCTCACGTCCAGCCAAAGCCCGTCGCTGAACTTCATAATGTTGGCCTTATGGACACTGGTGACTTTCCTGCGGCCCATCTTCCGGGCATAGTCAAATGCAAACTGGACGATTCGCTCCGTCCCAAAGACCGAAATCGGCTTGATGCTTATCCCCGAATCCTCTCTTACTTTCTTCGGGCTGTGCTTATTGAGCCAGCTTATAAGCTCGGCAGTCTCGCTTTTGCCCTTCTCGAACTCGACTCCCGCGTAAAGGTCTTCGGTGTTTTCACGGACAATCACGAGGTCGATATCCGTGTATTTACTGCGAACGCCCTTGTAGCTCTTGCAGGGCCTGACGCACGCGTACAGGTCGAGCGTCTGGCGAAGATGCACGTTGACGCTGCGGTAGCCCGTGCCCACCGGCGTCGTTATCGGGGCCTTAAGCGCAACGCGATTGTTCTTTATCGATTGAAGCGTCTCCTCAGGTAATGGCGTGCCATGCTGCTCCATCACCTCGGTTCCCGCCTCGCAGATATCCCAGTTGATTCCGGCTCCGGTTGCATCAATACACCTGCGGGCCGCCTCTGCTATCTCAGGCCCGATACCGTCGCCCGTTACCAGCGTCACGTTGGTCATAATAAACACTCCAGGGATTTCATAAATCGTTGATGATATACTTAAGCAGGCCGGGTGTCAATGATGACGCGTTATATGCAGACCGGTTAAGATACTGACCGACGAAGACGTGAGAATACATTTTCCATTTTGCCGGGCGCCGCCATTGACAAATCATCGCCGAAGCTGTTATTCTGCAAGTGCAGTATGACAACCGGGAGTGTAGCTCAGTCGGTAGAGCAACGCACTTTTAATGCGTAGGTCCTGGGTTCGAATCCCAGCACTCTCATTCGCATATCATCACCGGCAAGCCCGCCGGCCCGGCTAAACAGTTGAAAAACTTGAATTATCAGGGCAGATTTGGTATGCTGTTTAGAGAAGGGCACCACGACACAGCAGAAAAATTAAAAGCCACACCGAATGTTCCGCTAAATAATTATGAAGCCCAACTTGTCAAAAAACAGGCAAAATTCGACACCCGGCAATCCTAAAGCATACACGAAAATATTCATTATTACTGCCCTTCTGCTTTTGCTTCGCCCCTCTTACACACCGGCACAAACAACGCTAATCGACGATTTCGAAGACGCCGACCTTGCCGCCGAAAACTACTGTTACTGGACCGCCAATGCATATGCCGAAAGCGTCAATGGTGAAGTGCTGAATCTTGAAAACGCAGACGATGGCACAGGCAACCGTGCTGCACACGCCGTCATACAGGCCGGAAGCGGCACATGGAGAAGCGCCGAGATTCTTTTGAAGCTTGCCTGGGATCAAGGAAATGCCGCCTATAAAACCTATGTCGATTATGGATACGACTTGCGGGCCTTTGAACAAATCCGGTTCAAAGCCAGGTCATCGCCCGCAAGCTATTGCAGGTTTCTGCAGGTATCGAACGCGGTGCCGAATTACCAGTATTACTACAAATCGCTGAATCTCTCAGCCGGCTGGACGCAGTTTGTCATTGATTTCACAGAGCTTTATAGCGAACAAAGTGAGGTTACGCTCGATGAATCGCTGCAGCATACCGATGAGCTTAAGCTCTCCCTGTATCCTTCGGAAGGGGCCGATGTCGAGATATGGATTGACGATATTGAATTGGTCGCCAACCCGAACTACATCCCGCCCGGCCCGGTCGATATTCCATCAGGGCTAAAAGAAGCCGCCGAATCAAAAGGTCTTAAAATCGGCTTTCTGCCGACATCGTGGCATATGGCCGACGAGCCCCTGATGGCATCAATCAACAATAACTCCCACTTCATAATGGCTGGCTGGGCAACAGGCCAGGCTGTAATTCAAAGATCACCCCATTACTGGGATTTTGCAATGGCCGATTCCACCCTCAAATGGGCCAGCGACAACAACAAAAAAGTCAAGGTTCAGCACCTGGTATGGCATGGTTCCACGCCGGACTGGATTGTTAATGCCGGCTATACACCCGCCGAAGCAAACGGCATTATGCAGGAATTTATTCAAGAAACAATCGGCTATTATAAAACACACTACCCCGGTATTGTTACTCACTACTCGGTTGTCAATGAGGCGATTGACGACGCCTCCCATTCCTACAGACATACCTTCTGGTATGATACGCTGGGACCTGAATTCATCGCAAATGCCTTCCGATTCGCTCACGAAGCCGACCCGAATGCGAAGCTGTATTACAACGATTATGGAATCGACGGCATTAATCCAAAATCCGACGCCGTCTATAATATGGTAAGCGACCTCCTCAACGAAGGAGTCCCCATCCACGGAATTGGTCTGCAAATGCATATCTTCAGCTTAAACTGGTATCCGGGTAAACAATCAATACTGAACAATATGAATCGATTCGGCCAACTGGGCCTGGACGTCTACATAACAGAGGCCGATATCACAATCAACGACGACCTGACCGGCCTGACAGAAGAAAAGCTCAGCGAGCAAGCAACTGTGTACCGCGAGATAGTCGAGGCGTGCGTCGAATCGCCATACTGCAACGATTTGGCCTTTTGGGGAATCACCGATAAATATTCTTGGATTGTAAACCACCTCGGCCATGACGACTGGCCGCTCGTCCTCGACGAAAACTACCAGCCAAAACCTGCATGGTGCGCAATTATGGAAGAGCTTGCCGGCAGAGGCGACCTTAACGCCGATTGCATGATCAACCTGTTTGATTTAGACATATTTGCATCACAGTGGCTCGATATGGGTAATTGCTCAGCCGACAGCGATTGCGCGGACCTCAACGGTGACAATACGGTTGATTTTCTGGACTATGCCGTCATGGGGCAAAATTACCGATAGAACACCCTTCGCGATACGCGGTTTCTAAATATCGCTCACTGGAAATGATTTGCTATACTATCGCGGCTTCAGTAAGCGGCTCGTAATTCATCTGCCCGCTTTCCTGCTCACCGGGCTTAAACGGCAGCGGCTCAAAAAAGCTCATCGCCACACGACGCAGGCCGGCATTCAAATGGTCCACTCGAGATACACTGCCTGAGCGAATTAAGTCGGCAATATCGAAGCTGTCATCCGGATGATGGCACGGAACGCTGAAACGAGCCGTTATATGCTGGCCCGGGCCGGGGCAGCCCCTGTTCGCATAGCAGGTAAACGCCGCCCCTCCGCTGCAAACATCCACCATTTGACCCTGGTGAAGCATTCCCGCAAAATCCTCGGCGAACCAGACGGGCCAGTGATACCTTAATCTTCGCTCTCTCCTTCGCTCAGGCGTGTACTCCATTTTACCAATCCCTCAAGACCCAATGCGTTTGCAATAGTGCAAATCGACGGTTCGAGGGGATGCCTTTAGAAACAGGGACAGCACAAAATTGACGGCGGGAAAGCGTAACACAAAATAGCTTACAGCCGGACACACGAATCTATCGCGAAAGAGCGTCTCAGACCGGCTTCAAAGCCGATAGAATCACCGAATTGTTAACGAAAAATTTTTTAGATGATGACCCAGATGAAGGCTAACGTCCCTATAATTATCGGTCAATTATGCTAACAAGGTCAATGAACTGTTGTCCCCGCTGCTGGTAATTCTCGAACATATCGTAGCTGGCACAGGCGGGACTAAGCACAACCACATCCCCGCTGACTGCTATTTCATTGGCCAAGGCCACCGCATCAGCCAGCGATTTTGCGAATCTTACAACTGAGAGGTCTCCCGGCTGGGCCCCTATCGCCTTTGCTATTTGAGGGGCCGTCTTGCCTATGAGAATGGCTGCTTTGGCCCTTTGGACAATTTTTCGACCAAACTCATCGAAGGCAACTTGCTTATCGTAGCCACCCGCGATTATAATAGACCTGTCAAATGCCTCAAGGGCAACTATAGCACTATCAGGTGTGGTTGCCTTGGAATCGTTATACCAGCGGACTCCCCTGTTTTCCGCTACAAGCTGCAGCCGATGTGGTAATCCCTTAAAACTGGGCAAACTCACTTCTATCTGCTCGTCGGTCACACCAAAATATCGGGCAACGGCAGCACTGGCGGCAAGATTCGCTAAATTCGCCCTTCCTGGCAGCGCGAATACCCTGCGAATCTCAGCAGAAACATCGTCGGCCGAGAACTTCATACAGCTCCGTCCCGATTGAGCCGCGTATTTTTCAAACCACTCACGTCCCACCTCATCCTCGCCGTTGAATATCGAAACAGCCGGTTTATTCTCATCGAGCTTCTGGTATTGAAACAGGGGTTCTTTGGATTGGCAGTAACGCTCGAATGTCCCGTAACGGTCCAAGTGATTGGGGCTGAGGTTGGTCAAAACGGCTACCGCAGGCGCCTGCTTCGTCTGGGCCAATTGTTCAATCTGAAAACTCGACAGCTCCAACACAACCAAATCATCCGGCTTTATCCGGTCAACGATTGTCAGCATCGGCTCATTCCCGATGTTGCCGCCAAGCCACACCCCGTCACCGAAACGACTTCGCAATATATGTGCAGTCAGCGCGGCCGTAGTGCTCTTGCCGTTGGCGCCGGTTATCCCGATTATCGTCGCCGGACAACGCTCGAAGAACAATTCAATCTGCGAAGTAACTCGCCTTCCGGTCTGTCGGGCAATCTGCACGAACTCATTATCAAGCGGCACAGCCGGGTTGACTATCACGATATCGGCCTGCTCAAAATCAGCCGGCTGATGTGAACCAAGATGATACTTAACATCGAGTCCTCTAAGCTGAGTAATTGATTCGGCCAGTTCCTCCCGTCCGGCCAAATCGGCCACTACGACCTTCGCCCCCGCCTTGCAGGCGAACTTCACTACATCCGCCCCCCCGCCGAACCTCCCAAGCCCCATCACCAATACCGTCTTGTCTCTAAAGGACTGTTTTTGCATTTTGTCCGCTGCAATGAGTAACGATGCAATGTTGCACTATTAGGGATTGATTATTTCGCCTTCATCGGACCGGCACAGAGTACTTGTCCCGCTGAACATCCGACACCAACTACAGCTTATCCTGGACGGCTTTCGCTATGTCGACTTTGGCGTCGACAACGGCCTGTTCGATGCACTTTTTCCAGTTGTCGCCGAACTGCTCCTTGTATTTCGGATTCTCATAGGCGTATATCAACGAGCGGGAAGCGTTAATCAATGCTCCGCTTCCGTCGCGCTTGCAGAACCTGATACAGTCCTTTGCGCTGGCGCCCTGCGAGCCGTAGCCGGGAATGAGAAACCAGACCTTGTCATATTTTCGCCTCAGTTCAGAGGTCACCTCAGGCGCCGTCCCGCCCACCACCATACCGACGTTGCTATAGCCGGCCTTGCCTATTCTCTCCGGCTTATCCGCAATCTCGCCGACGACCGCTGCGATTTTCTCATACACCTTCTGACCGTCCTCGCAGACGCTATCCTGTATAACGCCGGCACTGGGATTGCTGGCCCGAACCCAGACAAATACGCCTTTACCCTGCTTTGTGGCTGTTTCGGCAAATGGCTCTATCGCCTCCGCCCCGGCATAGCCGTTAACGGTAATTGCATCGGGAGCTAATGTGTCCTCCAGACCGGCTAGTTCCGGATTTTGCAAGTGTGCCGCCGCGTATGCCTCGGCGGTATGACCTATATCACCGCGCTTCACATCGCCGATGACTTCGATGTCGTGCTCATTCGCCTCTGAAATAAGCGAGTAATATGTCTCGATGCCTTCCCAGAGGTATTTCTCAAAAAAGGCAATATTTATTTTCACGGCCGGCACTATCGGCGCAACAATCCGCAAAACCTGTGTGCAGTAATCGAATATCGCATCAACTGCAGAGGCCACGTCAAACTCGTTGTCCATATCCCGTCGGCTCCTTATCGCAGCGGGAAGCCGGCCATAAACCGGGTCCAGCCCGACAATCAACGGAGTCCGCTTGCTCTTCACTCCCTCAAACAACCTGTCACCAAAGTGATTAGCCATACCAAAGCACATCCTCAGTTAAAGTTTTTAATTTTTACCCGACACAAGCGGGTTTACTTTCGACCTTTTCATTCTTACTATAACCACCCGACCAACTTCTAACAAGCTTCGGGTCCTGCTGTAATGAAAAAAGATTCGGCAAAGACGAAAAAAACGGTTCTTAAAAAGTGCCGCTGGCTGGTCATTCCAATCGCATTGCTTACATTGGCTTTTATACTGATATCGCACAGACCCGGTCGCTACAATCCCGTCAAGGTTGTAGACAATAATCAGGTAAGCCCCTATCTGACACACCAGCTTATGCCGGCCGTTTACAACGGTGCACAGCGAGGCGAACCTTTCGAGGTTGCTGTTACTCAGGAGGGATTAAACGACGCCATCGCCCGGTCCCCACAGCCCATAAGACTGCACAATATCACCCTGTCCGACGCTCAGGTCATTTTTACCCCCGACCAAATCATACTAATGGCAACGGCCCGGGCGCAACCAGTCGATTTTGTCATTACCGCCGAACTCAATCCCATTATCGACCAGCATGGATTGCTTAATATTCACGTCAACAGAGTCGCACTCGGTGCTATAAAAATCACAGGCCTGGCAAAATGGATAGCTGCGTCGGCCTACTCAAACTGGCTGTCCTCGACGGGTACCGACCCAAACAATCTCGCCGCAAGGGTATGCCAGTCACTTCTCAATGATGAGCCGTTTGAGCCGGTTTTTGAAGTCAGCGGCAAACGGCTGCAAGTCGAGCAAATGCAACTCGCAAGAGAAATGGTCAAGCTTCGGCTGATACCTGTTTCCGACCAATCCCATCAGCCCTGAACGGCGCCACGGACAAAAACACAAGATATAGTCACCACTCAGGTCGCATCTCCCGGTTAAACTCGAATTTCGAAATGCTTCATTATAGGACCAGCCCGTATCTAACCTGTCTGGCAATTCGTTATTTAGCGTCCTTTGGGCCTTGTCATTAACATAACGGGTCATATTAACGATAAAAATTACATAACAGAACTTTCATCGGGGGCTGCAAACCGGGAATGTTGACAAAACATTTTCAGGAGCAATGAATGGGAAATCTGCCAACAGACAAACAACCTGCTACACACCATAAACAGATGCCTTCGACCGCAACGAACGGAACCGGCAACTCCGCTAACCAGGTCGAACCGGGACAGCAACACCTTACGGACGAAAAGGCGGACTCGTCCGGCGTAGCGCCAGCGAAGACAGAAGAAAAACAGGAGCTGCTCAGGCAAATTGAACATATCAACAAGGAATTCAACGACTTCGTCTACATCATATCTCACGACCTCAAGGCCCCGCTGCGGGCCATCAAGGCCCTGACTGACTGGCTGGCCGCAGACTATGCCGACAAGTTCGACGACGACGGAAAAGAACAACTCCATCTGCTTTTGAACCGTGTGAATAGAATGCATAACCTCCTCGAAGGCGTGCTCCAATACTCAAGAATAGGGCGAATGACGGAGGAAATAGTCCAAATCGACCTAAACCAGCTTGTGCCTGAGATTATTGAGTCACTGGCCCCACTACCCAACATACATATCACCATTGAAAACCAGTTGCCCGTTATTGTCTCAGAGCCGACACGTATCCAGCAAGTATTACAGAACATCCTCAGCAACGCCGTCAAATTCATGGATAAACCCGATGCCTTCATAAAAATCGGATGCGAGGAAGAAGCCGGCTTCTGGAAATTCAGCATCTCGGACAACGGCCCGGGAATCGAAGAGAAAGACTTCGAAAGAATCTTCCGGCTGTTCCAGACACTTCAAGTCAAAGACCAGTGTGAGACCACCGGAGCAGGACTTACGATGGTAAAGAAAATCGTCGAACTATACGGCGGTCGAGTATGGCTGAACTCCAAAGCAGGCCAAGGCACTACGTTCTTCTTTACTCTGCCAAAATCCCCCGCCTCAAATAAAACTACGGTTACCGTTGCCGCTACTACGGGCCAGTGATATGCGAAACGCACATCCAAAAACAACCGGCAGTTCAGAGATAAACACGGAGAAAATTAAGATACCCATCCTTGTCCCGCTCTTCGCCGTAATCCTTGCGCTGCTGGTCACCTTTACGATAGCCATCTACCGGTTGCAGCAGGAGCAAATCAACGATGACCTCCATAAACGGATTGAGAATACAAACAAATTCTTTCAGGACGAGCTTGGCGAGGACAAGAGACTCCTCGGCGGGATAATCCACTTATTCAAGAATGATACAAAGCTACAGCAGCTTTGGCTCGCCAAAAACCGTGAAGCGCTGCTTGAGTACACCACCCCCACATTTGAAAAACTTCGTAACGACTACGGGATAACCCACTTTTACTTCATCGATGTCAATCAAACCTGCTTCCTGCGGGTTCATAATCCTAAACAGTTCGGCGACCATATAAACCGGACTACATTAGCCAACGCGAGCCGCTATGAAAAACCATCATGGGGCATCGAGCTTGGCAAATTCGGGACCTTCACGCTTCGCAATGTTCACCCCTGGTTCATAAATAACTCCCTCGCCGGCTTTATCGAACTCGGTGAGGAGATAGAACACATCACTCCAAGACTCGAAGAGGCCCTTGATGTCGACCTTGTCTTCCTGATTGACAAGGCACTGCTCAATCGTAAAGACTGGGAACAAGGCCAGAAAATGATGGGCCGAACCGGAAACTGGGACTTGCTGCCCAACAGCGTCGTGGTCGATTCCGTTCTTCCGGTCATACCGCCAAGATTCGCGGAATTCATCGGTCTGTCTCACGTCGAACACGGAAATCGCCTGATATCCGCCAAAGTCAACGGCTCAACCTATCGCGCTGGTTTCGTCGAGCTTCGCGACGTCACGGGACATGATGTCGGCGATATCCTCATCATCAAAAACATCTCAGAGAGACAAACCGCCCTGTATCGGCTGCTGGCCCTTGTCACAACCCTTTGCCTTGTCCTCGGCACTTTGCTGGTCACGTTTTTTTATGCCCACATCACCAGCATAGAAAAACGTCTTATCGGCACACACGCCTCGCTCAGAACAGAAATCGAGAAACGCAAAAAGGCCGAATCCGAACTACGGGCGCACCGCGACAATCTCGAAGAGCTTGTCAAGACCCGAACAAGAGAAATCGAGCGGGCGAATAAAGAGCTTCAGCAGGAAATTTTGCAACGCACCACAGCGGAAAGCTCGCTCGAAAAAGCCAATACGGACCTCGAATCAACCGTAACCCGGCTAATTCAGACCAACAGACAGCTAAGTGAATTCGCCCACTCTGCCACTCACGACCTAAAGACACCTCTGCGGGGCATAGGCACCCTGGCTCAGTGGCTCGCCAAGGACTACCGCGACAAATTCGACGAAAACGGACGCAGGCAAATCGAGCTTCTTGTCAGAAGAGTCGGGCATATAGACAAGCTCATTAACGCAATACTTCTGTATTCCACAATAACCAGGAACATGGAAAACGAACGCCCGCTCGACCTCAACAGACTACTCAAAGAGGCCCTCGCCGAAATCAAGCTGCCGCCAAATATCGAAATCGCTGTTGTCAAAAACCTGCCGGCCATGATCTGCGAAGAGAAACTTATCCAACTTGTCTTCTATCACCTGCTTACCAATGCCATCAAGTCCATAGACAAACCGAAAGGTCGCATTACAATCGGCTGCAGCGAACAAGGCCCTTTCTGGCAGTTCAGCGTTTCCGACAACGGCTGCGGCATCGAGCCGCAACACTTCGAGCGGATATTCAACCTCTTTCAGACACTCCAGAGCCACGAAGAAACCAACAGTGCCGGGGCGGGACTGGCTCTGGTTAGGAAAATTATTGAACTGTACGATGGCCAGATATGGCTCAGGTCAAAAGCAGGCCGAGGCACTACATTCTTTTTCACCCTGCCAAAGCAGCCGGCTGCCGTCGCCTCACAAACGCTGGAGCCGGTGGCGACCTGAGTACACACCCGTCATCTATCCCCTGTACCTGCACAAAATCAGCCAAATCAATAAACCGGGCCCGCTCCCGCCGGCGGCAAAGACGAACAGCACCATCCCTTACGCACTACATATAAGCCAGCTCTGTAGAACCAATTGCCGTCGTCGGCGCCCTCGGCCCAATCCCGCCTAAGCCCTGCCCCGCAAGCTAAAATTCGTAGATAATCATAAAAAATTATTGTTGTTGACGGGTTTGACGATTAGTATAGTGTGTTCGAGTTTTAAGGATTACGGTTGCAGAACCTGGATTTTAGGTGCGCAGGATGATTTTCGCAGGGTATACGAACAGTGGAAATTAGCCGAACAATCGCTATGTTCGGCAAAGGTTTCGCGCCGATTACGGTCGGAATGCCGGGGTTTCTGCTCCAGTGGCGGCTAACGATGCAGGTTGCTGATGGGGTTGGTGTTTGCGATAAAACGCAATTCCAGCCCATCACCGGAGGCAGATGATGTGATAGCGGACCAATGACAACCTGGGTTCGTTTGAGCCGTGCTGTGGAAGTGGAAACCGCCTATGGTTTCCATTTTTTCTTATAAGCAGGTAAGGATAATAAAGGCAAATGAATCAGGAATTGCTCAGAATCGTAGAGAACATGGCCAGGGACAAGAATATCGACAAGGAGTCGATTTTCACGGACCTGGAAGAGGCCATGGTCTCTGCTATCAGGAAACATTTCTCGGCAATCGACAGTGAAATCGTGGTTAAAATCGACCGCGAGACAGGGCAGGTTGCCGCCTTCAAGGACCAGGAACAAATCAACATCAAGAAGCTTGGCCGGATACCCGCCCAGACCGCCAAGCAGGTTATGATTCAGAGAATAAAGGCCGACGAAAGAGACAGCATCTACACAGAGTTCATACAGCGCAAAGGCGAGATAGTAAGCGGCTTGGTTGTGCGATACGAAAGCGGCACGCTGGTCGTGAGTCTGGACCACCGAACCGAAGGGTTTATGCCCAAAGGCGAACAGATAATCGGCCAGACACACAGGCCGGGCGAAAGAATCAGATGCCTCATACTCGATGTCAGGGAAGTCTCAAATCAGGTAAAAATCATCCTCTCGAGGACACACCCGGATTTCATACGCCGCCTGTTTGAGCAGGAGGTGCCCGAAATCGCCGAGGAGATTATCGAAATCAGGGCGCTCGCACGTGAGGCGGGCTATCGCACTAAGGTCGCCGTTGCCTCGCTCGATGAAAAGGTTGACCCCGTCGGGGCCTGCGTGGGTGTCCGCGGCAGCCGTATAAAAAATATCGTCGACGAGCTCGGCGGCGAAAAAATCGATATCGTCCGATGGAGCGACTCCTCACAGGTCCTTATTACAAACGGGCTTATGCCCGCCAAGGTCAGTGAAATCGCGTTATGCTTTGAGCTGGGAAGAGCGACGGTCGTGGTGCACGAGGACCAGTTGAGTCTGGCAATAGGCAAACACGGTCAAAACGTGCGCCTTGCCGCACGCCTGACCGGCTGGGACATAGATATACTCACTCCCGAAGAATACAACCAGGGCATAGAACGCCTGACAAACTGTGTAAAGAATGTAGAGAGCGCCGATGACACCCTCGTCGATAAACTGATAGCCCTTGGCGTTATATCCGTCCTCGACCTTGACGATATCGGAACAAAACCCATAGTTATGGAGCTTAACATCGCACCGGAACTCGCAGAACGGCTTGTGGCCGCAGCTATAGAAGAAGCCAAAGCCCTGGCGGCAGAAGTCAAGCAGAATCAGGCAGAAGAAGTTTTAAACCAACAGCTAAAACAGGAAGAACCGGCGGATACTGAAAACCAGACCTGACTAACAGGAGTTTTTCAGAAGTGGCAACGACAAGAGTATACCTACTGGCACGAGAGCTCGGAGTCAAAAGCACTGTAATTCTCAAGAAGTGCCAAAATGAGGGGCTGGATATACAAAACCACATGTCCACCATCTCTGCCGGGCTTGCAGCAACAATAAAAGAATGGTTCAGTGAGGGTGAACACACTACAACTGTCGAAACAGCCGAAAAGGTCAACCTTGAAAAAGTCCGTATCAAAAAACCCAAGAAAAAACAAACGCGAAAAAAGAAAACCCCCGCCGCGGAACAAACGGAACAAAAGCCCGTTGCCGGTGAAGCTGAAACGCAAACCACTGCGGCTGCTCAGGCGCCGCCACCGGCCGCTAAAGAACCCGGCAAACCCGCCAAAAAGCCAAAAAAGTCGCCGGAGCCGCCCCTCAAACCGGAACCGATTCTGCCCGCAGGCCCAATGCTCGAAGCACCGGAGCCGGCAAAACTGACAGGCCCCAAGGTTGTGCGAATCGAAGCACCCGAACCGGCAATGCCTCCGAGAAGACCTAGGCCCAAGCCTAAACACGGTATGCCGGTGACCGAACCATTGATGGGCTTCGAGAAGAAGGAAGAAGAAGATATTGCCGGGGGTAAGAGTAGCCGACTTCCGGCAAGGCGGCCCAAAGAACGAACACATGGACGCAGACGAACAGAATATGACTCGGAAAGCGTTAAAAGAACTCGCCTGATTAGTCAGCGCAGAGAAAGGGACCTGGAGGAAAGAAAGGCTCGACTGAACGCTGCCGGCAGCGAAGGACTGCGTCTGCGGCCAACGCGGAAAATCGCCACAAGAGCACACGCCGAAACCACATTAGCCGCTGCCAGACCCACCAAGACCACGGTGAGCGAGCCAATCACCGTCAAAAACCTTTCCGCTGCTTTGTCAGTTAAAGTCTCCGACTCAATAGCAAAGCTTATACAGCAGGGCGTCATTGCCACCGCAAACCAGGTCATAAGCCCGGAAGTCGCTGAACTCATCGCAATGGAATTTGGGACGGAGCTGCATATCGAGCGAAAGGCATCTCTCGAAACCCTGATACGTGCCGAGTTCGAAAACAGAGAGCGTAAGCACATCACCAGACGTCCCGTTGTGGCAACTATGCTCGGCCACGTGGACCATGGCAAGACGAGTCTGCTGGACAAAATTCGTTCTTCAAACGTTACCGCAAGCGAAGCCGGCGGAATCACCCAGCATATAGGCGCTTACCAAGTCAATGTCGGCGATAGCAAGGTGACATTCCTCGACACACCGGGCCACGAAGCATTTACTGCTATGCGGGCAAGGGGCGCAAACCTCACGGACGTTGTAGTGCTGGTCATCGCCGCCGATGACGGAGTGATGCCGCAGACCATCGAGGCTATACATCACGCCAAGGCGGCTAACGTCCCCGCAATTGTGGCGCTAAACAAAATTGACCTGCCAGGCTGCGACATCAACCGCATTTATGCCCAGTTAGCTGAGCACGATTTGGCTCCAGTCGAGTGGGGAGGGCAGACTGAAGTCGTCAAGACCAGCGCCGTCACGGGACAGGGCATATCGGATTTATTGGAGCATCTTGACTATATAGCTGAACTGGCCGAACTCAAGGCCGACGATACCATCCCGGCTACCGGCGGAGTCGTCGAAGCAAGACTGTCCTCTACGCGAGGGCCGGTAGTAACGCTGCTCGTTAAGGAAGGACTTATCGAGAAAGGCGACATAGTCCTGGCCGGTTCCGCCTATGGCAGAGTAAAAACTCTCAGGGATGGCTTTGGCAAGAGCGTCAAATCCGCCACAAGCTCTACACCCGTTGAAATTACCGGGCTGCAGTCCGTCCCGAACGCAGGCGACACGTTTTACGTGCTCGACGACATCAATAAAGCTAAAGAAGCCGCACAGGAAAGTCAGGCACGCCAGAGAGAGGGTTCACTTACCAAAAGAACCCGAATCACGCTCGATAATCTCTTCAGCCAGATCAAGGCCGGAAACGTCAAGGAGCTAAACGCCATCTTACGCGCCGATGTTCAGGGCTCGGTCGACGTCCTGACAGAGTATCTGTCCCAACTGAGCACTTCCGAGGTAAAGCTAAAGATACTGCACGCCGCAACGGGCGGTATAACCGAGGGCGATGTCGTCCTTGCCGAGGCATCAAATGCTATTATCATCGGTTTCAACGTCGTGGCCGACGAGCACGTTACCAGAATGGCCGAGGCAAAGGGTGTCGAAATAAGATTCTATAATATAATCTACCGCATAACGGAAGACCTGCAGAAATCAATGGTCGGACTGCTTGAACCCGAAGAGCAGGAAAAAACCATCGGTCGGGTTGTGGTCAGGACCACGTTCAAAATCTCGAAAGTCGGCACAATCGCCGGCTGTTACATCAGCGACGGTTTCGTTAAAAAGAACGCCAGGTTGCGCCTGATACGGGACAACATTGTTATCCGGGATAACCTCAGTATCGATTCGCTAAAGCACTTCAAGGACGACGCCAGCGAGGCGAGGGCCGGCACTGAGTGCGGTATAAAAATCGCCAGATTCGACGATGTAAAAACCGACGATGTCTTTGAGGTCTATGAAATCGTCAAGGTCGCTCGCTCCCTTGAGTAGGCATTGCGGCTATGCCCACAAGAAGACAAGAGAAAATCGCGCGTGTCATCAGGGAATCGGTAAGTGACACAATAGCGAACCACCTCAACGACCCGCGAATCAAAGCATTTGTAAGCGTCACGAGAGTCGAAGTCTCAGCGGACCTCCGAATAGCCAATCTGTATCTAAGCATGTTCGGAGGCACGAAAGCCGAACAGGACAACACCTTCGCCGCAATAATGCACGCCAGAAGACGCATTCAAATGCTGCTGGGAAAGGCGATGAGCAGCAAGTTTTGCCCGACTTTGAATATCCACAGGGATGATAAATTCAAAAAGGCCCTGGAGACTATGCAGCTCCTTGACGATTTGGCCCGCGAGCTCAGCGACAAAGATTCCGTTGACCAACAGCCCCATTGACTGTTATATTCTCTGACCGATAGAAAGGTCTCGAACTTTTATTGGCTGCCGTCCCGCAGCCCCCGAAAACGCTTATGAAAAACAGCAGCGAATACGCAAAGAATATCAAAAAACTGTATCGCTCATTGAAACGGCGGCACAAAAAGACGGACAAAGTCGAATTCGATGACCCCATTGATGCGCTTGTCTACGCCGTAGTAAGTGAGAATATGACCGAATCGCAGACACAATCCGCAATCAAAGCCCTGAAAGGTTACTTTGTCGACTGGAATGATTTGCGTGTTGCCGCCGTAGAAGAGATTATCGACGTGATCGGCAGGAACGTCACTGCATCTCGCAGGATTGCAACGGCACTGGTCAACTCGCTCAGGTCGGTGTTTGAAAAATACAACACTTCCAGCTTGCTTGCCCTAAGAAAATTGGGCAAACGGCCGGCAAAACTCGTGCTCGAAAAGCTCGCCGACACAACACCTTTCGTCGTCGACTACTGCATGCTGACGGCCCTGAACGGTCACGCAATACCTCTTACGACGCAAATGACAGAATACCTCAAGGCCAACGAGCTTGCTCACCCTGAAGCCGACTACGCTCAGATAGAAGGTTTTCTGGCCAGACAGATATCGTCCAGAAACGCTTATGAGTTCTATTTACTTTTGCGGCACGAAAGCGAGTCTGGGAAAAAAACCAAACGCTCAACCAGAGAATCGGTAAAAAAGAAATAGAAGATAAACCAGAAGCCGGCTCGATTTTCGGAGTAACGTAAATTGTCAGAAAAAACAATAAAACTCGGTATCCCCGCAGGCAGTCTGAAGACGGCAACGATTGAGCTTTTCCGCAAGGCCGGCTTCAACATCTCCGGCTCCGACAGAAGCTTTCTGCCGGCAATCGACGACGAAGAGATTGACTTGACCATACTGCGCGCGCAGGAAATGAGCAGATACGTCGCCGACGGCGTCCTTGACGCCGGCATAACCGGCTACGACTGGATAATGGAAAACGGCTCGGACGTCGTCGAAGTCTGCGAACTGGCCTACAGCAAGGCGACAAGCAAACCGGCAAGATGGGTCCTCGCCGTCCCAGAGGAGTCGAAGGCAAAAAAACCGGAAGACCTCAAAGGGGGCATTATCGCCACGGAGCTGGTAAACGTCACTGCCAAGTTTTTTGCCGACAGAAACATCGACGTAAAAGTCGAATTCAGCTGGGGCGCCACGGAAGTCAAAGCCCGCCTAATAGACGCAATCGTCGAGCTAACTGAAACAGGAACATCACTAAAGGCAAACAATCTGCGGATAATAGAAACCGTTATTTCCTCCACGACCCGCCTTGTCGCCAACAGGCAAAGCTGGCAGGACAAATTCAAAAAAGAGAAAATCGAAAACCTCGCAATACTTCTAAAGGCCGCCATCGACGCCCGCAGCAAAGTCGGATTGAAGATGAACGTGGAAAAAGCCAATCTCGAAAAAATACTCAAGGTGCTCCCCTCAGAAAAAAGCCCCACAATTTCAAGTCTGGCCGACTCCGACTTCGCCTCTATCGAAGTTATAATTGATGCTAAAACGGAACGCTCGCTCGTTCCGGCCCTTAAACGCGCCGGCGCCTCGGGGATTATCACATATCCTCTCAACAAAGTGATTCATTAAGCTGCTGCGGGGCAACCCGCAGGAAACTCTATCCCCAACCCACAAATTCGACACCGGCTCACTTGGCCCGGCCGAGATACGAGCCATCGTCGGTGTTGATGCGAACAACCTCTCCAGTCTCGATAAACTGCGGCACACGGATTTTCAGGCCCGTCTCTAAAACTGCGTCTTTCATCTGATTCGTTACGGTAGCCCCTCTGGGCATAGGCGTCGTCTCGGTCACGGTCAGCTCAACCGCCTTGGGCAGCTCGATGGTGACGACTGTTCCCTCATGCAATAAAGCCGTCAACAGCGTATTGGGTTTGAAAAATTTGATTTGTCCGCCAATTAAATCATCCGAAACCGTTACCTGGTCATAGGACTGTGTATCCATCAGGATATGTCCGGCGTTGTCGGAGTAGAGATACGCCATTTCCCGCCTGTCAAGAAACGCCTGCTCGACATCCTCTGTAGAACGCAACCGCTTTTCCGTGCCAACGCCATCGGACAAACGCTTGAGTTTGACCTGAACAAATGCCCGCAAATTCCCCGGCGTCACGTGCGTTGCCTGTGTACATACATAAAGCTCCCCGTCCATTATTACCGCCATTCCCTGCCGCATATCACTTGCCTTCACGATACTCTCCTGATATGTAATTCACAAAATATCAAAACTAAAGAATTCTGCAGTGTATCACAATAGGCGATAAAACGTCAAGCGCAGATGCCGAAACCCATAGCGCGAGCCGTCACTGAAACGCGCTAAAGTTCAATTTGCGCTGATGCTTCGCGGATCGATGTACTTAAACTCAAAATGAAAACCGTCGGCCCGGCTGATGCCGTAAAAGGCGGAGTAGCCAAAATACCTCTTTACTTCGTCAAAATCCGGCAGCAAGCCAAAATCAGCAAGCTCGCCGAAGTCAGGATTTGACATTACTGCCGCCGCAGGCCCCATCCCCACGCTGGCACGCTGGGCCTTGGCGCTCTCCTTCAACATCCACCACAACAGCTCCGCCGATGCCGTATCATCTTCGAAGCCGGCCAATCCCACTACGGATGGCACAGCAGATTTCACACGTGCAAACCATTCAGCCGAACCAATCGATTCGTTTTCAGTCCCGGCCAAAGTCCGAATCGCACGCTCTACCGCCGGTTCCGGACCGAGAATCAAGTGAGTGTCGGTAATCGTAAAAGCCATTCTGGCAACCGTTGCAGTCCCCGAAGCCGCACTCTGCATTGCAGCTCCCCCGTCCAGAAACGGCAATCCACTGGGAGGCAGAAGATATATCGTATGCCCCAGCAGATCTCGCGTTGGCTCCGGATTGTTCGGCACCATTAAACGTCTGTGCACATACGACAGGGATTTCTCCAAAGCGATGCGGTTACTAACCGAAAAAGCCATGAGGTTCTCCGTCGGCATCACGCCCATGGTAAATGGCTTGTTTATGCTCTGGGCTATCACAATTTCCGAACCGAGATACTCTATGATGTCGTTTCTCAATGACACCGCTGGCCCGCCCTCCGCATCCGCCTCAATCAGCGGCTTTTGCATCGCCATAGCCATAATGGGATTAAAGCCAATTACAACGCCATACAATTCATCGTATGCCTGCCGGATATCCACGTTCACAAAGCTCAACGAATAGCTCGATGCGGGCACAAACCGGGGTGGTTTGACAGGTCGTGAATTCGTCTCAAGCATCTTCAAAACGCCCCTTCTGGTCCCCGTCGTTCTCAAAAACGCCTTTCCGCTAAATAAGCCCTCTCCACCGGTATCAAAGCCCAGCGAACAGCTCAGCCCGCTAAGGCCGTTAAGCCCCATATTCGTCAACGTCGTCCGGACCCTTCCCGTCGTATCTTCAGCAGCTATCTTCCGCATCATCTCTTTGAAATTCACATACAAGCCAACGTCCCTGTCCGGCCCGACGGCTGCCATTGCAGACGCATAATCGATATCGCCCGCCAAAGCTGAGCCGCCGGCACCCTTTATCTGGGCAACGACAAACTGAACCGTCTCTACGTCGGTGCCCGCTATGAGGCAGTCGTCAATAAAACAATACACAATTTGCTCCGGCGGCGGCTGAACCATCTTATACGTCACGTTACCGTCCTCCGGCTTGTAGCTTTCCCAGTCAGCCACCCTTTGAGGCGCGACCTCGGTCGTCAATGTTGCGATACTAACACCTCGATAATCCTCAATTGTCCTGTGAGCATCCTGCTCTATGGCCCTGGCAACCATCTTCTCGATAGCCGCCTTTATACCCTCGACGTTTCCACCCCATTGACTTATCAAGACAATTGCCGGCTCCTGTTCTGTTGTGCTCTTTTCATTCATAACCAGAGCGACCGCCACACGACCTTCCGGCAGGCCGTTCGCATCGAGTATCGTCCGTGCAATTTCGTCCTGGTCCTGCTGGAACTTCTTGTCTAATTTGCCCCTGAGGTCCTTCACAAATGCGGCCATCGCCGGCTCTTTATACAACTTATACAAAAAGCTTTTCTCAAAGCCGGCCCTGAGACCCTTAAAATCACCAATGTCCACAAGCACAATCGTCTCAGCGGGCACAAGTTCAGCCGTTTTAGGCAAAGCCGCTGCCTGAGAAATTAAAGACACGGCCACGACAAAAATGAAACCGACGATAAAAACAAACTTCGCTCTGATTGTCACTTCTGAAACCTCCATCAATAGCGGATAGCCGGCCAAATAACTAATCCCGGCCTCCGGGCATCTTCGGCTTTTCCTTGTTACGCCTTCTATCCGGCTGGATATACCTGTAGCCGGTGTTTGGACTATCCTTGTCATACGCAAATGCGTCGCGATTGTCTATGAAGTGCTTCACGTAGTCGACCGGTATGGCAAAGCCCAGCCCACCGAAGAATATATACCCCATATTCGTAACGCCGATGACCTCGCCTGCAAGATTGAACAACGGGCCGCCTGAATTGCCGGGATTAATGTCCGCGTTGGTCTGCACGTAAATAAGCCCTTCGAAGGCCCTCGCTGAACTGCTTATCACGCCATTGGTAACCGTCCGCTCCAGCCCCAGCGGATTGCCTATCGCAAAGACCTGCTCGCCGACTTTGACCTGCTCAATATCACCGAGATATACATACGCCGTCCGGAAATCGCCCGACTCCACAATCCTTAACAAGGCCAAATCCACAAATGGATTTATGGCCTCAATTTTTACCCTCTTGTGGGTCTCCTTGTCAAAGCCGTCCCTGCCCTTCTTGAATACCGTCACCTCAATCTTTGTTTCCTTCTCAATGACGTGGTAATTCGTTATCAGATAACCCTTCTCGTTAATGAAAAATCCCGACCCCATACCCGCCGGGCTTGTTACCTTTACCACCGCCTCGGAAACCTCCGCCACGCCCTGCTCAATTGTCTTTTTCTGAAATTCTCCGGTGTAATACAGCCGTCCGGAACCGGCCCCCACGGTTATCTCATTCACATCGCCCGCTTCCTGCGCCGGCACGCTGCTTTCCCGTGATTCTTCATCATAGCTGTATGCAAGCACCTCTTCTTTCGGCACTGCTAAAACAGTCACGCCGACATCCACGTAGAGCTTCCCGTGCTTCTCCGCCACTATATCCCCTGTCAGCTCCTGCCCGCCCTTTAACTCCACAACGTCAGCACTTGTGAATGTTGCTGACAAACAAACGCATAAGACTGAAAAAACAATTACCTGATTGAACTTCATAATTCACCCGGAAATTGACGACCATTTTGCTGAATATTGTATGCTGCTATCGGCGTGATTTCAAGGATAACTCCACGGTCACTCGACGAAACAGGAATAAAAGCATATTATTCCACCAGCCAGTTATCAGCTAACTGAGCCAAATCGTACACGTCAATATCTTCATCGCAGTCAAGGTCATACCCATCACACTGTCCGCAGTTGGTGTCCAGCCACATCTGTGCAAACATAGCAAAATCCACCATATCCACGTCGCCGTCCGGCTCAAAATCACCGAGGATATTAACCGGCCCGGGAGCGGGTTGACCCTTCGTTAGACGTTAGTTTCAGTCCCGACGGCATGTCAATCGCTAATTATCGTTGTGTTCGTACTGCTCTGCCGTGGACTAATACTGATTCCTCCGGCTTTAATCGTAACGGAAGTATAGTTAGTCATAATTTCCCAATCCCCGGCCAAGGACTAGCCATCGGCCCGCTCGTGCGGGAAGTCGACCCGAGTGCTCCAAAAAGCGGCGGGGACCATTCCCGAACTTCGGACCTTTACAGTTTGCGATCGCCACCTTTGCCTCGGTCGGTCCTGTGCGGCGTCGCTCGACCACAAACCTCAAAGCCTGACCCCTTTTGGCTCTCCTTACAAGTTGTCTTAGTCACTAACTCGAAGGACCAATATGGCGTCTTCCCACTTTTCAGGTGGGACCATGTCCCGGACCTCATTCTGCTTAAATCGACCTGCCTGCTCCTCTTGACCGTTGCGTGGATCAAACCAATGGGCTACGGCTGCTTTGTTCAGAGTATTTTTTATCTTCGTCTGCGAACTATTGGAAAAGTACACCAAGGCCATATGGCCAGATGCGTAAGTAACAGCGGTTTTTAAGCTATCACCCTTACCGGCTGCCCCATCTAAAATACGTTGATCAGGGATCCATTCTGACCATTGATGTTCTTGTAAAAACGCCTTAGCCACTACTGCGAACTGAACTGCTCCAGGAAAATCAAGGGCCTGTTTCCAGGTGTAGCCACAATTGTAATCCCCACCGGTACCACGCATGGCCCAAATCGGTCCTGCCCCATAAGTATGCCCGGCTCCGCCGGCAAAGAAAGTATGGTAAATCTGCCGACGCACCCTGACAGGGGTTACCCAGCCACATTTATGACCATAACATCCAACTTCATAGGAACCCTCCAGAAAGAGACTCGGTTTAATCGGCTTGTTAAGTTGGTATTCACTTAACATCGTCGGGTAGACTTGGTCCACCTGTTTCCAAACTTCTACGCCATTGGCAGTAAGCCAGGCATCCTCATGAAACCAATTCGAAGAATTAACAGAAGGGTCACCATCCGGGTGATAGGTCATAAAAACCTGGTTCCATACCGAGTGGGCTTGATGCCAGGCGGGCTGTTGCCCAGTCACACCCTGCGCAATCCCCTCTGCCATAGCCCTGAAGATATGACGCTTGTCATAATCCTTGGTCTGTGCCTTGGCATCGCCACCTAGTACCCAAAGGATGTGCGGTTCCTGCTGAAAACGTTTTCCCAAAAAAGCACCATAGGTCTTGGCTTCCTTCTCTGTGAACTCTTCGTGAGCCCCACCAAATTGCAGGGTGATATAGGCTCGCCCCCAACAAGGCAACAAGGCCAAATACATATTCCGTTTCTTTATGGCCCCAATTACATAATCTACATGATCCCAATAGTCATTGGGTGAGTCAGGGCTCCCTCCCTTAACAAGCAATGGCTCGGCTGTGTTAGGAGAATCTTCATCCCCACTAAAGGGTCGATGGCCATAGGCATTGGCGGCATTATGAGGACCACTTTTCATCCCACCACCATGCGGATACCAAAATACGACTGATTGAATTACAGTAAATCCCAGCTTTTGACGGTTATCCAAGTAGTGATCAACCTCTTCACGCGTGAGCTGTTGAAACAAGCCCCATGCCGTATCTCCAATCCACAGAAATGGAGTACCGTCATTATGTTGAATCGTGTGCCCATTTTTGGACACCTGAAGTTTGCCATGTTGCTGCCAGGGCGGCTCCGCCAACAAACCTAGGGGACAGATTAAGATGAACCACAGGGTGGCTAAGATGTTTCGTTTCATATTTATTCCTTTTTAAAAATTTTAGTTTAGTGGTTCATACCGTACAGATGCCGTTGAGGGCGAAACTGCTACACCTGTTACAGGCACATATATAGTTTAATCACTGGTCTTACATTTACAAGGAAAGTATATTGGTCGGTGGCATTTACTGTATTGTCGGTAAAGGATGAAACATTTTTACCCACTTCGGCCAGTAATTTGAATTCGCCACTATTTAACGAACGCTCAATAGTGCAGTAAGCAATAAGTTCGATTGATTTTTTAGACAATCCCCGGGGCAATTTCAAGAGCGAACTCGTATCTATATAGACGAATTCTGTTGCAAATTGTCGCCCATTGTTGACAATTGTGCATCCTGAATTGAGAATCTAAATTTATAAAATGGTTTTTACATTACACAGATACATTTTTCGCGAGGTCCTGAAGGTCTTTTGCCTCGCGGCCGTGGCTCTGACGCTGATGATGAGTCTGGGGAGTATTTTGCGCCCCGTACAGGAATACGGCGTAGGCCCACGCCAGGTCATTGACCTTATGGTCTACTTTCTGCCGATTACACTGACCTTTGTGCTGCCGATGGCCGCCTTGTTCGCAACGACACTAATCTATGGCCGATTGTCTTGCGACAACGAGCTTAACGCCTGCAGGGCAAGCGGTATATCGCTGCTGCCGCTGGTCTATCCGGGCCTGCTGCTGGCCGTTATCGTCGCGATAGCAAATCTGCTGCTCAGCTTCTACATTATGCCGGCCTTCGTTCGCCGGGCGGAAACTTCGTTAAAAGACGACGCAAGACAAATCCTGTTTCGAAACATCCAGCGACGCGGCTACTACGACCTACCGCCCGACGACAAATATCGAATATACGCCGACTACGCCGACATCAAAAATAACACCCTCTCAGGTGTTGTCGCCGCTGAGGTTACCGAAGGAGGTTCCATAAAACGTATCATTACCGCCGAAAACGCAAAGGTCAGCTTCAACCCCCACGAAAGATTCAACGAGGTCCGAATCACAGCTTACAACACCCATCAAATGGGCCCCAAAGAAGATTCGGCCTTCTCGGCCGAACTGCTGTCGCTGACCGCCGAATTCGGCTCTCTCCTCGGCGACAACATCAAATTCAAAAATATCGACCAGATGAAGAAAATTCGTCACGACCCGATGCTTTTCGACCCCGTGGCAAAACTCGCACGAAAAACTTACGCTCAGTTCACCTCGGAGCTTCTCGCCCAGAATATAAATGAAACATTCGCTTCGAAAACAAACAGGTCCTTCCGCCTGCACAGCGACCGACAGATACTGGAGTTCACAGCCAATAACTGCACGGTTCTCGATGACAACCGACTGCTGCTTTCCGACGATGTGGTTATTGTTCAGCGCCCGTTAAATACCGTCCAGCCACGCCGAATTTACCGCTGCCGGAAGTGCTATCTGGATATCGAAGGCGACGAGCTTGCACCCACTCTGACGATGGACATAAGAAACGCAACCTGGGAAGCGGACCAGGGAACCGAGCATCTGCTGGGCAGACGTGTTATAAGAGGCCTCGTTGTCCCTGCCGCGGTAACCGATAACTTCAAGACTGCTGACGTCCTTGGCGAGATTACACCACAGGCAATATCAGCCGCACTGCACGCCGGGCCAAGCGAATACCTGTCCGGCTTGGAAAACCAGCTTCAAAGAAGAATCGCACTGACTATAGCCAGAATAGATGCCGAAACACATTCACGCCTCGTCTTCGGCGTCGGCTGCATAACACTGATTATGATAGGCATCGGTCTGGGCATAATCCTCAAGGGCGGGCACCCGCTCACGGCCTTTGCCGCAAGCGCCGTTCCCGCTTTGGCGCTGGTGGTCTTTATGATGATGGGCAGAAACATCACCAAAAACCCCGATGCAACCGTCCTGTCCGGCATAACAGTTATGTGGGCGGGCCTTATTCTGCTGTCTGTAATGGCGCTATTGCTTTATCACCGGCTTATGAAGCATTAAGAAATATCTTAAGGAATCGGCGGACAAACGCTGCTATGAAAATACTCGACAAATATATCGCCAGAAACTTTCTCGTGGGCTACGTCATCGCTTTCTGCGTGCTGCTCGGCCTGCGAATTGTCATCGACCTGTTTGTCAATCTCGACGAGTTCACCGAGCGAGCCGGACTCGGCGCCCTGCCCGTAATCACAAACATCTTCACTTATTACGGACTGCACAGCACCTTATATTTCCGTGATTTTGCCGGTATGATTATGGTCGTCGCTGCGGCCTTCTCGCTCGGAAAAATGATTCGATACAACGAACTAATAGCTACGATGGCCTCGGGAATAAGTCTAAAACGTATCATTGCCCCAATAATTGTCCTGGCCATAGCCCTTTCAGGTCTCCTGATAATCGACCAGGAATTGTTCATACCGTCTCTCAGCACAAAGCTGGTCCGCAAGCAGGACGCCTTGCCCGGAGAAGAATCCTACAACGTTTGGTTTGTCAGCGATGCAAACGGCTCACTCATCTGCTCGAATGAATTTGACACAAAAACCGCGACACTTCGTGAACCGATTATCATCACCCGCGTCAAAAAACCTGACTCTCTCATCTGGGAGCCCACCGGCTGGATTGAGGCCGACGCGGCAACCTATGACCCCAAAACCCATTCCTGGCTGCTGAAAAACGGCACACTAACGCCGATACCTAAACTCTCGCAACAGCCTGATGACGATGCTCTGACCGCCGCTGTCGCAAGAGTATCTCTGCCTGCCTACTACACCGACATCACACCTCAGGATATACCCATCAGACGAAAGTCAGAATACAAAACGCTCTTAAGCTCCCGGCAGCTGTCCCAGCTGGCCGCCGAGTCAGGCAAGCTAAAAGACCTCGCCCTTCTCTACAGCGAAAAGCACTTCAGAATAACCGAGCCGATTATGAACGTGATTATGCTTCTCGTTTGCCTGCCGGTCCTGGTCTGCCGCGACCCGAAGTCTATGAAATCTGCCATCGCAATCAGTTTCGCAATAACATCCGCCGCCCTCCTGGTCAGCTTCATCTGCAAACTTATGGCCACCGAGGCCTTCTTCGGAAGGGTTGCTCCGGAGCTTTGGGCCTGGCTGCCCGTATTCATTTTCGCCCCCATCGCCTTCATCGAAATCGACTCGATGAAGACCTGACCCCGCCATCTATTACTCAAAAGTGAAACTTCAATCCCGTTCCCAGTACATGGATGTCCTTCCATTCGCCGCTCGACCGGCTCGCCTGCCACATATAGTATAAATCCATATCCAATCCTTCCCTCAGTTCAAATGTTGCACCGGAATAGAACCTGTTCCTGTCCACGTTATCATCGTTCATCGTGATAAATATCTCATCCGCTATGTATGGCTTGAGTTTAAGGGCCGTAAGCTCACAGGGGAACTTCACCGTCACCTTGTTCCTGTATCGCCAGACGTCCTCCTTGTCGGTCCTGTCCCTGTATTCGAATCTGCTCCTGCTGCTTACGCCGAGGTCGAACACCTTGCCCTTAATTGTCACATTCAACTGCGGCCTGTTCTCTCTCTTGAAATCGTCGTTGCCGTCCTTCTCATAAACAAGCCGAAACGCCGGCCCAATATCAAGCCATTCTGCCAATCCGCTGTATGTAAGCGTCAGTTCTGAATGCTCGTAATATAAATTCCCGCCGTCATCACCAAGTCGAAATTCCTGCCCAAATGTCCCCTTCCAGTTCTCGGCGATTTCAAACGATGCAGCCGCACTTGTCCACCACTGGAATCCTTCGTCTTCGTAGCCCAAACAGATACTACCTGACAAAACACTCACCGCTAAGATGCACAACACACTTTTCCCAATCTTCATTACCAAACTCCTTCGTCTCGATATTCAATTTCACGCCCGGCAGCACCACGCGTACCCCAGACTAATCCATTGCTCCTCTGTTCAACTGATTGCGCCGCTTATATACTCCTTTGTCATCTCCTGCCTCGGATTCTCTAAAATCTCCTTTGCCGGCCCGTGCTCAATCAGCTCGCCTAAATAAAGAAAAACCACGTAATCCGCAAGTCTTTTGGCCTGACGCAGAATGTGCGTCACGATAATAATCGTATATCGCTGCTTCAGCCGCATAAACGTTTCTTCGATTCGTCTGCTCGATTTCGGGTCAAGGGCCGATGTCGGCTCATCGGCGAGAATTATCTCCGGCTCGACCGCCAGCCCCCTCGCTAAGCACAGACGCTGCTGCTGACCCACCGAAAGCCGCGAAGCCGGCGAATGCAGCCGGTCCTTCACCTCATCCCACAAGCTCGACACTTTCAGGTAGTGCTCGACTATCCCGTCGAGGGCTTTTTTGTTCTTGGTTCCGTGAATCCTCGGCCCGTACGCAATGTTGTCGTAAATCGACATCGGCAGCGGATACGGGTGCTGCGACAACAGCCCCATCTTCTTTCGGATTCGCGTCACCTCCGCTGCCGGGTCGAAAATATCCTCGCCGTCAACCAGGACCTTGCCTCGCACCTTCACGCCTTCCGTTGTATCTATCAGTCGATTGAACGACCTCAAAAGTGTGGTCTTGCCGCAGCCGGACGGCCCTATGATGACGATTATCTTCTTGTCGGGAATGTCAATCGTTATGTCTTTCAGCGCCTGTTGACTGCCGTAAAACACGTTAAAGTTCTGCACGCTTATATGTGTCGTAAATTCCATTTGTCACTCCTATCTGACTATATGCCTCGTGAATCGCCTCGCCAGCAATCTCGAAACGACGCTTATCGCCAGTATGACCACCGTAAGTATCAGCGCCGATGCGTATGCCCGCTCGCGAACTTCCGGAAAAGGCGTCCCCAATTGAAAAAATATCGCCAGCGGCAGCGTGGCCGCTGGACGAAATAACGAATACGGAATCGAATCACTAAAGCCGGCCGTAAATATCACCGATGCCGCGTCCCCGATACCCCTTCCAAAAGCAATCAGTACCGCTGTAAGGATACCCGGCAGCGCCTGTCTGACCGCCACCTTCATCGCCGTCTCTAATCTGGTCGCGCCTAAGGAATATGAAGCGTCTAACAGCTCCTTCGGCATCATCCTCATCACCTCGTCCATCGCCCTGCACATAATGGGTAGTATCAATAAAGCCACCGCAATAATGCCGCCCAGAAGCGACGCGCCCAAACCGAAGAAAAGCATCAATGTAAAACCAAACGCCCCGTAAACTATCGACGGAACGCCCCACAGCACATCGAATGAGAACCGCGTAAAAGCCGCCAGACGTCCCCCCCGCTTTGCATAGACGTTTAGATACAAAACAACGGGCAGGCCAATCAAAATCGCAAGAACCGTCGCCCCGCCGGCCAAATATACCGAGCCGACTATCGCGTTGAGCACCCCGCCCTCTTTGCCAAGATAGTAACCACCCTTCGGAGTCTGCGTAATCATCGCCAGGTTCATCGCAGCCATCCCCTTCACCACCACCGTCGCAAGTATCACCACCAGCACTGCGATAATCAGAAGCGTCGAACCGACCATCATTACCTTGAACACGGCCTCTTCTATTTTTCTCCTGTCCACCCTATTCAATCCCCTTCCCGACCCTGGCCAGAACTATTCTGGCAATAATATTGAAAAATAAAACAACCAGCAGCAGAACCAGTGAGCTAAGCAATAGCGCCGAATCATACATAGGCACCGACATCATCTCCCCGTAGTTATTTGCTATCAGTGCCGGCAGTGGATACGCGGGGTCAAGCACCGACTTCGGAACCCTCGCCACGTTGCCCGCCACCATAAGCACCGCCATCGTCTCACCGAACGCCCGCGACACACCCAAAACAACCGCTGCTATTATCCCCGGCATCGCCTTGCGAACAACTACGTGCTTGACCGTCTGCCATTTCGTCGCGCCTAACGACAAAGACGCCTCACGAAGCTCATCCGGCACCGTTCGCAGGACCTCCGCAGAGACGTGAATGATTATCGGGAAAACCATCACCGCCAAAACCACCCCGCCTGCAAGCACGCTGTAACCGGTCGAAGAAGTCCCAAGCCAGGGTGCGATATGGTTCCTTATCAGCGGCACTATCACCAGCACGCCCCACACGCCGTAGACCACCGACGGAATACCCGCAAGCAGGTCTATCAAAGGCCTGCTCCATTCACGCACTAACTTCGACGCATACTCCGAAAGGTAAACCGATGTCAGAAGACAAAGCGGAACCGCTATAACAATCGCCACCCCCGTCACCCAAAGCGACCCCATAATAAAAGCCCAGAGCCCGAACTCACCTCTCAGCGGATGCCACGAGCTGGAAAACAGCAGCTCCCGAATCGGCTTGGCCGCTAAAATCGCCCTCGAACGGTAGAACAGCCCCCCCGCCATCGCAAAGACTATCAGCCCTGAAAAAACCGTAAGCGCAAGCATCAGCCCGCTCGCCGCCTTGTCTTTAATCAGTCTTCTGTCCCGCATCATTTCCCCGGCCGAAACAACATCAACTGCCCTTTACTCACCTGACAGCTTCTGCAACTGTTCCTGAATCTTGGCCTCGGCCAAGTTGATATAACCGGATTCTGCTATGTATTTTTGGCCGTCAGTAAGTACCCACCCGATAAACTCCACAACAACTTTTCTCTCAGGTCTGCCCTGACAAACAAAATGCAGGTCTCTCGCCGGCGGCGAAGGGTACACACCGGCCGCTATGGCCGCAACAATCTCGTCTCTGCTGCCGTAGAAATCCTCCCGCTCGTCAAGAACTCCATTGCCGTCAAGGTCAACCGGCAGCACCCTTATCCCCCCTACCTGCTCTTTCGTCTTGGCGTCGTAGGCGTAGTTAATGTTATTGAATCCTATCCCCAAGGCGTCCTTGCCGACCGCGTCGGCCAATCCGGGGTCCCCGTAGACACCCACGCCAAGCAGGTCCTCCTGTTTTTTATCGAGATACTTCGCCCAAGTCTGTGCGGCTCCGCAGGCATCGGACCGCGTATAAACGCTGATTAAATCGCTCGTCTCGCTGCCTGTAACCTGCCCCCAGCTTTTCACGCTCCCGGTTATCCAGATATTTATAAAATGCTCCCTCGTAACACCCTTTGCAAGAAGTTGCTCCAGCACGGGATTATTCCGGTTAACCGTAGGCACAACGGCATCTTTGGTCACGGATACCCACCACGCGCCTTTCTCCTGCTCCGCCGGATAAATCTCGCGCGAGACCATCCCGATATCCACAACCTTGGCAAGGCAGTCCGCCATCCCTTTACCGGCCCCACCTGCCGCTATGTCCACCCTGACCTTCGGATGTATCTTTTGAAACTCCTCGCCCCATCGAACAGCCATCGGGTATAACGCCCATGCGCCTGACAGCGTTATTGTGCCCTGCAATTGTGCTCCTTCTCCTTCATCCGAAGATTTCTTCTGACAGCCGGCACCAAACAGAATTGCTGCTGCCAATAAACTGCTTAATATCATTCTCATCTTTTTTCACCTTTCCTTTATTGCTGCCACGTTCACGGCGTCTTGAAATTACATCACGCCCACAATCTCAAACCCCAAACGCCCCAAAATTCAACCGGCCCTACAACTAATCCTGTAAAATCCATATCTCTTCACTTTCAGTCTCAAAACCAGACCCATTAAACCAGTCGCAAAACATAAACTAATGGTCTGCCACACCTCAAATGATGAGTGTCATTCCTGCGAAAGCAGGAATCCAAGCCTTTCATTGTCGTTTTCTTGACTCCTCCTTCCGCAGGATTGCCTTTTCTTTGTCCCATTGCTTTCTCAAACATTAATAACCTCAAAAGCCTCACCCTGGAAAACCCGTTACAGAATTCTATCTCACAAGACCCACTCTGAAAAAACCGTCACAGCTCTTAACCTCACAAGACCTGCCCTGCCAAACCAACCGCAGGCCGTAAACTCAATGGCAAAGCCAGCAAGTCTATAGACATTATAGACAAGATTCGGCTAACAGTAAAGAACAATTACAAAAAAAATTTTAAATTTCAGGTCCCGGCTCTTTCAGTGCTCGGTTAAAGAAGCGGTTATTCCAAAGGATCCAACCCCTCACGCTATACAGATAAGTCTGTAAGTGCATTGTGCAAAGTAACTTACGCTTAATCCTCCGATACCCCCTGCCGTGTATTCCGCTATAGGGCTATCTCTTATAGTGCCCCGTCTATCCGGCTTTGCCGGCCGATTCATTCGCTTTGAGCTTCTCTCGAATCTCCCTGTTTATCCTTACGCTGCACCATTGCCTGCCGCACATCGTGCAGTAATCCGCCGGCACCGGTTTGTTGTCTCCAATCTCCGCACACGCCTCAATGTGCATCCTCTCCGCTGTAGCGGGGTCGAGCGACCGCGCAATGTGTGAATCCCAGTCAAGTTTTGCTCTCGCGATGCTCAATCCCCTGTCGGATTCAGCGGCCCCAGCCAGGCCGCGGGCCACGTCGCCGGCGTGTGCCGCAATCTTCGCCGCAATCACTCCCGCACGCACGTCATCGGTATTCGGCAGTCCCAGATGTTCCCTCGGCGTCACGTAGCACAAAAATGATGCACCGTAATATGCCGCCGCCGTCCCGCCTATCGCCGACGTTATATGGTCATACCCTGGGGCAATATCCGTAACCACCGGCCCCAGAACGTAAAACGGTGCTCCCCGGCAAATCTCCTGCTGGGCCTCCATATTATATTGTATCTGGTCAAACGGCACATGCCCCGGCCCCTCGACCATAACCTGGCATCCCGCCTCCTGTGCCCGCTGCGTCAGTTCACCCAGGGTCCGCAGCTCCGCCATCTGCGCCTCATCCGTCGCGTCGGCAAGACACCCGGGCCTCAGCCCGTCACCAAGCGAAAAACAAACGTCGTATTCCCGCATCAAGCCACACAGCTCGTCGAACATCTCGTACAGCGGGTTCTGCCTCTTGTGATATATCATCCACTCAGCCAGCAGCGCACCGCCCCGGCTGACAATCCCCGCCACCCGCTTGCCGGTCAACGACAAATACTCTCTAAGCACCCCCGCGTGTATCGTAAAAAAGTCGACCCCCTGCTCTGCCTGCTTTTTAATCACATCGAAGATTATCTTTTCATCGATCTCTTCCACCTTCCTGCCCGAAACCATCTGGTAAATCGGAACCGTCCCAAACGGCACCGGGCACTCGCTCAGCAGGATTTGTCTTATCGCGTCCAAATCTCCGCCCGTGCTCAAATCCATAATCGCGTCGGCGCCGGCCGACAGCGCGACCTTCATCTTCTCAACCTCCTGCTCCGCCGAGCTGCGAACGCTGCTTACCCCGATATTGGCATTGACTTTCGTCCGAAGCACCCGCCCAATACCCACCGGCTTCAAATTTCTGTTAAGATGAATCTTGTTGGCGGGTATCACCACTCTGCCCGCCGCAACCTCAGCCCGCAAAACTTCCGCATCGACACCCTCTGCCTGCGCGACAAATCCCACTTCCTCGCTTATCTCACCTCTTCTGGATGTTTCCAGTTGTGTCATTTATCTATACCTCACAATTTATCGTTTACCGCCCAAAAACAAAAATCGCTTCCGCAGGGAAGCGATTTCTTATCAAACTGCCGCAATTGGTTTCGCCCAATCACTTCCCTACGCAGGCATCACCTTTTAATTTCGGCTATCCTGATCAGGTTCAAAGGGTCTTTTCTCAGGTCCGCTCACACTGTCTTGCTGTCGCAGGACAGCAGCGGAGGCGAACCACCCCTAGTGAACTTTTACATTATAACCTTCTGCCGTGCTGTGTCAAACGCTTACCGGCTTCCACCCGCATCGACAGAACGCTTAGTACCATACTGTGACTATGATGTTCGGCTCAATCTTCTTGCCCACTACATCGCCGGTCACGGTATTCGTCTGTTTCACGTTAACGCCAGGATTGTCTCGCAGCCAGGCGCATATCTGCCCATCCAAAAACTCAATCGCTCCGCCGTGCAGCTTCGTATAGAAAGTCTTGACCCCTGTAATCCGGTCGGGCCAGCTAACCTTCTTGCCCGTATCCTCCTGCACTGCTTCTGACGGCGCCTCCTGCGATTCAATCCCGCTCGACGATGCTCCTCCGCCAAGATCCAATGGCGAATGGGACACCCCCATCCCGTCGTCAAAAGGAATCGGCTTATCCACATCCTGCTCTCCACGCTGCTTAGCTTTTAAATCGTCCATAAACTACCCTCCGTTCAATCACGGAAATCTACCTGTTTTCTAAATAGCATCAACACTTCCTTAAGTATAGAAACTTGACTGGTGTCGTCAAACTTTTTGTCGAAAAATCACTCCTGCTCAAAACATTAGACCTGCCCCGGTTTTTCTGATACCCTCATCCGCCGATGACCGCCAAAACAAGGACAAAACCGCTGACAGTCGGATTTGTCGCGCTCGGCTGCCCGAAAAACATCGTCGACAGCGAGCGTATGCTCGCGCTAATCGCTCAGGCGGGATTCGTCATCACAACCGACCCTGACAACGCAGATATTGTTGTAATCAACACCTGCGGCTTCATCGCCCCTGCCCAGGCCGAGGCGATGGAGGTAATCCGGCACGCCATCTCGCAAAAAACAAAAGCGAAGATTAAAAAGATAATAGTCGCCGGCTGCCTCCCTCAACGCCTCGGCGCAAAACTCCTCAAACTGCAAGGCAAAATCGACGCTCTCGTTGGACTCGAATACCGGGATAACATTGCGCAAATCATCGAGACAACTTGGTCCGCGGACGCACCCTTAAAATTCGTCGGCCCCGCCCCGCGTATAGTTTATGACGACCGTACCCGCCTTCGAATCACACCCACCCACTGGACCTATCTTCGAATTAACGAAGGGTGCAATCGAAAATGCTCCTTCTGCACAATCCCCGCCATCAGGGGCAAAACCCGCAGCAAATCACCCCGCCTCATCCTCGCCGAGGCCAAAGAGCTAATCGCCTCCGGCGCTGTCGAGCTGAACATAATAGGCCAGGACATAACCAGCTACGGTCGTGACCTTGGGATAAAAGACGCACTCCCCCACCTGCTGCTCAAACTCGCTAAAATCCCCCGGCTAAAGTGGCTCCGACTGCTCTATCTGTTCCCGAGCGGAATCACCGACCGCCTGATTGAAACCGTCGCCCGCTGTGAGAAAATCGTCAACTATTTCGACGTCCCTCTCCAGCACGTCAACCCGCAAATCCTCAAATCTATGCGCAGGCCCCACTCAAAAGACAGGCTCTACCGCCTCATCGAAAAACTAAGAACGCAAATCCCCGGCTGCATCCTCCGAACAACCTTCATTGTCGGCTTCCCCGCAGAAACAGACGCCCGCTTCGATGAGCTGCTCGATTTCGTCAAATGGGCGAAATTCGACCACCTCGGCTGCTTCACGTTCTACCCCGAACAGGGAACTCCCGCCGCCAACCTGCCACGCCAAATCCCCGACCACATAAAAACCCAGCGCCTCAAACGCCTTATGCTGACCCAGCAAAAAATCGCCTTCGAGAAAAATAAAGCTAAAATCGGCACCCACCTTACCTGTTTAATCGACAGTATTGGCAAAAGCCGCACCGCCACCGGACGCTTCTTCGGCCAGGCGCCAGAAATCGATTCGCTCTGCATAATCAAAAACTGCTCCGCTGCCCCCGGCAAATTCATCAAAACAAAAGTAGTTGCCACTAAGGACTATGACCTTGTTTGCAAAAAATTTTAGTCTTGAATTATCAAAACCACTGAGTAAACTTCCCCTATGCTAAAACAGGTCCCAAATATATTAACCTTCGGCCGGCTCGCCCTTACCATCCTTGTTCTCGTTATGCTTCTTTACCTGCCTTACGCAAATAACAGAACTCTGCTTCTCGATACCGCCTTCACCATTTTTGTAATTGCAGGCCTCACCGACATCGCCGACGGCCCCATCGCAAGAAAACTCAAAGTCGCCAGCAAGTTCGGCCGAATGCTCGACCCCCTCGCAGACAAAGTCCTCGTCTGCGGCGCCTTTGTCTGCTTTGCCATAATCGCCGAACCCGAAATGCTCTTCCACTGGTCAAAAACAACCCTCAATATTATCCGCTGGTCCGTCGCCGCCGTCCTCATCGCCAGAGAGGGCTACGTAACAATTCTGCGCCACGTAATGGAAGCCAGAGGCGTCGACTTCCGCGCCGTCGCTTCCGGAAAAATAAAGATGCTCATCCAGAGCTTCGCCATCGGCACCGTCATTATAAAAGCCGCCCACGTCCCCACCGCCACCTGGGGACACTACTTCACCGTGATTACCTTCGCCGTTATGCTGATTATTACAGTCATATCCGGCCTGACAGCAACCCGACGCATCTCCAAAAAACAAAACCGCCGCGGCATATAAACATCTCCACGGCGGCCTTTTTTGAAAAACTGCACACTAAGGCTTACAGTCCCTTACGCCTCGTCCTGCTTTATCTCCTTGCAGGACACAACCTTTATCCACATCTCCTCCTTCTCCATAACTATCCCCTGCACCTCAACCTTCTTGCCCTCCATCTTGCTGCCAAGCTCCATTCCCTTTTCGTCGAGTATCACGTTGTAAATCTCCTCGTCTTCCGTCATCAGCATCACGGTTGTAATCACGCCCACGGCGTTTTTTTCGACACTGACCGTGCCCTGCACTGTCACCGTCTCCGGCTCAGCGGGCGCATTTACGTCTTCGCTCAGTGCTGCCGATACAGCGAATACGCTAACCGCCGCTGCCACTAACATTACTCTGAAAATCCCACTCGTCATTTTTTTGCTCCTTAAAACCCATATTACTCTTTTATCGTTCCTTACCAAAAGATAACACATCTCCTGGCAGGATTCAAATGTGCTTTCCAACACATAATCTCAGAAGAAACTTGAAAGTCCTGGATATGCCGCTTTGCCGCCGGACATACTGTGTTAAGGCCCGGAATGTGCCAATGCCTTCGACGGCTATATGGGGCTATAATTTATAATTTCGCACCCATAAAGTCAATACCCATTCGATACAAAATCCCCGCCCCCTTCGGGCCTGAAGTTTCCAAACTTAACCTGCCCTGCCTCGCACCCTTCCTGTGCCCTCTTAACTGATTTTCAGACAAGCAGTTATATCAGCCAGGACTGAAAACAAACTCACACAGTCATTACCTGTTCGCGCCATCTCACAGCATAAATGCGAATCCCCATTGTCCCGCTGTTGTTGCTTGGTCTAAATCCCTGTCGAAAAAAAAATTTGAATTTCTTGAAAATTATAGTTGACATTGCATAGTATGCACTACATAATAGGTATTGCATAGTGCTTGTGTATTACGTAACTCAAAACCAATGGAGACGCTTATGAAATTCGAAACCCAGTTACTAAAAGGCATAGCCCCGACGGTGGTCCTGCAAATCCTGTCCCGCGG
>Ga0315545_1000406_pt1 | contig 46447 bp, 34 predicted proteins | sample SalMarSW160210MG_FD_203096 | JGI IMG/M metagenome (GOLD analysis project Ga0315545, IMG submission 203096) | Salt marsh sediment microbial communities from the Plum Island Ecosystem LTER, Massachusetts, United States - Salt Marsh Sediment SW1602-10 ...
AGAAACGCCACGGACGTTGTGTCAGAGTTCGCCAATCCGTCCCGAGCCAGCTTCTCTGTGAATTCATCAAACTTCCTGCGGACCTCCGGATCGAAGCCACCTCCAAAAAACGATCTCTGAGGGTAGCCATACTGATTGATGGATTCCATAATCCGACGGTAGGAAATCAATTCATCAATGATCTCCTCGTCATACATATCATCGGTGAACTCTCCATCCTTTATCGCAAGTAGGAGCCTGGTGTACAAAATCCTGCTGTTTTCACCGCAACGATCTTCCCAAAAATCGAGTATCAGCTTGAGTGAATCGATTTTTCCTTCTCTGTAATAGCGAGGTATCAGGATCGTGCTGTTGAGAGCGTAATCAGCACATTTGTAAATACTTTCTTTTGTAAGTAGTTTGTGGAGCTCTTCATTGTCTTGGGCAAACGAGTAAGAAGAGAGCAACAAAATGGAAATGAATGCTATCGCTATGAGCTTTCGCATAAGTCCTGATTCCTCGTCAATATGAATAGTGTGTTGTATCAGTGAATGCAAGGAGTACAAGGATTCTCACCGGTAATAGATATCCCCACCTACCGGCACACGCCTGACCACCAGGACATTACCCGGTTGATAACTGGCCGACCTCCCGAGCAAACCCTACCCCATAGGCTGGTCTATATCTAAGGACAATCCAGGGGGCCGATAGGTGTCCCGGTAGTAGTCGTTGACATAACCAGGTACCGGTCTTAGCTCATCCAGCCAGTAGGCGTCATCATCCCGGTGGCAGACAAAAAAGCGCTGTTCGTCTCTCAGATGCTTGGCACGATGGTACTTGAGATAGATATGTCGATGGTCAACACCGACAATTTCTATCTTACCGGACCCATGCGACATAACATACTTAACCCGCTTGGCCAATCCCGAGCATTTCTTCTTGGCCTGTTCAACCTTGCGGTAGGCCTCGACAATCGGTACCCGATATGGGTAGTTGCCTGCCGTTGGACGTCCCTGGAAGACATAGTACTGCTGCACGCCCATGTATGACAACTCGTTCCAGAGCGTCGCCATTGTCTCCGTGTCATCTGAAATACCGCGACTAAGAGGATTCTGGTTGACGCAGATGACACCAGCCCTAATCAACCGACTGATGGCCTCGCGCGCCTCAGGTGTGAGTTCCCGGGGGTGGTCAAAATGGCACATCAGGTATATGCGGCGGTCGGGAAGGGAGTACTTGCTGAACATTTCCATGAGGGCGTCATCATTAATGAAACGGTAAGGGTTATAAGCCGGCATCTTGGACCCAATGCGGATTATCCTCACGTGCTCTATCTTATGCAGGGCACTGATAATTTTCTCCAGCTTGGCCGTGTCCAGAATCATCGGTTCCCCGCCCGTGAGGAGAACATTGTCCGCTTCCGGGTGCTGGTGGATATACTCAATACTGGGTCTTATATCATAAGTCACCTCATCACTGCTGTTCATAAAGAGGCGTTTCCGGAAACAGTAACGACAGAAACCTGCGCAAACCTCGTTCACTAATAACAGCACAGTCGTGGCATACTTGTGTTGAACACCCTTGTGAACAGTGACCTTGTGTTCACTTGAAGCATCCAAATCACCCCATACAAGCAACTCATCTTCGTGGGGTATGATGAGCCTCCTGATCGGATCATCCGGGTTGTTCCAGTCGATCAGGTCGAGGTAATAATCCGTAGCCCGGAAGGCATATATCTGAGTGACTTCACTGAGCTTGGCCCTTTCGGCGTCCGTCAACTGAGGTATCTTGTCAAGGCTGCGGATATACCTTACTCTCGGCCGTTCTTGGCCGAATCCATGTTTGTATTTTGATCTCATAAGAGCTCCCTCCTTCCAAGGCTGAGGGGTTATCTCCACTGAAACCACACCGCGCCACGGCTTTATTACTCGTTGTTGCTCGAGGTCACAAACCCTTTGGGCCGATTGGTCAACCCATATTGATTATCAACTCAGACTTAGCTGAGTGCCAAGGGCGGGAGTGGTTCTCGAACCACACTAAGAAACCTAGCTTTTTAATATACTACATTAACCTTATATGTCAATATTTGCCGTATAATTTTTCCCGATTACCTAACCAGATCACCGGATATTACCTCTGCTGGCTCATTTGTATAATCTATTAGCTACCAATGCGTTATGGTTATTTTCAGCCTGCGCGTCGATATTATTTTCATTATGGGATAATTATGAAGAATAAGTCGTCTACTACCAATGGGTTGCAGCTCACCGCCAACGAAGCGCTGACAGGCATAGGAGTAAGAGCGAGCCTAAACCGATGTGTCTGGTACCTACAATAAAGTATAAAATAATATTTGACAGTATCTGAGTACATCATATTATCCTAATATAAGGAAAGGAGATACTCCATGGAATACTCCGAAGGAATTATCAAGAACACGGAGTTTTTTACCACTTCCGAGCTGGCTGATAAGCTCAAGATGAATGTTCAAGTTATTACCCGGAAAGTGCAGGCCGGCGAAATCAGCGCCTACAAGATCGGCAAAGACTGGCGGATACCTGAGCAATCGGTCTATGAATGGTTGGAAGAACATTCGAACAAAAAGTCGAAGGCTTCCACAAAGCAGAAAGTAGTAGCCAACTTCGTCAAAGATGACCATATCGAAAAACTGCCCGCACAGCGAAGGAAACGCAAGTTCCTGCTTGAGTATATCCTGGCGCAATTCGAACCGAACCGTCTCTACAGCGAGGACGAGGTCAACAAAGTCATCGCCCGCTACCATGATGATTTCTGCACTGTGCGGAGGGAATTTGTGGCTGAAAAAATGATGGACCGCGTCAACGGCAAGTACCGTCGCCGCACCGGCTACCGGCTGTCCGGCTGATGCCATTTAAGCAGAGCACATAGGACAGGTCCGGTACGGACCTGCCACTCCCGATCATATATTCTGTAGGCAGGTCTCTTCTAGACCTTACATACATTTTTGCCACCCCCAATTATAAAACTGATATATCTATAGCATATATTGCCAGGTCTTTAGAGGCCCTCCCTACAGTTCTGTTTTCTCAGAAAAGACTTGACAAAGAGAGGAGCTTTATCGTCATTACTGGAGAGCACAACACACAGGTAATATCAGAAACTTTTGTAGAATACAGAGGGTGCAACTAAGTCAGTATGCATTTATTTTAATACCTTAGGGAGGTATTATGAAGCAATTCAAATCACTATTCATTCTTCTTTTAGGCACGATCCTATTGCTGACAGGCAGTTGTTGCGAGGACTGCCCGGTCTGTCCGGAAAACCCACCGGAGGCGCAGCAACATTACAAAATGTACGTTGGAGCTCGAGATGTAGAAGCTCAGAAGGGCCTTTTACTGGTTATGGATATCCCTGCCGATACTGTCATCGACTCTGTGACAGTTACTATGGAGAAACAACAACCTCCGGCAGAGGCTGCTAGCACTTTTTGGATGCTTTTTGCACTAACGCCTGATAACAGTCGCCTTCTGATACAGGGAGGCAGCAATACGACAGTAGTCTTCAAGACGAATGACTTAAGCTACGATACCACTCTTGACTACTGCGGTGACTATCATTTTGACCGCATCAGGAGCATAGGGCTGGTGAATACAATAAACGGCCTTTTCAAATTTAACCCCGATGATTTTCAGCTGACAGACAGCCTGTCAAGGCAGTTTGCCTTCTGTCAACTCGACACGGCAAATGCAGTCATCTACCTCATTGGCCTCTGGGGAGAAGATGTGTCGACCGTATACAGGGTCGACTATCTTACAATGACGCTGATCGATTCCCTTCTCATCCGCGATTCGCTGGGCAGCCTCATCATGATCTACGAAATGCTACCAATTGCCGACTATGACAGGCTCTATTTTTTCGGAAAGATCGTAGGTATGAGCTTCTCGTTTATCTATGACTTACAGAACAAGAGAATTATATCAAGTGTGCCACATAGCACCGCGTTTGGAAACTTTCTCGGGACTGCAGATGGACAAACGGTGTACATGAGTGACCCGGGAAATCTCTTTTTCGATATATATGGCAGCAACAATATCTGGCTGTACAGTGTACCGGATGATTCGGTCGTCGGTTTCTATTCCACTTTGGTCAGTGACGCTCTTGGAACGCGACATTTGGACATTCAGGACATGATTTTAACCCCCGACGGGCGGTATCTATATGGAGGGTGTGGTTTTGAGCCCGGCCTGATCAAGTATGATCTCTCTACGGGTCTGGGCATAAGTCTCTTATCTAAACTCTATCCACCGTTGCTCCCCAGCGCGATAGAAATAGGGGAAAAGATAAAGTGACGCTTCCGGTGAAAAGCTGGATGACTCAAGTGTCATTGTTGGTCAAGCACTGGCACGGTCCCTATCGAACGCTGGAGGGAGGTGATCAATGGCACGTTCGTTTGTTACCTTGTCTATTGTAGACTCGAGAAAAAAGGAAGTAGGAGGGAAACCATGCGTAAGAAACTCTTTTTAGCGGCGTTACTGGTCATCGCTTACACTGGCTTGGCGGCCGGCTCGACGTATTACTACGGCGACGACGGTCCAATTGTCTTGATGGAAAGTGACTCCCTGGTTACGATCAAGCTGAATCCGGAATATCAGTTCGACGATTGGTCACTGCTCGCTGCAGACTTTGAGGATCTTGAAGATACGATTAAACCCGTAGCGGGCTGGTTAGGCTATGATGTTTACTTTCTTAAAGATAACGTGATTTTTGATTCTCTGCTTGACACCCTAAACAGTCACTATATGGTATACGAGGCTCTTGCTGTCTACAATACTCTTGGAGGCGTTGCGTTGACAAATAATCAACTGGTGACCAAGTTTCCCGATTCTGTATGGCAGTCAACCAGAGACAGCTTGATTGACTTTTACCATCTGGAGGTGATTTCCATTAGCCCCGCCAGCATAACCGTCCTGCGGACAACTCTAAACTTCGAGTTCAGCGCCATTGAAACGGCCAACCTGCTGTATGAATCGGGCTTGACCCTGTACGCCCACCCGGACCTGGTTGTGCCCGGGTTTCTGGACTTCATGCCGAATGACCCGTATTTTCAGTACCAGTATTATCTGGACAATACTGAACACCCGATAATTGATATTGACGCCCCGACAGCATGGGAAATTACAAAAGGGGATAGTCAGGTAATCGTTGCTGTCATAGATGACGGTATCCAGGACATCCACTAGGACCTGGATAGTTCCAAGTTCTTTATGGGATATGACTTCATAGGTCGCTACATAAAATTCGCTCCAACTCCTGATAGTAACCCCATTCCTGATCCATCATCACTGCAGGCTCACGGCATGTGTGTTGCTGGCATAATATCGGGCGACATAGACAATAGCCTCGGTATTGCCGGCATTGCTGCCGATTGCAGGCTAATGCGCTTGAAATTCTCAGATGACTGGGGTTATTTGCCAGACCCCATGCCGATTTTCCCAGAGTTGCCACCCAATATGCCGTCTACCTGCGCTCTGGCCATTGAATATGCATATCTCAACGGCGCTGATGTCATTAATGGCTCGTGGGGATGGGAGTATCCCTACACATGGCCCTGTGTGACTGATGCGATTGAGAACGCTCACGACAGTGGTGTAGTGATGGTGTTCTCAACCGGAAACTCAGGCAGGAACCATATCAAATACCCGGCGAGTTTGGACGAGACAATAGCTGTAGGCGCCATCAAGCGAGATGGCCACCGGTGGGGGGGATATGGCAATTACGGATGGGGTATAGACGTCATGGCTCCTTCGGGAGGGTGCGATGTGGAGACCGGAGATGTTTATACACTCGATATCGTCGGTGATGGTGGTTACAACCCGTTTTACGCGAGCTGCCCAAACGCCACTGACGACTATGTCTGTTACTTCGGGGGAACTTCCGCTGCAGCACCGCAAGTGGCTGCTATTGCCGCTTTGACAATAAGCTGTCTAGATTACTTGTATGATTCGATGTACATCTGGGTTCCCGAGTATCGAGCCTTCCTTTTGAAAGAGATAATTCGTAATTCCGCTGTAGACCAGGTTGGCGACCCCGACTATCCTGACTACGATACACCTGGTTACGACATCTACTACGGGTATGGGCTTACGAGTGCCTTAAGAGCGTTACTGGCTATCACACGTGGTGACCCTGATAATTCCGGGGAGATTAACATAGGCAATTTGACATATTTGGCAAAATTTCTGTTCCGTGGAGTCCCAGCACCGGTTCCGGATACGCTGATGGGGGATTGCGATTGCACCGGTGATGTTAGTGTAGCTGATATGACGTACCTAGTTGCCTTCATGTTTCAAGGTGGCCCACCACCTATAACTCCATGCTACGAATATTAGCATCTTATAACGCACAAACATATTTTTTATAAACCTCGATGGTCAGTCCAACAACATAACTGACTAAGTACTGGCAGCCTTCTTCTTGTCCCCTCGCAACAGTGAGTGTATAAGTATCGGCGGCGTCACGAGAGTAGTTATGATTACCATGATGACTACCGCGGAATACGTGCCGGAGGAAATGACCGGCTGTCCCTCAAGCATCAGCTTGGCGCCTATACCGGCAAAAATCAAACCCACCTCCCCACGGGGAATCATACCCAACCCGATGGCAATCCGATTGGTGGTCTTGTCAAAGATGGCCAGAGAACAAGCTTGCTTGCCTATGATGGCCGCCAGAGTCATTACAGCCGCGAAGCCGAGAATCTCAACCCTGCCAAATGTCGTTAGGTCTACCAGCATCCCCATCCTGACAAAAAAGATTGGCACGAGAAATGTGGCAATAGGACTGATCAGTTCCTGAAGCTGCTGCTCTCCCCTGTCTCGAAAGCCCTTGAAATGAACCTCTTCCAGAATCAGGCCGGCTGCAAAGGCGCCGACAATCGGCGCCAGACCGATTTTCCCAGCCAGGTAGGCCAGAAGGAAACAGACCAGAAGACTGAAAGAAAGCAGTATCCCTTTCACTTTCATCTTGAATCCAAGCTTGAAATACTGCGGCAGGACAACCGAACCGATTACTACCGCCCCCACAATGAAGAGAACCGCTTTCATGATAATCCACAACACCGCGCCGGAGCTTATTCCCTCGCCCGCCCCGCTGGCGATAGCAGTGATAATACCCGCAACGACTGCCAGGATAACCAACCCCAGTATATCATCAATCACAGCCGCCCCAAGAATGATCTTGGCTTCTCTTGTTTTGATCTTGCCGATATCTCGAAGAACACGTGCCGTAATCCCGACCGACGTAGCGGTCAAAGTAGCGCCGATAAATATATGGACGTAGATTGATTCATCCGGCAGGAACAAGTAGGCGACCCCCCACCCCAGAAAGAACGGCGCGACCACACCGAAGACAGCCACCATGAAGGAGGCCAGACCGACTCTCATCATCTCCTTGACGGTCGACTCCAGGCCCACTTCAAACAGAAGAATGATAACACCCAGTTCCGCCAGTACCTCAAGGGTGATGTCATGTTTGAAAGGCTCGAATAATTCAAAACCAAGCAGATGCAGGTTTCCAATGACCATGCCCAGGACAAGTTCGCCCAAGACTGCTGGCTGACGGAACCGTTCAAAAAGGTCGCCGCCAAGTTTGGCAGCCAGCAAAATGACCATTAATTCCAACAGGACAGACAATACCGGGCCGCTAGGACCCTCGCCATCTTCGACCCCGGTTTCCCCACTGCCAGAGGCAAAAGCAAGGCCGTACAGTGCGTACACGCTAACCGCGGTTAGTAACAGCAGCAGCCTCTTCCGAGTCAGAAGACGCACATTTCCTCCGAATCTAAGGCCTGATAATGATTGACGCTGTTATTCCGGATAAAAATCACTAAGCTTTGCTTCGACCATACTATCGTCAAAATTGACGAAAAATTACGGGTTTTTAGGAGATGGGACAAGGCATTTTTTGAGAATGATCTTCCGAGCGATCTGTCCATGCCATCTTCGTTTGATAAGTATACATTGTTAACGGTTTAGAGATTGTCCCAGAAGTTCCGGACAAAGGGAAAAATAAGGCCGTCATTCTTACGAAAGGGCGTGTTGAAAAACATAGAAAGTGTCATAGCATCCCCAGACTTCCGCCCATTTTCTCTGAAAATGCCTTGCAGAATGGGGGATTATGTGGTAAATTATGGACGCAGAAGTTTACAACACAACGTAAGGCTATTAAGGGATAATCATATTAACAAACCACCAGAAGGAGTAACACCATGAAACACGTGACTCTACTCACAGTCACATTGACCGTTGCGATTCTGGCGTTGGCATTGCTGTCCACAGCCGACGTGCCCCAGATGATCAATTACCAGGGACAGCTGACGGACAGCGCGGGAGAGTCCGTTGGTGAGGTCTACCTGTACGACAACGTAATTGAAAACAGCTCGGGCAGGGTATCCATCGGTCTGAAGAATGAGTTTCCCCTGTATGCCTTCACGATTCCACTGGAATTCACCGACAGCAGCACGTTCCCGGTGCTGGACAGTGTCGTCTGGATCGGCCGGCTGGCCTCCCCGGAGATCCTGGAACACCGCATAATCAACCTATTGGCCGACGGCAACCCCCCGGACACGCTATTGCTGGTGGCTATCTATATGTCCGACACAGCTGTTCTCGCGCCCGGTGATGGGGAGGTTGCACTACTGTTTTTCACCAGCGATTCAACCGGAATCGCGTTCTGTGATACCACCTTTTATCCGCCGGTCACTTCCTTGAGCTTTGTGGACTCAAACTCGGTCCTGTACACGCCTGAATTCCTGTCGATCCCGCTGGTCTGTCTCGATATCGAGGAGCGACCGTCTGAGGCCACTATCCTCTTCCCCCAGGACAGCACCGCCTTTTGCGGCGACTCGGCGGGTATCTGGGGAGGCTATTTCCCTTCGTGGGGAGACACCCTCCCAGACGGCGGCTTCCGGCAGCCGGATTCAGCCTCATTCTGGTACTCGTACGACAATATGAACTACTACTGCGTCGGGACAGATTACTCTGGACACGAACTATCTTACCCCTGGTGTGACTCGCTCGGCGACGGCTGGTCGGTGACGATGAACGCCAACAGCTTTACGGAAGGCTGGGGCTGGCTGCGCATGCTGATGTACGTCGACGATACAACTGTGCTTGGAGACACGGTTCCTGTCTACTTCTTTCCCGACGCGCCGGAAGTAACTATTCTGTCGCCTGATTTTGAGGAAGGCCTGGGGCCAACCACGGCTGTGTTTCAAGTAGCGGTTACTCCAGCCAGGTACAATCAAAAGGAGGCTGTGAGGACGGAGGCGGTCTATGACTATGAGAAAGGCGTGCCGAAGATAAATCAGCATGGCGTTAATCCAACATGGGACGAATTCTACTGCGGACCGACCTCCGTTTACAGTTCTCTTCTCTACTGGGCTATTACCTATGTCCAACACGGCTCCGATGCAATGATGCCAATTGTTAGAGATAGAAATGGGAGGCCGATGACTCAGAATCAGTGTATCGAAGAGCTGGCACAGCGAATGAATATACCAGGGCGTGGTCGCAATTCGAAGCGGGAAATGATTATAGCAACCAATGAGTATCTCTTGGCCCGGGGCCTCAGATGGGAGTTCGTATTCAGAGAAATCGGCGGGCTCATGGACAAGAGACCCCCCAAGTTTAAGGACCTTAAGAGGGAGTTGGAGAAAAAGAAAGAGGACGTAATTGGGACGCTTTGGCGGTGGGACGTTGCCAACAACAGGTGGATGGCACACGCCGTGACTTTCAACTCCCTCAGGAACAAGGCCGACACTGACGGTACACACAACGTTGATTTCATGGACCCCGAGATAGGTGACTATGTGCAGACAACCTTGCAGGATCGGCCCGACACACTTTGCGGTTTCGTCCCCTACCGCGGCTTTAACTGGCAACTGGGAAACCTCTTTGTTATCTCACCCAAGAATCCCATCATGAAAGACCGTCAGGACAGCACTATCCTGTTTCAGCAGTACACCGACGACACGCTTTTCACGCTCGAGATGGATATTTCCGACCAGGCATATGACTCGGTATACTTCTTCACCTTTAGAGTAGTGGATACCGTAAGCGGGATTGAGCTTGAGTTCGAGGATTACATCACCTACTACCGGACAACCTGCTGCAACCATGATGGCATCCGCGGCAACGCTGACGGCATTATTGGCGTAGGTGGACCAATTGACGTCGCCGATCTGACATACCTGGTAGCTTATCTTTTCAAGAATGGTCCGGCGCCGCCATGTCTGGAAGAGGGTAATGTTGATGGCATTGTTGGAGTGGGTGGGCCGATTGATGTCGCTGACCTTACATACCTGGTCGCCTACCTTTTCAAGAGTGGTCCAGCGCCACCGCCATGTTAATAGTTGTCTATCGTGGTCTTTTGTAGGGCAGGTCTCTCCGAGACCTGCCTTACTAGCTGACAGGCCACTTGTGAGGCGACATTTCCTGATCCAGCGGAACGACACCTACCCCTTCTTGTGAACCACCATCGCTGAGGCCTGAGCAGTAGGAAAGATAATAATCTCTGCTATCTGAACGTGCGCGGGACGGTCAGCTATCCAGACAACTGCCTCGGCAATGTCGTCGCCTTTTAGAGGCGTATATCCCCGGTAGACACTCTTGGCCTTTCCCTTATCGCCATAAAATCGCACCTGGGAAAACTCCGTTTCAACTAAGCCGGGATCGACCGTCGAGACCCGTATTGGTGTATCCACCAGGTCAATCCGTAATCCCCGGGTCAGGGCATCGACAGCATGCTTGGTGGCGCAGTAGACATTACCGCCCGGGTAGACCTCGTGTCCCGCAATTGAGCCGATATTGATGATATGCCCCCGGCCCCGATCAACCATCCCGGGAATAACCGCCCGGCTGACGTAGAGGAGCCCTTTGATGTTGGTGTCGATCATTTCCTCCCAGCCATCGATCTTCCCTTCGTGTAACTTGTCCAGTCCTCTACTCAGACCGGCGTTGTTTACCAACAGATCGATAGTCTTCCACTCCGGCGGCAGGCTTTCGACGGTCTTCTCAACCGCTCGCCGGTCTCGAACATCAAGACATAGTAGGTGGGTCTTGGTGGATAATTCAGCCGCCAGCCTCTCAAGTCTTTCCAGCCGCCGCGCGGCAAGAATCAGTCGAGCGCCATGCTCAGCGAGTTTGCGGGCACAGGCAGCGCCAATTCCCGATGAGGCGCCGGTAATCAACGCTATCTTGTTATCCAGATTAGACATATTATCCTCCTCGCTTTTCAGGTCGGAATGTAACCTTTTTGACATGGTCAGTCAATCGGCTAAGGAGGCGTTCTGATTCCACCTGTCCTAACCAAGTATCGAGTCAGGCGAACTAAGTATGGGATTGTTACTATAGTTTTTGAACTCCGGTCATGATTGAGTCCCTCCGGTAAGAATCTAGGGTGCGCTAACACTCGGCCCTACATACAGTTAGATAGCGCACTTTTCTCCACTACGAGGCTAACCGCTGGCACACTATGTGCAATCTCAACCTCTGGAGAAAAAGCTAAACTCTTTCCGAGCTCTACCCGATAGAACCATTGTGACCTGAGCGCCATATCCTTCGGGTCGGCGGAAAGACTACCTGGAGGAAAACGCGATGGCCGCAACCAGGAAGAAGCGTGCCAGGATTGGACTGCCAAGGAAAACTTACTGGCACCTTTACAGTTTGCAGAACCTACAGTCCGAAAAGCTGGTACAGGTGGTGGACAAGGTGCTGAGACGTGAGTACATCCTTATCAAGTGATTTTCGGCAACTTTTTCTTGACAGCAGGGAATTGAGCTGATACTTTCGCGGCTTAATTCTATTAGTAGTAATAATTGCTGCTTTTTGTGGATTTGGACGTACTTTTCGAGATACTGAGGAATGTGGAAAAATAAACTCACCTTAATGCTGATCCCCAGCGCTACAGGGATTCCAAGGCAATTGAGAGTCCCTGCAGGTGTTATCTATCTTATTGTCAGCGTGGCCATCCTGCTGATCTTTGCCAGCTTCTTCTTCTCGGCCCAGTTTTTGACCGACAAAGTCACCGACAAAGAACTACAACAACTCCGCACAGAGAACCTTCAGCTCAAAGACCGCTACGAGGAGATGCGCTGGCATCTGGCTGAAGTTGAAGACCGCTATAGCGAGCTTGTCAAAAAGGAAGTGTATCTCCGCTCGATATTCGACCTCCCGGAGATTGACCCCCAGCAACGCCAACTGGGTGTCGGCGGGCCGGTTCCCCCGGCGATGGCGTCAATATCGGAGACAGAGAAAACAGCAGTGGTCACTGAGGCCGAAGTCGATCGGCTACTGAAGCTGTCCGAATTTGAGATTGAGAAGTATGCAGAGGTCGAGTCCACTCTTGTCGATGTCAAGGACCGCCTCAACCATACCCCCTCCATCTGGCCTGCTAAAGGGTGGGTATCTCGCGGTTACGGAATGAAGTATGATCCCTTCACCGGCTACAAGCGAATGCATCGCGGCCTTGATATTGCCAATCACCGAGGAACTCCAATTATCGCCACTGCTGACGGGCGAGTCACCAGGGTTGGCACAAGCGGCGGCCTTGGAAAAATAATCGTGCTTGATCATGGCTATGGCTTCCGTACCCGCTACGGCCACCTGTCTGAAATCAAGGTCAAACGGGGCCAGATCGTCAAGCGAGGAGAAGTGATTGCACTCATGGGATCGACAGGCTGGTCTACCGGCCCGCATCTGCATTACGAGATCATCCAGAACGGCAAGACCTACAATCCGATGAAATACATCCTCAACGAGATGTGAGGATAACAGCGCCCTTGGGAAGTAGACCGCCGTGAACTTCGGCGGCTTTTTTGTTGGAAGTACGGGCTGAACGCGGGTGGAGTCCAGCTCCTCACGCATCATGGAAATGTAATAATAGCAACATGTGACGTAGTCTGACCGGTAACACCTGCCATATCACTTATTCGTACCTGAAGCATCAGCCGCTAGTGAACGATATACTACCTATGGGCTGGATGCCCGGATGTTTTGATCAACACCTGAATCAGCATATTGGGGCTGGTTTGCTTATGTTGACATTCCACAGGAATTGATCGATGTTGTCGACGAGGCTGAAGGCGCGAGGGATTGATAACTGGTTATGGTGAAGCTGATAATCAAAAGGCTCCTTTTCCTGCTGGGTCTTATTCTGACTTTTCCGCTGATACTGGTAACCTGGACAGAGGGCCTGGTTGTTCGCCGTCGCTCGGAAAGGGTATTTGGTTGGTGCAAGGAGACTCTCTCGCTGTTTCCCACTATTCTCGGAGAGTATATGCGGCTGGCTTACTACAGGGCGGTCTGTACCGGGATTTCACTAAACGCCTCCTTTTTGTTTGGCAGCATGCTGTCCCGTCGGGACACAATTGTGCAATCCGGCACTGTGATCGGAGCCTACAGCATCATCGGCCATGCCGATATCGGCGGGAATGTCCTTTTCGGGGCGCGCGTCTCGCTGCTGTCAGGTAAATACCAACACGGACACCCCAACGAACGAGCCAAGAAAGAGGAAGGTGTCGGCGAATTCCAATTGATCAAGATCGGTGACAACTCCTGGATTGGTCAGGACTCGGTAATAATGGCCAACATTGGAGAAAACTGCACTGTCGGCGCGGGAAGCGTCGTGTATAGGGATGTACCAGACAATACGACCGTTATGGGCAATCCGGCCAGAAAGGTGAATCTATGATTCGCTTGCTCAGGTCGGGCGGTCGAGGAAGGAGAAAGGGGCATGCATAACTTCTGGAAACTCGTCTTGATTGGGTCGATTCTTGTAAACCTCTTGGCAATATGGGGATTTTTCCACTACATCAGGTACGGCGGTTCGCCGCTGGGGGAACTGAAGCGCCGGCTTACCGGGGCTTCTAATCAGAGTGTCCCCAAACTATCATACGCGGATGAAAACAAACAGATACTGGGTGAAATCGCGCAGGGCAAGTCTGATCCCCTGCGGGTGGTCTTCATGGGTGCGTCTATTACAAATCGATGGGACCTGAAGAAGGACTTCCCAAAGGTACACATGGTCAACCGGGGTGTTGGCGGGCAGCTCGTTCCGGCCATGCTTTCCAGGTTCAAGCGAGATGCAATCGACTTGAAACCAAAGGCGGTCGTAATCAAGTTCTGCTCTATCAATATCAGACCGAACCTGCCCTTATCGGTGCTGGAAGACGGCATGACCATGATGACCCAACTGGCCCAGGCCAATAATATTGTGCCAATCATGTCGACGATAATCCCGGCTGCCAAGCCGGAGGCCCACATCGGCAACTTCAGCATCGCGGATACCCTGACGGCATTTAACAACTGGATACGCCAATTTGCAGCGGAGAATAACCTACCCGTGATTGACTTCGCCGCAGCCATTCAGGATGACAAGGGGTTCTTGCCTCGCGATTGCTCCGTCGACCCTGTCCACGTCAATGAGAAAGGCTACCGGATACTGGCCGAGGCCGCACGTCCGGTCATATATAAAGTGACAGGAGTTCAGTAAACCTCTCATCCGGCCATTATTAAAAGTAGTTCTATAAACAAGCCATGCACGATCCTAAGAAGCTCCTCCTGAAGAATATCTTCTCCAACTGGGCTCTGATGATTATCGGGGCGATTATCGCCTTTTTCATGAGTCCTTTCCTGGTCCATACCCTGGGCAAAGATCAATATGGAGTCTGGGCATTGATTTTCTCCGTTATCGCGTACATGAGTTTCTTCGATGTCGGCATGAAACAGAGCCTCGCCCGTTACCTTTCCAAGCACTATGCCACCCAGGACTACGAGGGGCTCAACGGGATTATGAACTCCAGCAACCTGATCTATACTATAACCGGCACGCTGGTCATTGTGGGGACACTGGTTGTCACCTACGTTTTTCTTGACGCCTTCAACGTCACGTCAGAGTTGAAGCCGGTAATGCGCACGGCCCTGATCATTATTGGGTTTAATGAAGCAGTCTCCTTCTTTTTTATGACGGGTACCGCGATCGGACCATTCCACCGGTATGACATTTCCAACGCTATCGAGATAACGGCCTCAATTATCAGCGCCCTCATCGTTGTATATTTCTTGAAAAAGGGACACGGGCTGATCACGCTGGCCGTTATCACCATCGTGATAAACATCGTCAAGTCAGTAATACGCCGTGTCGTACAACAACGCCTGGTTCCTCAAATCCATTGGCGCCTGAAATATATCAACCGGGAACACATCCGACAGCTACTGGGATATGGAGTTGTCAGCTTTCTCATTGTCATCTCGTGGATGGTCATCTTTAACATCGACAACATCGTTGTCGGGATATTCCTGACCACGACAGCAGTGACGTTTTACAGCATTGCCGGGCAGATGATTACCTATCTGCGCACGATCATTAGCGGCATCAGCATACCGCTCGTGCCCGCTATCAGCCACCTTGACGCCACCAGCGACACGAGTGAAATTGCAATCCTGTACGGCAAGATGTCAAAATACCTGTACTACCTCAGCGGCTGCATCTGCGTCGGTCTGTACTTCTTCGCGGGCAAGTTTATTTATTTATGGATGGGGCCGGAATTCACCGATACTGTCGCGATCCTGTACATTTTGGCCATCCCAGTCTGCATTTATCTACCACAGGTAACCGCCAACTCAGTCTTGCTGGGGATTGGCAAGCACTTGCCACTTTTCTATGTCTTGGCGGCAGAAGCGGTCAGTAACGTGGCCTTGAGCCTGATCCTAGTAAGGCCCTTGGGGATATATGGAGTTGCACTGGGAACAGCCATTCCCCAATTCGTCATATATATCTTTGTGTATCCCTATGTATTCCACCGGATCATCAAAGCCAGCCTGAAAACATTCTACTTTACCAGTGTAAAAATGCTTATCACCAGCGCTCTGTTTGCGCTGCCAATTTCAGCGCTAATGAAATATGCCAACCAGCTTCCCGGATGGGCCGGCTTATTTACCGATATAGCTATCGTAGGGGCGTTCGCCCTGGCCGGATTCTGGTGGAAAGTTCTCGACCCTGAGGACAGAGTGAGATTGCTGGCCAAACTGAAAAGAAAAAACTGATGGATATGTTCCACTTCGATGGTGAGATTGGTAAGATGGGTTATGTCGCTATATAACCACCTGTACAAGGCCGTCTTCTGGTTGAAAGATCAAAAGGACGGCACCGGGATATATTCGCGCCTGGCGCAGCTCAAGCGTGAGCAGTTTCTAACGCACGACAAAATCGTCGACCTGCAGAATACCCGACTAAGAGAGCTACTCAAACAGGCCCAAGATCACAGCTCCTATTACCGGGACCTGTTCCGAAAACACAATGTCGAAATAACCAGGGATTTTGATACTACCCATCTGTCCCGCCTTCCCCTCCTGACACGCGAAAACCTGCAAAACGACCGGGAGAGGATTCTGTGCGACAATGCGCAAAACCACTTTCTCAACGCATCAGGCGGCTCCATAGGTCATCCAGTCAACTTCTATCAGGACGACAGGTACCGCCTCCATGGTCAGGTCAGCAACCTGTTATTCCTAAGCTGGATGGGCATACATCCGGGCGACCGCACGGCTGTCTTCTGGGGGGCGCTTCGGGAGTTTCAAGATTTATCACGATATGACAGATTTATGTTAAAGCTCAACCGGGTTAAACAGCTCAACTCCTTCGCCATGTCCGAGCCGTTGATTGAAAAATTCTTAGATGGGATCAACAAGGTTAAACCCAAGTATGTATATGGATATGCCTCTTCGCTTCACTTGGTAGCGCGACACATTAATCTAACCAAGTCATTGAGTTTCACCCCCACAGCCGTCCATTCCTCGGCGGAGATGCTGTATGACTTTCAGCGTGAAGAAATCGAGCAGGCCTTCGGCACCAAAGTGTATAATTTTTACGGGAGCCGCGAAGTGAATAATATCGCCGCTGAATGTCCCGCTCATGAGGGTCTACATGTTTTTGCCTCGGGCCGGATAGTTGAAATTGTTGACGACGATGGCCAACCTGTTCCGGACGGGACGGTGGGTAATGTCGCCGTAACTGATCTGGCAAATTACGCCTTCCCTTTCGTTCGGTACTTGATTGGCGACATGGCTGTCAAGAAGGCTGCACCCTGTTCTTGCGGAAGAGGTTACCCGCTTCTTGAACAAATCAAGGGACGATCAAGCGACATGATCGTGGTCAACGGCAAATACATACACGGTGCCTTCTTCACTCTTTTGTTCCATGGCAAACCGGAGATAACCCAGTTCCAACTTATCCAAGAGGACGACCAAACTCTCCGGCTACTTTTAGTCTCCAAAGAGAAAGAGCCCGAGGTAGAAGGTATTCTGTCGGAAATTCGACGGATGACAGGAGCTAATGTAAGAATAGACATCGAATTAACCGATTACATTCCCCCTACTCCTTCCGGCAAGCACCGCTTTACCATATCTCGGCTCAGGGAGGCCAGGTGAAGAATTGCGTTGCCTTTTCAGAGAAAATGCAATGATTGTTTTATACGGGGATGTATAACAGGTGATCAAGTACAAACGGCAAATGAAGTATAGCAGCAAATACGTGAGGGGCAGATGTACAGAGCCTGTCTTGGAATGTGACCATTTGGCTTCATGTAGGGTGGGAGCTTTTCTCCCACCATTTGACGGCGGACGTAAAGCCCGCCGCTACGCGGAGTTGGTCAATGATCACTTCTTTTGGCGTAAGACCGAATACGGCCGGAACAGGCTTATGAGGATGTATGCCAATCATAAAGAATAGTGAAAATAACACTATGGTAAGAACGCGCGCCGGCTTGGCATCATCGACCTTTGTGACGAAAAAAGGTCTGTTCTACACAGCCTTTTTTGTTGTGATGGTGATCTGTGCGTGTCTACTTCTGGCCCCAGGGCCGTACAGTCTGTTGCCGTTCGGGCTTATCGGCGGCACTTTCTTTGCCTTCCTTGCTTTTCGGTACCCGATAATCGGTCTCCATATCTACCTGTTTTTCTTTCTGGTCCGACCGCAGGAACTGTTCCCAAATGTCGCTGTCATGCACTACCCCTACGAAAAAGTTGTCGCTATCGTTGTTATCATCAGTCTGATCTTCATTTACCTTGTGAAAGGTCGGAATTTTGAGTTGTTCGATGTTGACAAAGGCGTTCTTTTCTTTGTGGCCGCAGCCGCCCTGTCCGTGATTCCGGCAGTATGGGTGGGCGGGGCCAAGGACGATTTCATCGTCTTTTTCAAGATTATCCTGGTCTATTTGTTCGTCGCGCGGATAGCCGATACACAGGGTAAGTTTAAGTCAATTATATGGATGTACGCTCTCTCCGTGGCGTTTATTGCCGTTTCATCCACTATCAATTATTATTCGGGTACCTTCGAATACACTATGGGCATTCAGCGGGCGGTGGGACTAGGCGGTGAGGAAGGCATGATCAGCGATCCCAACTCGATGGCCGCATCACTGGTGTTTGGTATGCCGTTCATATTCTTGTTGATGAAGTACCATCGGAACAAGTTCCTACGCTCGTTTCTGGGGTTGCTGCTGGTAATCTGCCTATGGACCGTGGTCATCTCCGGATCGAGAGGGGGTATGCTGGGCTCGGTCATTATGCTGGTGCTCATCGGTCTGACCAGCAAACACAAAGTGCTAATGTTCATAATAGGGATTATTATCATCATCGGTGTGGCAGCCATTATGCCGGAGCAATACGTTGAGCGGTTTGCATCCATAGCCCACTATAATGAACTGGAGGACGGGACGGGAGCCGGCGAGTCAGCCCAGGGACGTATCAAGGGACTCAAGGTTGGTTTTGAGATCCTGCTGCACCGGCCAGTGACTGGGGTGGGGATAGGTTGTTTCAGTGTGTATAATCATGAGCACCATGGCTCCTGGCTGCAACCACACAACATGCTCGGGCAACTGGTAGGAGAACTGGGCTTAATTGGATTGCTGGCCTTCGGCTACTTCATCTACAAGCTGGCCTCCAACGTCAGGTTTATCCGCTCGACGTTGAGGAGTCACGGCTTTGAGAGAGATTTCAATTTTCAGGCAGCGACAGCGGTCATGATATCGGTTGCCCTGCTGTTTTTCCTGGGTTTGTTCGCTCACAACTTGTACCGGTTTAACTGGTACTTTTTCGCCAGCTTTGTAGCAATAATGGCCAGACTGGTTGAACAGCGGTTTCGATCTCCCGACGCTGGCTTACCTGAGAAGGCGTCTCTACCGGAGGGATTACCGACCGATAGATAATACAACAGCGCTAGCTGAGCGAACAGTGGGTACTCCTGCTCATGAGAAGATGCGACTGATGACAAGGAAAGAAAATGGCGCGAATAGATGAGTTTTTAGCCCGCCTTGGGAGATACGCTCTGGCAGTGCGGCGCAAAGACACGTCGCAGTACAAATTCGCCCGTATGGTTACCGACCACATGAAATGGTCCGCTGAACAGGCTCGTGAGAAACAGTTCCTCCGTCTATCGGCGATCATTGAGCATGTCTACCTGCATTCTCGATTCTACCGGAAGCGCTTTGAGACAGTCGGCTTTGAACCGGGCGACCTTAAGGATTTCTCTGATCTGCAACGGCTCCCTGAATTGACCAGGACAGATTTGCGCGACAATTCCAATGAGTTAGTCTCCGACAACATTCCACCTGATCAACTGGAAAAAAGCGTCACTGGCGGCACCACTGGAGATGCTTTGAGTTTCTACCGCGACCGGCATTGCCTGGACTATCGGAGAGGGATCGACCTGGCGTTGGCCCGCTACTACGGCTGGCGCGACGGGCAATGGCAGGGACTGTTGTGGGGCGCTCCCCGTGACCTCTTCGAAAACCGGGGATGGAAACAAAAAATCGTTCAATACTGGGCCACCCGCGTCTATGCCATGGACTCTTCACGACTTTCCAATACCACGTATGAGGAGTTTGTAACCCAGACAAAGAAGTCCCGGCCATCGTTCATACTCGCCTACCCATCGCTGGCATTCGATCTTGCCGAGCGGATTGAATCTGGACACGTTAGCCCGGTTCGGGTCCCAGTCATTTGTGTCACGGCGGAACCATTTTACGAACATCAACGCCAGAAAATCGAATCGGTGTTGGCAGATCGTGCCTATGCCCGCTATGGAACCAGGGAATTCGGCACTGCGGCCTTTGAATGTCCCCGGCAGAATGGGTATCATATCATCACCGAAAGTGTTTACATTGAAGTCGTACCGACAGGGGTCAACGCTACCACGGGAGCGATACTGGTAACCGACTTGCTGAATAAGGGCACGCCCCTTATACGGTACCGCGTCGCCGACCTGGCCAGCCTTGATGAGTCACCGTGTGACTGCGGATTGGCCGCGCCCCGGCTGCTGCAAATTCAGGGACGAGAAACGGATATTATCTGGCGTCCGGATGGAACCGGAGTGGCCGGTCCCGAGATTCACACCATGGCGGAACACGCCGGCCTGGCGGCCAAAGCACAGGTTATCCAAGAGAAGTTGGACGAAATAGTCTTGCGCGTGGAAGCTCAAGGGAGCGATCACCAGGCTGAGGTTCACAGACTATTGGAAATATTCCGCCGGGAAATCGGCACCGACATCCATTACCGCCTTGAACGGGTCAGCGAAATAGAACGAGCGCCATCAGGCAAGTATCGATATGTTATTTCAAAAGTGAACCGGCCGCAAGAAGAGAAAGAAGATGTCCCCGGCTTTCAAGCAATCCGACCCTCCGAAGACGAAAATCAAACATTTACTTAGGTCGGTAAGGTAGCTAATTGAATATCCTCGTGATAGATGAAGAGTTCCCATTTCCCCTCAACACCGGGAAACGCATCCGCACTTTCAATCTGACCAAAGGCCTGACCCTGTTTCATGACGTATCATACCTCGCCTATGGGGAACCCGATTCCCCCGGATATGACTTCTTGAAGGATAACGGGATTTCCCCGTATGCCGTCGACTCTCCAGACAGAAGACAGACCGGTATCAGATTCTATCTTAGACTGCTTTTGAATCTCACATCGCCTTATCCATATATCGTGACGAGTCACCACACCGAGGCTTTTCAATCCCGGCTGAAGCAGCTTATCGATCGGCAGAAGTTCGATCTTGTCGTTTGCGAATGGACCCCGTACGCGCTTTTCCTTAGAGAACTCCGGGGAGTCAAAAGTGTAATCGTGGCTCACAATATCGAATCGGCCATCTGGAAACGATACGAAGAGAACGAGAAGAATCCGTTCAAGAAATGGTACATCTTGGTACAGAAAGCAAAAGTCGAGAAATTCGAAAGAAACTGTTTCCGATGGGCGAATGGCGCTACGGCAGTGAGTGAACCGGAGGCGGAGCAAATACAACGGTTCGGACTGCCGCATTCGGTCGAAGTAATCGAGAATGGCGTCGATCTTAACTACTTCACACCGTGTGAAGCCAAAATCGATCCTAATATGCTGGTTTTTACCGGCTCGATGGACTGGCGTCCTAACCAGGATGCCGCCCTTCATTTTGTCCATGCTATATTCCCACTTATACACAGGAAGAATCCACAGGCGACGGTTACGCTTGTCGGTCGCAAACCGCCGAAAAAGATAGCGGAACTGGAAAATATCGAGGGAGTGACTGTTACCGGTACCGTTGATGACGTGCGGCCATACATAGCACAAGCGGCGCTGTACATTGTACCTTTGCGTATTGGGGGCGGCTCGCGGTTGAAGATACTGGAAGCGATGGCGATGAAAAAGGGGGTAGTCTCGACCTCTATCGGCGCCGAGGGACTGCGAGTGACCAATGGCGAAAACATCTTGCTTGGAGATAATCCGGAAGAGTTTGCTGAGAAGGTCCTCACCTGTCTTGGCGACCAAACGCTTCGGACCCAGCTTGCCGAACAGGGACGGAAGCTGGTTGAACAACATTATGGCTGGGAAGGTTTGAGTAAGCGGTACAACAACTACTTAGTTTCGGTTGTAGAGGGACGATGAATATTCTGCACCTGCGAGCTTCCAACTTCTACGGCGGGCCGGAACGCCAACTGCATTTTCACGCACGGCATGCAAAGGATTCAGATTTTTCTGTTATCATTGGTTCATTCACTGAGGGAGGCCAATCACCACAATTTCTAAAGGTGATCGCCGAGGACAAAATCGAGACTTGTCTCTTCCGTGTGAAAAACGCTTATGATCCCAAAGCGATCGGCGCCATCAGAAACTACTTGATAAAAAAAGACACTTGTGTACTGTGCACCCATGACTACCGCACCCACGTTATCGGATGGCTGGCCACCAGACGAACAAAGACCAAATGGGTTGCCTTTTCACGGGGTTGGACTCGCGAGAATATCAAGATGCGTCTATATCACACCATTGACAAGGTTATCATCCGCCTGGCTGACCACATTGTCGCGGTATCGGAAGCACAAAAGCGCAGGCTTACCCGGTTGTTGATTCCCGAAGGAAAGATATCCGTTGTCCGCAACGCCATTGAGCCGGAACATCTCGAAGGATTCGAGAAGGTAGACCTGCGCACAAAATATGGATTCACATCCGACACGCTGGTATATGTATGCGCCGGGCGGTTCAGTCGTGAAAAAGGGCAAACTTACCTGGTAAAAGCAGCGGCCACCGCGATCAAGGAGGATCCACGGCTGCGCTTTGTGCTGTTCGGAGACGGGCCGGATTTGGACAAAATACGCAGCATGATAACTTCTTTTGGTTACAAGGATAAAATCCTCTGTCCCGGTTTCGAGAATAACATGGTGGGCTGCATTAAGGGTACTGATGCCCTGATAAACCCATCACTATCGGAAGGCCTGCCAAACGTTGTGCTTGAAGCGATGGCGCTGGGGGTCCCGGTGGTAGCGACCGCAGTAGGAGGGGTACCGGAGATAATCACGGATAGACAAACGGGATACCTGGTTCCGCCCAAAGACATTCCGGCACTGGCGGAGGGATTGCTTTTCATGAGCAATCACAGAGACCAGGCCGAGAAGTTCGCCAAAACCGCCTTGCAATTTGTAAGGAATAATCTTACTTTCGACAGGCAAAACCGGAGGCTGACAGCAGTCTATCACCAGGTATTATCATAGCGAATTTGAAGCATGATCAAAATAGCATTTGTCATAGACACGATACAAACACCCGCCGCCGGTACTGAAAAGCAGTTGTTGATGTTGCTGAACGGCTTGGACAGAACTCAGTTCAGCCCTTATCTCATCTGCCTGCGCAACTCAGAATGGCTCGACAAGCAGAAGTTTCCGTTTCCGCTTATCGTGTACAATCTTAAAAGGATATTTAGTCTCAGTTTCCTTAAGCACCTGAGGAAATTCATTCACTTTGTACAAAGCGAACAACTGGATATCGTCCAGATGTTCTTCGTCGACGGCAACATCTTTGGGATAACCGGCGCCCGGCTGGCCGGTTGTAAAAACGTTATTTCCAGCCGTCGAAATATGGGTGATTGGCATAACCGTCTTCACATATCAATCCTACGGTTCCTGCGGAGATGGACAGGCCACTACCTATCCAATTCCGAAGCGGCCGCAGCCAAAACGGTCGAGGTGGAAGGGGTTCTCCCCAGTCGAATTACAGTCATCTACAACGGACTCGACCTGCAGCGATTCCAGTCTCTCTCTCCTGATAAGCGCTCGAAACAACGCCGGGAGTGGAATATCGCTGACAACGAAACACTTATTGGCACTGTGGCTAATCTACGATCTGTTAAGAACGTCGCTTCTTTCATTCGGACCGCCACGCAACTCGACAGAGATTTCCCATCCCTCAAATATGTTGTAGTTGGCGATGGAAATGATCGGGAGAAACTCCAGAATCTGATCGACACTTCCGGCCTGACTGACAAGTTTCACTTGGCGGGCAGGTACCCCGACGCCGCTCCCTGCTTAGCCGCCTTTGATATTGCCGTTATGTGCTCGAAATTCGAGAGTTTTTCGAACTCGCTGATTGAATACATGGCCGCGGGGCTGCCTATTGTTGCTTCCAATGTCGGTGGAAATGGCGAGGCGATTTCTCATAATGAAAACGGACTCCTTTATCCGGTTGACGATGAAAAAGGATTGGAAAACGGTCTGCGAGTGTTGCTCTCCGACAGGTCGCTGGCAGCAAGGCTTGGAGAGTCTGCGCGAGAAAGCGCGTTTCGTCGGTTCAGCCGCGAGGCATACATTCAAAGCCACCAGGACTACTACAAGGACCTAATGAAGACTGACACACTATGACAACCAATCATCGAAATAACAGAACTGCGTCCGGTCAGGTGACTTGAGTCTCTTCTTGCTGCACTAATACTACCCGATAAGTTGGGTAAACTCCTCGTACGGGATTACAGGCCAGGTTTCCGTTTCAAGAATGCCCTTATTATTGATCTCAGAGGCTACCCTAAAGGCCACGGCTTGATCGGAGGCGTCAAACACCGCCAAGAGGTCGTACCTCCCCAGGGTTGCGAAAAGATTGAGCACCTTCACGTTGTTGTCAGTAAACGCGCCAAGAGACCCATCGATCTGGCGTGACAGGTCTTGGTGAAGCTTCTTTGCATTCGGATTAATAGTCATGGCCATAATAAACGATGCCATAAGCGCTCCTTCCGCTTAATGGTTATGTCACACTATAGCAGAGAGCCAGACGACAATCAATCGATTTATGTCCTCAAAACTCTTGAAAAAACTGCCGAGAATCCTATTATTAAACTAGAAGCCTTTTCCCACTGAGGATCTTCGAGGGAGAGATAACAATGTTTCGTGCAGTTCATCGTGCCCGGTTACAACTGAAAGACTTTTTACGCTTCAATAAAAGCTGTCGCTACGTTGCAAGCCGGTTCCTTGAGGAGCGCGATCGCTTACAGCGAGCACGGACTGCAGATGCCAAGGCTCTATCGGCCGACATGCTGACCCGAGCCGCGCGAGTTTGTCCCTCCTCAAGATTGCTACGAAGGCTGGAGACCAAGCTCCGCGACCGCATTGCGCATCTTAACCCTGATTTAGTCGACTGGGACCTGATTTTCCCTTACAGTACGCTGCGTGAGATTCGCAAGGGCATCATCCTGAAAAAGCCGGTAAATAACAGGGAAAAAGGTGTTCTGCTGGTTGCCTTCGAGGACCACTGGCTCAGGCTACTGAGGTATGGCGACTTGGACAAACTGGCACAGAACTATCACCTCGTCCTGGGCCCAACCTGGTCTCCTCCCCACGATCTGCCTTTTTTACTGGCAGCCAAGATGTGGCCGGGTAAGCTCTTTCACCTACTGAGCAACTTTGACGACATGCCGGCCTTCCAAAGACTGGCGGACAACCTGGTCCCGGTGCCGTTGTTGTCCTCAAGCTGGGTGAATCCAGACATCTTTAATACTGATGAACTGGTGGAAAAGCAGTTCGATATCGTCATGCTGGCCAATTTCGCTGTCTACAAGCGACATTTCCTGCTCTTCAATACCCTCAGAAAAATGCCCGGTTCTACAAGCGTTCTGCTTCTTGGCAGACCTATGCAGGGGCGAACTGCCGACACCATTATGGCGGAAGCCGACCTCTATGGCGTCGCCGGTCGGATAACGATTCGCCAGGGGCTTCCCGACGAGGAAATGGTCCCGGCTATGAGATCGGCAAAAGTCAGCCTGATTATGTCCGGCAACGAAGGGGCCTGTGTGGCCATCGTGGAGTCGATGTTCGCCGATGTCCCGGTGGGCCTCATGGAGGATGCCATTGTCGGTTCGAAGGCATTTATCAACGGACAGACCGGGATTCTGTTCAAGCGCAAGCGGTTGAGCCAGCAATTGATGGATTTCATCGCCAGCTATGACAGGTTCTCTCCACGAGAGTGGGTTACCCAGAATAATATCTCATGTATCGGTAGCACCAGGGTGCTCAACAATGTCATACGTCATACGGCACTGGAGCAAGGAGAAAAGTGGACCAAAGACATCTGTCCACACCATTGGCGCCCCAATCCGACATATCTATACCGCGACGATGCTATTGAGATGCAAGAGGTTTTTGACGAATTCGAAGCTGCTTATGGCATCCCGATCATCCCGAATCTGCCCTCTTAACCCGCATTATTCATAAACTTAAGTTTGACTGACAACATTCTGTCAATACGTCATCGCGAGTTCGCCGAAGGCGGACGTGGCGATCTCAGTATAGCAGTTATATTTCTATCATGAGATTGCCACAGCATCAGCCCTTGGCTGATGCTTCGCAATGACGCACTTGAGAATGTTTATAAATTATCAGCGCTAGCACTCCCAAGCCACGTGCCAGCGGGTAAGAACTATCGGAAGACTCACCTGCCATCGCCCGAATGCAAAGGCGTGTCCAGGGATTCCAACACCGACCGTGTCGCTCGTGAGATTATCTCATAACCGGCTGGGCTTAACTCGATATGGCTGATTGACAACTCACGCTGAAGAAATCCGTTGTCGTCAGTGACCAGGCTGCAGAAATCAACACAGCGGTAGCTATTTTCCCGGCAGAACTGTAAGAGCCAGCGGTTGTAAGCAGCAACGCTGTCTGCAACCGAGTAAGATTCGTACTCAAGCGGTTCCCAAGTGGGGATAACCGTCGTTAAAATCGGTTCAATACCATGCAGCCGGGCTAGCTCCGCCATGTTCGCAACATAGTCCTCGATCTCCTTGACGGCATATTCAGAACGGAAGTTGTATGAGCTGAATTCTATCACAACAGCTTGCGGACGAAGACCGATAACATCCGGTCGAAATCGAAGCAGAAAGCCAGCCATCCGCTGACCGGAGATACCCCGATTGATCGTTTCATAACCTTGAAAGTATTCGTCAAGGTCCCAGCCTTCAGTGATTTGAGAACCCAGGAAAACAATACGACTATCTACCGGAACGCCTGATGCCAGACGCCTATTGTCCGCCGCATACCGGCTACGGCCGGAGAACTCTGAAACGACGTTAGTATACTTATCCAGGAAGTAGTTTACATGCCGGCGATAATCCAGCGCCTTGTACGCCACATACACGATGCAGAGATTGCCGACCAGGGAAAGGATAAGTATTGTCTTCCATTTTCTGTTCATACTTCTCGCCTGAAATCCGCCTTGACTTCAATTACGGACTACTTAATCCCAGGCATCCTCAGGATCAACAACAACTTACGGCTGCGGAAACATCGTCTCATGTAGTGTTCAAGACCTGAACACTGCCCTTATGTTGACAAACACCTTAACAGCCTGAGCAACAACAGGTACTATCCCCAACAGCATGATTTTCGATCACCCTGCAATCCCCCACCGCCTCCCGCCTCTTCTGATGACATGGCTAACCCCCAAAATGACAACAGGTTTGGGCCGGGTCTGTTTTGTTGTCCAATGGTAAGCCTTTTGCAGTACTGGGGGCGAGGAAGCTTTGCAGTATGTTGGCGAGTATGCTTATTTGTAAAGCAAATCTACGGGCGGGACGAAATAAACGTTGAGTTTACAGGCTTAAAACAGGATACTGATATTAAACATGAAGCGTACTCGATATATCATTCTGGGAGCACTTGTCGTAGTGCTCTTGGGTATAAGCTTAGTTACCTACAAGGTATACAAAAGCCATTACAACATTTGGCTCGTCGACTACATGTTTCACAGTCCCGCTCGAACTGAAAGTGAGGGTGTGACCGACATCATTTTCTTTTGGACTGATCACTGGGAACCAGGCGGTAGTATAGAGATTGTCAACGCCTGGATGACCGGCTACCGGAAGCTGGCTGACAAGCATGTCGATTTCGACGGCAAGAAGCTTCAACACACCTGGTACTATCCCCTGGAGCAGTTCCGGGGTTACGAGGTGGACAGCATCGTGAAACTCTGTCGTGAGGGGTATGGCGATGTGGAGGTTCACTTGCACCATCATGGCGACAATTCACAATCACTTCGGAAAAAATTCGCCGACGGACTGGATTCTCTTCAGGCACACGGCGCTCTGATCTCAGCCGATGGCAAAGACCACTGGTCTTTCGTTCACGGCAATTGGGCCCTGGACAACTCACGTCTCGAAAATGGTGTTGATTACTGTGGTGTCAATGATGAGATTTCAATCCTGTTGCAACTTGGCTGCTACAGCGATTGCACCTTTCCCTCTCTGGGACAGACAGCGCAACCTTCCATGGTCAACAAGATTTACTACTGTACGGATGATCCCGAAATGCCTAAATCATACGACAAGGGAGTTCAAAGCGCCGTCGGACTGAAAACCACATCCAATCAACTCATGCTGATGCCGGGGCCATTGGTAATCGACTGGTCTGACTGGCGTTTCATAACCCACCCGACTATCGATGACGGCAATCTGTACTGGGAAATCCCTACCTCGCTGCACCGTTTCGAAACCTGGTTAAAGGCCAATATCCACGTTCAGGGAAAACCGAACTGGATTTTCGTCAGGCCGTTCACACACGGTGCCTCGCTCAGTTGGGAGGGGGCTTATGACAACATCCTAGGGAGCAATATCGACAGGATGTTGACAGAAGTAGAAGCCAAGTACAACGATGGGAGAAAATACCGCCTGCATTACATGACGGCACGCGAAGCCTACAACGTGGTGAAAGCAGCCGAGAAGGAACTTGATAGTAACCCCAATGAATATCGGGACTTTGTGCTCAAACCATATCTTTATGAGCAAGAGGCTCAGCACTAAGGAGGGGATATGAATAGCTTCAAACGTACACACTGCTTGTCTCACAAGCAGGTAATCCAACTGGCAGCAATCATGATCCTGCTTGCAGGCACTGCCCACCCGGCAACAACCACCATATCATCATTTCCATATACTGCCTCGCAAGTCGGCACCAACTACAGTGAGACCCTGCTGGTCGCGGGCACAAACCTACCGGCCAGCGGTTCTGCCTTGAACATTCAGGGGCACGATATAGTAGTGTACCTTATCAACGATACCATCACTTTTGGAACCGATGGCGGGAACAACCACTATGGAATACAGTTTGATTATTCATCACACCACATAAAGATCATCGGCGGTACCATCTATCACGGTGGGGCGGGCGACGGCAATGTCTGTCTCCAGTTTGGAGGCACCAACGACGTATTGATAGAAGGGACGGACATGCGCATTGCGGGCAGCAATGGCCACTGCGTATACTCACCGTCTCTCGGAGAGCCGGGGAACTATAACATCGAGGCCTCCGGCGGGAATTACCACAGTGATGTCACCGGCTACACCAACAGGTGCAACTATGACGGTTCAGCTCTGTGGTTTGGTACCACATACAGCGGTTACGGTAACTACCACTACAAAATCCACGGGATAAATCTAGTGACAGGCCCCTCACAGGGACTGATTGTCTCCGGCCGCTCCGGAGGTAATGATGCTCTGGTCTTTGTCTATGCCTGTACCCTGCAATCCGACGCCAGGAACGACTTTTACACATCGGGAAACAATACTTGCCTATCCGCAGCCAACCCCTACCAGATTTGCGCCAGCCATATTGCCGGTGGAAGTGAGATACATGATAACGTGATTACCAGCGGCACCAACTACGGCGGGTCACGAGGGATAATTCTGGAGATGTGTAACGGCACGCCGGATAACTACGTTGAAGTGTACAACAACCATGTGGATGTCCACGAGGGGGTCAATCTCGAAGAGTCGCGCGGTCTGGTTCAGGTACTGCGGATGCGGTTTGGAAACAAGTATGTTCATGTCCACAACAACACCCTTATCGGAACCGGCAGCACGACTCACGGCTCAAGTTATGGCGGAGAGGTTGCTGTTTTCAGGCTGACCGCTACTGACGAGGAAGGCCATGAGCCAGACCACGGGATTATCATCGAGAGAAACATGTTCAGGGCGGTGGCGCTCAGTTCAGATGTCGATGCCTGGGCGGGAGTTTTCGAAAGTTTCCCGAACATAGGCAACATTTATCGGTACAACCGATTTGAAAGTCCGGGTGAGATCATTTGCTTCGGTGAAATGAATCACGGAGCGGACGGCATAATGCTCTTTGCCGACACTTTTGTGCAGCTTTCCCCAAGTTACGATCCTAAAACCGTTGTGGTCGGCTGGCAAAATTTCTTCAGCGCCAGCGATGATACCCTCCGCGACTGTGTTTATCTCAGCGGTGCCTCGGAAGAAGGTATCGTCTTTGGTGCCTCCGGCTCCGATTACCGTCTGGAAAGGACACTGTCGCTACAAGTAATGGGAAATAACAGTCTTCCGGTTCGGCAAGCGGTCGTCACTGTCGTTAATAATTATGGCCACACGGTGTTGAGCGGAACGACCAACAGTAATGGGATCGTAACCGGCGCCGTAACCTACCACTGGGAGCAAAATACCGGGTCCGACTCCACCGACTACAATGACTTTACAGTGAAGGCCAAGAAGGAAAGCGACAGCACAGTATTATCATTCGCGGTCACTGCTAACTCCACCTCTCCTGCCCTTACCCTCACAAACACCCCCGGTGAGGAACCTGATATTGATGCTACTCCCCCCGCAACGATTGGGAACTTAAACGCCATTCCCGGCACCAATCATGGAGCAATCGACCTTTCGTGGACCGCACCCGGCGATGATGGTTACACCGGTACCGCCAACCACTACGTCATTAAGTACTCAACCAATCCTATCACCGGGTCGAACTGGTCGGCGGCTATGGCTGTCTCCGACCCACCCTTACCGTCAGCCGCAGGTACCACTGAAAGCTTTACCATTGAGGACCTGAGCGAAGGGTATACTTACTATGTTGCTATCGAGACATACGATGAGGAAAACAATGTTTCCAATCTCTCCAACGTGCCCCAAGCCTACGCCGCAGGCATCGTGGTTCCGACACCCGCAGGAACGGCTATCGATTCGATGAACGGCTCGGTGACCCTGACTTGCGACCAGGTTGCATCCTATTACACCCTATCCTATCAGTTTGCTCTAGATTCGATAGTTACATTTCCCAATCCACGCTTCAAAACAGGATCAACATCCGGCTCAATAGCGTGGACAACATTCGACCAGCTTGTCGGCGGCGTAAACTACCACTGGCGCTGCCGCGCTGTTGCCAGTGACCTGAGCGATTCCAGCGACTGGTCGTCTGTCCAAACATTCAGCCTCATTCATAACAATCCCCCTGGCCTGCCGGGGCACGCCTCACCTTCCAATGGGGATAGCACTACGGCCGATCCGATTGTCCTGGTTATCGACAACGCCTTCGATGCCGACGGTGATCAATTGTCATACGACTTTTGGATCAGCGTTGATTCCCTCTTTGCCACAGCACTCGACTCGGTAATAAATGTCACTGAGGGACTAAGTCAGACAAGCGTTACTTTTACCGGCTTCACCTCGCAAAACGGTGCAAAATACTGGTGGCGGTGCCGGGCAAAGGATGGCGCAGCCTTCAGTGACAAGACAACGCCCACCTGGTTTATCTGGGTCGACTTATCTGCCGGAGATGAGTGCCAGACTCCGCCCTCAAAACCGACTCTCGTTTCCCCGGACGACAGCTCTGCCGCCGGGACAGACAAACCGACTCTCTGCGTCACCAACTCGGACCCCGCTCCGGGATGCACAGAGCCGCAAATATATACATTCGAGATTTATTCCGACTCCAATCTCGCCACTCTGGCCACACAACCAAGTGCCGTTAACGAAGGTGAGAACATAACGTGTTATTCCCTGCTGACGCCGCTACTGACAGGACGATACTACTGGTGGCGAGCTCGAAGCAGCAACGGCACAAGCTACTCCGAGTGGGCCGGGTCATACAGCTTCAATACCCCCAACACCCTGCCGAGCGCTCCTGTTCCGGTTTCCCCGGGTGATGGCGATACTGTGACCACCCTGACGCCGACACTGACCGTTAACTCAGCAACCGATCCAGACGGGACTCCTCTGACCTACTTCTTTGAGGTGTCTATGTCTCCCGATTTTTCAGCGCTTACGTCAAGCGGCGAGGTTATCGGTGAGAGTGATCAGATAAGCTGGGTGGTCCAGAATGTCCTCGGCAAAAGCATGCTCTATTACTGGAGAGCTCGTGCCTTCGACGGCATCGGATACTCAGATTACGGCCCCAGCCTCAGCTTTGTCGTTCACAATGACAGCAATACACCGCCCACAGCGCCGAACGTGCAGAGCCCGGCCGACGAATCCACGGTTGATACTCTCCTTCCGACATTGGTGGTTATCAACGGTTCTGATGAGGACGATGATCCGCTCACCTATGAGTTCGAGCTGTACAGCGATGCTGACACCCTGCTGGCTTCAGTTGCCAACATTGCTGAAGGACCAGTATTCACATCCTGGACAGTACCACTCACGCTTGCGGACAGCGCTACCTATCGCTGGCGTGCTCGCTGTTTTGACAGCGTAGATTTCTCTTCGTGGACGCCGCTTACCGAGTTTACCGTCCTGCTCTTCCACGAAACGAATGCCCCACCTTCACAGCCTCTTCACGTTTCACCAGCCAACGGAGATACAGTCATGGTCACACCGATCGTCCTGCTGATTGAAAACTCCCTCGATCCGGAGGGCGACTCGGTCCTCTATGACTTCTGGATATACGATGATTCCACACTCAACCAAATTATAGAGACCAGATTCAATGTTATCGAGACACCGGGGCTGACAGCCGCCGCATTTAGCTTTGAGCCTGCCAATGGTCACAAATACTGGTGGTGCGTTCGTGCCAAGGATAGCCACAACATAACCGATCCAACAGAACCAACCTGGTTCATTTATGCCCACGTACCAACCGGGGATGACGATTACACGGCGACTCCAACCGGGCCGGAAAATGGCGTCGTGGTGCTCACCGACCGACCGATCCTGTCAACCGCCAATATCGCCGCCCCCGGCCATAACTACTATTTCTTCGAGGTCGCCTTAGAATCAGGCTTTTTCAGCCCCGTTGCTTCCTCCCCTCCAGTCCCTGAAGGAGAAACTGGACAAACAACCTGGCGGGTAACGCAGGAGCTCCAGTCCGGTCAGATTTACTACTGGCGGGTACGAGCCAATGACTATGCCTATTCCGCCGTAGTAAGCTTCACTGTCGATTTCCGGATATATGCCTCTCCCAACCCGGTACGCTTCAGGCAGGGAGAACATGTGACCTTCCACCTCCCGGACGACGCTGTTGATCTGCTCATTCAGACGGTATCCGGTGAGACCGTATTGCTGGAGCATGGAGTCTCCGGCGACTGGGCATGGTACGGCGCTAATGCCTCAGGACAGAACGTGGCCACGGGAATCTATCTCTGGTACGTCCCCGGAACCGGCTCCAGAGGCAAGATACTGGTCAAACCTTAGGCTCGACTCGTAGGGCAGTCCGCCTTTGGCGGATGACTCCTGCCTATTTTCGGCAGGTCTCGAAGAGACCTACCCTACTACTGTGTGAAGTTTTGATACAGGAGACAGACTAACTGGAATATCATCTGTTGGTTCAGGCTTCCCACAGCAGAGCTATCGGCCACTCGTTACTGCACCGACATTCCAACCCTGTCGAAATGGGGACTCCAGTGGATTCTAACCGGCTTACCGAGTATCAGCTCCACTGGCACGGGCCCAAAGTAGCGGGAGTCAAATGAGTTGTCACGGTTGTCTCCGAGCATGAAGTAACTGTTGGTAGGAACGACATACGGTCCAAAGTTGTCCCGACTATCCCTACCATCCGGTCTACGAGGCTGGATTATCTGCCGCCCATCAGGCGTCCTGTCAATATACTTGACACCATCCGGTTCAATGACTTCCACGCTGTTGATAAAAAGCATCTTATCACGAATCTCGACTGTGTCACCTGGCCCTGCCACGCAGCGCTTAATGTACTTCGTCCTGTTGTCACCAGGGTAGATGAAGACAACGAGATCAGCGGGTTGAGGCTCTGCTGATTGAAAAGCACTCTTGTCGGCGAGGAGGTAATCGCCGACATGAATTGTGTTTCCCATGCTTTGGGAAGGCTGCCTGAATGCCTCGTACTTGCCAAAGATCGGTGACAATTCACTACTCGCGAATGCCCAGGCAATAATCAGGAGAACGTAGAAGTACCATTTGTTGTAGGTGCGAAGGCTGTAGTTCATGCCGATATGCCGTGCCGTAAGAATCCCATTAATCAAAAGAAACAACCACGTAGCCAGTACGAGTATTATCGGAAGTATCACGTTGAAAGGTTTTCCTTCGACAAAGATGATAATAGCAATTGAGACGTTTAATACAAGGACTGTCGTCATCAGCAAGGCCAACCCCCGTAGCGGCCTGCCACAATATAGCTGCCCAAGACCGGGCAAAATGATGTTAAGGATGCCAGCTAACCAAGGTTTTCGTTTCATCACTCTTACCCCTCCTTCACCACCCTTGCTACATCAATAACCACGTCATCGCCCTTAAGTGTGATCAGGCGGACGCCCTGGGTGTTGCGGCCGATGACCTTGATGTCCCTGACCGACTGGCGGTTGGCTATGCCCTTCTTGGTGATCAGAATCAATTCATCGTCGTCAAGCGCTTCTTTGATAGTTACCACCTCGCCGTTGCGCTCAGAGGTTTTGATGTTTATTACCCCCTTGCCGCCACGATTGGTGACACGGTAGTCGTCAATCGAGGTGCGCTTGCCATAGCCGTTTTCGGTGACCACCAGCAGTGAGGCGTCGCGCTTGACCACAACCATGCCGATGACATAATCTCCCCTGGCGAGATTAATCCCCTTCACGCCGTACGCCGTGCGACCCATAGAACGCACCTTTTCCTCCGGGAACCGAATCGCCATCCCCTTGCGGGTGGCCAGGACAATCTCATAGGAGCCGTCGGTCAGGGACGCCTCGATAAGTTCATCATCCTTGGGGATATTCATAGCATTGACGCCGATCACCCGTGGGTGCGAGAAGACATCAAGCGGGACCTTTTTGATCATACCCTTACGGGTAGCCATAACAATGTACATATCCGGCGAGAAACTGCGCACTTTGCAGAATGCTGTGACTTGCTCATCCCTCTCCATTTTGCACATGTTCACGATCGGCTTCCCTTTGGCCAGCCGCCCGCCGGTGGGAATTCCATGCACCTTAACCCAGTAGCAACGCCCCTTGCTGGAGAAAAACAGTATATAGTCATGGGTAGAAGCAATAAAGAGATGTTCGGCGAAATCGTCTTCCTTTGTTTCGATGCCAATTACCCCCTTGCCGCCGCGCTGCTGACGCCGGTAGGCCGAGACCGAAAGGCGCTTGACATATCCCAGGTGTGAAATGGTGATAACAACCTCTTCTTCGGCAATGAGGTCCTCAACAGTAAGTTCTTCGGCTGCCTCTTGAATCTCGGTGCGCCGCTCGTCACCATACTTCTTTTCAAGCTCCAGCGTTTCATCTTTGATGATTTGCATCCGCAACGGCTTGGAATCGAGGATCGCTTTCAGCTCGCTGATCTTTTTGATAAGCTCGCGATATTCCTCCTGAATCTTTTTCCGCTCCAGGCCAGTGAGGCGCTGCAGGCGCATCTCAAGGATGGCGGTAGCTTGTTTTTCCGAGAGCTTGAACTTCTTCATCAGCCCGGCGTGTGCTGTGGGAGTGTCCTTGGACTTTTTGATCAGCGCAATAACTTCATCGATATGGTCCAGTGCGATGCGGTAGCCCTCGAGAATATGCGCCCGTTCTTCGGCCTTGCGGAGGTCATAGCTTGTCCGGCGCACTACCACTTCGTGCCGGTGGTCAATAAAAGCGTCAATGAGCTGTTTCAGTGTTATCAGCTTGGGCGCACCATGGTCGAGACCGAGCAGAATAACCGAGAAGGTAGTCTGCATGGTAGTATGCTTGTAAAGCTGGTTCAGGATGATGTCGGCCTGCTGGTCGCGCTTGAGTTCAATCACAATGCGCATGCCGTCTCGGTCGGACTCGTCACGCAGATCAGAGATCCCCTCGATCTGTTTGTCTCGCACTAAGTCGGCTATTTTCTCCAACAGGTTGGATTTGTTGACTTGATAGGGGATTTCGGTTATGACAATTGCTTCTTTGCCGTTCTTGGTATGCTCGATTACAGCTTTGGCGCGGACGGGGATATGCCCCCGTCCTGTCGTATAAGCTTTGTGGATTCCGGCGCGGCCGTTGATTATGCCACCGGTTGGGAAATCAGGACCTGGGACAAGCTCGATCAAATCCTCGTTGGTGCACTCCGGGTCATCAATCACACGCAGAATTGCCTGTGAGATCTCTCCGAGATTATGTGGCGGGATATTGGTCGCCATGCCCACAGCAATACCAGAGGTGCCATTGCACAGGAGGTTGGGAAACTTGCCGGGAAGTAGCTTCGGTTCCTGCCGGGTAGCGTCATAGTTTGGCATGAAGTCGACAGTTTCCTTGTCAAGGTCGGCCAGTATCTCAACGGCAATGTTTGTCAATCGCGCCTCGGTGTACCGCATCGCCGCCGCGCCATCGCCGTCGACAGAACCAAAATTACCCTGTCCATCCACCAGCGGGTAGCGCATATTGAAATCCTGGGCCATGCGCACCAGCGTCGGGTAGACCACCTGCTCGCCGTGCGGATGGTAGTTACCGGAAGTATCACCGGCAATCTTGGCACACTTGCGGTGAGGTTTTCCGGGAGCAAGATGCAGGTCATTCATCGCCACTAGAATGCGCCGATTGGAAGGTTTGAGGCCGTCACGGATATCGGGCAGCGCACGGTTTGTGATGACCGACATAGAGTAATCGAGGTAGGAGGATTTCATCTCCTCCTCGAGGAAGATGGTTTCGATTTTCTGTCTTTCAAGTGCCATAGGGGGGACCAATCCCTTCTGTATCCTAAGCTGTGATGTCCATTTACAACAACTTAAAGGTACCTTTTTTATAACTCCAAGGCAACAAAAAAGCCGATGGCGATGGCTTTTATTGCGTTGCGTTACAAGGTGTTACCTGGCGGTGCCCGATGATTGGTGTGATTCATGGTATGCCGGGATATGTTTGCAGTACGAAAGATCCGGAGTCTCTATTTTTGACCTCTAGCCCCAGCCGGATCATGCCCTCCGGGTTGAGCAGAGTCCACTATTACAGAATCGAAAAAAATAGGCAAGAGAATTATGGGTTGGCAATGTGCCCATTCTCCACTTGTTCCCTAACACCCCCGATAACCGCTGCTTGCAATCAATACCATCTTACCGCCGATTATGCTGTATACTGACCCAGAAGTATAGTTCATAACCAGCAACTCTTTTACACCATCTTCGTTTAGGTCAAATGAGGAATCTATCCTGAACCGACGGGCTCCAAGATGAAGGTCAATGACTGGTGACCTCTTCCAGGTGTCGTTAGAGCGTACCATCAGATAAACCATATGCCAACATGATACTGTTCCGTAGCTTTGGCCATGGACAGTCATAAACAGTGTGTCGGGTAGCGTATCAGCATGAACGCCATAGTATTCAATCACGATGGTATCAGGAAGAAAGGCTGAACGCACCATTTTCGCTTGCACAACGAACTCTCGAACAGAGTCCTCGAAAGATCTAGTAGAAGCGTCACCAATCTCGTACTTGGAATACGGAACGATAGGATCAGCCAGACGGACGTCTTTTTTCAGGAGCAAAAACGTGTCTTCCCAGCTTGGGCACTGAAATGTCGAATCGATCGGCAAAAGTTTATGTGCCAGTTGCTCGTGGCACGCATGGCTATAGAACCCCGTGGCCTTAACCATGAGCTGACCAGGGCCTTTGGACCAGATCATAGTTAGTGTATCTCCAATGTCTTCCTTCAATGAGGAGGGAAGTGAGTCAAGTGGTAATGAGGCAAAGTAATCCTTTACAGGATTTGCGATTCTTCTCAAACTGTCATCTCTGCTCGGTACTGGAGTTGAGTCCGGTGCGCGAGACAAGGGGTCGCAAAAGATGTGGCCTTTCATGGCAAAGCCAAACGTAACCATCCCGTCCTCGAACATTTCCTTCACTGGGGGGATTACTTTCTCAGCGCCAGTAGCCAAAAGGGAAACTTCAGCAATCGACTGTAAAACAATTCCAATTATCAGGTATCGCATAATGGTAACTGACCATCACTCCGTCGAGCTGACCACCAAGTCAATCTCCGTGCCGACATCCAACTCCGCGCCTTCCGGTTCGGACTGCTCCAGCACCGTCTCCGGCAGGTAGTTTTCATCGGTGCGGTAGGTAACGATTCCAACCCTCAACGACTTGTCTTCAATACGCTTACGGGCCTGGTCAATCGTCAGACCGAGTACCTTGGGCATATAGGTGAAACTCGATGCTCGACCGCGATTGACCATCAAGTTCACCGCTGAGCCAAGAGGAATCTCAATATCGGCGGCTGGATATGAGAATACCACCACCCGTTCCGGCAGAGTGTCGGAAAAAGCCCAGGCAATCTCACCCAATACCAGACCGGCCGTCTCCAGATCGAGCATTGCCTGCCGCACTGACTTCCCACTCAGATCGGGAATGGGAATCAGCTTCCGTCCGAGCGAAATGACAAACTTGATGGTACGCCCCGGCTTTACCCTGGTCCCGGCAATCGGGAACTGACTGAGGATGATGCCCTTCTCTTTGCCGGGAGAATACTCCTGGGAAGCAACCTCGTAACCGAGGTCCAGATCATCCAGAGGTATCTGCGTTTCAATCAATCGCTGACCGATGAAATCGGGCAGGGGGAACTCCGTACCGTGGCGGGTGATCGCCATCATGATGACATTGTCGGTAAGTAAGTATAGGAAGAGTATAATCACCAGGGGAACAACACCCCACAGGACGATTTTCCTCTGCCAGGTGCTATAGGGCAGGGCGCGGGCAAACCAGCCCCTGGGGCGTTTGTGTTGCCGTTGGTTCAATCTGGAAGCTCGTATCTGCGGCATAGTTCCCGACCGTTACGTTCTCAAATGCAGTGCGTTTCTACAGCGTTATATGTACCGTCGCTGCGCCAGTGTCAAGTTAAACTACGTGTGGTTTGGTTTGCACCTATCGCCGGGAGTGAGCTACCCATCCAATGCCTCCCGACAGGTTCTTCGGGCTGTCACTGTGGGATGAAGAGAGCCAGGAAATCCTGAAAGAAATGAGCGATAACAGCAGGCCAGATAGTGCCGGTGCGGATATACAGCAGGGAAAGCATCAGCCCATAGATGGTTATGACGATAAACCCCGGCAGGCCTTGGTAGCTATGGCATGCCCCAAAAGCAATCGCCGAAACCGCAACGGGAATAGCCCAAGACTTGAGTTTTCCGACCAGGCGCAAACGGGTCATTATATAACCGCGGAAAGCTGTCTCCTCGCAGACGCCGGCAGTTGCCGACACGACTACCCAGACCATTCTGCCAGCATTGTCGGTCGGGATAAGAAGCGAGACCTCTCCCGGCATCGGCAAGCCGATTTGAGCCAGAAACCAGCTAAGTCCAGCCATAATAGCACCCGCTGCCAACAAGAATGCCCCTGCCCATGCAAAATCCAGTGCCCGTATGCGCTTGAAGCCCAGGCCGACTAAACCCGTTTGTTCACGATAGGTTGTTATATAGATCAAGAAGAATACAAACCACTGCACCAGAATAGTGACCACCAGCATCACCATCAGCGCCCCCTGATTGAGACTCCCCAACACAGTGGCCGGGTCATCGGAAAAACCAACCAACATAGCAGGGTACAAAATCGAGAGAAAAAACAACGTCAGATAGGTCATCTGGGAACGGCGAAAGTCGAGATTCCCCCAGCGTTTCTTGAATGACGAGAGATGATCACTCTCACGCTCGACAGTGTACACTGGTATCCGCTCTAGGTCATCCAAATTCAGGGTTGTCTCCTTGATCGAGTTTCCCGGTTAACTTGGCCGACATTGGCGCCTTCCTCTCTTTGTTCGGTCAAAAGGCCAATCCGTTTACCGCGCTTGCGCCACGCAGGCGAAGATAACGAAAAGTGGCGGGGAAGGCCAGAACCTACAGTGGCTGTTTCTTCGTGGGGAGGTCTCGCCAGTTGGAGGAGTCGCGTCCACAGCCAGGTTCTGCTTGTGAGATTTTGTGAATCACGTGATCCCACTCCCCTTCGCGGCGATAGTACACATGTGACAGTGATGTGGTAGCCTGCCTTGTCTGACAGACCTAACTTGCCGGCACCAAGGAGGTGTGTATGTCAGCTAACCGCATGGTCTATCAGAACTGGATCGTGGATATAGGTTTCGATCCGACCCGGTTGAGAACGGCCCGGAACTGGGGCAACCCTCCTCTATTCGAATCCATCTCACTCGACGATCCCTCAGCTTCCGCAATAAGCGACGAAGAACTGCGACAAGTCATGAGTGAAAGGAAAAGCGCTTCTGAAATCCGGTCTCGAGTTCGCCAGGCGTTGAAACGGCTCAACCTGCAGGAAAGGGAGTTCATTGCACAATTTTATTTCATTGGAAAGAGCTACCGGGAAATCTCGCAGCAGTCCGGTCGACCGGTTCACAAGCTCGAAGCACTCCACAAGCGAGCGGTCAAGAAACTCAAGAGTGAGCTTGCCGGTTTCGTCCGGGAACGGTTTGGCGTCGGAACTGAGCCCGACACGAATTGTCCAATATGTCAATCCCCACATGTCGAAGAAATAAATCGCCTGATCAGTGGTCGAGACAAAACCGCCACCTGGAGACCGATTATCAAGACTCTGCTGGAAAAGTACGGGTTGAAAATCAATTCCCCACAGATACTCATCGGACACGAAAAATACCACAGCAAAGGGAGGAGTGACACCTGATAACTCAAAACAAAGGTATACCGGTTAGCCTATTAAATAACGCTTTCAAGAAACAAGGAGGAATGGGACATGCAACGTGAGAAAGAGAGCCGCAGGGTTCGTGGCGAGCACTGCCTGAACATCTTTGTCTCCTACGAACTGAAAAGCCAGTTGAAAGCTCTGGCTGAGAAGTACGATCGCACAACTTCCGATATCGTGCGTGCGGTACTTCGCATCGGCATTCCAATGATGGAAGGGCTTTCGCAGGCGGAGGAAATCATGGTCAAAGAGTATATTCAGTTGTTTCGCAAGCTGAGGCAGGTCAAATCATTGAAGGAGATTTAGCAGGTGGTGTAAGGAGATATCGTGCCGGTGGTTTAGGCTCAGAGGAGCAATCTCTCAGCTACAAGGGAGACTTATAGGATAGCCTCGAGTCGCCTGGCGGCATGGGGTTTGAATGGGGTAGATGAGGACATCTGCCGCCCACGAAAATAAGGCAGCCTCTCCTCATGCACTGCGCCTTTCTTAACTGCGGCAAATGGGGAGAAGTCTCCCGAAGAGCGGCGGACCCTCGTTTTTCTCCTCTTGCAAAGGCTCACAAAATCCGCTATTATGCACTGCCGTAATTTGTTTGAACCCGTAGCACGTCGAGAGCAATGAGAGAGCTACTCGAAAGAAAGTTATTCCCCTTCGTCATGAAACCGGGTCGGTATACCGGTGGCGAGCTTGGCCGGATAGTCAAAGACCCAACTGACCGACTGAAATATCTCCACGCTTTTCCTGACAAGTACGAAATCGGCCAATCGTATATCGGTCTGCAGACGCTGTACCATATTGTCAACGAGGACGACCGCTTCTTGTGCGAGCGTGTGTTTGCCGTCGATCGGGACGCCGAAGAGATCATGCGTAGGGAAGGCATCCCCCTGTTTTCGCTTGAGTCGTTTCGGCCAGCAGGCGAATTTAACGCCATCGGCTTCACTCTGACCTACGAGTATGTTTTCACTAACATGCTGGCGATGCTTGATTTGGCCGGTATCCCGTTGTGCTCCTCTGATCGCTCCGACGAGCATCCCCTGATTTTTGCGGGCGGACCAGCCGTCTACAACCCGGAGCCGGTGGCTGAGTTCGTTGACCTGTTTTTTGTTGGTGACGCCGAAGAAGGGTTGCCCCAGATGTTGTCCATCCTCTACGAAATGAAGGGTAAGCCCCGGCGCGAAAAGCTGCAGGCGATTGTCCAGAGAGTAGAGTCTGTATATGTACCCCGATTCTATGACGAGAATAGAAAGCCAATCGAGGAGTTTGCGCCTGAGAAGATACGAGCCCGCGTGATGAAGGAACTGAAGCCGGAGCATTACCCGAAGCAGCCGGTTCTGCCCTTGATTGACATTGTGCACAGCCACCTGAGTGTGGAGATCATGCGCGGCTGCCCTCAGGGTTGTCGCTTCTGCCAGGCCGGGCCGATGTACCGGCCGGTCCGGGTGCGGCCGCAACGCAACATCATCGAACAGATCGATACCCAGATCGAGAACACCGGTTATGGGGAAGTGGCGCTGTTATCTTTGTCAACCTCCGACTATCCGAACATCGAGCAGTTGGCAACAACTGCAGCGCGACGCCTGGAGTCGCTGAAGGTGTCGATCTCGATGCCTTCCTTGCGGCCCGGAACGATAAGCCCGGCGCTTCTGGACATCGTCAGCCGCATTCGGAAACCAGGGTTGACCATAGCCCCTGAAGCTGGCACCGAACGTTTGCGACGGTTTATCCGCAAGGATTTTCCCGAGGCAGCTGTCTATTATACTGCACGCATGGCCTTTGAGAAAGGCTGGACATCAATAAAGCTGTACTTCATGGTGGGGCTGCCGACCGAGACCGAGGAGGATCTTCAAGGTATTGTCAACATCATCGACACCGTGTATGATATCGGCCGTGCCTGTTCGGGAAAAAAGACCGTCAATGTCACCCTCTCACCCTTTATCGCCGAGCCGCACACGCCGTTTCAATGGGATGAGATGCAGGCCCCGGAAATTATCCGGCAGAAGCTGCAATTCATCAAGACACACTGCAAAAGCCACCGCATACATTTCAAACACAGCTCAAGCGAAGCGGTCGCGGTTCAGGGGATTCTTGGACGCGGGGGACGTGAGATGGCGGGAGTTATCCTTTCGGCCTACAATGCCGGTTGCCGTTTTGACGGCTGGAGTGAGGAGTTTGATCCGGGCAAGTGGTTTGCAGCTTTTGAGAAGAATCACATTGACATCCGCGAAAAACTGATGCCAATACCATTCAGCGTGGAGCTTCCCTGGTCGCATATCAGGAAAGGAGCGTCGGTCGAGCACCTTCAAAAGGAACGACACCGTACCTCATCCCAGTTGCATACCCACAAACCAAGGTCTTCAGGTGTCAATGGAGATGAGATCGTCGGCAGTCGGCCCATGGAGTTTGGCCGGGGCAAGAAGAAAGTTGCTTCGCGTGACCTGATTGCACCTACCAAGAACCGGGTTCGTATCCGCTGGGGGAAAGACACTCGTTGTCGGTATATGTCGCACCTTGAAAATATCCACGCCATTGAGCGAGCCCTGAGACGAGCCCGTGTTCCGGTCGCCTATAGCCAGGGATACAATCCGACCATGAAACTGTCGTTTGGCCCTCCTTTGCCGTTGGGGATCACCTCAGAATCGGAATTTGCCGATATCACCCTGGAAACCAACCTGACGCCATACTTCATTGACAATTTAAAGCAAGCTATGCCGGAAGGTATGGCTGTCTTTGAAGCAAAAGCCGTTTTGGGAAAAGCTCGCTCTCTTTCCTCGACGCTTAACCGGGTTGTCTATACCCTACCCCTTGAGGCATTGGACAAAACGGTCGATTTACTAGACAGGGCCGGTAGCCTTATGGCGGCAGACAGACTTCACGTGGAGCGTATCGGCAAATCAGAAACTAAGGTGATCGATGTCCGCCCGGCCATTTACGAAATAACGGTCGCGAACGAAAACTTAGTAATGACCCTCGGAATAGGCGAGGGAGGGTATGCGCGGCCCAGTGAGGTGCTGCAACTACTGGACACCGGCCATGATCTCAGGTTCCTGTCCAACTGGCTCCATCGTAAGGAGCTGTACCGGCAGGACGAGCAGGGACGTAAGATAGGCGCTATGGATATCTGATTAGCGGCAAGACGATGCAGGTCAAGAACTCCCGGAATCAAGAATACGACCCTGTGCGAGCTGCGGCGGTGCAAGCTCTCATTCTGATTCAGCAAGGGGAGCAGCCCGATGAAGCCCTACAACAGGTAAGCGAGGAGCAGAAGTTTCGTCCTATCGACAGGCGTTTCCTGCTCCAATTGGTCAATGGCACTACTAAGATGCAGCGGCGTTTGGACCATGAAATCAAGTTCTATCTGGCTAGACCGTCACAGGGGCTATCGCTAATTCTAAGCACAATCCTCCGGCTGGGGTTCTACCAGCTCCATTTTACCGATCGTATCCCAGCAGCGGCGGCGGTAAGCGAATCGGTCAATCTGGCTCTTTTCATGACCGACCGGAAGCGGGCCAACCTTGTCAATGCTGTGATGCGCGCCAGCCTGCGGGAACCGCACCGGGTAACATTTGCCTCCAGGGAAACCGATCCGGTGAAATACCTCGGTGTTTACCACAGTTATCCGGATTTTTTTGTCGAGTACTGTCTAAAAGAGTTCGGACTCGAAAAGACCGAGAAGCTTCTTGCAAAGCTCAATGAGCCGCCCCATGTCACTTACCGTGTCAATTACCTGAAAGCGAAACCTGAAGAGGTCGCCGGCCTCCTGCAAGAAAACAACATTGCATTTTCCCACGGCAAATACCTTCCTGAGTTCATCTACATTGAGGATAGCGGCCTTCCGCTCGAAGATGAACTTGTAAAAACGGGAAAAGTCCTGGTGCAGGATGCGTCCGCCGGACTGCCGGTGCGGCTGCTGAATCCGCGACCGAACGCCAATGTCGCCGACCTGACAGCGGCGCCAGGTGGCAAAACGACCTACATAGCTGTCCGAATGCGCAACCGGGGGCGGGTCACGGCTATCGACAAGTCGCGCCCGCGCCTGCAAATGCTCGTGGAAAACGCCAGGCGTCTGGGTATCAAAATCATCTCTCCAGTAGCCTGCGACTTGCTCAATTTCTCCGGTGGGCCGTTCGACCGGGTGCTTCTGGACCCACCCTGCTCCGGGTGGGGAACGGCGGGTAAGCACTCCGATCTGCGCTGGGTGAAGACGATGGAAGATACCAAAAACCTGGTCAAGATACAGGGTAAAATGATCCGCAAGGCCGCCAGCCTTGTTAAACCCGGCGGCCTACTGGTTTATTCCACCTGCACCATTATTCGAGACGAAAACGATCAGGTTGTCGAGGAATTTCTACTGCGCCACAAAGACTTCGAGATTGATTCCGCAAAAGAGTTCTTCGAGGGTGAGCTTGTAACTGAACGAGGTTATGTGAAAACATACCCCGACCTGGACAAAATGGACGGCGCCTTCTGCGCCCGACTCAGACGCAGGCTGAAACCGTAGAAACAGACTATTCGGCTGACGATCCAATAAGGCTGAAACCTTGCATCTCCTAGCGCAGCGGACATTCCGAAGTTGTATCAAAGGCCACCCTCTCCGTGAGTCAGTATCCCTTTTATGAAAGAAGGCAGCAGACAGGGTTTCGCTTCCCTTTCGCGGCATTGGAAGTAGCAGGCCAAGAGACCAACAACAAGCCCAGTCGGTAGTGGGTCAGTTTGAAAATATCCGGCCTTGACATATCCCGTTTCTATGTTATCTTGGTTATATGCCAAAGCGGTCAAGCAAGAAGAAGAGACCGGGTGATTACAATGTAGTCGCTAAGAGTGTAGTCGATGAAGCCACAGGACAAGAACAACCTGAACAACCAGAGAAGCCAGAAGACTCCGGCAAGAATCCGGCGGCTGTAGCATTAGGTCGGCTGGGGGGTCTCAAGGGGGGCAAGGCAAGATGGAAAGGGACGACCAAGAAAGAGCGATCAGAAATTGCAAGGAAAGCGGCGTTGGTAAGGTGGAAAAAGAACAAAAAAAAGAAAGGTTAAATATCACATTTTCATGCAGTTAATGCACATTTGTTTACTAAATAACGTATAATAATTAAAACTTGCGTTGCTGTAGTGTTTGTCGATAAAATAACCATTGTAAGGAGGTGAGAATGTGCAACACGAACAACCAATAGTTGCCAACTTAGACAAATTCAAAGAATTGATCTTACATATAAGCAAATTATGTGAAGATCACCCGTTTTTTGGGGTGACTAAGTTGAACAAGCTCCTTTTTGTAGCTGACTTCAGCGCTTACGCACAATTGGGTGTTCCAATCACTGGTGTTGAGTATTTCAAATTGAAGTTTGGCCCTGCTCCACGTCCAATGAAACCTGTAATTGACGAAATGCGACTACGTGAAGATTTATTTATTAGGCCAGTGACTGTGTTCACCAGAACAGAGAAGAAACCCATAGCTGCTCGTGAGGCCAACTACAATCTATTCACAGGCAATGAAATTGAGTTAGTAGATTACTTCGCAGAACAGTTTAGAGATTGGACGGCCACACAGATCGTCAATTGGTCTCATCAATATATCGGATGGAGAGTAGTAGCAGAGAAAGAGATTATACCCTACGAAAGCATCTATTGGCCGGACAATCAAGAAACTGAAGTCACCAAGAGGCAACTTGCATTAGCACATGTTGTCGCCGAAAGATATAACTTAGTTTTCCCCTAATTCGTCCTCATAAACTATATCCAAAGTACATAGTGTAATCTCTAAGTCATCAGGACTGACAATAAAGAGTATGCTTATGTCGATTGTGCCAGGTATAGGTCTTGGCTG
>Ga0315545_1000407_pt1 | contig 46447 bp, 41 predicted proteins | sample SalMarSW160210MG_FD_203096 | JGI IMG/M metagenome (GOLD analysis project Ga0315545, IMG submission 203096) | Salt marsh sediment microbial communities from the Plum Island Ecosystem LTER, Massachusetts, United States - Salt Marsh Sediment SW1602-10 ...
TTAGTGTATAAATTACATTATCCCAACAGAGACCCAACCACCTTCTGGAACTTAGTCAAGTTGTCAGAAGAATATTACCACCCCCTGAAGAATCAAGACTTTTTCTCATTATAAACGTTCTTTGTGTTCTTTTCTTTTTTAACAGAATTATTCCTCTGTATCCTCTGTGGTAAGTTTCCCCTCTTTTTTAATTTTGCATTTTGATATTTGATTTTTAAATTTATAGGGTTTTACAGTGATTGGTTCTCTTGACTTTTCCTATTGATAACGTATAATTGTTAATAAATGAGAAGGTTAAAAGATGGTTTTTCCAAAGGGTATTTTAGTCTTAAATAATGCTCCGGTACAGTACGTAAATTTTGATAATATCCTAAACCAGGCTAAGAAAGCAAGGGAGGGTCATCTTATGGGATATATCGAAATAAGATATCCGGAAAGCAATGAATACCTCTTTTTTAAAGATGGGGCAACAATTAGCGCAGGTGTTTACAAGGAAAACAAATTGAATGAACATCCTTTAGCACAGGTATTAGAAAAGGCTAAGAAAGCTCACCAGGGAGTTGTTAATATCTATATGATAGACGAAGAGCTTCTTAATATAATAATAGCGTTATTTAAGGAAAAACCTCTTTTTTCAGATAAGAAAATTGGCGATGTTGATTTAGATGTACTTTTCAACAAGTTAGAGACTCTTAAATTCAGTGGTTTTCTTTGTTTGAATAAGTTAAATAAGTATTCTTTTGTGAAATTCAGTGAAGGAAATCCGGAAATTATATATCCTCTCAAGAAAAATAAAAGGAAGATAGATAAAGAAACTTTGCGCTCTTTGCTTGAAAGTGAAGATATGCTTATTAGCGCTTATAAAGGAAAAGAGATGAGCGGGCAGGTAAATCCTGCTTTAATTGAATTGTTTTTGAAGTTTTTTAACTCTTTGATAGAATCTTTTATTGAAGTTGTTGGCGTATCTTTGGTTAGGAAAACGCTTGTTCCTTCTTATGAAAATGCCTGTCAGCATGTAGAAATTTTGAAGAACTTTAAAATTGGAGACGATCTTAAAATTGTTTACGAACATTTTATTGCAACTGATAAGGAAATAACAGAGGCGTTTGCCGCCTGGATTGATCAGTTTTCCGATGCCATTTTTGTTGTTTTAGGAAGGAAAACGGATGAAATCATTCACGGTTCTCTTAAAGATTACCGTTTCGCTTTAAAGAGATCCGGTTTCTTTGAATACTCCAAACTATCCCGGTTAGATATAGAGTAAGTTTGATCTATTTTGCGGCAACCCCTATTGGAAATCTTGAAGATATTACATATAGAGTTGTAAGAATAATGAAAGAAGTTGATTGTATTATATGTGAGAGTAGAAAAAAGACTAAGATTTTAATGGATCATTACGATATAAAGAAACCTTTGAAATCTTACAATGATTACAATAAAGAAAAGATGACGGATTGGATTTTAGAGAGACTAAAAGAGGGTAAGAATTTTGTTTTTGTGACTTCAGCTGGTTCCCCGCTTGTATCGGATCCTGGTTTTTATCTCGTAAAACATCTCATAAAAGAAAAACAAGGATTTACAAGCCTTCCTGGACCCTCTTCAGTTATAAATTCTTTGATTCTGTCTGGACTTCCTCCGGATAAGTTTGTTTTTCATGGTTATCTTCCCAGGAAAAAGGGAAAGAGAAATAAAATCTTAGAATCTCTTAAGGATGAAAATAAAACGGTCATTATTTTCGAGTCACCTAAGAGAGTGCAAAGATTACTGGAGGAAATCGAAAAGATTTTGCCTCGTCGAGAGATTGTTTTGACAAGAGAGATGACAAAGATTTATGAAGAAGTAATAAAAGGAACTGCAAGTGAAATTCTTGAAAATATGCCAAAGTTGAAAGGCGAATTCGTTGTTTTAATTGGAGGTAGAGTTTGATGTGGAGTAAACTGAAGGATAAAGGAAGATTAGTTCTTTCGCCGTTAGTAAAGGCATTTTCTTTTGTACCTCCAAACTTCATAACATTCGGTGGGCTTTTAGTGGTTATCATTGCGGCTATATTGATTTTTGTCGGTAAATTTAGAATAGGTGGTGTTGTTTTAATAGTAGGCTCGATTTTTGATGCTATTGATGGACAAATCGCGAGAGCAGAAGGAAAAACTTCTAAATTCGGGGCTTTTTTTGATTCAACACTTGACAGATACGCAGAGTTTTTTATATTTTTTTCTATAGCTTTTGCGGGAAAAGGATATTTTTTAACTTGTTTATGTTTTGTATCAATTTTAGGGGCATTTCTGACAAGTTATACTCGGGCAAGAGCGAATTCTCTCGGGGTTGACATTAAGGAAGGATTCTTTACCCGTGTTGAGCGCATTATTATTATAATTATTGGTTTGATAATTTTGCCGGACCATATGATTTACATTATGGCTGTTCTGGCAATAGGAGCTAATGCGACGGCTATTCAAAGGATAATAATTGCACACAAACGGCTGGAAAACGGAGGTTATTAATGGATAATAAGGTCAGAGTAGCAATAGTTGGTGTGGGTAATTGTGCTTCTTCACTTGTTCAGGGGGTGCATTATTATCGTGATGCAGATCCCAAAAAGTCAGTACCCGGATTGATGCATGTAGATTTGGGCGGTTATCATATTAGAGATATTGAGTTTGTAGCCGCTTTTGATATCAATAGAACTAAAGTAGGGAAAGATCTTTCGAAGGCAATTTTCGCGGAGCCCAATAACACATATAAATTTACCGATGTCCCTGATCTTGGAATCACAGTACAGAGAGGTATGACTCATGATGGTATTGGTAAATATCTTGCCGATATTATTAAGAAAGCTCCGGGTTCGACAGTAGATATTGTAAGAGTTTTAAAGGAAACAAAAGCCGATATGATGATCAGTTATTTGCCCGTTGGTAGTGAGGAAGCTACAAAGTGGTACGTAGAACAGGCTCTTCAAGCTGAAGTCGGTTTTATAAACGCAATACCTGTTTTTATCGCTTCTTCAAAATATTGGTCGGACAGGTTTAAAGAGAAAGGTCTCCCGATAATAGGGGATGATATTAAGTCCCAGGTAGGAGCAACAATTACACATAGGGTATTGGCTCAACTTTTTCTTGATCGCGGAGTTAGATTGAGACGTACATTTCAATTGAATGTGGGCGGAAATACTGATTTTCTGAATATGTTGGAAAGAGAACGCCTTGCCTCGAAAGGAAAATCCAAGACGCAGGCAGTTACTTCTCTTTTACCTTTTGATATTGGGAAAGAAAATATTCACATAGGTCCTTCGGATTATATTGAATGGTTGACGGATAGGAAATGGGCTTATATGAGAATGGAAGGGCAAACTTTTGGTGATGTACCTTTAAATATCGAGGTAAAATTGGAAGTATGGGATTCGCCTAATTCGGCGGGCGTAATAATCGATGCGATCAGACTTATGAAATTAGCTCTTGACAACAAAATTTCAGGAGCTTTGATAGAACCTTCTTCTTATTTGATGAAGTCTCCTCCCGAGCAATATCCTGATTCCATTGCAAAGGAAAAAACCGAAGAATTTATCAAAAAGTATCAAAAAAGCAAAAAACAAAAATAGGAAAGGGCTAAAATAACATCGTATAAAAAAAATAAAAAAAAACACGGTCTTTTTATAACTTTTGAGGGTGTTGAAGGTTCAGGTAAGACAGTTCAAAGCAGGTTATTGTATGAGTATCTATTATCGGAAAAGAAGGAAGTTTTAATGACCAGAGAACCGGGGGGCACAGTGGTTGGGGAAAAGATAAGAGGTATTTTACTTGAAAGTAATGAAGACATAAATGTGTATACCGAACTTCTTTTATATCTTGCGGATAGAGCAGAGAATTTAGCCGAAGTTATCAATCCGAATCTTGAAAAAGATAAAATTGTTATTTCGGATAGACATTTCGACTCGACGATTGCGTATCAAATGGCGGGAAGGGGAATAGAAGAAAAGGAGATACAAGTATTGAAAAACCTTAAACTATTTAGCAATAGAGAACCGGATGTTACTTTCCTGCTGGATGTAGACCCCGGAATTGTCAGAAATAGAATTAAAAATCCTGACAGAATTGAGAGGGAAAACATCGATTTCCATCGTAAAGTACGGAAAGCATATCTTGATTTAGCTTGGAAACATCCGGATAGAATTATTGTAATTGATTCACGTAAAACTATAGAACAGATTCACAGAAAGATAAAGAAAGAAATTTCGGTTTTTTTAGAGAGAGGAGGATTCTAATGAATTTAAAAAAGAAATATGTTTTTTTAATTGTTCTCGTTGTACTGGCTTTTGGCTGTTTTATTTACTCGTCGTCGTTAACTGTTATTACTGCTTTACGCTCCATTGATTATACTTTAAAAATTATCGATAGTAACTACGTAAATGACGTTGATATGACTATATTATTGGATCGGGCAATAGAGGCTATAACTGATAGTCTTGATGCTCACACGACTTACTTAAGACCGAAAGATTACGAAGATTTGAGGGTTCATACCGAAGGTGAGTTTGGTGGATTAGGTATTCATATATCGAAGAGAGGAGATTATATAACTATAATTTCACCAATAGAAGGGACTCCGGCTTACGACGTGGGATTGATGCAGGGTGATGAAATTATTAAAATTGACGGGATTTCTACTAAAGATATGAAATTAGATAAAGGGATTTCGATGATGAGAGGGAAACCCGGAACCGATGTGACTATAACTATTTCAAGAAAAGGTTTGAACAAAGAACTGGATTTTACGATAACCAGAGCGATAATTAAGATTAAATCGGTCCCTTATGCCGGTATGGTAGAAAATGATGTTGGGTATATAGTTCTTAATTCTTTTAGCATGAGTACGACTAAAGAGGTTAAAGTAGCTTTGGATTCACTTATAGGCGTTGGTGCTGAAAAGTTTATTCTTGATTTGAGAGATAATTCCGGAGGTATTCTTACCGGAGCAGAAGAAGTAGCCTCATTTTTTATAGAAAAAGGGAAAGAAGTAGTATATACCGAGGGAAAATCAACTATTGCAAGAGGTTCGTATATTTCAGATGATGGCTCTTATTCTAAATATCCTATTGTTGTTTTAGTAAGTCCATTCTCTGCCAGCGCTTCTGAAATTGTGGCTGGAGCGATTCAGGATTGGGACCGGGGATTTTTAATCGGTTCCCGCACTTTTGGTAAAGGTTCTGTTCAAAAGCTATATCCACTGCCCGGGGGTAGAGCCATAAAATTAACTATAGCAAGATATCATACTCCATCGGGTAGATGCATTGATAGAGAATTGGTGGAGGATACTACTAAGGTTTTTCATACCAGAGGTGAATTGCATAGAGAAGTGAAAGGCGGTGGTGGAATAGTACCGGACTCTATACTTAAGGTTAAATCTTCTCCTTTTTATGAAAAGATATATAGTTTAGGTTTTGACTTTGTAGTAGATTATACTGCGCAACATAAGAATGTTGATACTGTAACTACCGATATGATAATGGCGTTTAAAGATAAGGTTAAAAAATACTTAGAGAGCGATTCTAATAATATAATGGAGGCTATTGAGACTTTTGAAAATTATCCTGAAGATGAACCTTTGTCTCCGGAAATAAGGAAGGAATTTATAAGTAGAGTAAAAGAATATGTAAAAAGCGGTTCGAAAAAAACGGTTGGATTTTCTGAAAAGGATTGGAATGAGGCGTTGGATGAAATAACAAGGGGTCTTGAAGTGAGGCTTGCTTCTAATAAGAAAGGTCTTAAAGGAAAGTATGAAGCATCTATAGCTGATGATGAGTATATTCAGGCTGCTTTAGGTATAGTAAAAGGAGCAAAAGCTCCCAAAGATGTTTTTTCTAAGAAAAAGTGAAGGATATTGGGGAAAACTTTTTATTTAGAAACGCTTGGCTGCCCAAGAAACGAAACTGATAGCGAAGCTATTATAAATATACTAACATCTTCAGGATTTAAATTTGTAAAATCTCCGGAAAAAGCTGATATAATAATCGTCAATGGTTGCGCATTTATTAGTGATGCAGTAGAAGAATCTATAGATTCGATTCTTGCCTTAAGAAATAAAAACAAAAAAGCAATGCTGGTTGTTGTTGGCTGTCTTGCGCAAAGATACAAACAGGATTTACTGGAAAATATACATGAAGTAGATTTATTAATAGGTACAGGGGCAATAGAAAGGATCCCCGAACTTATTGCTGCCGGTAAAACTGAAATAAGTTCTAATTATGGTTTTTTAGGCAAGAATTTATATGATAAACCTTACGTTACACCTAAGCATTACAGGTATATAAAAATTCAGGAAGGGTGCAACTATAAATGTACTTTTTGTGTGATTCCGTATTTAAAAGGTATTTCACATTCGAAAGAACTTCAGAGTATAAAAGAAGAAATTTCTAATTTACCTGAGAGTGTTAAAGAGATTATTCTAATAGGGCAAAATACAACTTCCTGGGGTAAGGATCTACCTCTGGATGGCTGTCTTTCTGATCTTATTAAGGAAATTGCTCCTCTTTTTCCCGGATGGATAAGATTTCTTTATTTTCACCCGCTTGCTGTTTCCGAGAATCTTTTAAAAACAATGAAAAGCATTCCAAATGTTATAAATTATCTTGATATTCCATTACAGCATGTATCCAATTCAGTTCTTTCGGGTATGAATCGTGGATATGGCAGAAAGGAAATAGAAAACCTGCTTGAGATTATTGGATCTTTAGGCGATTTTACGCTCAGAACCACTTTTATTGTGGGTTTTCCGTCCGAAACAGAGAAGGATTTCGAGGAGCTTTGTTCTTTTGTGGAAAATAATGATATTGACCATATTGGAGTTTTTGATTACTCACATGAAGAAGGCAGCGTATCATTTTCTATGCCCAATCTTTCAGACGAATTAATTATGCACCGAATTGAAGTAATTTCATCGATAATCGAAGAAAAAATGAAGGAAAGAAACGAGAAATTTATAGGCGATACGAAGGAAGTGCTTATCGACGGGATCGAAGAAGGAGAATATTGCGGTAGGACTAAAACTTCGGCACCGGATATCGACCCGGTTGTCTGGATTTTACCCGGGGCTAAAGACCCTGAGGTAGGGAAGATTTACCGAACTTTAATTACCGATGTCCTGGGAACTGATATTGGCGGCGAAATAATTCCCGATTAATATAATGAACGGCTTTATGTTTAGATGTGTAAAATTTTGTTATACAAGGCGATAATTTAAAAAATATGAAGTGGAAGTTTAGTTCTGATGAATTGCTTGAGGATGGAAGTGGGGATTCCATCGTGAAAAGATTGCTGGATATTAGAGGGGTTTCGGATGTTAATATGTTCTTGAATCCCTCGGTTGAAGGGCTGTATGATCCTTTTTTGCTGGAAGGCGTTAGGGAGGGTTGTGAGAAAATTTTGGAAGCGATCCAAAATAATAAAAAAATTTCTATTTTTGGTGATTTCGATGTTGACGGTGTGGCTTCTACCGCTTTACTGTTAATTGTTTTACGGAAGCTTGGAGGTAATGTAGATTTTTATATCCCGCATCGCCTTGAAGATGGTTACGGTTTGAGTAAATCGGGAATCATGGAATTGAAGGAGAGGGGGACTGATTTTATAATTACCGTCGATTGTGGTATAAATGGGGTGGAGGAAATAAAGTATGCTCGTGAACTAGGAATGGATATTATCGTTACGGATCATCATCTTCCGGAAAAAGAAAATCCCGCAAAGATTAAAATAAACCCTTATTTGTCGGAGTCGTACCCGTACAAGGAGCTTGCTGGTGTTGGCGTTGCTTTTAAACTCTGTCAGGGTCTTGAAGCGATGTCCAATCTTTCGAAGAATTTTCTGATGTGGAATATTGATCTGGTGGCACTCGGCACAGTCGCGGATGTTATGCCTCTTACAGATGAAAATAGGATTATAACCGCATTGGGTCTTAAAATAATGAATGAAAATAGAAGACCGGGAATTGTATCTTTATTAAATAATTCTCGTTTTAAAAAAGGAAAAATACAGACATGGCATATAGCTTTTTTGATTGCTCCACGGATTAATGCCTTAGGAAGATTGGAGGAGGCAGGAGAAGCGGTTGATTTACTATGTACCTATAGTAAGGTCGAAGCAAATTCAATTGCGGCAAAATTGGAAAGACATAATATTGAAAGAAAAAAGATTCAAGAAAAGATTTACAAAGAGGCTTCGGAGTTTTTGAATCTAAGTAATGTGAAAGAAAACACGGGAATTGTTCTTTCGAGCGAAGGCTGGCATGAAGGTGTAATTGGAATCGTAGCCTCAAAGATTGTTGAAGAATTCAATAGACCTACAATTATTATAGTGGAAAAAGATGATATTTGCCGGGGTTCAGGTAGAAGTGTCCCCGGTTTTAATATTATTGCTTCTCTTAAAGAGTTATCGGTATTCTTGGAAGAATTTGGCGGTCACGCCCAGGCTTGTGGAATATCTATAAGAAGGGAAAATATCGATGGTTTTAAAGAAGCTTTCAACAAGGAGGTTCTGAGAACTTTAAAAGATAGAGTTACGGAGAAAGAGCTTTTAGTAGATTTTCCGCTTTCTCTTGGTTTGGTTAATGAGAATTTGGTGAAAAGTATGGAGTCATTAGCTCCTTTCGGTATAGGAAATCCGGCGCCTGTTTTCGCTGCTTTGGATGTTGAATTATCAGGTGCTCCGAATATTGTTGGGAAAAATCACTTAAAGTTTTTAATCAAAGAGAATAATAAATATATTTCCTGTATCGGTTTTTCTCAAGGAGATAAAATCGATTTGTTAAGAAATTCAAAGAAGTTTAGCGTAGCTTATTCACCGTTTATAGATGATTGGAATGGTGGGGTTTCATTGAAAATTCATGATGTAAAGGTTTAAAAGAGAAATCGGAATCCCGTCCCAATCCCAAAAGAAACCATTGTTGGACAAAGACACTAAGAACACTGAGAAAAAAAAGAATTGGATTTTTAAAAACTAATTCATAAACCCTAAATTAGCCACAGATTTATAATCGTAGCGTTGTTTACCTTGACTAATTTCCATAAATTCATAAATTTATATAGTAAAATTATGGGTTTAACAAAAATGAGAGACAAATCCCTTGTTTTAGAATCGAATCAGGAGTTTTAAGGTGCTCTGTTTTTTTATCGCCTTTAGCCTTAGTTTTCTTTTATCTTTTATGCTTTCGAAAATAGCTGGAAAAATAGGTTTTGTTGATAGGCCAAAGGGAATTAAAGATCATTCAAAGCCAACGCCCTATGGAGGAGGAGTTGCAATTTTTCTGGGAACTTTAACCTGCTTTTTTTTTAGTAATGAATGGAAAATATTGGTTTTTGGTTTTTTAGCTTTTCTTCTTGGCTTCATGGACGATATACATCCCTATTCCAGATACGTGAAACTTTTACTTCAGTTTCTAATAGCTGTTTTTACTGTATGGTCGGGTATAAGAATGGAAATTGAAATTTTTCCGGTATATCTTAATATAATTTTATCGGTAATCTGGATTGTTGGTATAACAAATGCGTTTAATATAATAGATGTAATGGATGGAATTTCAGCAGGAGTAGGTTTTTTTGCGGCGTCCAGTTTTATTTTTATTTCCGTTTTCGGAATAGGGACATATCCTGTTGTAGCTGTAGCAATAGCGGGGAGCTGTCTTGGTTTCTTGCCCTTTAATTTACCTCGAGCTAAGATTTTTATGGGAGATTCCGGAAGTTTTTTTCTTGGCTACATTTTATCTGTTTTAGCAATTATAACGAGATATACGAGTGCTAACCCTATTGCTGTATTTGTACCTCTGCTTGTTTTATTTATACCGATATTTGATATGGTTTATGTAATTATTCTTAGAATTTCCAAGGGGCAGAATCCTCTAAAAGGTTCGCACGATCATTTTGTTTTAAAACTTAAAGCTACCGGGTTACCTATTCCTTCGATAGTAGCCATAATATATCTTGCTACTGTAGCTCTTTGTGAGGCGGCTTTTATTATTACCCGTTTAAGTATTAGGGGTGCTGTAATTTTGTATTCTATTGCGGCTTTAATCTTTATTTTTTTCGGTATTATTTTCAGGAGAAAGACTTGACGGTTATTTTAGGTACGGGCTTATCAGTTACTTATAACCTTAAGGGAAAAAATAAAGATTTTATTATTAATGAAAATGGAGAAAACACCGGGAGGACTTGCCGGAACATAAATATTAACGGCTATACTTTAATTCTTGAAGGGGCATAATATACTTTTAGCGGGGAGATTTGTTAGTTGGAGATATTTCTAGAGGTAAGAATCAATCTTGAAAAATAGAAAGGTATTTTTAGAATTATGTCGGTAATAGTTGTCCAATGCATGACTAAATTAGAATTAGGAGGTGCACAGAAAGGAGTTATTGAATTAATGCGGGAACTAAAGGGCAAGGGGATTTTAATAAGCGGCGAGGGCGGAGAATTGTACTACGATGTCAAAAAAGAATTCAAAAATAGGCATTTAACATTAGCTTGCTTGAAAAGGGAAATAAGACCTTTTTATGATATTATTTGTTTCTTTAAGTTAAGAAATCTTCTTATTAAATTATATAAAAAAAATGATAGGATAATTCTACACACACATGGATCTAAGGCGGGTGTGCTGGGTAGAATAGTCAGTGGGACCTTGCCTTTCGTTTGCTCCGTGCACACGGTCCACGGTTTTGCAATAAGTCCTTATGTTAACTTTTTTAAAAGATTTATTTATTTGAACGCGGAGAGATTTTCAGCTCTGTTTGGTAATGTTATTATAACACAAGCAAAAGTGCATATCGATAGATTAAAAGAGTGGGGAATTGGAAGAAGGAACAAGATTTACTGGATTGCGAATTCAATAAAATATTCCGACTATAAACTTCATTCCAGGCAATACAAGAAGAAAGAAATTGTTATAGGAACTGTTGCTAATTTCAAAGCTCAAAAGAATCCATTTATGTGGGCGGAAGTAGCAGAAAAAATTGTTAAAAAGTATCCTGAAGTGAATTTTATCTATGTGGGAGATGGTCCGTTAAAAAAGAAGACCGAAGAACTAATAGGTGATTCTGAGAAGATAAAACTTCTTGGTTGGCAGGAAAATATACCGCAGATACTTAGAGAAATAGATATTTTCTTTCTGCCTTCCAGATGGGAAGGCTTGCCCAGAACTGTTTTGGAAGCAATGGCTTCGGGTATTCCCGTGGTTGCTTCTTATGTAGATGGAACAACAGAAGCAGTTCTCGATTCTGTTACCGGATATTTGTTGTCTCCTTCTGATTTAGACGGCTATGTGGAGAAGATAAGCGAGTTAATAGAAAACGAAGTAAAGAGAAAAAGAATGGGAAGAGAGGGAAGAAAAAGAGTTGAGAAATTCTTTTGCTATAATAAAATGATAGAGAAAACTTTTGGATTGTATAAATCTTTAGGGCTTACATAGGGTGGTAAAATTAGATGAGATTTTTTTGTCAAAAAAAACAAAAAAAAGATTGTCAATACTATATAAACACTTGACATAAGTAGCGCTTGGTATTAGCATAGTCAAAGAAATATAGCGGAGAAAGGAGGAGGGATGAAATTAAATCGTTTGTTTAAATGGTTGTCACTTGAAAGTTCGAACCTGGCTATTGATCTGGGAACATCTAATACGTTGATACACACAAAAACAAATGGTGTTGTTCTTGATGAAAACTCAATGGTTGCGCTTCATAAGGACACAAAAAAGTTAATTGCAGCGGGAAGGGAAGTTATACCGATGCTCGGTCGTACGCCTGAAGATATAATTATTTCCGAACCTCTTGAAGATGGTGTTATAGCTGATTTCAAAGTTGTCGAGGATATGCTGCGGTTTTTCATCGAAAAAGTACAAAAGAAGAAATTGTTTATTAGACCGAGAGTTTTAGTTGCTGTTCCGTCAGGAATAACCCCGGTTGAAAAGAAAGCTGTTGTTAATACCGTTCAAGAAGCAGGAGCAAGAGAAGTACTTTTGGTCTCCGAGCCCATAGCCGGAGCTATGGGAATGCGCTTGCCCGTAAAGCAGCCGACCGGACATATGGTGATAGATATTGGTGGAGGAACTACAGAGATCGCTGTAATCGCTTTATCAGGTATTGTTAATAAAGTTTCTATTAAAATAGCTGGTAATGAACTTAATGAATCAATCCAAACATACTTATATGATGAGTATAATATGGCAATAGGAAAAGCTCTTGCCGAAAAAGTAAAAAAAGATATAGGTGCGGCTATAGCTACGGCAGAAGACAGAGAAATGGAAATAAGCGGACGTGATCTTGTTGATGGTCTGCCGAAATCGATTAAAATAAAAACGAATGAAGTTTATGAAGCTATGAATGAGGCGCTTGGTCTTATAAAAAACGCTCTTAAGAGAGCTTTATCTGAAACGCCTCCCGAGTTAGCATCCGATATTGTAGAGAAAGGCTTATTCCTTACAGGCGGAGGAGCACTCCTTAGAGGAATAGATAAAATGATAGAGGAAGAAACGGATTTAAAAGTAAAAATAGCTGAAGATCCACTAAGATCTGTGGTTTTGGGTGCGGGTATTATTCTTGATAATATTGAGGAAAACAGAATTTTATTGATGGAATCTATATAGTGGAAAAGAAGTTTCTGCGAGTTTATCTTTTATTTGTTTGCGTATCTTTATCGCTCTTAGTTCTCGATGGTTTATCTGATATGAAGCTGGGAAGTAAATTTTACAACTTTTTATCCCCTAATTTTCAAAGCTTTTTTTCAAGATTTTTAAAAATTAATGATTTAAAAGAGGAAAATAAAAGATTGCTTGAAAAAATAGCGACACTTACATATGAAAAACAGATGTATAATGAATTAAAGAAAGAAAATCAAGAGTTAAAGAAAATTATAGAATTTAGATTTAATTATCCGAAAGGAATAATCCCCGCCGAGATTGAGAGAAGAACCCCCGAAGAAATTAATCTTTCTTTTCAAATTGGAAAAGGTTCCGCAGACGGGGTAGAAAAAAACGCTGCAGTTATAAGTTTTAAAGGGGTTGTTGGTAAGGTTTTAAAATTGGGAAATAATACTTCTGTTGTTCAAACATTGAAAAATTATAATTCTGCTATTTCTGTAAGGGATACAAGGAGTGAAAGAGAGGGTATACTTAAGTGGAATAAAAAATTTTTCGTTGAGGGCATTCCACAATATGCAGATTTAAAAGAAGGAGATACTCTCGTAACTTCGGGAAAAGGTTCTGTTTTCCCTAAAGGATTACCTGTGGGAACAGTTACTTATGTCGGAAAGAAACCCAACTATTACTCGTTAGAAATTGATGTAGAGACTTTTGAGGATTTAAACAAAGTTAATGTGGTTTTTGTTATAAAAAAATGAAAATATTTACATTGATTTTGTTATCTTTGTTGGCCTTTTTCTTTTCTATAAATCTCGAAAAAGTATTTTTAATTGGAAGTATTTCATTAAAACCCATAATTATTTTTCTTTATTTTATAACTTTGTACTGGAACCCCCTGTATGGATTGGTAACAGGTTTTTTTATTGGATTTCTCTATGAAGTTTATCTTCCGGTTTTTACCGGAACCTATCCTTTACTTTTCTCTTCAGTTGTGTTTGGCTTAAATTTAATCGAAAAAAAAATATTTAAATTTAGATATAATTCCCTTTTTCTGTTATTTTTTACGGTTTTCTTTGTGGGATTAATACAGGTTATAATCGAAACCGATAAAATAAGTTCGGTGTCCGGTATTTTTTTTACCCAGTTAATTCCGGAAGCTATATTAAATTGCTTAGTTGGTTTAATAATCTTATACTTTATAAAGCGGTGCAGGCATCAATAATGTAAAAACGGGATACAAAATGCAAAATTATAAAGAAGAATTCAGAAGCCAGAAGTTAGAAGTTGGAATCTCCTCACAACTCCAAATAAGACAAATAACAAATTACACGAATAGCACGAATAAAGTGAAAAGATTTATTATTTTTTATGTTAAAGAAATTTATATTGTTAATTCATTTGTGATATTTGTGTTATTTGTTGTTAAAAAAATGGTTGTGGGGGGTGGTAATAAAAAACTTTATGTTTTTTGTAGTTTCTTTTTTTCTAGGGGATTTAAATGAAAAGAGCTCCGATAATATTAATTTTACTAATTATGTCGATTCTCACTTTAAGGTTGTTTCATCTCCAATTAATACGAAAGGATTATTATAGGGGTTTATCCGAGAGAAATCGGATAAGAAGAGATTTGATTATTCCGCCAAGAGGAAAAGTTATGTCAAGCGAAGGTAAAATCTTAGCAGATTCACGGCCTTCTTATTCATTGATTATATATCCCTATTACCTTGATTCACTTGAAGTTAAAGGGTTATGTAAGGCTCTTGGAATCGACAAAAAAGGATTGTTAAAGAGGATTAATCCGAACTTTAGAACATGCAGGATAAGAAGACTTTCTTTCGAAGTTGCGTCGAAAATAATAGAGCAACAGGAAGAGTTTCCTTCGGTTAGATTGATTACCGAGCCGGTGCGTTTTTACGAGAATGATAGAATATTCTCACATCTATTGGGTTACGCAGGAGAAATTACCAGAGAAGAGTTGGAAAAATTTGCCGATGACTATAATATGGGTGATATTGTGGGAAAGAAGGGAATTGAATTAGAATACGAATCCTTCCTTAGGGGTAAAAAAGGTGCTTCTATTTATGAGATAGATGCAAGAGGCGTTATTGTGAAACGTTTCGACGATTCTTATGGTAAGATTCCGAAAAGAGGTTTCAATGTTCATCTTACAGTATCAAAAGATCTAACTCTTTACGCAGATTCTCTTTTCTCCGAGTTTGAAAGCGGCGCATGTGTAGCTATGAATCCGAAAAACGGAGAAATTCTCTTGTATTACTCAAAACCCGGGTATAAAACGAATAAATTAACAGAAGGAATATCTAATATTGAATGGGATTCTCTTAGTAATGATGAGAATGCGCCTTTATGGGATAGAGTTATAGCAGGCGAGTATCCTCCGGGTTCGATCGCAAAAATATGGACTACTATAATCGGTTTGGAAAATAATTTGATAAAGGAAGAAACGAGATTCAACCCCTGTGATAGTTTGTTCTGGATTGGAAATCGCTGTTTCGGATGCTGGAAGAGACATGGCTCTTTGAACCTCCTGGATGCTGTGATTCAGTCTTGTGATATATATTTTTACCAGGTAGGGATGTCGATGACTCTCGATTTAATTGTAGATAACGCCAGAAGATTGGGTTTCAGCAAGAAATGTGGGATTGATGTACCGGGTGAAAGATCCGGTTTTCTGCCTTCAAAGGAATGGTACGACAAGAAGTACGGAAAGAGGGGTTGGGCCAGAGGAGTTCTAGCCAATCTCGCGATCGGTCAAGGAGAAATATTAATTACACCTCTACAGGGAGCAACTTTCTTTTCGGCAGTTGCCAATGGCGGATGGACTTATGAACCTCACGTGCTAGAAAAAATAACTAACAGTGAAGGAAATACAATTAAAGAACTCAAGGTCAGAAAAATAAGTTTGCCTGTTTCGGAAGAAAATTTGGAATTCGTAAGAAAAGCAATGAAAAGTATTGTGAATACACTTAAGGGTACCGCATACTGGTCACGGTTAGAGGAGATAACGGTAGCGGGGAAGACCGGTACTGCTCAAAATCCGCATGGAGAGGATCATTCTCTTTTTGTTGGATTTGCTCCATTCGAAGATCCCGAGATTGTAGTTTTTACTATAATCGAGAATGCCGGACACGGAAGTACTCACGCTGCTCCGGTTACTACTAAATTAATTAAGAGATACCTTAAGGGAAGCGGGGAGAAAGAGCTCCAACGCACTACCCAAAATGAACCACAAGATTCCACAGATTAACGCAAGATTCCCAACCCCCCGAAAATAATATCACACAGAGAAAAAGATAATGTTGTTTAAAACCCATCCTACAACATAAAAAGAATATTTCACACAGAGACACTGGCATACAGAGAGTAAATAAAAAAGCGTGTATTTAATACACGCTTTTTTATTTAATTAAACTTTTTTAACTTACAGATTAAACTTTATTCCGCCCCTTATAGGTATATGGGTTCCCGATGGGTCTGAAAATATCATTCCATAACCAACTTCCGCGAATATTCCCATCATGCCCATGCTATAATTTGCTCCGGCATAGGCGAGGAAACCGAAGTCGGTCGAACCTTCAGAGTCTGGAATGTCGGTGCTGGCCATAGCCATTTCTCCTCCTGCTCCAATATAAAAACTCATGGGAGCGCCGGGAAGAACAACATTATACTGAGCGGCAAGAAGAATTATCATATCTGTAAATTTCACATCGTCAATAGACTTCCATGCGTATTCAAAGCCACCGCGTAGACCCACTGGTATACCCGGGAGAGAAAAGTCAGCTATGCCTCCAATCGCTATAAAATTCTGGGTTTCTCCATCCTCGGGTACCATCATCTCGATGCCGCCGTAGAGTCCAACTCCGATACCTGTTGCGCCAGCTAAAAGTGGCATGCTTGCGAATAATAAGATTAAACAAAATACTAACTTTTTCATAAGACCTCCCTTTTGTAAGGTTTATTTATTTATTATACGCTTTTAAGCATAAATGTCAAGTGTTTTAGTGAGGTCGTTCCTTACCCCCATCTCCAAAAAATATATTCTCACACGAAGACCACAAAGGACACGAAGGAAAACAAAAGATATGTATGTAACCCTCCCCACCACCCAAACTAAGGGAAATAACAAATAGCGCGAATAGCACAAATATTGTGATCAAATATTTCATGTAATAGGCCGTTTTAACGATTTGAAGTGCTTTTATATAGAGTTAGACTTAAAATAAAAAACGGAATTTTTAAAATTCCGTTTTTTTTATCTACTACCTTTAAGTAATAAAGGACAGATGGTGCCGAAAGTAAATTTCTGTCCTTACTTACTGAAAGTAGTGAACTGTACCGAGCGTAATTTCGTCGGTATTGTCCATATTTTCTGTGAGATTTAATGAGAACCTGTTTCCGATTCTTATTGCATTGTTCTGAGTTATAAAAAGCTCAAGACCTACATCGATTGGTATGCTCATAGTATTCTCCTCAAGACCAAAATCCTGGGTATCATAGATGAACGCAACTCCACCATAGAGACCTAACATCGGACTGAGCGGGAAATGATAGATAGCACCAATACCGAGATTAAATTCCATATCTACGCCATCTACAGTTGAACCTGTGAAACCAAGAATAGCGTCTACTTCAATACCGTCCATTAAGAAGTAACCACCATACACCTGAAGTCCATATGAAAATCCAGGATCTGCGAGAATATCACTGGTTCCTCCTGTAAGCACTGCTACAGATTTTGTACCTGCCGGAATCTGCGCAAATAAACCCAGAGCACAAACTAACATTAAAACTGCTAAAATTTTACGCATAAACATTCCTCCTCAAGGATTTTTGTTTTAAGGCACCATCCGCCTTTTATAGCAATATTATATAAAAAATTTCTCTTTAGTCAAGGGTGAAAATGTAAATAAATCTAAAATTCGCATAACTTCGAGCTTGATTTTGATATAAAGTTATATAGAATTAAGATATGACTGAGTTGAAAAAGTGGCACAAAAGAACTGAAGGTAAAGAAAAATGGTACGAATTTTCTTTCAGTCCAAAAGTAAAAATAATCCAGGGAACCAGGAATTTTAACCCTTTAAGTGAAATTAAAAGTACGTTTGCTGATCTGATACAGATTCATTCTTCGGTTATACATAAAGCGAGAAACGATATAAAATTAGTGGGAGATGGACTTTTTACGAATAAAAAAGATATGTATTTATACATAAAGACCGCGGATTGTCTGCCCATAATTTTTTATCATTCGAAGGAGGAAACACTTGCGTTACTTCACGCGGGATGGAAAGGGACAGCTCTTATGATTGCTAAAAATTTTTTGTTGAAGATGAAAAGATTGTATGGTTTGGAACCGGAAGGGTGGGAAGTTTCTCTCGGTCCGTGTATTGGCACTGAAAACTATGAAGTGGGAGAGGTTGTGTTCGAATTTTTCAGGAGATTTAATATAGGTGGCATAAAAATAAAAAACGGCCGATATTTTCTCGACCTTGAAGAAGCCAACATTGGGATTATTAAGAAGTACGGAGTCAGCAAAATTTATCCGTTTCCCGAGAAAACTTATACATCAGACCTTTTTTATTCTTACAGAAGAGGGAATACGGAAAGAAATATAACAGTTGGGGTAATTAAACCCTGAAAATAGCGTTTAGCTTTTGCCCTTTCGCTGTTAGCTTAGAGAAGTTTGATTTCTTCGTGTAAATTATGGTTTCGAGTTTCGGGTTTCGAGTTAAAAAAAGAAAATCTGTATCTATCTGTGTTTATCCGTGGCTATTATCAAGGGTATAGTTTTTGGGGTATAGGGTATAGAAAAAAATAACAAAAAATCTCTGTGTTCTCAGTGGCTCTGTGTGAGAATTATACTTTACATCCCCTGCTTGCTTCGATATGCCGGATCTCATCTTCGTTAGCTTTAATCGGATACTCGCCTGTAAAACAAGCAGTACAAAAAATCCTAACTTTTTTAGTAGAAACCGCTGCTATAAGACCCTCTACGGATTGATAGGTTAGAGAATCAACGCCAATCATTTTTCTAACATCTTCTACAGCTTTTTTACGGGCGATAAATTCTCCTTTTGTTTGCATATCTATTCCGTAATAACAGGGAAATTTAAGAGGCGGACTTGATGAAGCAAAATGAACTTCTTTTGCACCCGCGTCTCTAATTAGCTGTACTATTTTTTTTGATGTTGTTCCTCGTACAATTGAATCATCTACTAAAAGTACTTTTTTGTTCTTCATAATTTCTTTTACGGGTGAAAGTTTTATCCGAATTAATTCTTCTCTTTTACTCTGATGGGGCATTATAAAAGTTCTTCCTATATAGCGGTTCTTCATTAATCCTTCCCTGTATTTTACGCCTAATTCTTCCGCAAGGGATATGGCAACTGGTCTTGATGTGTCAGGGATAGGTACGATTATATCTATATTTATTCCCTTTTTCTTTATTTCTTTTGCGAGATTCTTACCCAGGTTCAATCTCGCTTCGTAAACTGATATACCGTCTATAGTCGAATCCGGTCTTGCAAAATATACATATTCAAAGATACATGGACAGTGTTTTTCTTCGGAGATTTTTTTTGTATATAAATTACCATCTGTACTAAAAAAAACTGCTTCTCCCGGTTGCACATCACGCTGGATTTTGTATCCCAGTGTTTCGAGAACAACGCTTTCCGAAACCACACAGAAACTGTCATCTTTTTTACCGAATATTAAGGGTTTGATACCGTAAGGATCTCTGAAAGCAAGTATGCCTTTATCTTTAATCAGGGTAACTACGGAATAACTCCCCTTTACTTTGCCGAAAAGCCCTTTAACCGCTTCAAAAAGAGAATCGGGGGAGAAGCCTAACTTTTTTTCCATTTCTTCAGAAAGAAGGTTTAAAAGAAGTTCCGCGTCCGAGGTAGAAATAATTATTCTTCTACTATCTTTTTCTAATTTTTCTTTTAGAGAGTTAAAATTGATTATATTTCCGTTAAAAGCAAGAGCTATACCGTATGGGGTAGTTGAAATGAAAGGTTGGGCATTTTCTACGCCCATCCCGCCGAGTGTTGGGTATCTTACGTGTCCAATGCCTATATTGCCTTTAAGGTAATCGAAGTTTTCCTGCTGGAAGGCCTCTCTTACAAGGCCTTCTCCCTTTTTTATGTTGAATCTATCCGAGTAGGTTACTATGCCTGCAGCATCTTGGCCTCTATGCTGTATTATAAGTAGCGAGTCGTATATATTACTGACTGCTTCTTTTTTACCGATTATTCCTACAATTCCGCACATTTAATTCTATAAAACCGGTAGGTTTGATTTTCCCATCAAGTACTTATCTATATGATGTGCAGCCTTTCTGCCTTCGGATATAGCCCATACAATTAAAGATTGTCCTCTATGCATATCACCCGCTGAGAATACTCCCTTTTTTGATGTCATGAAATTCTCATCGGTTTTTATGTTACCACGTTCAGTCAATTCAAGATTTAAATCGGACACTAATTCTTTATGTTCAGGATGCATAAAGCCTACGGCAAGGATTACTAAATCTGCCTTGATTTCGAATTCGCTTCCCGGTATTTCTTTCATAATGGGACAACTTTTATCACTACTCCTTGAAAATGCTACTTTAGCACATTGTAATTTTCGAACTTTTCCGTCTTTTCCGATAAATTTTTTTGTTAAAACAGACCAGTGCCGCTCACAACCTTCTTCATGACTGCTTGAATTTTTTAGTATAGAAGGATAGTAAGGCCACGGTTCATTTGCGGTTCTGCATTCGGGTGGTTTTTCCAATATTTCTATCTGTGTTACACATTTCGCTCCCAGTCTTTTTACAACCCCAACGCAATCCGCTCCGGTATCTCCGCCGCCGATTACAATAACTTCTTTATCTTTTGCATCGATCAGTCCATGGGCGGGTGTTTTTTCTCCCCATACTCGTTTGTTCGATTGTGTTAAGAAGTCCATCGCGAAATGTATGCCTTTTAATTCTCTTCCCTGGATTTTTAGGTCTCTTGGAACTCTGGCACCACAGGCAAGACAAACCGCATCAAAATCTTTTAGTAGCTCTTTAGCAGTAATATCTACACCAACAAACATATTCGTTTTAAATTCAATATTTTCTTTTTTCATTATTCTTAAACGTCTATCAAGGATGTTTTTTTCCAATTTGAAGTCGGGAATTCCGTAACGAAGAATTCCGCCGATTTTTTTATCTCTCTCGAAAACAGTTACGTAGTGACCGGCTTCATTTAGTTGATTGGCAACTGTAAGTCCCGCAGGTCCGGAACCGACCACAGCGATTTTTTTACCGGTTCTTTTTATATTTGAGTTCGCTTTAATATATCCTGATTTAAACGCGTGTTCGATTATGGCAAGTTCGTTTTCTCTGATTGTAATTGCAGCATCGTTTATAGATAAAACGCAGGAGTGTTCACATGGTGCCGGACATATTCTTCCTGTTATTTCAGGAAAATTATTTGTAGCAGAAAGCAAGACATAGGCTTTTTCCCATTGATTGTCAAACATAAGATCATTCCATTCGGGGATGAAATTTCCGATTGGGCAACCCCAGTGACAGAATGGAGTTCCGCAGTCCATACAGCGTGCGGCCTGTTCCTTCGATTTATTGTCTTTTCGAGGGATGTTGACATCTTTGTAGTCTTTTATTCTTTCCGCAATCGGTCGAAGCGTTGAACTTTCTCTTTTTATTTCTAAAAAACCATTTATCTTACCCATTTTTAATCTCTTTTATTCTACTATCGACTTTACCCATTGCTTTAAATTTTCTTTTCTCTCGGTTTTCAATATATGTTCGTATTCCAGAGGGATTACTTTTATAAAGCTTTTTATTATATTGGCAAAGTCCTCTAAGATTTCTTTTGCTCTTTTGCTTCCTGTATATTTATGATGATTTGTGACTAGGGTTTTTATTATTTCTGTGTCATGGTCATTTATTTCCTTTAATTTTACCATTTCAAGATTGCATTTAGATTTGAAATTACCTTCTATATCGTATACGTAGGCTATGCCGCCGGACATACCAGCAGCAAAATTTTGGCCTGTTCTTCCGATTATTACAACTCTTCCACCTGTCATATATTCACATCCGTGATCTCCTACTCCTTCTACAACAGCGAGCAGACCTGAGTTTCTGATACAAAATCTTTCTCCGGCAATACCTCTTATGTAAGCTTCTCCTTTCGTGGCTCCGTAAAAAGAAGTATTTCCGATTATAATGTTTTCTTCTGAGGGGTACGTTGTTTTTTTATCAGGATAAATTATTATTTTTCCGCCGAAAATACCCTTTCCTACATAATCATTAGACATCCCTTCCAGTTCAAAAGTTATCCCTTTTGCGAGGAATGCACCGAAACTTTGACCTGCGATTCCTTTGAATTTAAAATGTATGGTATCATCTGCGAGGCCTTTTTCTCCGTGAACATAGCACACTTCGCCGCTTAATCTGGCTCCAACAGTACGATTGGTGTTCTTTATTGTAATGTTATGCTTTATTTTTTCTTCCTTTAAGATTGCGTTTTTCGCCATATCTATAAGTTGAATATCCAATATATCGTCCAAATCATGTTTTTTGGGCTTTGAATAAAAAACTCCTATGTTGCCAGCCACCTCGGGCTTATAGAGGATATTTTTAAAATCGAGGCCTTTTGATTTCCAATCAAGATTTTTTTCGTTTACTTCTAAAAGCTCGGTTTTTCCGATCATCTCGTCTATTTTTCTTATTCCAAGACTTGCCATAATTTTCCGTAGTTCTTCTGCCACGAAGTTAAAATAATTTACCAGATATTCGACTTTTCCGTTAAATCTCTGCCGTAGGAGTTCGTTTTGGGTCGCGACACCTACAGAACAATTACCTAAATTACAGTGTCGAAGCATTACACATCCGAGGGCGATAAGAGCAGCAGTTGCAAAACCATATTCTTCTGCCCCGAGTATTGCTGCTATTGCGATGTCTTTACCGGTACGAATTTGTCCGTCGGTCTGCAGGCGTACTCTGCTTCTCAGGTTATTTAATACGAGAGTTTGGTGTGTTTCTGCGAGGCCTAATTCCCATGGTAGTCCGGCGTGATGAATCGAGCTTAAGGGTGCTGCGCCGGTGCCGCCGTCACCACCCGATATTAGAATCATATCCGCATGACCTTTAGCAACTCCAGCTGCAACAGTTCCCACTCCGACTTCAGATACGAGTTTTACGCTTATTCTTGCTTTAGGGTTTACATTCCTTAGGTCGAAAATCAGCTGGTTTAAATCTTCTATTGAGTAAATATCATGATGCGGTGGGGGAGATATAAGGGTAACTCCGGGCGTGGTATGGCGTGTTTTTGCTATAATTTCACTTACTTTGTGTCCCGGTAAATGTCCGCCTTCGCCCGGTTTTGCACCTTGAGCTATTTTTATTTGTATTTCGTCCGCATGAACGAGATAGTTGGTTGTTACTCCAAAGCGTCCCGAAGCGACCTGCTTAATTTTGCTTCCGAATGAGGCTCCGTTTGAAAGTCTTTTAAAGCGCGATGGATCTTCACCGCCTTCACCGGTATTGGACATACCACCGAGTTTATTCATAGCCATTGCTATTGTTTCATGTGCTTCTCTGCTTATGGAGCCAAAACTCATTGCTCCAATTGCGAATCTCTTTACTATTTCGGAAACCCCTTCGACTTTTTCTATCGGAATAGAATCGGGAGAGGAATTAAATTTTAACAAACTGCGCAAAGTTGTTGGATTTTCATTCTGATTGTTTATAATCCCTGCAAAATTTTTATATTCTTCGTAATCGCCTTTTCGTGTTGAATCCTGAAGATAAGCAATACTCTGTGGGTTCCATAAATGATATTCACCGTTTCTTTTCCACTGATATACACCTCCCGAAGACAGATACTTTTTTATCGGAGGAGAATCAGGAAAGGATTCCTTATGTCTAAGAAGAGTTTCTTTTGCAATGGTCAGAAGATCTACGCCTCCTATTCGGGATGTTGTACCCGTAAAGCACTTTTCGATAACTTCTTTGCCGAGACCTAATGCTTCGAATATTTGAGCTCCTCTGTAGCTTTGAAGAGTCGATATACCCATTTTAGATAATATTTTGAGGATTCCTTTATTAATTGCTTTTTTGTAGTTGCTTATTGCGTCAAGTAGATCGATCTCGATTTCTCCATCTTCGGATAAGTATTTTATTACTTCGAAAGCAAGATATGGATTGACGCAATCTGCGCCGTAACCCAAAAGTAAAGCAAAGTTCTGAACTTCTTTCGCGTCAGCGCATTCTACCAATATATTTACCTGTGTACGTAGTTCACTTCTAATGAGAGCGTGGTGAACTGCTCCTGTTGCCAGTAGTGATGGTATACAGGCATTTTCCTTATTTATACCTCTGTCACTTAGGAGAATAAAGGAATATCCGTCCTCTGCGGTTTCCTTCGCTTCTTTTGTAATTCTTTCCAGAGCTTTTATGAAGGTTCTTTCGCCTTTAGGATTAAAAAGCAAGGAAATAGTTTTTGTCGCAAAACCGTTTATATTAATATGCTTAAGCTTTTCGAAATCCTCATTTGTCAATATTGGTTCTTTTAATTCTAATTTATGAGCATGATTAGGGGTTTCTTCCAGGATATTGTCTTTCGGACCGAGAAAACTTAATGTGCTCATAACTATTCTTTCTCTAATCGAATCAATTGGAGGATTCGTGACCTGAGCAAATAATTGCTTAAAATAATTAAAAATAAGCTGCGGATGTTTCGATAATACGGCATGAGGATGATCATTACCCATAGAGCCTATAGGTTCTTTCCCTTCGAGTGCTTTTGGTTTTATTATAGATTTTAAATCTTCACGTGTGTAACCATTTGCTTTCATATAAGCGAGAAAATCTTCTTTCGGAATATCAAAGCTTTTTAGGCTCGACTTAACTGGTTTTATTGTGTCAAATTCGAGGAGATGCTTATTCAGCCACTCGGAATATGGTTTTTTATTAGATAAGTTTCGTTTGATTTCTTCATCCAGAATTATTTTTCCTTGTTCCGTATCAACGAAAAGGACTTTTCCCGGTTCAAGTCTTCCAGATTCCCGAATTTTATCGCTTTTTATATCCAGAACTCCCACTTCCGAAGCCATTACAACCTGTCCGTCCTTTGTAATAAGATAACGTGCAGGACGCAGTCCGTTACGATCGAGTATTGCTCCGACGCGGTTTCCGTCGGTAAAAACTATAGCAGCAGGTCCGTCCCAGGGTTCGGATATACAGGCATGATATTTATAGAAAGATTTTAATTTTTCATCCAGTAATTCATTGTTCTCCCATGCGGCGGGAATGAGCATCATCATTGAGTGGGGAAGACTTCTTCCCGAGAGGGTTAAAAGTTCGAATACGTTATCTAATATAGCCGAGTCGCTTTTTGAGGCATCTATAATTGGTTTTATTTTTTCTATATCCTTACCGAATAAAGGACTGTTCAGTAGCCCTTCTCTTGCCTTCATCCAATTTATGTTTCCCCGGAGTGTATTTATTTCTCCGTTATGTGCAAGAAATCTAAAAGGCTGCGCGAGGTCCCAGGTTGGAAAGGTGTTTGTGCTGTATCGTGAGTGAACCATAGCAATAGTACTTTTGATCGTCTCGTCCTTCAAGTCGATATAGAAATTCTCTACCTGATTTGCCATGAGGAGACCTTTGTAGGAAATTGTCCTGCTCGATATGTTTGTCACATAAAAGAAAGATTTTTGTTTTATATCGGATGAATTTATTATATTCTCTACTCTCTTTCTTATAACATAAAGGCTTCGCTCAAAATTAAGTTCGTCTGATTTGCCTTTTGGCGGAAGTTCAGGGTTTCTTTGAATAAAGATTTGTTCTATTGCGGGTTGAGTTTCTCTAGCTCCGATACCTATATTTGAATTATCTGTTGGTACTTTTCTCCAGCCTAGAAAAACTTGTTTTTCTTCTTCTGTTACTTTTGTAAAAACATCTCTGCAGAATGAGCGTTCGGATTCGTTTTGAGGAAGAAAAACAAGTCCGGTTCCGTATTCTCCGGGAGAGGGCAGTTCTATTTTTTCTTTTTCCGTAACTTTTGACAGGAATTCATGGGGCAATTGTATCAGTATACCTGCTCCGTCGCCAGTTTTGGGATCGGCTCCTACGGCACCACGGTGAGCGAGTCTATTAAGTATCTTTAGACCTTTTTTAACAATATCGTTGGATTCTGCTCCATTGATATTACATACAAAGCCCACTCCGCATGAATCGGATTCGTTTTCAGGATTATATAATCCCTGTTTTCCTGGGAACCATCTGGTTCTTTTCATTTTTTATTTTACCGACCAACACATCAACGGACTAACACACTAACCATTACAATATCGGAAGATATTTCTCTATCTCGTACTGCGTTACTTGGATTCGATAATCATCCCATTCTTTCTTTTTAAGGGCAATAAATCGCGGGAAAATATGGTCTCCCAGGATTTTTCTGACAAGCAAGCTATTCTCCGTTATAGAAATTGCCTGGCCTAGACTGTCCGGAAGAGTTTCGATACCCTTTTCTTTTCGTTCGATAGGAGTTAGATGGTAAAGGTTTTGTTCCATTGGAGTTGGAGTTTTATATTTTTTTTCTATACCTTCAAGTCCTGCATATAGCATTGCTGCAAAGGTTAAATATGGATTACAGGCAGGATCGGCTGCTCTAAATTCACAGCGAGTCGCTTTTTCCTGTCCGGGCTGGTACATGGGTACACGGATTAAAGCACTTCGGTTTCTCTGGCTCCAGGCTATATATACGGGTGCTTCATACCCCGGTACGAGGCGTTTGTAAGAGTTTGTCGTTTGTGCAAAGATAGAGCAGATTTCTTTTGAATGTTTTAAAAGGCCTGCAATATAAGAACGTGCGATATCGGATAGGTTGTCTTTTGCCTTTTTGTCGAAGAAAGCATTTTTGTCTCCTTTAAATAACGATTGATGAGTATGCATTCCCGATCCGTTTTCTCCGAAAACGGGTTTTGGCATAAATGTAGCGTATACTCCGAACTTGGTAGCGATTTCCTTTACGACCACACGATAACTTATGACATCGTCCGCCATTTTTAGAGCATCTGCGTAACGCATATCGACTTCGTGCTGGGATGGAGCGACTTCATGATGTGAATATTCAACATGTATTCCCATTTCCTGAAGCGCAAATACGGTTTCTCTTCGAATATCACTTGCAACATCCAGTGTGGTAAGATCAAAATATCCGCCTCTATCCAGGTATTCAGTTCCTTTATCGTCTTTAAAATAGAAAAATTCAAGTTCCGGTCCAATATAAAAGTGATCAAATCCCATATCCTCAGCTCGTTTTAAAGCCTTTTTCAGTACGTATCGCGGGTCGCCTTCATACGGTGTTTTGTCCGGATTTAGAATGTCACATATCATGCGAGCAACTTTCTTTTCGTTAGGACGCCATGGTAATATTACGAAAGTATTAGGATCAGGCATAGCAATCATATCTGATTCTTCTATATCCTGATAACCGGTGATAGATGAACCGTCAAAGCCCATTCCGTTTGTAAGAGCTCCTTCAAGTTCGTTAACGGTTATAGCAAAACTTTTAACCTGTCCCAGCACATCTGTAAACCATAAGCGAATAAATTTTACATCCTGATCTTTGACGATTTTCATTATATCATTTTTTGTTTTTTTAGCCATTTTTTTTCTCCTTTTTTATAGTTTTGGCCACAAAGGCACCAAGATTGACCGTTTGTTTCTTTATTTAATTCTTCTTTTTTAAGTAATAATATAAAATCCATATTTCACTTTGCGCCTTCGTGTCTTAGTGGCTAAGTTAGCCAATTGCTTTATTACCGCGTTCACCGGTTCGAATTCGTATGCATTCGGGTAACTCAAGAACAAATATTTTTCCGTCTCCGATCTTTCCCGTTTGCGCTCCTTTGACTATTGCTTCTATTGTAGGTTCTACGAATTCTTCGTTAACTGCTATTTCTAAACGTAATTTCTTAAGTAAATTTACTTCCTGCAGGACACCGCGGTAAGTTTCGGTATATCCTTTTTGTTGTCCGCTTCCAAGCGCATTAGTGACGGTCATTTTATAAACTTCAGCATCAAAGAGAGCTTTTTTTACATCCGGCAACTTATGCGGTTGAATTAAAGCTACTATAAGTTTCATTTTAACCTCCACTTATTTTTATGGCGGTGAGCAGGTCGCTTCTTCTCACCACCATTTTTTTATTCGGTTGTGAATATCTGGAAGCCGCCATACGCTTCCATTCCATGTTCTCCGATGTCAAGACCTTTTAGTTCTTCTTCTCTGGATACTCGTAATCCAATAGTAACATTTATAAACTTAAAAACAATACTCATACTTATGACGATAAATATAATCACCGATAAAACACCGAGTAGCTGGATTCCGAGTTGTTTTACGCCACCGCCGTAGAAAAGTCCATTGTAAGCTAGCCCCAGACTTCCTTTTCCAAAAAGTCCGATAGCGATTGTTCCCCAGAATCCGTTCATGCCGTGGACGGGAACTGCACCTACCGGGTCATCAATGTGTAATTTGTCCACTAATATTACACCCAGTATAACAATAACTCCTCCGATAGCTCCTATTGTTATAGCCGCCCAGGGATCAACGAAAGCACAGGGAGCGGTTATCGCGACCAATCCCGCCAGGGCCCCGTTCATAGCCATCGAAAGATCAGGTTTTCCGAATATTTTCCATACAGTAATCATTGCAGATATTCCGCCTGCGGCTGCTGCGAGGTTGGTGTTGATTGCTACAAGTGCTATTAGGCTTCCGTCGCCAACACTTAAGGAAGAGCCCGGGTTGAAGCCAAACCAGCCGAACCAGAGTATGAAAACTCCAAGCGAGGCAAGAGGAATAGAATGTCCTGCAATAACGTTCGGTTTTCCATCTGGTCCATATTTACCAAGTCGAGGCTTTAGCATTATTGTACCTATGAGTGCGGCAGTGCCTCCGACTGTATGTACTACTGTCGAGCCGGCAAAATCCGCGAAATTAAGCCCTGCCAACCAACCGCCGCCCCATATCCAGTGCCCAACTATGGGATATATCAGAGCTGAGATTATGAAAGAGTATATAAGATAAGCCTGAAATTTCATTCTTTCCGCCATTCCGCCGGCAACGATAGTTGCTGCTGCGCCGCAGAATGCCGCCTGAAATAACCAGAAGGCATAGAGCGGAACATCGGCTCCCGATTTTGCACCTGTTAAGGCCCATCCTTTTAGACCCATAAATGCGTTTCCGTCTCCAAACATTATTGCGTATCCGAACATAAAAAAGCCTATAGATGCCATACAGAAATCTAAAAAGTTTTTAGTTAGTATATTACAGGTGTTTTTTGCGCGAATAAAACCGGCTTCTACCATACCAAATCCCGCTTGCATAAAGAATACAAGAAAGGCAGCCAGAAGTACCCATAGGGTATCCAATCCGACTGTACTTATCTGTATGATTTCCTGAGTCATTTTTATCTCCTTAAATTATATGAAATTTACGCTTATAAGCTTAATTCTCCCGGTATCTTTGGAAATAGTGTAGCGTCTTTAACGTGTTTGATACCGCATATATATCGGGTTATTCTTTCAATACCGATTCCAAAACCTCCGGAAGGTGGAAATCCGAGTTTTGCAAGTTCAAGATACAATTTGTAATCATCTAAATCCAGATTCTGGCGAATGATCCTTTCTTTTATTTTTTCATATTCGTTTTCTCTCATACCTCCGGAGAGACCTTCTCCGAAACCTTCGGGGTATATTACGTCCATATCGAGCAGTATTCCGGGTCTTTTCGGGTCTTCCTTGTCGTAAAATTCTCTTTTCCAGTCCGGAATATCGATAAGCCAGAACGGATCTTCCATTTCTTTGGAGAGAATTATTTCGAAGTTTTTTCCATGCTTTTCCATTGCATCCATAAATGCGACTCTCTTGAAAGGAGTTTTGGGTATCTTTAACTCACGTCCGAAGAATTCGAGCTGTTTTTTACAGTTTTTCTTGACTTCCTTAAAAACATGGATAAAAATTTCCTCGCCTAGTTTAAGTAAGTCGTCTCTGCTTGCGTTTCTTATTTCCAAATCGAGCTGCGTAAATTCAAAGAGATGACGACCGGATTGCGCTGTTTCTTTTACTTCAAGCCGCAGATTAGGGGAGAAGCAGAAGAATTTATCGATACCGATCACAGCCATTAGTTTATGCAGAATCATACTCTTTGTTATAGTATATTTTTCGCCATAATACTCGAAGTCTGTTGAAAATACGTCATGACAAAGGGGGTCTGTTTCCGGTGATACCATAACGGCTGAGATTTCAAGGAAGCCATTATTGAAGAGATAATTCGCCATTGCATTCCTAACCTGGGTTTTAACAATAAGCATCTCTTTTAGCGCAGGATCGCGGAACCTCTCGTAGTATTTCTTCGCTAGCAATGCTTCCCTAAACTCTTCTTTTCCTTCTTTAGCCATAATAGCCTCCTTTTGCCTATGAATGATTATTCGCTTTTATTGCATAATTATTCATTAAAAATTCAAGGATTAATATACCAACTAGTTCTTTTTTGTCAAGGGGTAAATCAAATTTTTTTAATTTTATGTAATTTTTTTTATTGAAATTTAATTCGATTTAAATTTCAATACGGTTGCTTTATCGTTTGCGGAAAATATAATTTTTATTTTATCGTATGATAAAAGCGTTTTCTTAGTCGCTCCGAGGTGCAAGTTATTGTTCGTCGTATAGGCTTATACTGTTTTGAGGTCTTAGATGTGTGCTGCAACTTTTTCGCGGTTGCTGTTTTTTTTCTTTGTCTTTTTATTGCTTTTTGTTTTATCTCGGCTTGTCGCATATCCGTTAAATTCTTCGCATTGTGTGACCGGAAATTTTCGAGGAAAATCACAATATTTATCACTCGCGCAAGTACTGCATAAACCTTTTTTCTTCATTTTTTACTCCTTTTTTTATTTTTGCCACAAAGGCGCCAAGATTGTATAAGAAGAATGTGCTTTTGTTGATTTGTTTAATTTCTCTTTTTTTACGTTAATCTTAAGCGTATTTTTCACTTTGTGTCTTCGTGTCTTAGTGGCTGAGTCATCCTATTGCTATCTCTCCGCGCTCGCCTGTTCTTATTCTTATACACTCAGGTAGATCTAGTACGAATATTTTTCCGTCGCCTATTCTACCGGTTTGAGCGCCTCTAACTATTGCTTTAACCGTGGCGTCTACTGCTTCGTCTTTTACGGCAATTTCTACGCGTAGTTTCTTGCGGAGGTTTACTTCGTCTATTTTTCCGAGATAGTCATTGGAATAGCCTTTTTGTTGTCCGCTACCTACGGCATTTACAACCGTCATTTTATAGACCTCGGCATCGTAAAGAGCTTTTTTTACGTCCGGTAATTTATGCGGTTGAATTAAAGCTACTATAAGTTTCACCTTTTCCTCCATTTTTAACGGTGGGGGTAGCTCTTGGGGAGTAGGTAATACTCATGGAAGAGTATACTTTTCTACCCGCCACCATTAAAATAACAAAATATCCCTAAGAAACTAAAATCTCTTTTGCTTTTTCGTCTAAAATGTCGGTCATGAAAGGTATGCCGGTTTCTTTCTCGGTTTCTCTGTTAGCGGAGAAAATATCATTGCGAGAGATGCCCTTTATACTGAATTTTCGTACTCCGGCTAAGAGTTGCTGTAATCCAGCGGCAAGTTTGTCTGAGAGTGTCCATACTGCTATTGCTCCGTACGGAATGTTTTTCATTTCGTCTTTTCCGATTTTCTTTTCCAGGTCATAGTACCCTGCGAATATTTCTTCCGGTTTCTCTCCAAAGACAGAAACGGATTTTGGAAGTTGATCCCAATTCCCATTTATTTTTTCTCTTATTTTGGGTTTATCTACACCCTCGATGTTTGATCCCAGGAAACCGGGTATCATCAGAGCTCTTCCCATACATATTAGCTTTACGTACGGATTTCCTAATGCCAGAGCTTTAAAAATTTGATCCTCTTTTGCTATTCCTCCTGCAAAAGCCATATCTACGACTTTTTTGCCTTTGCCTGCAAGTATTGTGGCGTATTCGTAAGCTTTTGAGTGAAGGAAGATCGAGGGTACACCCCAGCTTTCCATCATGTTCCAGGGGCTCATCCCGGTTCCGCCTCCGGAACCATCTATTGTTAAAAGGTCGAGCTCTGCTTCAGACGCATATTTTATAGCCATGGATAAAGCTTCCATTCCATATGAGCCTGTCTTTAGGGAAATACGTTTATATCCGAGTTTGCGAAGATATTCCACTTCTTTCATGAAATCTTCTCTGACCTGAGAAGTAGAAGCTTTGTCCGTGTAGCCAAGCCGGCTGTGCCTTGCGATTGAATTTATAGCTCCGTGGCTTAAGGCTTCCTTGACCTCAGGTTTTGATGGATCAGGATCTACAATATAACCGCGTTTTTGCAGGAATAAAGCATAATCCAAACTTTTTACCTGGATTTCCCCGCCTATAACTTTTGCGCCCTGTCCCCATTTGAGTTCGATTATCACCTTGTTGCCGTATTTTTCTATCAAGAACTCTGCTACTCCATTGCGGGTATCTTCAACGTTCATCTGGACAATAATTGCGCCGTATTTATCGAAATATCTCAAATAGGTGTCTATTCGTCTCTCCAATTCCGGCGCTTTCTTTATTTTTCCGTTTTCTATAACAGCGTTTCTATCAACACCTACGACATTTTCTCCTACGACGATGGGGAATCCAACCAGGGCAGCCCCAACAGCAAATGAATCCCAGTATTTTTCAGCGATAAATGTGGATCCAAGTGCACCGGTCATTATCGGTACTTTCGATTTCGTTTTGACTTTTGCTCCGAATTCGGTTTCAAGGTCGACATTAGGGAAAACACAATTATCGGGATCGCTTGATACTCCCTCAGGCAATTCGGCTGCACCATATAAATACCCCTGTATTCTTAGAGAGCTATAGGATACACCTATGGGGCAGGTATTGCCGCTGCCCGCAGTAATGCTGCTGAAATCACGGGGATAAAGCATTTTTCTACCTCTTAAACTAGAAAGCCAGGTTTCGCATTTTCCCGCACAGTCAGCCCGACATAAAGTACACAATCCCGATTCGGCCGGGTTGCCCCTATTTGCTGTCCCAAGTGCATCATTTGTTTTTTGCCAGTTCAACATATTCATCTCCTCCTTTTGTTATAGTTTTTGCCTTATGCACTTTTTTTTGAATGAATATTCAAAAATTTTGAATATTCATCAGTGTAACTCCAATATAAATATATTGATTTTTCTTTATTTGTCAAGGGTTAAACGTAGATTTATTTGTTTTTATCAGTTTCTCTTTTTTGAATTAAAATTCAAAATATGCATAGGGCGAATGTGGAGATTATGCGTTGTTGGACCCAAGCTGTTAGTTAAAACAAAACTCGAGCCGCAGCCTCAAATTGATTTTGTGCAGGGGTGTTAAGACGCAAAGGGCGTAGGGTGACACTAGGTGCGGATTTAAAAAGTTTTAATTTATTGTTTTTGTAAGATTGGAATGTTTGAATTCAGGTTAATTCAGTCAAATATTAAAGTAAGTTTTTATGATACCGATTATACCTTTTCTGAGCAGCATTGTCGTGATTGACGCTAAAAAAAAGACTTGCTGTTTTGGATAAAGTCTTAGTTCCCTCGTTTCCAAGGAAGTTGGAAATGGGTATGGAAAAATTAAAGATAACGACAGCCAGAAAAGCATTTATGAATATTGCGACAGCAAAAGTTTCATTTTCTGATTTCTTCGAAAAAAGGTGTTCTTTTGGTTTCGACACACTTTGCCGCATAAAGATACATTGCGGCTGACCAACTCTGCCAGTCCTGTCCCATTGGTTGTCCGTTTTGTGCTTTTATCCACTCATTGAAACCAAATTTCAATCTTTTCCTGCGTGAAAGTTTTATTAATTCGGTTAAAGTCATAAGTTTAAGTTCCGCAAGTTCGTGCAAGCCTACCGCTACTAAAGCAGCTATGTAGAAGCCGCACGTAAAAGGCCAGATGCCGCCGTTATGATACTCTCCGGGGTTATTATATTTTACGTACCTCGGTATCCAGTCAGGGTTATCGGGATATATAAAGGGGAAAAAATTTGGAGGCAAATCTACTGTTAAAAGATGTTGCTCTTGTAACAATTTTGTCTCTTTCTCAACCCAGGAAATAATTGCTTTGGCCCTTCTTACGGAACATATTCCCGAAAGAATCGCAAGGCTGTTACCTAAAAGATCAAAGCTTTCACTTCCGTATATTTTATATGACCAGAGCGCATAATATGGTTTATGGTGTAAAATTAAGCCTTCCTGGACTCTTCCTTTTTTTCTCGGTCCCTTTATAGTAAATTTTTCCATAAGGAATTTCAACATCTCAGCTCTTTTGTGATTGCCAAGAAGTTTCAAATAACTATAAACAACAGTGTTTACAAAAAGTCCGTAACCCAGGACCCATAGTTCGTCTCTCCAATCGCTTGTAGGCAGTTGCGCAACGATAACTCTATCGCAGGGACTCTGATATTCCATCCATTTTATTGCTTTTTCTACGGCACCGGCAAGAAAATCCTTTTCGCCGGTAACTTTTCTAAATATTGCAGTTGTCATTAAAAATAACGGAGTGCTGTCACTTGCTCCTCTATCTTCCCGATCATTAACAAGAGAGGGTATATGTCCAAGCTTGGTTTGATTCCTTGCAAGTTCTTTTAAGACTTTACGCAAGACTCCAATTAATTTTTTGTTTCCCGAAGTTAAAATACCTAAAGAAGATATCATTGAATCACGTGTATAAGCTTCAGGATATCCCCATCTTGCTGTCCTTGGCAATCCGTTGCAGGGCCCTTTTGCATTTTGAAGTAAAACTTCTATTGCCGCTTCTTTTGCCTGGGTAATTAGCTCTTTATCATAATTACTCATACTATGAAATCCCTAGTTTTTCCTTAACTATTTTGAGAAACTTCTTAGTTACAACTTTATAATCAAAAAGTTCAACCATCCTTTTCCTTCCTGCTTCGCCCATCTTGTTTCTTAATTCATCGTTTTCCATCAAATCCATCATATAATTAGCAATATCATGAACGCTAGCCCTGAAATCGACCGCTCTGGGTCTTTTAAAAATAACTTTTTGCCCCTGCTTATTTTCCGGGGGATCTCCGAGATACATTTCTTTGATTCTAATCTCCTGTGCTACTCCGGCAAGGAAAGCATTCTCTCCATGAACCATAGTATCCAGCATTCCCATCGCTTTGATACCTATAACCGGTTTACAGCAAGACGCGGCTTCTATTTGAGTCATTCCAAAGCCTTCCAGTCGGGAAGGTGCCGCGTATATATCGCAAGCATCCAAAAGATACGGCATAAAATTCCTTGAAACCACATTAGAGGCATAGACTACTTTTTTAGAGATACCAAGTTGCGCTGCAAGCTGCATATCAATAAGATTTTGCGCTTCCGTTCGTGGTTGAGGCCAAACTTTGCATACATATTTCCACGGAGGGGCTTTCGGTTCATTAATTGCTAAAGCCTGCATTACTTCCTGCGCGCCTTTAGAAGTCGCATCTCCTCCGACAGTCAGAATCATTAATTCTTCCGGTTTTATTCCGAGAGATTTACGAATAGCGACAACTTTAGGATCGTTTTTCTCTCTCGGTATAAAAGATTCGGTATCGCAGCCTACCGGCAGAACTTTAATATTGTCACCGCTTAACCCATCTCTTTTATAAACTTTTTTAACCCACTTGGAAGTAACTAAAATAAGAGGCAACGCATCGAGAATTTCCCGGTAGCTTCCTACATAGCCATCTGCAACCAACCATGGAATAGCTGTACAGCCAAATCTCTGCGGATGAAGTATAAGCTCCGGAGTATGCCCCCAATATCCCACTCCGACAACTATGTCGGGCTTAAACCAGCGGTAATACCATTCTTTTTCCTGGTACGATTCGAAGTTCACAGGATAAGCTTCTATCCCCATCTCGGTCAAACCTCTGTATAAAAGGGCGCCCTGTGTGGCAAGCCCGCCCGGAGATGCAGGGTAATCAAACATGACAAGCACTTTCATAATTTTTCACTCCTTGATATAATTTTTTTCCTGATTTCATTTACCGATCTGAAGCGCCAGAAAGATTCAGCTTTTGGTGTCGTTTTTGCTTCCCAGCTTTCATAGGGAAAACCATATATATCCGTAATGATTTTTAACTTTTTATTCCAGATTTTCTCCGGAAGCTTTATAAAAATATCTGCGCTATCGATTGCACGGGGATAATATTTTTTTTCGCCATTCTTATATGCAAACATCCACAATTCGTTCGCAATTAATTTTCCTTTTTCCATTAAAGATAATACCGCGTTACCTGTCTCCTCATGTCGTCTATGTTTTGTATACTCGCCTTTAATGCTGTGAGTGATAATAAGATCATATTCTTTTTTTCTGAGAAGAGATAGAATAACTTGCTCAACCTGGCTAGATTCAAGGGGTATTTGTTCAACCTCATCATCAAGATCCCCGATATTTCCAATAGCATTAAGCTCTTTAAGAACCCTGAAGAACTTTGGATTTCGATCCTCATCGCTCTTTCTGCACAGGGAAATTATTTCCCAGTTTACTTCGGGATTAATAAGAACAGTCCCTCCCGCCCAGAGGGTTTCGTCATCGGGATGAGCCACAATTAACGCACAATTCTTAAAATTCCGCATTTCCCTTAATTCCACTTATTACAATTAAAAAGAATAAAAAACAGCCATATTAGGCAAGATACGTTTAGTTATATTTACTGTCAAGTAGAAGAGTCCATTTTGATCAGTGTTAATTTGTGTAATGTGCAGTTTATTTTATTTCCTTTCGCTTGTAAGCAAGCTTACTGCTGCGACCGCGATTGTAGCAAGAGCGAATGATGCTAATCTAACAGTAATGAAGTTATTTAGAGTTTCTATGTTTGCCCATATTATTGTGCTTACTGCACCTGTTATCATTCCTGCTATAACGCCATATTTTGTCGTTTTTTTCCATTTTAAAGAGAAAAGAAGAGCAGGTCCGAACGAAGCCCCCAGTCCGCTCCACGCGTAGGAAACCATCGAATATATAAGTCTTTGTGATTTGATGGCGAGAGCAAAAGCGGATGCTCCTACAAGTAAAGTGATTATTCTTGAAGCCATTAGTTGTGTTTTCTCAGAAATTTTTTTTCTAAATGTGTTATGATATACATCTTCAGATAGGGCGGAAGAGGCAACAAGAAGTTGAGAATCGGCAGTCGACATCATGGCGGCGATTGCACCTGAAATTAAAATACCGGCAAGCCATAGCGGAAGAAGGGTTGTTGCGAGGTGGGGCATAAGATATTCTGGGTCAGGTAATGCCCTTGTTGGTAGAATCCCTCTTCCGACTACCCCTATAAGAAATGCTCCAAAGAAAGCAGGTATACTCCATACGATTGCAATATTCCTGCTTATACGTATTTTTTCAGGGTCTTTTATTGACATATATCTTACGATGGTATGAGGTTGGCCGAAATATCCGAGTCCCCAGCTTAAGCCTCCGATTACTCCTGCAACAGCAGGCCAACCTTTTAAATTTCCGAAAAGCGATGAAAATGTGAAATTAATGTTATGTCCTCCTTTTAAGATTGTTAAAAAGCCCACTATCGGAAGCGCTACGAGAGTAATAATCATCAATATTGCCTGCAGGAAATCTGTCCAGGCTACGGCAAAAAATCCTCCCAGTAGTGTATAAAATATGATAACCAGTGCTCCTATTGCTATGCCTGTTAAATGAGGTATTCCAAAAGTAGTGTGAAGTGTTTTTCCGGCTCCGTTAAACTGTGCCGATACATATAATGAATAGAAAAATATAATAATGAATGTTGCTATTATTTCGATTATTTTGTTTTCCATACCAAAATTTCTTGAGAAAAATTCGGGGAGTGTTAGGGCGTTGTATTGCTCTGTTTTTACCCGTAAGTCTTTTGCGATTATAAACCATGCGGCAATGATTCCAGCCACACATCCGATAGCAGTCCAGATTTCTATAAGCCCTGCGGTTAATACTGCGCCGGGTAAGCCTAAAAGAAGCCATGATGATTCGCCTGATGCTCGCTCCGAAAATGCCGCAACAACGGGATTTAATCTTCTTCCCGCGATAATAAAATCTTCCTGGGTTTTTGTGAGACGGTAAGTCCATATCCCAATTCCTAAAATAACGATAAGATAAATAAAGAAACCTATTAAAATCGGATCCATTAATACCTCCTTAATTTTTTAAAATATTAGCTTATGTAGATTCCGTGTCAAGGGTTCTTTAGTCATTGACATTTAAAGTCGCGTATATATTTTTTATAAAGTAAGAGGATATGATGTTTGATGATTTAAAAACTATTATGTCGAAAATCGATGCGGATTACGCGGATATCCGTTATGAAATAAAAAAAGAGATTCGCATAGTTTTTAACGGAAAGGAGCTAACCGCTGTTACTTCCAATTCTACGGACGGTTATGTTTTGAGGGTTTTGAAAAACGGCGGTTTATCTTCTGTTGCTTTTACTAAAAAGAAAGATGCCGATAATGCAGTTCAGAGTGCGATCCGAAATGCTTTGCTTATTTCGAAGAATATTAAGGAACCTGTAAGATTTGCTGAAGCCGAAGTCGTAAAGGATACATTTAAACCCGAACTTAATGAAGATCCCCGGGATATTTCTATTGAAGAAAAAATCGATTTAACGAGAAAATATAATGATATTCCCTTAAAGCACGAAAAAATTGTTACTACGAATTTAGCATATAGTGAATTAGTAAGGGAAAGATACTTTTTTAATACAGAAGGAACTGAAATTAGAGAAGACTTGGTAACCAATGGTATAAGAGGCAGTATCTCTTCAAGTGATGGTAATATTTTTCAGAGTGTTGGTATTGGATTTGGCGGAAGCAACGGATTTTATACAGTAAGAAATCAGGAAGAAAAGCTCGAAAGGGAAACTTCGATAGTTCTGGATCTTCTGAATGCGAAACCCGTTGAAGGTGGAATTTATAATGTTATTTTAAATTCAGAGTTAGCTGGTGTCTTTACCCATGAAGCTTTTGGACATTTTTCTGAAGCTGACCTTATTGAAGATAACCCTACTATGAGAGATAAGATGAAGATTGGGGCGAAGTTGGGAAGTGATATATTGAATATTATTGATGATGCTACAATGCCAGATCAATTAGGTTTTTATAAATACGATGACGAAGGAGTCAGAGTTCGTCCAACACAGCTTATGAAAAACGGAGTTTTGGTTGGCAGGTTGCATTCAAGGAGGACAGCTGAGGCTTTTGACGAATCTGTTAGTGGTCATTGTATTGCTGAAGATTATCGATATGCTCCGATAATAAGAATGGGCAATATATTTATAGAACCGGGTAAAAAGACTTTTGATCAACTGATTTCCGAGTTGGGAGAAGGATTATACTTGCTTGGTTTAAATGGAGGAGAGACGAGCGGACAGAGCTTTACATTTGGGGCTAAATATGGTTATCTGATAAAGAATAGGAAGTTGGGAGCAATGATTCGTGATATTAATATTTCCGGTGATCTGTATCGTACACTTGAAAACATATCTGCAGTCGGAAATGATCTGGAACTTTTTAAATTCGGTGGTGCGTGTGGGAAAGGTCAGGCGAATATACGCTCATGTCATGGCGCGCCTCATATTTTAATAAAAAATGTTGTAGTTGGTGGTAAATAATGGAAGAAATGTTGAAAGTCGCTATAGATAAAAGCGATAAAGCTGAATTGTATTACCTGGAAGAAAAGACCGATTCAATAACGTTTGAGAATTCAAGACTAAAGGACATAGATTCCAAAATACAATCCGGTATTAGTTGTAGAATACAAAAAGATGGGCAAATGGGATTCGCATATACAAAGAATCTATACGATGGTGCCGAACTAATGAAAAACGCTTTGGATTCTCTTTCCGGAGGAGTACAGGCCTCATTTGATTTCCCCTTTACCCGAAAATTAACTGAACTTAAATCTTATGATTCGTCTATCGAGGATATTTCTACTGATGATATAGTAGAAGAGGGGACAAGGATTAGGGATATTTTCTCTCATCAGACCAAGGGTCAGATTAATTTATATGCTGGTATTAATAAGAGTGGTCTTAGAATTGTGAATAGTTATGGTACAGATTTAAAAGCAAAATTTTCCACCTACTCGGTTAATCTGGAAATATTATATCCTGCTTCCCACTCATTTATAGAGAGGACTTTAACCAGTAAAGAATTTAAAGAGGCTGACGATGCATATTTGAATTATATTTTAGATATGTACAATCAATCTTTAAAAGAAGTGAAGGTTAAAAAGGGAAGAATGAAAGTTTTGTTTTTGCCGGAGGTAATGTATGTGCTAATGTGGAGATTGTTAAGGGCGGCAAATAGTAAAAGTATTTATAATAAAGAGTCTCCTATTTCGGAAAAAATAGGGGAGAAGATATTCGATTCGAAACTAACAATCTACGATGATCCTCTTAACGATAAAATGCCGCTTGCTCGAAGTTTTGACGACGAAGGTATTCCCTGTCAATACCTTAGTATGATTGAGGATGGGGTGTTAAAAAACTTCTATTACGATCTTTATTATGCTGAAAAAATGGGGGCCCGGTCTACCGGACACGGATTTAAAAAAATTTCTGTGTGGGGTGGTGGGGAGACCGTTTCTATGAGGCCCGTTCCCGCACTTGAACATCTGTATGTAAAAACGGGGGATAAGAGTTTTAACGAGATTTTATCTTTGATGGACAGAGGAGTGATAATTGCCGGCGCTCTTGGAGCGCACAGTGGTAATATACCAAATGGTGATTTTTCCATAGGCGTTGCTCCGGGTATATATGTGGAAAACGGCGATATAGTGGGTCACATCAAAGATGCTATGATTTCCGGTAATATTTATGATACAATGAAAAACGTCATCGCTATTGAAGATACTTATTATCCTGCTTTTATGGGTTCGTTTCCCGCAATATTATTTGATGATGTTTCTGTAACTATTTAAAATTAAGGAGGGATAAATGGATTTTTTTAAACTTAAAGAACACAATACTTCAGTAAAAACTGAAGGTATTGCAGGTGTTACAACATTTATGACTATGGCATATATAATATTTTTCCAGCCTATGGTTCTTTCTCAAGCGGGCATGGACTTCGGCGCTGTTATGATGGCAACGATAGTTTCTTCCGTTATTGCTATGCTTATTATGGGTCTTTACGCCAATTATCCTATAGCGCTTGCTCCGGGGATGGGAGAAAATTTTTTCTTTGCTTTTACCATTATCATTAGCATGGGAGTCATCTGGGAAAAAGCGCTTGGAATCGTTTTTATTTCCGGTTTCCTGTTCGTAATATTGACGATTTTTAAAGTCAGGGAATTGGTTGTTAATACGGTTCCAGAAAGTTTAAAGAAATCAATTGCCGCGGGCATAGGGATTTTTATCACATTTATAGGACTTCAATGGGCTGGAGTTATTGAAGATAGTCCGGGGACGTTAGTTACTCTTGGTAAGCTAAATACCAATTACACGCTACTGTTTTTTATCGGACTTATTGTTATATTTTTCTTATATGCGAGAAAAATAAAAGGCGCAATTCTGTGGGGGATAATTATTACTGCAATTGTGGGTATTCCCATGGGTATAGTTAAATTTGGAGGGATAGTCTCCAAACCTCCTTCCTTAGCTCCGACGTTTTTCAAACTTGACATATTAGGAGCTTTTCACTGGGAATACATTGTCCCTATTCTGGTTCTTTTCCTGCTGGATTTTTTCGATACAGTGGGAACTTTGATAGGAGTTAGCTCACATGCTGATTTGCTCGATAAGGAGGGCAATTTACCGAGGGCAGGTAGAGCTTTGATGGCTGACGCGATAGGTACAGTTGCCGGAAGTCTGTTTGGCACTTCTACAGTCACGAGCTATATCGAAAGTGCAACAGGTGTAAGCGAAGGAGGGAGAACCGGTCTGTCAAATGTTTTTACATCTGCCTGTTTCTTGCTGGCGATATTTTTCTATCCGCTTGTAAAAGCAATTGGCGGAGGCTATCAGGTTGGCAGTAGTATTTTTTATCCTGTTACCGCGCCTGCACTGGTTCTTGTCGGTGCTCTCATGATTAAAAGTGTTGCAAAGATAAAATGGGATGATGTGACCGAAGCAATCCCTGCATTTTTGGTTTTGATCGGTATTCCGTTGACCTATAATATATCTCACGGTATGGCACTCGGATTTGTTTCTTACCCTATTATGAAGCTTTTTTCCGGTCGGTTTAAAGAGATTCACCCGATTATGTGGATTCTTGCAGCTGTTTTTGCAGTAAGTCTTGTTTTGACGACGAGATACTAAAGCGGCAGAGCCGCTATAATGCAAAAATTAAATATTAAAATGTAAAATTACAAATCAAAGTTCAAAAATAAATTAAAAAAAACAAAGGAACAACGGATCACACGAATAACACAAATATTTTTTTAGTTTTTACGGTTGGGGGAAGGAATGATTTTGCATTTTTATTTGTCATTTTGATTTTTAAATTTTGCTATTTAATTTTAGATGATTGGTGAAATAAGATGTTTTTTACAAAGAAAAGAAAAGTTACGTGGTAGTGCTACGGGGTTCAGGCTCAAATATTCAGGTCTTCGTATAAGATTTTGTGATCTTTAGGAATAGACTTATACATCATATTCCCAAGCTTTCTTATTTCCCAGAGGGCCGCTTTACTGGTTCTTAGTTTCAGAAAATTTCTGAAACTGCGGACGTTGAGGGTCATAACCAGTTCCGTTTTAAAGGATTCCGGAAGAAGATATTTGATGAGATCATTAGAAAGCTTATATTTTGATAAAAATAAAAGTATATGTTTTAGGTTTTGAGCGGTTGTTTCATAGAATTTTTTTAAGACCGCATCGGGAAGTTCAGGCACTACGCAGTATCTTTTTACTATTTTTTTATATCCGGTGGGGCTGTTTGCCTTTTCTATATCTTTATCTTTTGTGAGGTCTTTTAAGGTGTATCTTGTCGAGCGTACCGTATAGCTTGCCATTCTGTGGCGTACAAGCTCCTGTAGAAGAGCACGGGAAACTCCTTCTATCTTGAAGGTATAACTGCAATGCTCGAAGATTGAAGTATGTTTCCATTTTATTAAATTTCGGATTAGTTTTTTGTCTTTCGGGCCCATGTTGTCAGATTCTGAACCATGCGAGGTTCGTGCTGCTGTGATGCATTTTTTTATTGAATCGTAATCTATTAATGTAACTTTCATTGTTTTAAATATATGGGGAATTTGGATAAATTCAAGTAGCCGCGGAGGTCCGAAGAGAATAAGACGCAGATGAACGCAGATTTTCAAGATTTATTTTTGTTGTTTAAAACTCTTCCCATACCCATTTTTCAGATGTAATTATTTTAGTATCTTTATTTTAAATATCCAACGACCTGACGAACCAACGAGTCAACTAGATACAAAGACATTGACAAGGGTCTTTAGTATGATATTCTACTAATAAGGTTTTTAGAATATGGTGAAACTAGAAACGGAACGGTTAATAATGAGAGATAATATAGAAGAAGACCTGGAAGAGTTACATAGTCTAATGTCCGATAGCGAGGTGAATAAATACGATTCGGATTTTAACTCTGATTCTTTTGATAGTACAAGAAAAATATTTAAAGATAGTATAGAGGAAGCAGGGAAAAGAGATAGAAGAAAATTTTGGTTTGCAATTGTAGAGAAAGATTCAGCCGAGTATGTTGGGCAAATTGGTATTACTATAGTTTCGGATCAAATAAAAAATGGGGTAGGTCAGATGGCGTATTTCATTCAGAAAGAATACTGGGGAAGAGGATATACTACTGAGGCTGCAAAAAAAATAATAGATTTTGCTTTTGAAGATATTGGATTGCATAAGATTATTACCGGTTGCCTTACGGAGAATGTAGCGTCTGAAAAAGTTATGAAAAAGTGTAATATGGTAAAGGAAGCGGAGTTGGTAAAACACGTGTGGCATGAAAATGAATGGAAAGACAGAGTTGAGTATAGGTTATTAAGAGAGGAATGGGAGAGAATGAATGGATTATAACATCGATTATAATCACATTTCAGCCGATTATTCAATATATAGAAACGCAAGCTCTACTGTAATAAATCATATCTTAGAGAAGATAAAAAGTAAAAATATAAAAAAAATATTGGAAATTGGGTGTGGTACTGCTGATTATTTATATGCTTTGACTCAGCAATTAAAGTGTGATTCTTGTGGTTTTGATAATTCCGGGAGTATGATAGATGAAGCAAATAAAAAGAATCCGGGTTTAAATTTAAGTGTTAATGATCTACATAGCGTCTTTGATTATAATGATGATTTCTTCGATTTAGTATATTCAATCGATGTAATTCACTATGTTAAAGACTTAAATCATTATTTCAAAGAAATAAAGCGTGTTTTGGATAAAAATGGTCTTGTATTAACGATAACCGATTCAGAAGAAGATTTAGAAAACAGAACAATAACAAAGTACTTCCCCGAATCATTGGAAATTGAAAAGAGCAGATATCCCGGTGTTTATAAAATAGTAGAAAATATGAAAAGTAATGATTTTAAAGGAATCGAAATAACCCATTCGGAAAGAGAATGCAAAATGAACGATAAAGTTTTTCAAAAGTTTAAAAATAAGGCTTTTTCTTCAATACGTCTTATAAGTGACAAAAGCTTTGAAGATGGAATCAAGAAAATAGAAAAAGATATGGAAAACAATAAATGCTTTGTTAAGGAGTTATATACCTATATTTGGGGTGTTAAATAGAGACATCGTAGATAGTAGTGAGCAGTTAGTAGTAAAAATAGAAATAAAAACTTTGTGTTCTTTGTCTTAATTAAGGGTTCAGGGTTTTGAGGATTCAAGGGTTCAAGTAAAAAACAGATTAAAATAAAACACAAATAAAAAATTCTTTTAGATCCGTATTAATCCGTGTCCAATTACGGGCTGTGGGTTGGGTTTTAAACAACAAAAAATCTCAGTGTTCTTTTTTGAAACACGAGTTCAAAATGGGTGGTGGGATTTCGTGTATTTTGTGTGTTTAGTGTGTATTTTGTGTGTTTAGTGGTTAAATAACTTGTTCTTTTGTGCCTTAGTGCCTTTGCGGCATATTCCACTTTTTTCTTGCGCCCTGCGAACCTATTTCTTATTTTGCAAAAGTCCTAACAATTAAGGCTTTGATTATCAATGTTTTAATTCTTGGAACGATTCTTGTAGATTAGATTAATAGCTCTTTAAAAATTTAGTAGGACGCATGTGTAAGGTGGTTACCCAGATAATATTTGCTCTCTCTAATTAAGTTAGTTTTAGAGGAGGTCGCAATGTCAAGAATAAGTAATGAAGATAATATAGCTGATGCCTCATTTGAGTTAAAGGGGAGTATCGGAAAAAAATTTTCGATCAATATAGATGGATTGTTGTTGGAAGGAGATCTTGTTTATGATTACTCGTATAATATTCATCTTTTGATAACCGTTCCTGATACAATTTGCGGAGGAGATAAATCCTTTTACAGAATTTTAAGCCTTTGTAAGAATAACTCTGCGAATTTAAACATGAATTCCTGCTTCTTTGTACCTTTTTATGTTGAGCATTCTGATACGTCAGTTTTTTCTTTATATTAGTTAAATTCTAAGTTCAGTGAGGGTTTTCTCTCTCTGGACTTAGAATTCTCTGGAAATACCCTTCTTTAAAAATATGTAAAATATCGAAAATTAAAAAGAAAAATGACAAAATTAGGTCTTTGGTCTTGGTTTTTAGGTTTTAATAATATTTGTGTAATTCGTGTGATTTGTTGTTACTCTTAGTTTTGTGGGGGGTGGGGGTTTTAGACAAACAAAATATAATTTTTTGTTGTTTTTCTATGTTCTCTGTGTGTCTTTTTATTCTCTGTGGTCTCTGTGGTTAATCCTGCGCTTTTTCCAGGCAGACTGCATGATAAAGAGAAGCGAAAGCGATATAAAGCCACATTATAGATATAAATACACCAACAAAAAGACAAATATACCCTGCAATGATAATCGGGAAAGCGAGTAATCCCATACCGAATACTTTCCAGGCATATCCGTTCGTCATTATCCAGCTTTCTTTTATTGCGTCAGTTGCACTCATTTTTTTATCCATAACTATATATGGGACGAATATAAGTTTGCATGCTAAAATAATCCCGGGTATGATAAAGAAAAGAGTTCCAAATCCGACTATTAGAGTGGTAAGAAAGCCAGCAAGGACAACGTTCCAGAAATCCATAAAAGGTGAAAACATTTCTTTTATTTCAAGCTTTTCTTCTCTTGATGCTTTAAGGTTGAGATAAGATATTCCGAATTGCATAGGCTTAACAACAAGAAACATAAATGCTGTGGAAAGGATAGTAGCAATACCTATAAATACGAATAAAAAAATCAAGAACTCCGGCTTATTTTCAAAAAAAGCTATAAAATACATCGGAATAAAAAATATACCAATAAACTGTGATGAAAAATTGAATATCAGAAATATTACAAACAACTCAAGAAAGTTTTTCCATAGTTGTCGCCATCCATGACCGTAACACTTAAAAACCCCGGGTACTAAATTGTCTTTTTCAACTTCATTTACTGCTAAGTTTTTATCGTCCATACTACCTCCTTATGATTTAGATTTTAATGATTAACAACAAAAATGTCAAGGTTAAAACGCTATTTGCCTACCCCCCATTTTTTTTATTAATTAAGTCGGCGAGAATCAGAGGGATTGCCGTCCAGGAAAGCGTCTCGAA